>Ga0153999_1000072_pt1 | contig 55690 bp, 49 predicted proteins | sample TSNC083MetaG_FD_104675 | JGI IMG/M metagenome (GOLD analysis project Ga0153999, IMG submission 104675) | Attine ant fungus gardens microbial communities from North Carolina, USA - TSNC083 MetaG | ecosystem: Host-associated > Fungi > Mycelium > Unclassified | place: USA: North Carolina, Lumber...
GTCACGTAACATCAGCACTGAACTCGCCCCGGCAGCCATTGGTCCTTACGTGCAGGGCGTTGATCTGGGCAGCATGATCATCACTTCCGGCCAGATCCCGGTCGATCCGAAAACCGGCGCCGTCGCCGACGACGTGGCCGCTCAGGCGCGCCAGTCGCTGGAAAACGTCAAAGCGATCGTCGAAGCCGCCGGCCTGATCGTTGCCGACATCGTGAAAACCACGGTGTTCGTGAAAGACCTGAACGACTTCGCCACCGTCAATGCCGCGTACGAAGCCTTCTTCACCGAGCACAGCGCGCCGTTCCCGGCCCGTTCTTGCGTAGAAGTGGCGCGTCTGCCGAAAGACGTGAAGATCGAAATCGAAGCCATCGCCGTGCGTCGTTAATCGACGCTCACGCGAATCACGGCCAGTGCAGACTGGCCGTTTTTACATTACTTGAATGCTGGGCGCCGACGGACACAGCCCAGAGTTTCAGCAGCCGAAGAGGATAAAGCGTTAACCTGTTTAACCGACTGTTTTAAAACGGCGATAACCTCTTCTCGCGAAGCCGTAATCGGTTTACCGCGAGGCGTTATGCGGTCAATCTGTTCAGATGTATAGGTGTTCACTGCATCTACACCTTCCATGCCGAATTTATACACCTTCAGCTCATAAGAGGCAGGTTGTGTTACCTGACGTTTTGTTGACTTTATCACCATGCGAACCTCCTGTGACCCTACCGGCATTTCGCCATTATTGCGTAAATTTCACCCACCTTCAATTATGAGGCCGGCGGCGAAAAACCTTCCTGGAACCACAGGAAAAGCGCCTCAGCGTCTCGATAAAGTATCTGTTTGAGCCCCCCGGTGAGGTCGACAAAATGATGATGATTTATATAATAATCAGCCAACTCCGTATTAATCGGCGATATTAAGCGCAAACCTGCGCATGCCGTATCCACCATAAAGAGCACGACGACATAGAGCGCAAAACGTAGCGTATTTCCATCAAGGCTCGAGTCTCTAATACGAAAATTCTGCAGCATCTCAATATTTAACATCGCCAGATGCTCGCCTGCAGCCGGACAAAACCGGCAGAGACAGGCGCCTGCCGGCCGGTCATCGATGCCCTGTATCTTAAAGCTAAACATAAAGCCGTCAGGATCGCCCAACGCGGCGCCATTCAACGCCCAGGGAATACGGCGCTCTTCGGGTTGTTGGCGAGCCAACGCAACGCACCACTCAAAATCTTCAGCATTCATCATTTGCACCCGGACGCCATACCCGGCCTCAGCAAAGAGGTCATTGGCTGCAGCCAGTGCGCCTTCTCCAATCAATCGGACATTAAAAACATGCGGCATTATCAATCCCTTGAATGCGTAAACCGTATTGAATGAACAAATCGGGCTGGATTTTACAACCAGCCCGTCGTTTCTGCTCTTTCAACCACATCGCAATGTCGAGATATGGAATACGCCCCGCAGTTTCTTCGCCACCTCTCCTTACGGCGCCATTTGCATCCCACGCAGCAGCGCCTCCAGCGGGTACACCGCCGCAATCACCACTTCGTCGCGCGTCTGCGCCGCCGCATCCAGCTGGCGCTGCGCTTGCTCGGCCTCGGCCCGGCTCAGCGGTTTGCCCTGCTGATAGCGATCCAGCAGCGTTAAGCCCAGCGAGGCCAAAGCATCAACGTCCTGCGCCACCGGCGCCAGATCCCGCAACGTGCGGTTGCCCGCGATCGCCGTTTGCAACGCCGCGCCATTCGCCTGCCAGCGCTGCAGCCGTTCGCGCAGCACCTGCGCCGCCGCCTTATCGCGCTTATCCTTCAGCAAAGCCCCGACCTGGGCATGCATGTCGCGCACCGCGCCGCTCTCCGGCGGCAGCGCATCGGCAAAGCGGTTCAGCGGTTCGAACTGGTGATAGTTGCCGGCCTGGAACTTCAGGTGCTGGCGGGTGTAATACTGCGCCGGCTCCACCGCCTCGGCCAAGATCTGCAGCGGCAGGATCTGCACGCTGTTGCTCAGCCGGGTGAATTCGCGCGCCGTTTCCGCGTGCTGCTGCAGGCCGACCGATACCACCGACCAGGCATCGATCGCCGCCAGCCGCCGGTACATGTTGCTCTCGTCGGTGACATCCTGCGCCGACCACAGCCGCTCGGCCACCGCGAAGGCGCGCGGCCACAGCTTGAGATCGATCAGCGGCGCACGCACGTTTTCCGCCCACAGCGCCGCTTCACCGCCGAGAATGTTGGCCTGTCCCTTCTCGTCCGGCACCACCGGCATCTTGCCCGCCGGCGCCGCCAGCTTGTCGCCGCGGGTGGGGTAACGCACGTTGCCGATCAACGTATAGCCGCTGAGCTTGTCCTGCTGCAGCGTGAACACCGGCCGCGTGTCGCCCATCCAGGTATCGACGCGGAACGTCACCTGCTGCGGTGTGCGCCAGACGATGTCGTGCACCGCGCGGCGCGATTTGCCGTTGAAATCGATAAAGCCGCGCCAGCCCTGCTTGCCCTCGATCAGCGTGAAGCTGCCCTCCACCGCGCTGCCCTTCAGGCGCGGCATGCTGAAACGCCAGCTTTGCGCCTGTTCGCCGGGTTGCACCGCCGTCTCGACCCCCAGCGGCTGCGGCAGAATTTCATTGCGGTAGTGATAGGCGGTGCTTTGCGGCTGATCGAGATAGAAACCGGTGGAAAGAATGCCCTGATAGCCGTCCTGCGCACTGGCGCCCAGCGAGTCTTGCCCCTGCCAGGATTGAATGACGATCGAACGCGGCAGCGACGGGTGGTAGATCTCATCCCAGCCGACCATCTGCCGCTGGTGCTTCTCGAGGATCTTTTCCAGCTTCTGGTTGAAGTAGGCCTGCAGCGCATGGGTATCCGCCAGCCCGTTCTTCTGCATAAACGCCTGAATCGACGGCGACGCCCGCCACTGGCTGGCGTCCACCTCGTCGCCACCGATGTGCAGATAAGGATCGGGGAAGATCGCCGCCAGCTCGCCGACGATCGTGTCGACAAACTGATACACCTCGTCGCGAGTCGGATCGAGCGTCGGCTTATGCACGCCCCACTCGCGCTCCATGCGATACGGCCCCGGCGCGCTCATCAGGTCGGGATAGGCCACCGCGATGCTGGAGGCGTGCCCCGGCATGTCGATCTCCGGCACCACGCGAATGCCGCGCGCCGTAGCGTAAGCTACCACCTGCCGCATCTGCTCGCGGGTGTAGAACTGGCCGTCGCTGGCCTGCTGTTGCAGTTTGGGGTAATGCTCGGAGGCAAAGCGCCAGCCCTGATCGTCGGTCAGGTGCCAGTGGAACACGTTAAGCTTGGCCGCCGCCATGCCGTCGAGCTGGCGGAGAATGTCCGGCAGCGGCAGGAAATGGCGCGCCGAATCCAACAAGACGCCGCGCCACGGAAAACGCGGCACGTCGCGGATATCCACCAGCGGCAGGAAGGTGTTTTTCCCGTCGGTCTGCAGCAGCTGCAGCAGGGTTTCCATGCCGCGCAGCGCGCCGAAGCGGGTGTTGGCGGTCAGCGTGGCGCCCTGCGGCGTGACCGCCAGCCGGTAACTCTCGTCGCTGCCCGGCAGCGGCTGCGCCGCCACCCGGTCTTTAATCATCACCCTGATCGTCGCGCCGCCCTTCGCTTCACCCGCCGGCGCCAGCGTCCAGCCGGTCTGCAGTTCGATGCGCTGGCGCCAGCGCGGCAGCGCGTCGCCCAAGTCGTCACCCTGCAGCGTCAGGGACAAGCGGTGATCCAGCACCAGCTTGCCCGCCGGTTGCGTCACTTCCACCTGCTGCGGCCAGGGCATCAGCGGCAGATCGCCCGCCGGCTGTGCCAGCGCGCCGCAAGAAAACCATAACGATGAAGCCAGTAGCGTATAACGGAAAGGTCTGTGCATCGGAAATTCCTCAGAGGAAAAAACAAAATATCCCCAATGAATTTCAAACCACCGCTAGGCGATAAACAACAACGCGTTGGTTTGAAAGGCGCAGGGGAAAACAGCCAACGCTGTAGATAAAGACTCAGCACAGAACAGATGTCCAACCGTTGCGGTGAAAAAGCGGACGGGATCACAGTTGCCCCCTCCCGGCCGGAGGGGGCGAACGGGTTATTGCCAGCCGTAGCGGCGCACGAACCAGCCTTTCACGCACTGGGTCAGCACCATGTAACCGGCGAGGATCAGCACCAGCCACGGGAAGTAGCCGAGCGGCAGCGCCTGCAGCTGCAGGAAGCCGGCCAGCGGCGAGAACACCAGGCCGATGCCGGTGGCGATCACCGCCAGCGTCATGATGCACAGCGGCCAGGACGGGCGGCTCTGGATAAACGGAATTTTGCGCGTGCGGATCATGTGCACGATCAGCGTTTGCGACAGCAGCCCTTCCACGAACCAGCCGGACTGGAACAGCGTCTGCATTTCCGGCGTGTTGGCCTTGAATACCCACCACATCAGGCAGAAGGTCAGCACGTCGAAGATCGAGCTGATCGGCCCGAAGAACACCATAAACCGCCCCAGATCGGCGGAGTTCCAGCGCTGCGGCTGGGTGATCTGATCGTCGTCGACGTTATCGAACGGGATGGCGATCTGCGAGATATCGTACATCAGGTTCTGAATCAACAGGTGCAGCGGCAACATCGGCAGGAACGGCAGGAAGGCGCTGGCAATCAGCACGCTGAACACGTTGCCGAAGTTGGAGCTGGCGGTCATCTTGATGTATTTCAGCATGTTGGCGAAGGTACGGCGCCCTTCGATCACCCCCTGCTCCAACACCATCAGGCTTTTTTCCAGCAGGATGATGTCCGCCGCTTCCTTGGCGATGTCCACCGCCGAATCGACGGAGATGCCGATATCAGCCGCGCGCAGCGCCGGCGCGTCGTTGATGCCGTCGCCCATAAAGCCCACCACGTGCCCCTGGCGGCGCAGCAGTTTAACGATGCGCTCCTTGTGCAGCGGCGTCAGCTTGGCGAACACCGTGGTGCGCGCCGCCGCCTGCGCCAGCTGCTCGTCGTCCATCTGTTCGATCTCGCTGCCGCGCAGCAGGTGCTCGGCCGCCAGCCCGACGTCCCGGCACACTTTGGCGGCCACCAGCTCGTTGTCGCCGGTGAGGATCTTCACCGTGACGCCGTTCTGTTTCAGCGCCGCCAGCGCCGGTGCGGTGCTCTCCTTGGGCGGATCGAGGAAAGCGACGTAGCCTTCGAGGATCAGATCCGACTCGTCCGCCACGCCGTATTCATGGGTTTGCGCCGGCAGGATCTTATTGGCCACCGCCACCACCCGCAGCCCCTGCTGGTTGAGATCGTCGGTGATGCGGCGAATGCGCGCCAGCAGCGCCTCGCTGAGCGGGATCACCTCGTCTTCGTGGCGCACGTGGCTGCAAATCGCCAGCATCTCTTCCAGCGCGCCCTTGCACACCAGCTCGTGGTACTCGTTGTCTTTCGCCACCACCACCGACATGCGGCGGCGCACGAAGTCGAACGGGATCTCATCCACCTTGCGGTAGTGCTGCAGCGCTTCCGGCTGCTGATTTTGCTCCGCACAGCTCAGCACCGCCACGTCGAGCAGGTTTTTCAACCCGGTCTGGTAGAAGCTGTTCAGCCAGGCGTAGCGCAGCACCCGCTCGCTGCTGGCGCCGAACACGTCGGTGTGGCGCTCCAGCACGATCTTGTCCTGGGTCAGGGTGCCGGTCTTGTCGGTGCACAGAATGTCCATGGCGCCGAAGTTCTGAATGGCGTCCAGGCGTTTGACGATCACCTTCTGGCGCGACAGCTTCACCGCCCCTTTGGCCAGCGTCGAGGTGACGATCATCGGCAGCATTTCCGGCGTCAGCCCGACCGCCACCGACAGCGCGAACAGCGCCGCTTCCCACCAATCGCCCTTGGTGTAGCCGTTGATCAACAGCACGATCGGCGTCATCACCAGCATAAAACGGATCAGCAGCCAGCTGACCTTGCTGATGCCGCTCTGGAAGGCATTCGGCTGCTCATCCTGGCTGGTGACGCGCTGCGCCAACTGGCCGAAATAGGTGTTGCCGCCGGTGCCGATCACCATCGCCAGCGCGGTGCCGCTGACCACGTTGGTGCCCATGAAGCACAGGTTCGGGCAGTCGAGCGGATCGGCCGCCAACGCCTGCGGCGCCGCGGATTTTTCCACCGGCAGCGATTCGCCGGTCAGCGCCGCCTGGCTGATGAACAGATCCTTGGCCGACAGCACGCGCAGATCCGCCGGGATCATGTCGCCGGCCGCCAGCTTGATGATATCGCCCGGCACCAGCTGCGCGATCGGCAGCTCCACGTGCTCGCTCTTGCCGGTGAGCGCATCGCTGCGGATCACCGTGGCGGTGTTACTCACCATGGCCTTCAGCGCGTCGGCCGCCCGGTTAGAGCGCGCCTCCTGGATGAAGTTGAGCAGCGTGGAGATCACCACCATCAGCGCGATCACCAAGGCGCCGGTCAGATCCTCGGTGGCATAAGAGATCATGCCGAGCGCGGTCAGCAGCAGGTTGAACGGGTTGCGGTAGCAGTGCCAGAGGTGTTGCCACCAGGCCTCTTTCTGTTGATCGTCGATGACGTTCTCGCCGCAGCGCTGGCGCACCTGTTCCGCCTCATGGGCGGTGATGCCTTCCGGGTGGCTGTGGAAACGCTCAAACAGCTGCATCGTCTCTGCGGCGGCGCATTCCAGCCGCTGCTGCGCCAGGCCGGCCGGCATATCGCGCGCAGCGCCGCCGACGCTGTCCAGCAGGCTGTCGCGGCGCACCAAACGGCGCGGAAGGCCGCGGGCAAACAGGCCCAGCAGCTGACGGGGGAGTTTTTTCAGTTTCATGGTTCGCGCCTCGTCGCCCGGTGCCTCACGGCAGCGGGTAAACGGGGATCGTCATCGGCCGGGCGGATGGCGGGCACGCCAAAAAGCCTCTGCCAATGCAGATCCTTATTCTTTTTTTCAGCAGCAGGAGCGAACGACGAAGCGCGCGCCACCGGTTACCGTGATGTACTTCACCGGTAAAACAGCAGCGCCAGGCGGAGAGGTTTTACCGGAGAACCGAGTGAGTGTCTAAAGCAGTCGGGTCGGGGTCCATATGGGGAATAACCTCCGGTAAAGGGAAAAACAGAGCGGCAGGAGCGGCCGTTCATCGCAATGTCACAATCCCGTTTTGCATCAAGATCCGCGTCGGAAAATGAGCTATGCTGACGGGCATTCATTATTGGCCGTCAATTTACGCCTTACAACCTAAACGACAAGTAAACCATGCAAAACCGGCTGACCATCAAGGACATCGCACGCCTGAGCGGCGTAGGCAAATCCACCGTCTCACGCGTGCTGAACAATGAAGGCAGCGTGAGCCCGCAAACCCGCGAACGGGTGGAAGCGGTGATCCGTCAGCAGGGGTTTACCCCCTCCAAGTCGGCGCGCGCCATGCGCGGCCAGAGCGACAAGGTGGTGGGCATCATCGTTTCCCGTCTCGATTCGCCGTCGGAAAACCAGGCGGTGCGCACCATGCTGCCGCTGCTGTATCAGCAGGGCTTCGACCCGATCGTGATGGAGAGCCAGTTCGAAACCCGCCTGGTGCAGGAGCACCTGCACGTGCTGCACCAGCGCAACGTCGACGGCGTGATCCTGTTCGGCTTCACCGGCCTGACCGCGGCGATGCTCAAACCGTGGCAGGAAAAAATGGTGGTGATGGTGCGCGAATATGACGGCTTCTCGTCCGTCTGCTACGACGACGCCGGTGCGGTGAACCTGCTGATGGACCGTCTGTACCGGCAAGGGCATCGGCATATCGGCTATCTGGGGGTGCAGCTCAGCGACGCCACCACCGGCCAACGCCGCTACCAGGCCTATCTCGACGCCTGTGAACGCCTCACGCTTACGCCGCGCGCCACGCTGGGCGAGCTGAGCTACCAGAGCGGTTTCCAGCACGCCGCCGAGGTGATCGACTCGCACACCAGCGCGCTGATCTGCGCCTCCGACAGCATCGCCCTGGGGGCGATCAAATACCTGCAGCAGCAGCCGGCGCGCGCCATTCAGGTGTGCGCCATCGGCAACACCCCGCTGCTCAGCTTCCTGTTCCCCGATACTCTGTCGGTCGAGTTCGGCTACGGCAGCGCCGGCCAGCTGGCGGCGCAGCAGCTGCTGGCGCAGCTCAGCGGTGAACAGGGGATCCGCCGCCTGGTGGTGCCCAGCAAACTTTCCTGATTAGAAGTTGACCATTTTTTGTCATTTTGTGATCCTCGCCCCAAACCGGGAACGTTCCCATTTCATTCAAAAAGCCGAGTGGCTAAGCTTTGATCATTACTCAGTCAACACCTCTGCAGGTATCCCATAATGAGCAAAGTAAAACAGCAGGATATTGATCGCCTGATTGTTTTGGTCGGCGGCCGCGAGAACATCGCCACCGTCAGCCATTGCATTACCCGGCTGCGTTTCGTCCTCAATGACCCCAGCAAGGCCAGCCCCAAAGAAATCGAAGAGTTGCCGATGGTCAAAGGGTGCTTCACCAACGCCGGGCAGTTCCAGGTGGTGATCGGCACCGACGTCGGCGACTACTATCAGGCGCTGATCGCCAGCACCGGCGTCAACGAGGCCGACAAAGAACAGGCCAAGGTGGCCGCGCGCCAGAACATGACCTGGACCGAGCGCACCATCTCCCACTTCGCCGAGATCTTCTTCCCGCTGCTGCCGGCGCTGATCAGCGGCGGTCTGATCCTCGGCTTCCGCAACGTGATCGGCGACATCCCGATGTCCGGCGGCCAAACGCTGGCGCAGATGCACCCGGCTTGGAAAACCGTTTACGACTTCCTGTGGCTGCTGGGTGAAGCGATCTTCATGTTCCTGCCGGTGGCCATCTGTTGGTCGACGGTGAAAAAGATGGGCGGCACGCCGGTGCTCGGCATCGTGCTGGGCGTCACCCTGGTGTCGCCGCAGCTGATGAACTCCTACCTGCTCGGCCAGCAAACGCCGGAAGTGTGGAACTTCGGCTGGTTCGTGATCCAGAAAGTGGGCTATCAGGCGCAGGTGATCCCGTCGATCCTGGCGGGCATGGCGCTGGGCTGGATCGAAACCCGGCTGAAAAAGATCGTCCCCGACTATCTCTATCTGGTGGTGGTGCCGGTGGTTTCGCTGCTGCTGGCGGTGTTCCTGGCGCACGCGCTGATCGGGCCGTTCGGCCGCATGATCGGCGATGGCGTCGCCTGGGCAGTGAAAGCGGTGATGACCGGCAGCTTCGCCCCGGTGGGCGCCGCGCTGTTCGGCTTCCTGTATGCACCGCTGGTGATCACCGGCGTGCACCAGACCACGCTGGCCATCGACATGCAGATGATCCAGAGCATGGGCGGCACCCCGGTATGGCCGCTGATTGCGCTGTCCAACATCGCGCAGGCCTCGGCAGTGCTCGGTATCATCATCATCAGCCGCAAGGCCAACGAGCGTGAGATCTCAGTGCCGGCGGCGATCTCCGCCTACCTCGGCGTGACCGAACCGGCGATGTACGGCATCAACCTCAAATACCGCTTCCCGATGCTGTGCGCGATGATCGGCTCCGCGATCGCGGGCCTTATCTGCGGCCTGGACGGCGTAATGGCCAACGGCATCGGCGTCGGTGGCCTGCCGGGCATCCTGTCTATCAAGCCGCAGTTCTGGCTGATTTACTCGCTGGCGATTCTGGTGGCGATCGTCATCCCGCTGGTGCTGACCATCATGGTCTACAAACGCAAGGCAGCCCGCGGCGAGCTGCCGGTTTAATTGACGCAAAATACGCAACATGAATGTAGGGGCTGGAAATACCCTATAGCTTTCGAGCTGCAGCTAGGCGGCAAGGGTGCAAATCCCCAGGAGCTTACTCAAGTAAGTGACTGGGGTGCAGCGCCAGCAGCCAACAACGCTGCGGTTTGAAAGATGAAGGGTACAGGCCCGTTGTCACGATTCAAAGGTATTGAACTATGAGCAACCCAACCCCCTGGTGGCAGAACGGCGTCATCTACCAAATTTATCCGAAGAGTTTTCAGGACAGCACCGGCAACGGCTACGGCGATTTGGCCGGCGTGACGCGGCGGCTGGACTATCTGCAGGAGCTGGGCGTCGACGCCATCTGGCTGACGCCGGTCTACGTATCGCCGCAGGTGGACAACGGCTATGACGTGGCGGACTACTGCGCCATCGATCCGGCTTACGGCACGATGGCGGACTTCGAGCAGCTGGTCGCCGCCGCCCACCGGCGCGGCATCCGCATCGTGATGGACATGGTGTTCAACCACACCTCGACCGAGCACCCGTGGTTCAAGGCCGCGCAGGATCGCCACAGCCCGTATCGTCAGTTCTACGTCTGGCGCGACGGCGAAGGCGATACGCCGCCGAACAACTGGCGCTCCAAGTTCGGCGGCAACGCCTGGCAGTGGCACGCCGACAGCGGCCAGTACTACCTGCACCTGTTCGCCGCCGAGCAGGCGGATCTCAACTGGGAACACCCACCGGTGCGGGAAGAGCTGAAGAAAGTGTGTCAGTTCTGGGCGGACAAAGGCGTCGACGGCCTGCGCCTCGACGTGATCAATCTGGTGTCCAAACAGCAGGACTTCCCGTCCGACAGCCTGGGCGACGGCCGCCGCTTCTACACCGACGGCCCGCGCATCCACGAGTTCCTGCAGGAGATGAGCCGCGAGGTGTTTCAGCCGCGCGGCCTGATGACGGTGGGCGAGATGTCTTCCACCACGCTTGAGCATTGCCAGCAGTACGCGGCGCAGAGCGGCGAAGAGCTGTCGATGACCTTCAACTTCCACCACCTGAAGGTGGACTACGCCAACGGCGAAAAATGGACGCGGGCGGCGCCGGATTACGTGGAACTGAAGCAGATCTTCCGCCACTGGCAGCAAGGGATGCATAACCGCGCCTGGAACGCGCTGTTCTGGTGTAACCACGATCAGCCGCGCATCGTGTCGCGCTTCGGCGATGAAGGCGCACTGCGGGTGCCGGCTGCCAAAATGCTGGCGATGGTGCTGCACGGCATGCAGGGCACGCCTTATATCTACCAGGGTGAAGAGATCGGCATGACCAACCCCGGCTTCCGCGCCATCGAGCAGTATCGCGACGTGGAAAGCCTGAACATGTACGCCGAACTGAGCGCCCAGGGCCGCAGCGATGCCGAACTGCTGGCGATCCTGGCCGACAAGTCGCGCGACAACGGCCGCACCCCGATGCAGTGGAGCGCCGCGCCGCACGCCGGTTTCACCACCGGCACGCCGTGGATCGGCTGCGCCGAGAACTACCCGCAGATCAACGCCGACGCGGCGTTGGCCGATCTCGACTCGGTGTTTTATGCCTACCGCCAGCTGATCACCCTGCGCAAGCAGTATCCGCTGCTGACCCACGGCGACTATCAGGATCTGGCGCCGGATCACCCGGCGCTGTGGTGCTATCAGCGCAGCTGGAACGGCCAGCGTCTGCTGGTGGCGGCCAACCTGAGCCGCGAACCGCTGGCCTGGGCGGCGGAAGGCGTGGAAGCCTCCGCGCAGTGGCGCCCGCTGATGAGCAACTACGCCGATTCGGCAGACCAGCCGCAGGCGCTGACGCTGCGGCCGTTCGAAGCGGTGTGGTGGCTGCTCGAAGACTAACCCCGCAGGGCGCGGCGAGCGCTGCGCCCTACCATTTCCCCAGCAGCGCGACCACCCCGGCGGCCTCTTGCGCCAGGCGTTCATCGCTCATGTCGAACACGCCCTGCACCAGATGCGGCGACAGATAATCCATGCCGGTCAGGTTGGCCATGGCGTGGAACGGCAGCAGCAGATCCTGCACCGGATAACGGTTGTACCCTTCCGCCGTATAAGCCTGCGCGTTACCGCCGGTGCTCACCACCAGCTGCAGCGGCTTGCCGTGCAGTTTAGTGCCCTCGCTGCCGTAGGCGAAACCGTAGGTTAATACCGCATCCTGCCATTCGCTGAGGATCGCCGGCGAGCTGTACCAGTAAAACGGGAACAACATCACTACCGCATCATGGCTCTGCAGCAACTCCTGTTCGCGCGCCACGTCGATGCGGTAATCCGGGTACGCGCGGATCAGCTCATGTACGGTCACGTTAGGCAGTGTGCGTACGGCCTCCATCAGCGCCTGGTTAATGCGTGACTCGTCGGGGGTGCGGTGGGCGGTTAACACTAAAATGCGTGACATAACGATTCCTCGGTCATAAGAAGATGAAGGCATTTTTCCATTTCCGCCGCTGCGGGTGTAGGCTGTTAGAGGTCACTTCAATTTCAACCGAAAGTATCAACCACTATGTCGCTGCCCTTTGACGTGCATCGCCTGTTGCCGGCCTTCCTCGCCGCCGCGCAGGCGCAAAATTTCTCCGCCGCCGCCCGCCAGCTGGGCGTGACGCCGGCGGCGGTCAGCAAAAACATCCGCGCGCTGGAAGAGAAGCTGGCGCTGCGGCTGTTTCAGCGCAACACCCACAACGTGCTGCTGACCGACGAGGGCAAAGCGCTGCTGGCGCAGGTAGCGCCGCTGTGGCAGGCATTGGCGGCCACGCTGGAAAGCGCCGGCGGCGAACGGCAGGCGCCGGCCGGGGTGGTGCGCGTCACGATGATCCCCGGCTTCGGCCGCCAGATGCTGATGCCGTTGATCCCGCAATTTCTGGCGCGCTACCCGCAGATCGATCTCGATCTGTCGCTGGATGCGCGGGTGGTGAATCTGGTGGGCGAAGGTTTCGACGTCGGCATCGGCAGCCGGGTCGATCCCGACAGCCGGCTGGTGGCCCGCCCGCTCTACCCGATGCACATGGTGCTGGCGGCGTCGCCCGACTATCTGTCGCGGCGCGGTGAACCGCAAACGCCGCACGATCTGCTGCGGCACGACTGCCTGCTGCACCGCAACCCGGCCAACGGCCGCCACGTCAAATGGCAGCTGCGCCATCAGGGTGAAACCCTGGCGCTGGATCTGAACGGCCGGCTGGTGGTCAGCCGCCCGGAGATGTTGCTGGATGCGGCGCTGGCCGGGCTGGGCATCGTCAACCTGGCGCGCTGGTATCTCGACAAACACTTCGAACAGGGCACGCTGCGGCCGGTGCTGGCGGAATGCTGGCCGCGCCCGGTACAGCTGTGGCTCTATTACGCTTCGGCGGATCTGCCGCCGCGGGTGCGCGTCTGGGTCGATTTTCTGCTGGCGCATTTTCGCGATCGGCCAACCGGCGATTGACGTCTGTTCAGCTTGCACACGCTCTTCCGTTTTCCTTGTTCTACATCAAAAGAATCTCGCCAATATCTATATATAGTGCATTAAGAATTACGAACACCTATATATAGTAGTTATCCACAAAATCATCCACACGTCGCCACAGCCCTTGCGCGCTGCGGCTTTGCCCTGTGGATAAGCGAAATTTGACGGTTGCTCGCCATGCCAGGCGGGTATGAACGCTCCCTCGGGGAACAAGGAGTACAACGTGAAACCAGTAGTGATTAAGCGGGACGGTTGCCAGGTACCTTTTGACGAAGCGCGCATCGCGCAGGCCATCGAGCGCGCCGCGCTGGCGGTGGGCGTGGTCGACGCCGACTACTGCGCCACCGTCGCCCGCGTGGTCGCTCAGCGCATGGAGCAGCAGCCGCGCGTCGATATCCACGAGATCCAGCAGGCGGTGGAAAACCAGCTGATGGCCGGTGAATACAAACAGCTGGCGCGCGCCTATATCGAATACCGCCACGATCGCGACGTGGCGCGTGAGCTGCGCGGCCGCCTGAACCAGGAAATTCGCGGCCTGGTCGAGCAGAGCAACCGCGCGCTGCTGAACGAGAACGCCAACAAGGACAGCAAGGTGATCCCCACCCAGCGCGACCTGCTGGCGGGCATCGTCGCCAAACACTACGCCAAGCAGCACATCCTGCCGCGCGACGTGGTGCTGGCCCATGAACGCGGCGAAATTCACTACCACGATCTCGACTACTCGCCGTTCTTCCCGATGTTCAACTGCATGCTGATCGATCTGAAAGGCATGCTGACCAACGGCTTCAAGATGGGCAACGCCGAAATCGAGCCGCCGAAGTCGATCTCCACCGCCACCGCCGTGACCGCGCAGATCATCGCCCAGGTCGCCAGCCATATTTATGGCGGCACCACCATCAACCGCATCGATGAAATTCTGGCGCCGTTCGTCGACGAGAGCTTCCGCAAACACCTGCAGGTGGCAGAAGCGTGGCAGATCCCGGACGCCAAAGGCTATGCCATGGCGCGCACCGAGAAAGAGTGTTACGACGCCTTCCAGTCGCTGGAGTACGAGGTCAACACCCTGCACACCGCCAACGGCCAGACGCCGTTCGTCACCTTCGGCTTCGGCCTTGGCACCAGCTGGGAGTCGCGCCTGATCCAGCGCTCGATCCTGAAAAACCGCATCGCCGGGCTGGGCAAAAACCGCAAGACTGCCGTGTTCCCCAAACTGGTGTTCGCCATCCGCGACGGCCTCAACCACCAGTACGGCGATCCGAACTACGACATCAAGCAGCTGGCGCTGGAGTGCGCCAGCAAGCGCATGTACCCGGACATCCTCAACTACGATCAGGTGGTGAAGGTCACCGGCTCGTTCAAAACGCCGATGGGCTGCCGCAGCTTCCTCGGCACCTACGAGCAGGACGGCGAGCTGGTGCACGACGGCCGCAACAACATCGGCGTCATCAGCCTCAACCTGCCGCGCATCGCGCTGGAGGCGATGGGCGATGAATCACGCTTCTGGGCGCTGCTGGATCAGCGCCTGCAGCTGGCGAAAAAGGCGCTGATGACGCGCATCGCCCGGCTGGAAGGCATCAAGGCGCGGGTGGCGCCAATCTTGTACATGGAAGGCGCCTGCGGCGTGCGGCTCAAGGCCGACGACAACATCGCCGATATCTTCAAGAATGGCCGCGCTTCAATTTCGCTGGGCTATATCGGCCTGCACGAGACCATCAACGCGCTGTTCGGCGGCGAAAACCACGTGTATGACGACGAAGCGCTGCGTGCCAAAGCGGTGGCGATCGTCGCGCGGCTGCGCGCCGCCGTCGACGCCTGGAAAGACGAGACCGGCTACGGCTTCAGCCTCTACAGCACGCCGAGCGAGAACCTGTGCGATCGCTTCTGCCGGCTGGACACCGCCGATTTCGGCGTGGTGCCGGGCGTCACCGATAAGGGCTATTACACCAACAGCTTCCACCTTGACGTGGAGAAGAAGGTCAATCCGTACGATAAGCTGGACTTCGAAGCGCCCTACCCGCCGTTGGCCAGCGGCGGCTTCATCTGCTACGGCGAATACCCGAACCTGCAGCACAACCTGAAGGCGCTGGAAGACGTGTGGGACTACAGCTACAGCCGGGTGCCTTACTACGGCACCAACACGCCGATCGACGAGTGCTACGAATGCGGCTTCACCGGTGAATTCTCCTGCACCAGCAAAGGCTTCACCTGCCCGAAATGCGGCAACCACGACTCGGCCAAGGTCTCGGTCACCCGCCGGGTGTGCGGCTATCTCGGCAGCCCCGATGCCCGGCCGTTCAACGCCGGCAAGCAGGAAGAGGTGAAACGCCGGGTGAAACACCTCGGTAATGGGCAGCTCGGCTGAGAAACGCTGTGCAACCTATGCAGAAGCCTGGTCATCAGGCGTGATTGTCGCAGCCAGTTTGCCTTCGGCCAGCGCGCACAAACCGGAGCGTACACGCAGTACGTGAGGATTGGGGGCACTGCCCGGAGGCAAAATGGCCAGTAAAATAGCCTGATGGGCAGGCCTCACATGAATTATCACCAGTATTACCCAATCGACGTGGTCAACGGCCCCGGCACCCGCTGCACGCTGTTTGTCGCCGGCTGCGTGCACCAGTGCCCCGGTTGCTACAACAAAAGCACCTGGCGGCTCAACTCCGGCCAGCCGTTTACCCCGGCGCTGGAAGACCGCATCATCGCCGATCTGAACGATACGCGCGTGCCGCGCCAGGGGCTGTCGCTCTCCGGCGGCGATCCGCTGCATCCGGCCAACGTGCCGAGCATCCTGCAGTTGGTGAAACGGGTGCGCGCCGAGTGCCCCGGCAAGGATATCTGGCTGTGGACCGGCTACCGGCTGGCGGAGCTGGACGCGCAGCAAATGCAAGTGGTGGACAGGATCAACGTGCTGATCGACGGCAAGTTCGTGCAAGATTTGAAAGACCCAGCGCTGATCTGGCGCGGCAGCAGCAACCAGGTGGTGCATAGGTTGCGCTGAGCCAGCAACACACATATCAATGGGTATTCATCCAAACTCGACCTGACGCATCGGCAGCATAGAGTCATCTGACAGGCGGCTCTGTGCCAAGAGCGGATGTTAGGGTTGCAAACCTTGCTCTAATGATGCCGTAGATACTACAGAGGTTATGATTGACTGAGAGAGCGACTGATTTTCAAACTTGTAAAATCAGTGATTTCAGCCTCATTGCGGTAATGGCATAATCAGGCTGGCGAAAGTGAGGGTGAGAATGGATAAAACATCTAAAAATCAGATAGTAGACAGCGACATTGCGCGTTTATTGCTTAAACATAGAAAGGCACGCAACTGGACGGTAGCAGAGCTTGCCCAACGGTCGGGCGTCAGTCAGGCCATGATCAGCAAGGTTGAACGAGGGGCCTCCAGTCCCAGCGCCACGATCCTCGGCCGTTTAGCCAACGCCATGAATATCACGCTATCAAAACTTTTCGCAGAGCTTGAGCAACACCAGAACTCACTGGTGCTCTTTGCTCATCAGCAGCAGCATTGGACAGATGAAAAATCGGGCATTACCCGCTGGTCTCTGTCCCCAGCGGGCGCATGTCCCGAACTTATCAAAGTTGAAATTCCTGCTCTGGGTCAACTTACGATACCCGCTTCCGCCAGTGAGCATCTTTCCGGCCAAACGCTGTGGGTGTTGAGTGGCAGCCTTGATTTTCGGGTCAATAATCAAACCCATCATTTACGCGCCGGCGACTGTTTTGCCCTGACCTTTGCCAGCGAGTACCAAATGAGCAATCCCGACAGTGAGCAGGGTTGTGCATACGTCGTTGCTTTTAGCCAAAAAAATCCATGAGGCGCCACTGCCACGACGGCTACACTCCCGCCGATCGGCTTAGGTGCAATAGGGGATAGGCCCTGCCTTGATTATCCAACTCGGAACGCCCTGAAACTTCAAAGCCCATATGTTGATAAAATCCGACGGCCTGTTGGTTTTGTTCATTCACATCGACGCTTAAATCAGGATGAAGCGCCAGCGCATGTGATATCAACTGCTTTCCGACGCCACGTCCGCGAGCTGCAGCATCGACAAAAAGCGCCTCCAGATGACCATCGTGTAAAAACATAAATCCCAGCGGATGGTCTTCCCGATCGGCGGCAACCCACACGGGGGTTTCAGAAAAAAAACCGACAACCTCTTTTTCGATCTCTTGTCGATCGTGCGCAGTGAGAAAGTCGTGCGTAGCATCTACAGAATTTTTCCAGATTTGTATAATTTCTGACGTTTCAGATGGACGTGACATTCTGATTTTTAACATTCTTCTACCTTACCGTGGTCATTACTGGGTGTATTTACACACAAAATTAGTCCACGCAAATTTACTATAGTGAATTTAAATTCACAATAGTACATTCGATATCATGTCATGATATCCGACAGGAGAGGCGTTAACTCACTGACTCCATTGATCCGCTTGACCGGTTGTTAAACGTGGCCATTGCCATCTCCTCCTTGAGACAGCATCGGGCCACTCATCAGCAACGATAAGTTACACCAATCCCATCCCCACCACGCCGGTCAGTACGCCGCACAGCGCCACCAGCGCCGCCGTCAGGCACAGTGCCCGGGCGGAGAAGGCCTTGTTGAGCATCAGCAGCGAAGGCAGGCTGACCGCCGGCAGGGTCATCAGCAGCGCCAGCGCCGGGCCTGCGCCCATGCCCGCCAGCATCATGGTCTGCACGATCGGGATTTCCGCCGCGGTGGGGATAACGAACAGGCAGCCGACGATCGCCAGGCCGATGATCCACAGCAGGCTATTGTCGACGGCGCCGTCGGCGTGCGGGAACAGCCAGACCCGCGCCGCGCCCAGCGCCAGCACCGCCAGCACGTAGATCGGGATGGTCGACCAAAACAGCGCCCACAGCGCTTTCCCCCAACGGGCGAGGAACGGCTGCTCGTCGTTCTGCGCCGTCATCACCGGCGGCTGCGGCGCAGCGGGTTGCGGATCGTTGGCGGTCACGCGCTGCACCAGCCAGGCGATGCCCAGCACCATCACCACACCTGCCACCAGGCGAATGGCGGCGAACGGCCAACCGAGCACAAACCCCATGAACACCAGCGTCGCCGGGTTCAATACCGGGTTGGCGAGCCAAAAGGCCAGCGCAGCGCCGCTGGACACCGACTGGCGGCGCATGCCGGCGGCAACCGGCGCGGCGCAGCAGGTGCACATCATGCCCGGCAGCGCGATCAGCGCCCCCAGCACGGTGCCGGAAAAACGCCGGTGGCCGAGCGTGCGCGCCAGCCAGTCGCGCGGGATCAGCACCTGCACCAGCGAACCTAACAGCACCCCGAGCAGCGCCGCCTTCCATACCGCGGTGAAGTAGACCAGCGCGTACTGCCAGGCCGCCAGCCAGGGGCTCGCGGCGCCGTCGGCCAAGATCGACTTGCCGATCGAGTGGCTGTCCGCCGCCACGAACGCCTTGCCGTAGTAAGGCTGCCATTTGACGTAGTAGAGGCCGACGGCCACCACCAACAGAAACAGGATCGGTTTCCACAGCGGCCAAGCGCGTGGGGCGGGTTCAGGGGCGTTCAGAGGTTGCGGCATAGTAGCGGCCAGAGTCAGTCAACAGAGGCGCCAGCATAGCGCGCCGTCGCCGCCCGTGCACGCCCGGGCTGTCCTAAATAGTTCATCTGTTCGCCACCGATGCGTAACGCGATTGTCATCTGCGCCCGGCACCATGATGCCAACTTGAAAACCACAGGGTAGACGCACGATGAAACGCACCGCTTCCGCCTTCATCGCACAGCCATCGGTATGACGAGGTTTTTATTATGATGGAGTTATCTAGACATCCGACCACTTACCCCACGCGCTATCAGCAGATCGCCGCACAGCTGGAACAGGAGCTGCGCACGCAATACCGCTGCGGCGACTACCTGCCTTCGGAACAGCAGCTGGCCGAGCGTTATCAGGTCAATCGCCACACCCTGCGCCGCGCGGTGGATCAGCTGGTGGAGCGCGGCTGGCTGCAGCGCCGCCACGGCGTCGGTATTCTGGTGCTGATGCGGCCTTACGACTACCCGCTGCACGCCAATACCCGCTTCAGCCAGAACCTGTTCGAGCAGGGCAGCCATCCCACCAGTGAGCGCTTACTCGCTGTCTTGCGCCCGTGCAATGGGCATGTTGCCAGCGCACTCTCGCGTGAAGAAGGCGAAATGGTGATCCACCTGCGCACCCTGCGCCGGGTCAACGGCGTGCCGATGAGCGTCATCGACCACTATCTGCCCGATCTGGACTGGTGGCCGGCGCTGCAGCAGTTCCACAGCGGTTCGCTGCACCAGTTTATCGAACAGCACCTGCAGCAGCCGCTGACCCGCCGCCAGACGCGCATCAGCGCGCGCCGCGCGCAGGCCAAAGAGAGCCGGCTGCTGGAGATCGCCACCCACGCGCCGCTGCTGTGCGTGCGCACCCTTAACGTCCGCAGCGGCGGCGAAGACGTGGCGGAATACTCCGTCAGCCTGGCCCGCGCCGACATGATTGAACTGACGATGGAGCACTGAATGCAAGCCTTAGAGTCGAGACAACGCTGGATGTCGGTGCTGGCGCACAGCCGGCCCGAGCAGCTGCGCAGCCACTGGCAGGCGCTGAACCTCAGCCCGGGTTACCGCAGCATCCGCGCGCCGGAGATCGGTCTGGCCCAGCTGCAGGGGCGCATGGGCGCCACCGGCCGCCGCTTCGTATTGGGGGACATGACGGTCACCCGCGCGGTGGTGCAGCTGGACAACGGCGGCTACGGCTACAGCTATATCGCCGGGCGCGACAAGGCGCACGCCGAGCTGTGCGCGCTGGCCGATGCGCTGCTGCAACAGCCGGAGCACGGCGAACGCCTGCAACAACAGCTGATCGCGCCGCTGGCCGCGCTGCAGCACGAACAGCGCCAGCTGCGCGCCCGGGCGATCGCCGCCAGCCGGGTGGACTTCTTTACGCTGGTGCGAGGGGATTAAGCCATGAGTTTATTGACCGGTTTTGAACAACCGATAGACCAATCGCAGCACGCTTTTCGTTTGATTCTTAAAGCCTTGAGCGAACCGGGCCACCGGGTGACGCTGCCGGCCGGCCCGGCCTGGGCGCCGCTGAACGCCGCCAGCACCGCCGCGCTGCTGACGCTGGCCGATCAGGAAACGCCGCTGCAGCTGTGTGCGGCGCTTAAAAGTGAGCAAGTGCTAACAAACATTCGTTTTCACAGCGGCGCGCCGTTGGCCGCCACGGCGCAGGAGGTCTGTTTTGCCCTGTTCGATGAGCAGCTGCAGGCCGCCGATCTGCAGGCGTTGCCGCACGGCACTGAAATCTCGCCGGAGTTCGGCGCCACGGTCATCGTGCAGCTTGCTGAGCTGGAGAACGGCGCCGCGCTGCGCCTGACCGGCCCCGGCATCGAGAGCCAACGCCTGATTGCGCCGCGCCTGCCGCCGGCGCTGCTCGATTACCTGGTCAACCGCCCGCAGCGCTTCCCGCTGGGGCTGGATATTTTACTGACCTGCGGCGATTGCCTGCTGGCGATCCCGCGGACCACCCGCGTGGAGGTGTGCTGATGTACGTAGCGGTAAAAGGGGGCGAAAAAGCCATTGAGGCCGCCCATCAGCTGCAGGAACAGCTGCGGCGCGGCGACGACGCGCTGCCGGCGCTCGGCGCGGAACACATCGAACAGCAACTGGGGCTGGCGGTGGATCGGGTGATGACCGAAGGCGGCATCTACGATCGCGAGCTGGCGGCGCTGGCCATAAAACAGGCCAGCGGCGATTTGGTGGAGGCGATCTTCCTGCTGCGCGCCTACCGCACCACCCTGCCGCGCCTGGCGGTCAGCGAGCCGCTGGCCAGCGAAAACATGCGGCTGGAGCGGCGCATCTCGGCGGTTTACAAGGACTTGCCCGGCGGGCAGGTGCTGGGGCCGACCTACGACTACACCCACCGGCTGCTGGACTTCGCGCTGCTGGCGGAAGGCGAGGCGCCGCGCGCGCCGCAGGCCGACGAACCGCTGCCGGACAACTGCAGCCACGTGTTCGATCTATTGTGTCGCCAGCAGCTGGCGCGGGAGGAACAGGACGACGGCAGCGCGCCGGACGACATCACCCGCAACCCGCCGGTCTACCCCTGCTCGCGCTCGGCGCGCCTGCAGCAGCTGGTGCGCGGCGACGAAGGTTTTCTGCTGGCGCTCGGCTACGCCACCCAGCGCGGCTACGGCCGCAACCACCCGTTCGCCGGCGAGATCCGCACCGGCCACGTTTCGGTGGAGATCGTGCCTGAAGAGCTCGGTTTCGCCATCGATATCGGCGAAATCCTGCTGACCGAGTGCGAAATGGTCAACGGCTTCGTCGATCCCAAGGACCATCCGCCGCACTTCACCCGCGGCTACGGGCTGGTGTTCGGCCGCGCCGAACGCAAGGCGATGGCAATGGCGTTGGTGGATCGCGCATTGCAAAGCCCCGACTACGGCGAAGGCGTCGCCGGCCCGGCGCAGGACGAAGAGTTCGTGCTGGCCCACGCCGACAACGTCGAGGCCGCCGGGTTCGTCTCCCATCTCAAGCTGCCGCACTACGTCGACTTCCAGGCCGAACTGGAGCTGCTCAAGCGGCTGCGACAGGAATACAGCGAGCGTCAGGAGGCCCGCGATGAGTGAAGTATTGACCGGCTATAACCTCGGTTATCTGGACGAACAGACCAAGCGCATGATCCGCCGCGCCCTCCTCAAGGCGGTGGCGATCCCCGGCTATCAGGTGCCGTTCGGCGGCCGCGAGATGCCGATGCCCTACGGCTGGGGCACCGGCGGCATTCAGCTCACCGCCAGCGTTATCGGCCGCGCCGACGTGCTGAAGGTGATCGACCAGGGCGCCGACGACACCACCAATGCGGTGTCGATCCGCCGCTTCTTCCAGCGCGTCGCCGGGGTGGAAACCACCGAACGCACGCCGGAGGCTACGCTGATTCAAACCCGTCACCGCATTCCGGAAACCGCGCTGCGCGAAGACCAGATCCTGATCTATCAGGTGCCGATCCCGGAGCCGCTGCGCTTTATCGAACCGCGCGAAACCGAGACCCGCAAGATGCACGCGCTGGAGGAGTACGGCGTGATGCAGGTGAAGCTGTATGAAGACATCGCGCGCTACGGCCATATCGCCACCACCTACGCCTATCCGGTGAAGGTCAACGATCGCTACGTGATGGATCCGTCGCCGATCCCAAAATTCGACAACCCGAAAATGCACATGATGCCGGCGCTACAGCTGTTCGGCGCCGGGCGCGAGAAACGCATCTACGCCCTGCCGCCGTTCACCAAGGTGGAGAGCCTGGACTTCGACGACCATCCGTTCAGCGTGCAGCAGTGGGACGAACCCTGCGCGCTGTGCGGCTCGCGCCACAGCTATCTGGACGAGGTGGTGCTCGACGATCGGGGCAACCGCATGTTCGTCTGTTCGGACACCGACTACTGCCGGCAGCAGCTGGCGCAATCTTCGCAAGAGGCGCAGCACTGATGACTTCCACCCCTTTGAGCACCACCCCGCTGCTGTCGGTGAACCGGCTCACCCACCTGTACGCCCCCGGCAAGGGCTTCAGCGACGTGTCGTTCGACATCTACCCCGGTGAAGTGCTGGGCATCGTCGGCGAATCCGGCTCCGGCAAAACCACGCTGCTGAAGTCGATCTCGGTGCGGCTGGCGCCGCAGCACGGGCAGATCCTTTACCGCCCGCAGGCGGGCCAGGAGCACGACCTGTACGCCATGGCGGAGAGCGATCGCCGCCGCCTGCTGCGCACCGACTGGGGCGTGGTGCACCAGCATCCGCTCGACGGGCTGCGGCCGCAGGTCTCCGCCGGCGGCAACATCGGCGAGCGGCTGATGGCCATCGGCCAGCGCCACTATGGCGACATTCGCCGCCAGGCCGGCCAGTGGCTGGAAGACGTCGAAATCCCGCTGTCGCGCCTCGACGATCTGCCGACCACCTTCTCCGGCGGCATGCAGCAGCGGCTGCAGATCGCCCGCAACCTGGTCACCCACCCTAAGCTGGTGTTTATGGATGAGCCGACCGGCGGGCTGGACGTGTCGGTGCAGGCGCGCCTGCTCGATCTGCTGCGCAACCTGGTGGTGGAGATGCAGCTGGCGGCGGTGATCGTCACCCACGATCTCGGCGTGGCGCGGCTGCTGGCCCACCGTCTGCTGGTGATGAAACAGGGCGAAGTGGTGGAGAGCGGCCTGACCGACCGGGTGCTGGACGATCCGCACCATCCTTACACTCAGCTGCTGGTTTCTTCGGTGCTGTCGTAACCCAAGGCGATAACAGATGACTATGCAAATCCGAGTTGAACATCTCAGTAAAACCTTTGTGCTGCATCAGCAGTACGGCACCCGCCTGCCGGTGCTGCACGACGCCAACCTGACGGTCCACGGCGGCGAATGCGTGGTGCTGCACGGCCACTCCGGCAGCGGCAAATCCACCCTGCTGCGCTCGCTGTACGCCAACTACCTGCCGGACAGCGGCCATATCTGGATCAACCTCCAGGGCGACTGGCTGGACATGGTCAGCGCCGACGCGCGCCAAATTCTGGCGGTGCGCCGCCATACGCTGGGCTGGGTCAGCCAGTTCCTGCGGGTGATCCCACGCATCAGCGCGCTGGAGGTGGTGATGCAGCCGCTACTGGAACAGGGCGTCGAGCGCGCCGAGTGCCGCGAACGCGCCGAGGCGCTGCTCACTGCGCTCAACGTGCCGCAGCGCCTGTGGCCGCTGGCGCCGTCCACCTTCTCCGGCGGCGAGCAGCAGCGGGTGAACATCGCGCGCGGCTTTATCGTCGATTACCCCATTCTGTTGCTGGACGAACCGACCGCCTCGCTCGACAGCCGCAACAGCGCGGCGGTGGTGCAGCTTATCGAACGCGCCAAGGCGCGCGGCGCGGCGATCGTCGGCATTTTCCACGATGAAGGCGTCCGCCAACAGGTCGCCGACCGGCTTTATGACATGCAGGCGCCGCAGGCGCTGGAGGCCCTCTGATGATCGTCAATAACGTTAAGCTGGTGCTGGATGACCAGGTGGTGCAAGGCTCGCTGGAGATGCAGGACGGCGTGATCCGCAGCTTCGCCGACGGCCCGAGCCGGCTGCCGCAGGCGCTGGACGGCGACGGCGGCTGGCTGCTGCCGGGGCTGATCGAGCTGCATACCGACAACCTGGACAAGTTCTTCATCCCGCGCCCGAACGTCGACTGGCCGGCCCATTCGGCGATGAGCAGCCACGACGCGCTGATGGTGGCCAACGGCATCACCACGGTGCTGGACGCGGTGGCGATCGGCGACGTGCGCGACGGCGGCCACCGGCTGGAAAACCTGCAGAAGATGATCGACGCGGTGATCCACAGCCAGCGCGCCGGGGTGAACCGCGCCGAGCACCGGCTGCACCTGCGCTGCGAGCTGCCGCACGAGAGCACGCTGCCGCTGTTCGAACAGCTGATGGACAAGCCGGGCGTGTCGCTGGTGTCGCTGATGGACCATTCACCGGGCCAGCGCCAGTTCGCCTCGCGCGAAAAGTACCGCGAATATTATCAGGGCAAATACCACCTCAACGACCAGCAGATGAGCGAGTACGAGGAGCAGCAGGTCGCTCTGTCCGCCCGCTGGGCCGCGCCGAACCGCGAGGCTATCGCCGCCCACTGTCGCGCGCGCCGCATCTCGCTGGCCAGCCATGACGACGCCACCGCCGCGCACGTGGCCGAATCCTGCGCGCTGGGCAGTGCCATCGCCGAGTTCCCCACCACCGAGGCGGCCGCCCGCGCCTCGCACCAGCAGGGCCTGCAGGTGCTGATGGGCGCGCCGAACATCGTGCGCGGCGGTTCCCACTCCGGCAACGTGGCGGCGCACCACCTGGCGGCGCTGGGGGTGCTGGACATTCTCTCTTCCGATTATTACCCGGCCAGCCTGCTGGATGCGGCGTTTCGCCTCGCGGCGGACGAACGCAACGCCTACGATCTGCCCCAGGCGGTGCGCATGATCACCCGCAACCCGGCGCGGGCGCTGGATCTGCAGGATCGCGGCACCCTCGCCGAAGGGCTGCGGGCGGATCTGGTGCTGGCACGGCCGCACGGCGAGCACGTTTATGTGCAGAACGTGTGGCGCCAGGGCAGGCAGGTGTTCTGATGGCGCGGCTCATCTACCTGATGGGGCCTTCCGGCGCAGGCAAGGACAGCCTGCTGGCCGCACTGCGGGCCGACGCCGACCGTGCGCCGCTGGTGGCGCACCGTTACATCACCCGGCCGGCGGACGCCGGCTGCGAGAATCACATCGCGCTGAGCGAACCGGAATTTCTGCGCCGCCGCGCCAAGGGGCTATTCGCGCTCGACTGGCAGGCCCACCAGCAGCACTACGCGTTCGGGATCGAAGTGGATCTTTGGTTGCTGCAGGGGATCGACGTGGCGGTCAACGGTTCGCGCGCCCACCTGCCGCAGGCGCAGCAGCGCTATGGTACGCAGCTGCTGCCGGTATGCCTGCAGGTCAACGCCGCGATCCTGCGCCGGCGCCTGCAGGATCGGGGGCGAGAAAGCGCCGAACAGATCGAGCAGCGGCTGGCGCGGGCGGCGGAATATCAGCAGAGTCTGCCCGCCGGCTGCCGGGTGCTGCACAACGACGGCCCACTCGACGACACCCTGGCGGCGCTGCTGGCGCTGCTGCCCACCCCTACCCGACAAGCTCAGGATGCGACGCCATGAACGACTTTGCCCAGCCGAAAATCGGCGACAACGTGACCCTTAACCGCACCCGGCTTGGCCAGTATGTACACCTGGCCGACGATGCGATCCTGGAAGAGGTGGAGATGGGGGACTACTCCTACACCGCCGGGCACAACCAGATTTTTTACGCCACCATCGGCAAGTTCGTCTCCATCGCCTCCTATGCGCGCATCAATCCCGGCAACCACCCGACCTACCAGCGCATCGCGCAACACCACTTCACCTACCGCGCTTCCGAATACGGGCTGGGGGAAGACGACGCGGCGTTCTTCGACTGGCGGCGCGAGCACCACGTTACCGTCGGTCACGATGTGTGGATCGGCCATAACGCCATCCTGATGCCGGGCGTCAGCGTCGGCAACGGCGCGGTGATCGGCAGCGCGGCGGTGGTCACCAAGGACGTGGAGCCTTACAGCATCGTCGCCGGCGTGGCGGCCAAAAAGATCGGCATGCGCTTTGACGATGCGCTGATAGAACGCATCGAACGCAGCCAGTGGTGGCACTGGGATCACGCCACGCTGCAGGCGCGGCTGGCGGATTTTCGCGACATCAACCGCTTTGCGCAGAAGTATCTTTAACGGAGGGGAGCGATGCAACTGACCTTTCTCGGCACCGGCGGCGCGCAGCAGGTGCCGGCGTTCGGCTGCGACTGCCCTATCTGCCAACGGGCGCGGCGCGAGCCGGCATTTCGGCGGCGAGCGTGCAGCGCCATGCTTAACTATCAGGGGGAAACGACCTTATTGGATGCGGGATTGCCGGCTTTGGAGCGGCGATTTTCGGCGGGGCAAATTCAACGTTTTTTACTGACACATTACCACATGGATCACGTTCAGGGGTTATTTCCTTTGCGTTGGGGGTGCGGAAATTCCATTCCGGTGTATGGCCCGCCGGATGAACAGGGCTGCGACGATCTGTTCAAACACCCCGGCATTCTGGCGTTTCAGCCGCCGCTGGCGCCCTTCGCCACCGTCGAACTGGGCGGCATGCGCATCACCCCGCTGCCGCTGCAACACTCCAAGCTGACCCACGGCTATCTGATCCAGGCGGCGGGCGCAGCGCTGGCCTACCTGACCGACACCGTCGGCCTGCCGCCGGCTACCGCCGACTATCTGCAAAACGTGGCGCTGGATCTGCTGGTGCTCGATTGCAGCCTGCCGCCACAGCCGCAGGCGCCGCGCAACCACAACGACCTGACCCGCGCGCAGGAGACGCAGCGGTTGCTGCAGCCCAAACGCACGCTGCTGACGCACATCAGCCATCATCTCGATCGGTGGCTGCTGGACAACCAACTGCCCGCCGGGCTGGAGCTGGCGTTCGATCACCTCAGCGTCAGCCTCGGTAGCAGTGCAGCCGATCCGACTCCAGCACCCTGACCCCTTCGCCCGGCGTGAACGCCTGCTGCTGCAGCGTTTGCGCCACGTCTTTGGCGGAGACGGCGCGCCATTTGCCGGGCAGCAGCCTGAACAGCGGCAGCGTGAGGCGCTCCATCAGGCGCGGCGCGGGGCGATCCCCCACCAGCATGGAAGGCCGCACCAGCGTCAGGCGCGGCCAGTGCTGTTCGCGCAGCGCCTGCTCCATTTCGCCTTTGGTGCGGTTATACAGGAAGGTGGAATCCGCGTTGGCGCCCAGCGCGCTTACCACCAGACAGTGCTGCGCCCCCAAGCGGCGGCCGGTCAGCGCGCTCTCCACCACCAGTTGATAATCGACGTAGCGGAAGGCATCGGCGCTACCCGCCGCCCGGCGGGTGGTGCCCAGGCAACAGAACACCAGATCGACCGGCTGCTGCAGGCTACTCAGCAGTTCGAACAGCGCATCGCCGACCGGATTGGTCAGCTTGCCGTGCGGTGGCAACGGCGTGCGCGTCGGCGCCACGATGGCCGTTATCTGCGGATCGCTTTGCAACCGCTGCAACAACTCGCGCCCCACCAGCCCGGTTGCGCCGACTAACAGTGCTCGCGCCATGCAATCTCCCGTTGTAATCGATACGTCGACTTAAAGTATAGACCGCGCCCAGTGCAGCTTCTTGCCGAAGCCGAGGGTGTTGTCGGTCATCTTCACCTCGTGCAGATCCAGCCGCCAAACCGAGGCCTTCATCGCCCTGGCGATCGGGAAGCGCTTGCAGTAACGCGCGCGCGCCGCCTCGGCTTCTTCGCCGCTCAGCAGCACCGCCTCGGCGCGGTACTGCACGCCGCGGATCAGCGCGATGCTTTTCGGCTTCGGCGCGATGGTGCCAACCACCCGGCCGTTGTTCAGCATCAGCCCGCCGTGGCGGGTGTGCGGTTCGGTCATCAGCCACAGCGCCATCGCCGCGGCATCGAACACGTAAAAACAGTTGGCGCACCACATGTCGAGGCCGTCGCCGGCGCACAGCGTCAAGACGTGTTGTTTGCCGATGAAATCCGCAATCTGCTGCCGTTGTTCTGGGGTATTCAAGGTTGCTCGCCTCCCTGTTCACTCACTTCATCTTACCCTGCGTTGTTGAGGCGAGTCACAAATAACGATAATCACCAAAAATCACACATGAATATAAATACAACAATAATGAATTTTTATTTATTTTTTCATAAAGCAGATTGATAACATAAAAAACACAAGGCGGATTTATTTGATCGTTATGTAGCCGGTTATTTGACCGCTTTTTTTATTCCTTTCCGAGCGCCATTGAAATTAAGCGCTTAAGGGCCGCGAGCATTAGCAATTCATTTACATGCCAACCTCTGGGCCCGGATGATACTTATGCAATTCATTGCATAACCGGTGAATAGTTATTTATAAACACCGGCATTTATGTGACTTTCATCACGATTTTTAGCCCACCTTGCGCTAAAATAGCGCCATCTTTTCACTCAGCAAGGTGGATTAGAAAATGGAAAACAATAACCGAAAAATGGCGCACATCAGGCGCACAACCCATATTATGATGATGGCTCATCGCAGCTGCTTTAGCTTCGCATTCTTCAACTACAGATAACCCTCCCCCCTCGCTCTTACGCCGTTGATAAGAGTGTCATTGCGTTTTTACTTATTCTCCGCACGCCGGTGATAATGTCTCTTTCTCGCTAACCGGGAAGGACAGGCAATGCATTCTTAATTTCGGCCAAGCGCATCCAAGCTAAATAAAACAGCGAACACAGTTAATGCCTTTCGGCATCGCTGGGTTCTCGCACACCTTTATTTTCGTGAAGGCGTTAACGGCAAATGGAATTATTTGCCGGCGGACTGCCTTTGCCTGAAGAATGAGAAAAATGAAAAAATTAAAAATTGCCGCCAACACCCAAACCCTCGGCTGCTTTGAAACTGAACGCGACATCGTTGATGTGCATCACAGCGATTTCAATGACGTCGCCGCCATCGTGCTGTCGGTAGACGACGTCGCGCAAGGTATGTTGACGCGCATCGAAGAACACGGCCTGAACATCCCGCTGTTCGTCGCCGTCTGCTGCGAAGAAGAGCTGGATAACGCCGTACTGCCGGCGCTGCACGGCGTGTTTGAACTGTGCGGCAAGAATACCCAGTTCTACGGCAAACAGCTGGAGGCCGCCGCCGCCAAATATGAGAGCGAGCTGCTGCCGCCGTTCTTCAACACGCTGACGCAGTACGTGGAAATGGGCAACGCCACCTTCGCCTGCCCCGGCCACCAGGGCGGCGAGTTCTTCCGCAAACACCCGGCGGGCCGCCAGTTCTTCGACTTCTACGGCGAAACGCTTTTCCGCTCCGACATGTGCAACGCCGACGTCAAACTGGGCGATCTGTTGATCCACGAAGGCGCGCCTTGCGCCGCGCAGCAGCACGCCGCCAAGGTGTTCAACGCCGACAAGACCTACTTCGTGCTCAACGGCACCTCGGCCTCGAACAAGGTGGCGACCAACGCCCTGCTGACGCGCGGCGACCTGGTGCTGTTCGACCGCAACAACCATAAATCCAACCACCACGGCGCGTTGATCCAGGCCGGCGCCACGCCGGTATATCTGGAAACCGCCCGCAACCCGTTCGGCTTTATCGGCGGCATCGACGCGCACTGCTTCGACGAACGCTACCTGCGCCAGCAGATCCGCGAAGTGGCGCCGGAACGCGCCAACGAAGCCCGCCCGTTCCGCCTGGCGATCATCCAGCTCGGCACCTACGACGGCACCATCTACAACGCCCGCCAGGTGGTCGACAAGATCGGCCACCTGTGCGACTACATCCTGTTCGACTCCGCCTGGGTGGGCTATGAGCAATTCATTCCGATGATGAAAGACTGCTCGCCGCTGCTGCTGGAGCTGAACGAGAACGATCCCGGCATCATTGTCACCCAGTCGGTGCACAAACAGCAGGCTGGCTTCTCGCAGACCTCGCAAATCCACAAAAAAGACAAGCACATCAAGGGACAGAGCCGCTACTGCAACCATAAGCGCTTCAACAACGCCTTTATGCTGCACGCCTCCACCAGCCCGTTCTATCCGCTGTTCGCCGCGCTGGACGTCAACGCCAAGATGCACGAGGGCAAAAGCGGCCAGCGTCTGTGGCAGGAGTGCGTGCGCGTGGGCATCGAAGCGCGCAAAATGCTGCTGGACACCTGCACGATGATCAAACCGTTCGTGCCGGATCAGATCGACGGCAAGCCGTGGCAGGCCTATGACTCCGCGGCAATGGCCAACGATCTGCGCTTCTTCAACTTCGTGCCCGGCGAGAAATGGCACGCCTTTGAAGGCTATGCCGAATCGCAGTATTTCGTCGATCCGTGCAAACTGCTGCTCACCACGCCGGGCATCGATACCGCCACCGGCAGCTACAGCGAGTTTGGCATCCCGGCGACCATTTTGGCCAACTACCTGCGCGAAAACGGCATCGTGCCGGAAAAATGCGATCTCAACTCGATCCTGTTCCTGCTGACGCCGGCGGAAGACATCGCCAAGATGCAGCATCTGGTGGCCCTGATCGCCCGCTTCGAGAAGCACATCGAGCAGAACTCCCTGCTCAGCGAGGTGCTGCCTGCGGTCTATAAAAACCACCAGCAGCGCTACAAAAACTACACCATCCGCCAGCTGTGCCAGGAAATGCACGACCTTTACGTCAGCTACGACGTTAAAGAGCTGCAAAAAGAGATGTTCCGCAAAAGTTATTTCCCGCGCGTGGTGATGAATCCGCAGGATGCCAATACCGAGTTCGTGCGCGGCAATGTGGAATTGGTCTCGCTGGCCAAAGCCGAGGGCCGCATCGCCGCCGAAGGCGCCCTGCCTTACCCGCCGGGCGTGCTGTGCGTCGTGCCCGGTGAAATTTGGGGCGGCGCCGCGCAGCGTTATTTCCTGGCACTGGAAGAAGGCATCAACTTATTGCCGGGGTTCGCGCCGGAATTGCAGGGTGTTTATATCCAACAGGATGAGGACGGCTGGAACCGCGCTTACGGCTACGTCATGAAAAATTAATCACCTTACGGGGCGGCGATGATTCTCGCCGCCCGGATCGCATCCTAAAAGAGAAAATGATCATGAGTAAGTCCAATAATAAAATGGGGGTCGTGCAATTAACGATCCTGACCGCCGTGAATATGATGGGTTCCGGCATAATTATGCTACCGACCAAGCTGGCCGAAGTGGGCACGATTTCGATCGTTTCCTGGCTGGTGACCGCCGTCGGCTCGATGGCGCTGGCCTACGCCTTCGCCAAATGCGGCATGTTCAGCCGTAAATCCGGCGGCATGGGCGGCTACGCCGAATACGCCTTCGGCAAATCGGGCAACTTTATGGCGAACTACACCTACGGCGTTTCGCTGCTGATCGCCAATATCGCCATCGCCATTTCCGCCGTCGGCTACGGCACCGAGCTGTTTGGCGCTACGCTCAGCCCGCTCGGGATCTGTATCGCCACCATCGGCGTGCTGTGGCTGGCGACCGTCGCCAACTTCGGCGGGGCGCGTATCACCGGCAAAATCAGCGGCATCACCGTCTGGGGCGTGATCATTCCGGTGGTGGGCATCTCGGTCATCGGCTGGTACTGGTTCAGCGGCAGCGCTTACGTCGCCGCCTGGAACCCGCATCAGGTGCCGACCTTCGAAGCCATCGGCGCCTCCATCTCGATGACCCTGTGGGCGTTCCTGGGGCTGGAATCCGCCTGCGCCAACACCGACGTGGTGGAAAACCCGGAGCGCAACGTGCCGATCGCCGTACTGGGCGGCACCCTCAGCGCGGCGGTGATCTATATCATTTCGACCAACGTGATCGCCGGCATTGTGCCGAACATGGATCTGGCCAATTCCACCGCCCCGTTCGGGCTGGCGTTCTCCCACATGTTCAACCCAACGGTCGGCAAGATCATCATGGCGTTGATGGTCATGTCCTGCGTCGGCTCGCTGCTCGGCTGGCAGTTCACCATCGCTCAGGTGTTCAAATCCTCCGCCGACAGTGGCTTCTTCCCGAAAATCTTCTCCAAGCTGAGCAAGGCCGACGCGCCGGTTAAAGGCATGCTGACCATCGTCGTCATCCAGAGCGGTTTGTCGCTGATGACCATCAGCCCATCGCTGAACAAGCAGTTCAACGTGCTGGTGAACCTGGCGGTGGTGACCAACATCATCCCTTACATCCTCTCGATGGCGGCACTGGTCATTATTCAGAAAGTGGCGAAGGTGCCGGACAACAAGGCGCGCATCGCCAATATCATCGCCGGCATCGGCGCGCTGTACAGCTTCTATGCGCTCTACAGCTCCGGTGAGGAAGCGATGATGTGGGGCGCCATCGCCACCTTCCTCGGCTGGACGCTGTACGGCATCGTTTCGCCGCGCTTCGAGCTGGCGGGAAAAAAGGGGTAAAGCGGTAGGGCACCGGCGGCCGGGGATGGGATTGTGACGGCGAACATGCCATCATACGCCGACCCTGGCCACCGAAACGGCGTACGATGACGGATACCTCCCCCACTCCCTGGCACCTCTACATGCTGCGTTTACCGAGCGGCCTGCTGTATACCGGCATCACCACCGACGTGGCGCGCCGCCTGGCGCAGCATCAGGCCGGTAAAGGCGCCAAGGCGCTGCGCGGTAAAGGGGAACTGACGCTGGCGTTTCACTGCCAGGTGGGAGATCGCTCAACGGCGCTGAAGCTGGAATATCGCGTCAAACAGCTGAGCAAAATACAAAAAGAGCGGCTGGTGAATCACCCGCCGCTGTCGTTGGAGTATTTGTTGCCGGGCGTTAAAAGCGATTAAACGGCGCCGAAAAAGCCACTTCGCCGCTGACGCCATTCAGGGCGTCTTCCGCCAGCGGATACACCTGAAACGCACTTTCCGTGTCCGGCCAGCGGCAGTTCAGGCCATAGGCGGCGGCCGGTTTAAAGCCGAAGCGGCCGTAGTAGGCCGGATCGCCCAGCACCACCACCGCGGCGTAGCTGAATTCGTTCAGCGAATCCAAGCCTTCGTACACCAGCTTTTCAGCCAGCCCCTGGCGGCGCAGGCTTTCGTCTACCGCCAGCGGCGCCAGGGCCACCCATTGGCGGTCTTCGCCGGCCACGTCTACCGGGCTGAACGCGGCGTAACCCACTACCCCGCCTTCGTCGTCAGTGGCGACCACGCCCAGCGTCAGCAGGCCGTCTTCGCGCAGCTGCTGCACCAGATCGGCTTCGTCATCACGGCCAAAGGCGCGGCGCAGCAAGGCGTCGATGCCCGCCGCATCTACCGGGATCTCTACGCGGATCAGCATGATACCGCCACACGGGAAGCCGACGCCGTGCCCTCCTGCAACCCTGCTTCGACAAAATCAGCCAACTGCAACAGCCCCATGCGCAGCGGCGCAGGCATGCTTTCCAGCTCGATGGCGTCCATCAAATTTTTCACATACAGGCCCAATTCGGTATCCCCTTCAATCTGCAGCCGACGCTGAAAGAACAGCGTATCCGGATCTTGCTTGCGCGCCGCGATCAGGATCAGATCGTTGGCGTCGCCGCTGAAGCTGACGTCCGCTTCGGCGTGCTGGCTGACCACCAGTTTGTCGTTTTCTACCGTCATAAACCATTGTAGCGCCAGATCGCGAACTTCGATCTTCAGCCAACGCGATTCGAGAAACTCCAGATCCCCATCCGCCAACGCCTGGCGGAACTGCCAGCTCAGCACCTGTTGCAGCAGCTGACGCTGCAGAGCGAACGGCGTGAATTTCAGCGGGATGCGCAGCAGCGACGGCCCCTGGCGCACAAGGCGTGCTCGTAGTTGTTCCAACACGGTCATCCACTCCTTTCAATACGGACTACCGCTATTTTGCCACACTGGCGCGCGGCTTCAGCGGTCTATATCAACAAATAGTGCATTTCACCGCCATGTTTATCAATACGCCATAAGCTGCCTCAAATCAAAACCTGTGTGCGCTCCATTGCCTAAAATGGCCTCCCCGATTCGCGTTTGCCGGCGGAACACCGCCGCCGGCAACCTTTAAAGACAGCGTGCGCCCGGCCGGGCGCACGGCTAAGCCAGGATAAATCTATGGAGCTGCTTTGTCCCGCCGGCAACCTGCCGGCCCTGAAGGCCGCGGTGGATAACGGCGCCGATGCCGTTTACATCGGTCTGAAAGACGATACCAACGCGCGCCACTTCGCCGGCCTCAACTTCACCGAGAAAAAGCTGCAGGAAGCGGTCGATTACGTGCATCGCCACGGCCGCAAACTGCATATCGCCATCAACACCTTCGCCCATCCCGACGGCTACGCCCGCTGGCAGCGCGCGGTGGATATGGCGGCCCAATTGGGCGCCGACGCGCTGATTCTGGCGGATCTGGCGATGCTGGAATACGCCGCCCAACGCTACCCACAGTTGGAACGCCACGTTTCGGTGCAGGCTTCCGCCACCAACGAGGAAGCGATCCGTTTCTACCAACGCAACTTCGACGTGGGCCGAGTGGTGCTGCCGCGCGTGCTGTCGATGCACCAGGTGAAACAGCTGGCGCGCACCAGCCCGGTGCCGCTGGAAGTATTTGCCTTCGGCAGCCTGTGCATCATGGCCGAGGGGCGCTGCTATCTCTCTTCCTACCTGACCGGCGAGTCGCCGAACACCGTCGGCGCCTGTTCGCCGGCGCGTTTCGTGCGCTGGCAGCAAACCCCGCAGGGCATGGAGTCACGCCTGAACGACGTGCTGATCGACCGCTACCAGGACCATGAAAACGCCGGTTACCCGACGCTGTGCAAGGGCCGCTATCTGGTGGACGACGTGCGCTACCACGCGCTGGAAGAGCCCACCAGCCTCAATACGCTGGAGCTGCTGCCGGAGCTGCTGGCCGCCAACATCGCCTCGGTGAAGATCGAAGGCCGCCAGCGTAGTCCGGCTTACGTCAGCCAGGTGGCACGCGTCTGGCGCCAGGCGATCGACCGTTGCCAGGCCGATCCGGCCGCCTACCGCGCCGACGCCGCCTGGATGGAGACGCTGAGCGCGATGTCCGAGGGCACCCAAACCACGCTGGGCGCCTATCACCGCAAATGGCAGTAGCCGGAGGAAACATGAAATACGCACTGGGGCCGGTACTTTACTACTGGCCGAAAAACGACATCGCGGCGTTCTATCAGCAGGCGGCGGAGAGCAGCGCCGACATTATTTATCTCGGCGAGAGCGTCTGCACCAAGCGGCGCGAGATGAAGGTCGGCGATTGGCTGGCGCTGGCGCGCGACATCGCCCGCAGCGGCAAGCAGGTGGTGATCTCCACGCTGGCGCTGCTGCAGGCGCCGTCCGAGCTGAATGAGCTGAAACGCTATGTGGAGAACGGCGAGTTCCTGTTTGAAGCCAACGATCTGGGCGCAGTGAACATGGCGGCGGAACGCGGTCTGCCGTTCGTCGCCGGCCATGCGCTGAACTGCTACAACGCCTATACTCTGCGCCTGCTGCGCCGCCAGGGCATGATGCGCTGGTGCATGCCGGTCGAGCTGTCACGCGATTGGCTGGCCAATCTGCTGACGCAGTGCGACGAACTGGGCTTCCGCCACGACTTCGAGGTGGAGGTGCTGAGCTACGGCCACCTGCCGCTGGCCTATTCGGCGCGCTGCTTCACCGCCCGCTCGGAAAACCGCGGCAAGGACGAGTGCGAAACCTGCTGCATCAAGTATCCGCAGGGCCGCATGATGCGTTCGCAGGAGCAACAGCAGGTGTTCGTGCTCAACGGCATCCAGACCATGAGCGGCTACTGCTACAACCTCGGCAACGAGCTGCCGAGCATGCAGGGGCTGGTGGACATCGTTCGGCTGTCACCGCAGGGCACCGAGACGCTGGCACAAATCGACGCCTTCCGCGCCAACGAGCATGGGGAGCAGCCGCTGTCCTTGACCGATCACGCCGACTGCAACGGCTACTGGCGCCGCGTGGCGGGGTTGGAGTTGGTGGGGTGATGGAAGCCACCGCTATTCTTTTCCTCGCCTGAGCGGCCCTTCGACGCGATCATCCGGCTGGCCGCCAGCGAGGAAAATGCGCCCGAGATCACTCATCGGGCGTATTCAGTGCCTGCGCCGGCGGCGATTACCTTTTCAACGCAATTTGTTTTAAGGACTGCCACAGGCGCTCTTTATCGCCGACTTTCAGGTGGGTTTGCTCAAGGGATTTCATAAAGGCAAACCTGTCGTTAAAACGCTCGCCTTTCTTTAATTTATTGCTGACGCTGGTCAAAATTTGGGTATTCAAACGGCTGATTTTCGCTCTTACGCTATCCAGCGGTTCCGGCTGCCAGCCGTTTTCCGGTGCCGACAACCAGTCGGCACGATAACGATATTGAATCGCCTTGGCGGCATCCATTTGCGCCTGTATAAAGGGAGCCACCGTCTTGCCATCCAATCCCAATGTTTCTGCCTCGCGGACTGAATTGGCCAATACGTTGGCCTCCTGAGGCAAATCCTCAATGGCCAGATGGTTGTTTGCCTTATACCCGGCAACGTCTTTCATGTAAGACAACCGCTGGTTAATCAATGATGCGGTCTCGTCGGTTTGAATAGGCTTTGCTACCACCGTGATAGAGAAAAATAATCCAGCCAAAAGCAGCAACCCTCTCGTCACTTTAAAATCCATTTAACCTCTCCTGTCACAGCCCGGTTGGCAGTGGTTTTTGGCTCGCAACGAAATTCGCTATGCGTGCATAATCTTTTACGACCGCCGGGTGTTTTCGCCCGGGAAGAAACTCGAAGCTGCAGCGCTCGTCCTCTTTCACTAACTCAGACGCCAGATTCCTGATATTCAACCTTGGGTTATCCTCAATACGCTGGAAGATTTCTCTCTCAAGATCGGTACTGTCTGGCTCCGCCCGCTCTTCGCGGCTGCCTAATAGCAGCGATAACCAATCAATGCTTGCGGCAAGCTTAACGTCGCCTTCGGGCAGCACCGCGCCATTCGCCCACCAGAGGGAGGGGCTGGCGGCAACATAGCGCTGAAAAGCCGTATTATGATTAAACGCCACATATAAAGTGAAATGCCCACCGAACGAATGCCCCGCCAGCGTTTGCATTTGCTTATTGATCTTAAAACGACATTCGATCCAGGGTTTGACGACATCCTGAATAAATCGATAGAACTGCTCCGCCCCGCCCCCGTCTTTAAAACGCTCGCTGCCATCACTTACCGTATAGTCAAATGTGCGAGCCGCCTTAATGTCTACCCCTTCCTGATAGCCTATTCCTATATAGAGTACAGGGGAAACATCATCACCGTGATAATCCGCCTTAATCATGGTATCAAACTGTCGGTTGGCATCTAAGAAATACAATGGATTTAGTTTGTTACACCCAACGTGTCTTTTATCCCATGCCAGGAAGAGCTTATATTTTTGCCCATGATATTCAAACAACACCGTTTGAACGCTTACTTTACTCGTCATAAGTCATGCTCCTTCATATTTATTACATAACGGCACCTATCTGAAACATCCCGTTTACAGACCAATCTCATGGCTATGAGCGAGTAATCATTTGAATTACCCGATGCTTAATGATTTCCGCATGCTCATATCGTAAATCCCGAGGAGTTCATCACACACATCAATAATTAAGAGAATCTAATCATTCTGCGCGAGATAGAAATATAACAATTAAAATTGGATACGCAATGTTCTATTCCGGCAAATATCACTTTTGGCTAAATAGTCGCATGCTTATTTTTTAGGGATGATAAGTTTGAAAGAATTAGGAATGTCCTTATCAAAAAGAGAACATAACACTGCAGCGCCAGACAGGCGCTCTCCAGCCGTGTTGCGTTTCCGTTAACCCCGATTTCCCATACGCCTACGCCACAGGCTTGCTCAGTTCGCTCAGCGGTTTATCCCCGCTGGCGCGGGGAACACCTATGGAATTGCGCAAAACGGCCACACATAGGCAGGTGCTCTTGTTGTCGATATGACCAAAGTATAGATTCAGCGGCGTGGCAGGAGTTTACGCCAAGAGTCACTTATATAACAAATTGAAAATCTTAAAAAAATATAGATAATGCGCATTATGTTAAATTAATTTGCCGGATACGCATCCGGATTATACAATCCGTCCTTTCACACCCCGCCCCACTTTCAAGGCCTACTAAGTTGCATCCACTTGACTGCATTGTGTAAGGGGTGCTTCGAAAAGTGGAGCTAACAGAAATTGGTAAGCCTGACTCTTTCTGATTAATGGCTGCGGTGGAGGGGTATCCTGATGGAACAGCTTGATGATGCCACTATCGATGGTCTGACTACGCTTATTGAACGCGATGAAACCCTTTCCCAGCAAGCGATCCTCAGGCTTAAAAATATCCAGTTCCTCTTAGGTGCGCTTCAATTGTGCTCTGAACTTAAGGCTCTCGCTTTTGGCCTCCAGTAAATCCCTGGCATGTTGTTCGCTGTCATCGGGTTAAATGACTCGGAGCCATTTGTAGAGCTATGCTTAGAAACGCCTAAACGCTGGGCAACTTCAACAACGGAATAGCCGTGTTCAGTGATCTGACGAACAGTTGACGATGATCTGTCCAGCGTGTGCGTTGATGAGGGACGGCTATCCCTATTCATTCTACCATGCCGGCGCATAGCCCCAGCTAATCGGCGTCAGCTGCAGCTGCAGCTGATCATGGAACATCGGTAACGGCATATCGGGGCATCCGCCTGGTGAGATTCCCGGGTAATGTGTTTCGCCAGAATACACGTTTTGTGAGACATCGCTGGCGTATGAACGAAACCTTCATGAAAGTCCGCTTGCGGCAATAGCAGACTTTCATGTCTGGAGTAGAAAATAGCCTAGTGTAGGTTATTTTATTTTTACTACATGTACTCCTGTAATAACGCTAGAAAATTGAGTCCAACACCTCATCAGAGTATGCTTTATTAGTAGACACCGGAAGAAATTGCGATGGCGTTTTGCATATTTCGGTGATACTTTTACCCCAAATGGGAACTTTCCTTATATAAATATTAGAATTATATGTATTTTCCTTATTGCAAATAAAATCACCATGTGTGTTGACATCCATAAGATAGATATCTTTAGGTTGAACTAGTTTTAATTTTTCCACTCCATTTCTTATGAAAAATTCTTTTGTCAGGAGTAACGACCCACTTGCGCCCCAGAGATTCGTGGATTGGTTATTATCTCTTCCAATCCATGTTAGTACAACCTTATTCTCATCAATACCACTAAACCAACTATCTCGTAAACCACTGGACGATCCTGTCTTACCAGCAAGGGTATAACTTTCAAACCCGACTCTCAGTTTCTTTGACGTTCCTGAACGAACAGATTCCTGCATGGCGTACATAGTAAGCCATGCAGCCTGATTAGAAACGACCTGTTCTTTAATGTCGGGTCTGCGATAAATTTCATCGCCAAATTTGTTTTGTATGGATACTAAGGTATGTATGCCGTTATGCACACCTAAATTTGCAATTGTCTGAATGGCTTCTGCAAGTTCAATGGGTGACATATCTAATGTACCTAATAACATCGATGGATTTTTTGCTATCCGATTTTCAGGTACTCCTATCAGTTTCAATGTATCAGCTACTTTATCAAGGCCAATTGACATACCTATATTGACTGTAGAGACATTAATTGAGTAAGCGAGAGCATCTAGTAAAAAAACTTTACCTCTGTAGGTTCGAGTTGGGTTTCTTGGTGACCAACTTGTATTCCCAATGTTAATGTGAATGGGTTGATCTTCTATTAAAGTGTTTAAACCAAAATCTTTTGGATCACTTAAAGCAGCCAAGTATACAGCCGGCTTTATCAGAGACCCAACCTGACGTCTACTATCTGAAGCTCTATTAAATCCATTGTACTCCACATTTCTATCACCAATAACAGCAAGTAACTCACCGTTCTTACGGTCAACAACAACCATTGCCGACTGTAAATCTTTTATCCTGGTTTTTTTATCTAATATAGGCATTGTTTCTATAACTGTCATCTCGGCATCATATTGAGAAATCGGATCGAAAGTAGAAAAAATTTTAGAACCAGATAGTTCGTTAATGCGTATATTTTTATTTTCCCTAATTTCTTTTCTTAGCATATTAATAAAAGATGGGTGCTTTGTAAATGCTGTTCCTTTAGGTTTAATATTGAGATCTTTTTTAACCAAGTATGAATAGTTACTTTTAGTTATAACGCCGTTCATCTCGGAAATTTTTAATACAATATTTCTTCTGCTTATTGCAATGCTAGGGTTAGACCACGGGTTATATAATGATGCTCCTTTGACCATACCGATCAAGAGTGCCTGTTGGTCTAGGGATAGTTCATTGACAGGACGTCCAAAGTAATAGATGCTAGCTAAAGGAAAACCATGAATGCCAAAAGAACCATTCTGCCCAAGATAAATTTCATTTAAATAGAGCTCTAGAATTTTATCTTTACTTAACTTCATTTCTAACATTATAGCCATTAGGGCTTCAATAATCTTTCTTTTCATTGTCCGATCATTTGATAGGAACATGTTTTTAACTACTTGCTGTGTGAGTGTACTGCCTCCTTGAATGTTTCTCCCCGCTTTAATATTACTATACAGAGCTCTGATAATTGATAAAGGACTAATCCCATAATGGTGATAAAATCCCTTATCTTCAGTAGATATAAGGATTTTTATCATTTCTTTTGGAAAATCATTCAATGGCAAATAAATTCTTTGTTCATCACCAGGTGAATAAATGACATCGATAAGGCTAGGTTCAATTACCACCTCGCCAATAGAAGAACCACTGTCAATATCATTTATTTTAGCAACTACATCATCTTTAAAAAAAACTTCAACTCTTTTTTGATTTGAAGAGTAATCATAAGACGAGAATGCTCTCAGATATATTGTGAGAGTGTTTTTTTTAATATGAAATTCACCTGGATTAACTACATTGTTCGTATTGCGATATCTCGCGCTTTCTAATAATCTAGATAGCTTATCATTTCTAATCTCATGCCCGACTTTTATGGCATATGACTTACTGTAAACCTGTGCAGGTAACTCCCAAAAACCCTCATTTAACTTTGCATTAATCTTATCTTCAATCGTTTTTGCCAATTTTAAAACAAAAAACAATGACATTGCAAAAATTGAAATAAAAAAAACAATTGCCAATTTTATTTTATTTGGCATGGAGTTTTTGTTATTTCTTTTGCTGACTGGTTCTGTAGCTTTCAATTCACCCATAATATTCCTGTTAGTTCATATATTTGATTCTTTCGGCGCGCGACCAACTCTCATCACAAAATAATTATAATTAAAACAATATAGACTAACCTTGTAAAAGCATAGAGGCAACACTCATTTGTATATAACTAAAATAAAAACCATTTATATCGCATTCAAAATAATTGATTTAATTGAAATTAATGCTGGTGACAGAGCTAATTAATGAAAAAGTCATGTTAATTGACCTGAAGATTGACAGACTTCAACTATGATAGATTTTAACTCTTGCAAAATAATATCATTTTTACTACCCAATCTTGACCCCATTTCAAGTACAAAAGATGGCATTTTAACAGGGCAGACAAATGTCTTTAAATGAGTGTTTTTTTCTATTGCAACGGCAGCATGGGAGGGAAGTGTAGTAATTAAATTTGTTTGATTGAGTAGGAAGGGTACCGCCGCAAAATGCGTCGTTGAAGCCTTTACGCTTCGTCGATATCCAATAGCACTCAATGCTTCGTCTACGACGCCAACAAAGCCACTTGCAGAAACGAGCAAGTGAGGGCGTTGAGCATAATCTTCAGCAGTTAGTGGAATATCTACGTTATTTGAAGCCAAACACAAGTAGTTTCCCTCACCTAATTTTTGACTTGTTACCATATGAGAAGCAAGACCACCTGCAGTAATAGATATGTCTATCTGATGCCCCGTTAGCATGTCTTGGGCTAGGGCACTATGGGTTTGTCTAAAAATGATGTGTAGATCTGGTAGTATTTCATCTACTTTGCAAAGTATTTCTTTTCCAAATGCTATCTCGCTATCATCTGATAATCCAATAGTCATTGTCCGGCCTTTTACCGACTTATCCGAACCACTTAGGGCCAGTGCTTGGCGACATTGTGTAAGAGCTGCTTCGATAAGTGGAGCTAACTCATTTGCTTTAACTGTTGGGCGTAAACCACGTCCTGTTCTTTCAAATAATGGATCAGAATATACACGCCTTAATCTTGCTAGTGCAGCGCTTACTGCTGGCTGTGTTAAACCCAAACGAATAGCGGCGCGGCCTGCACCTCCTTCTTCAATTAAGGCTTCAAACACTCTCAATAGATTAAGGTCAACGCGCTCGATATCAATATCATTCATAACAGATAGTCCCCTTAGCATATTGATTGATTTTAACATGGTATATAAAAATAAACATAATATTTTCACGAATGAGAAATGTGAAGTATGAATAAAATAACTATTGCCGGACTTCAGCTTGGAACATCACAAGAAGGAAACTGTGAAACTTTATCTCAAATAATCTCTTTTGAAAAAGATATTGTAAATTGTGGTGCGAAACTGGTAGTTATGCCTGAAGCCTTGTTGGGTGGATACCCTAAGGGGGGAATATTTGGTACATATATGGGATATCGTCTTCCTGAAGGAAAGGTTGAATTTGAAGAATACTACAAGAATGCAATTGATCTTAATGGTCCAGAAGTTAAAGCTTTGGCGGAGTTATCCAAGCGAACCCAAGCATCACTTGTTGTAGGCGTAATTGAGAGAGAAGGTTCCACACTTTACTGCTCAGCGCTATTTTTCGATCCTAAAATAGGTCTTTGCAAAAAGCATCGTAAGCTTATGCCCACTGGAACAGAAAGATTAGTTTGGGGCATGGGGGATGGATCAACACTTTCTGTTTTCGAAACAGAAGCTGGGCTTGCTGGCGCTGGGATTTGTTGGGAAAACTTCATGCCACTTTTCCGCACTGCTATGTATGCAAAAGGCTTAAAAATTTGGTGCGCACCAACAGTTGATGAGAGAGATATGTGGCAAGCATCAATGAGACATATTGCCTACGAAGGTCGCTGTTTTGTTATCAGTGCCTGTCAGGTTCAGGCATCACCCAATGAGCTGGGTATTGACATACCACATTGGGATCCGGACCGGGCATTAATCAGAGGCGGTAGTTTAATTGTTAATCCAATGGGTGATATCATCGCAGGCCCGCTATACAGTGAAAAAGGGCTAGTTGTTGCCGACATTGACCCTGATGATTTGATTCGAGCTCGATATGATTTCGATGTCGTAGGGCATTACTCTAGACCTGATATGTTTTCTCTTAAAGTAAATGAGAACGTACAAAAGTCAGTTGTTTTTTATAGCAAAGAAAACGATAAAATTGATGGAGGCTGCGGATGAAAAACCTTAAATAGAAATTTTTGATGAAATAGTACACCGAGTTTAAAGAGTATTTGGCAAAAACATGCCGACTGAATTATTAGAAATTAGATTTTATAATATTGTCAGGTTTTTGCGTTTAATAAATTAAAGTATAGAGCACATCTATAGATAAAATAAGTTTTCTTATGAGATTATTTTCCTGTTTTAATTTAAAAGCCATTGTTTTTTCATTGCTAACACTTTCAACTCTGTTAAGGTTTGTATTTGCTAGCGAAATGATACCTACACCTAGACCGACGGTTGATGCGAAATCTTGGATTCTAATTGACTTTGATAGCGGTAAAGTCCTTGCCGAGGGCAATGCCGATGTCAAAATTAGTCCTGCAAGTCTAACCAAAATTATGACAAGTTATGTTATTGGACAAGCAATCAAACAAAGGACTATAAACCTTGAAGACAAGGTTTCTATTAATCGAGATGCGTGGGTAAGTGGAAACCCAACTCTTTACGGATCTTCAGCCATGTTTTTGAAACTAGGTGAAAGGGCATCTGTTAAAGATTTGAATAAAGGGATCGTAATTCAATCAGGTAGTGATGCCTGTATAGCTATGGCTGATTATATAGCTGGGAATCAAAGTTCATTCATTAAATTAATGAATGCATATGCGCACAACCTTGGCCTTAATAATACTATCTTTAAAACAGTGCATGGTTTGAATGATGCTGGAGAGTTTACTACCGCTCGTGACATGGCTTTCCTCGCTAAAGCGTTGATTCACGATTTGCCTCAAGAATATGCGTTGTATAAGGAGAAGGATTTTACGTACAACAATATTCATCAATATAGTAAAAATAAACTTCTGTGGAATAGTGATCTTAATGTTGATGGATTAAAAACGGGAACAACTAGTGAAGATGGTTTTAACATTGTTGCTTCTGCTGCCATTGATAAGATGCGTCTGATTTCAGTTGTTCTAAATGCAAAGAATGACTACATAAGATTTCAAGAGTCTGAGAAGCTTTTAGCATGGGGTTTTAGAAACTTCGAAAAGTTCGAAATAAAAAATGAAGGTAGTGCCTTCACAAGCCACAGAGTATGGTTAGGCGATAAAAAGTTCATCGAACTAAATATTGGTAATTCAAGCACCATTCTAATTCCTAAGGGCAAGATAAAAGACATAAATGTTAGCTATTCGATTGACAATGAGAAGATAATAGCACCTGTAAAAAAAGGTCAGCAGATCGGAAAGGCTACTTTTAAAATTGGAAATTCCGTTATCGAAGAGAGACCGCTTATTGCTATGGAAACAATCGATGAGGGGGGGGTTTTTAGTAAGGTATGGGATTATCTTCTGATGAAAATTAACTCATGGACTGGTTTTTGTCTATCTTGTGAATATAAATAATAAACTGAATCATTGCAAACACTTGACTTGTCCATAAACGACTAATGATGGTTCGGACGCGCCGTCTGTCTCGCGACAAGCCCGCATATTCATGATGAGCTGGTGATGACCAGCCTGCGCAGCACCTACCCTATCCGCAGCTCCTGAAAAAGGCCCCTATTGGGGCCTTACCAAACGGTGCCGATTGACATCGGCGGGTCGCCGTTGTTCGGCAAGATTCACTATCAACGAATCCCTCGATGATTAGTGTCTTCTGCTGATCGACTGCTCCACCTGTTCAACCCGTTCTGGTAAATGTCCGGCCTGCTTGATGCTCTCAATCGGACCTCTCACTGTCTCAACATCTCCAAGAAATTCGGATATATTTGCCAGATCCAGCGCGCTGTATCGTCCATCCGCCGAACTGGTGCCATGATAACGGAGCTGCAGCAGCAGGCTCAGAAAAGCCTCATCCTTTTTGACCTGGCGGTCGACCCATTTCCGCACTGTCTGGATCCCGCTGATATCACGCCATGCCCAGATATACCAATACAGCAGGGGAAAGTCCGGCAACTTTTTGGTGACGGCCGGTCTGTTCAGTCTCGTTGCCATAGTTTTCTGTAAAGTGACGACGTTACCTCGCTCCATCCACTGTTCCCGTTGATGCTCCGCTCTGTCTCCGACTATCCCGTGCTGCCACAGCTGGAGACGGACATATTCCGCGATCCAGTACCAGGCTTTGCCCTCCCGGAGTCGTGTAGTCAGGAACTTCATGGTGGATGCAACATCTTCCAGCAGCATTCGTTGGATTAGCCGAGCCGCCACGCTGAAGGTATCCAGGTCATGCAGCGCTAACCACTCGTTACGGACCTGGTAACGCCTCAGCATCTCATCCCCGTTGTCGAAGAAGAACTGCAGTTTTCTTCTAGATGCTGTGTTTGACCGGCCTGATCGTTAACTGCGGCTCCGGGCCGAAAACCACGGTATGATTATTTTCCCGCCGTGGAACATTTCCGGAAAGTTGCCATAATCCAGAAAGTCGGATCAACCAGATACGGGCGCCCGGTAATTTAATAGAGTGGTTATATGGATACTTATTATCAGGCGAGTGATGTTTACGGCAGGAAACTGCGGAGAACCATCACCGTCGTGAAGGTTAGGAAGATTGCGGAGAGGTAATAATTTTTCAGACGCACTTTTGTCGGCACAGTGAACGGCTGGCATATCATCGAGAAAGCTGAATTCCCGCGAAATTCCTGCCTAGTGAATGACAAAGTGCGACTGTCGCTCGGTACAACGAATTCTCGGTTTATCCCCGCTCTCGCGGGGAATACTCTAAATATATCTAGTTGAATTATATTAACTTTAAACATCTACGAGATTTCACCGCGATTTAAGCATCCGGGCAGCCACATAACCCTTTGAAATCTAATAAATAAAAAAACCACCTATAGCAATAAAGCAGGATCACCGAGTTTTTGCGCTATAACAACAAGATACCTCCCCTACGCCCGCCGCTTCCTGAACATCCCGCGCAGCGCCACGCTGTTGCGCAAGAAGCCGACGCCAAAGCCCAGCAGGGTGTAGACCACGCCGAGCATCAGCATCATCATCACGTCCCCCCACACTTCGTTCAGCGACAGACCCATCTGGTTGACGCCGGCGATCGCCTTGGTGCCCCAGGTGGAGGGAATGCTGTACGAGATGGCGCGCACCCACGCCGGCATCGACTGCAGCGGCCAGATGGTGCCGGACAGGTAGAAGACCGGCGTGGTGATGAACGCCAGCGTCAGGTAGATCATCTCGACGCTGCGCAGGCACTCGGTCACCAGCTTGCCCAGCCCTAATACTGCCAGCAGGAACGGGAAGGTCAGCAACAGCAGTTCGGCGATGTTCGCCGTCTGCCGATAGCCCAATACCCACGGCCACAGCACGAACAGCACGATCGACAGGAACAGCCAGATCGGCAGCAGCGCCGTCAGCCCGCCGAGGTGTGCCGCCAGCGGCGCCTTGCCGCCGGGCATGCTCTTCATGGCGATATTGACGCGGATACAGGCGATCAATAGCGAGTGCTGCAACAGCATCACCAGCAGGCCGGGGAAGATGATCGCCGCGAAGCTGATGCCGGGGTTAAACACGTCCAGCGTTTGTCCCAGTATCGGCGTCAGCAGTATCTGCGCCTGCCGTTCGCTGAAGCCGCTGCGCAGCAGCAGCCCGTTGTTGTACTCCGTCAACAGCTGCTGGTAGGCCGCCACCACGTCCTGTTGGATCTGGCCGTTGGCCAAGCGGTTGGTGGCGTCGCCGTACATCGGCACCACGATGTTCTGCCCGCTGAGGATCTTCTTCTCCAGATCCACCGGCATGATGATCACCGCAAACAGCTTGCGCCAGCTGAGATCGCGCTGCGCCTGTTCCAGGCTGTCGTAGGTTTCAATCGCTATCTTGGAGGTGGCGTCCAGCTGACGGATCAGCTTCCGGCTGGCGGTGCTGTGGTCCTGATCGACCACCCCTACCGGCAGATCCCACACCGTGCGGTTGGCGTACACCATGCTCATGATGCACAGCGACAGGATCAGCATCAGCCACACCGGCCGCTCCAGCATGCCGAGCAGTACCTTAACGAAGGTTTGCCAATAGAGCTTCATCCGGCGTTCCCCTCTTTTGCCAGCCGCGCCGGCAGGCGATTACGCACCAGCAGCGCGGCCACCAGCGGATAGACCGCCAGCAGCGCACACACGCTGAAAATGGCGCTGGCGTGCACCTGCCTCAGGAACACGTCGAACATCGCGTACAGCGCGTGGGTCAGCGGTTCGATGTTGGAAATGATGCGCGCCGGCAGCGGCATCGACAGCTCAGGCACCGCCATGCCGGAGAACGTCATCGCGATACTGACCAAAATACCGATCAGGCTGTACGCGGTGATGGTGCTGCCGGTAAAGGTATACAGCAGCAGGCCGATGCTCTGCGCCGCCATCACGTAGAACAGGCCAATCATCAACATAAACAGCGGGTTGCCGCTGACGCGGGCGTCAAAGATGCCCACCAGCGCCGCGATCTCCACCATCAGCAGGGTGGTGAAACACAGCGTGTACGGCGCCAGCTTGCCGAGCAGCGCCAGGCTGAACGGCTTGGCCTGCAGCAGCGACTTGCTGCGCGCCAGCACGTAGATCATGCAGGTCACCGCGAACAGCTGCAGCAAATGGATGGTGGCGGCGAACTGCTGGTAATAGATATAGCTGCCGCTGGCGTTGAACAGACTGCCGTAGGAGAGCGTCACGTCCGCCAGCGGCGGCAGCGTTTTGCCCATCTCGGTGGCGATGATGCTGCGGGTGCTGGCGTTGATTTCGTTCATCAGGCCGCCAAAGTCCTGGGTGGAATACAGCCCGGCGCCGTAGAACAGCGCGTTGTAGTACATCACCACGCTCGGCTGTTTGCCCGACAGCGCGTTGGCCTCGAAGTCCGGCGGGATATACAGCAACGCGTAATCCTGTGCGCTGCGCAGGCGGCTCAGCGACTCCGGCAGCCCGCCGCCGTAAGCCTCGACGTGGGCGTGCGACCCGGCGTCCAGCCGCCGCGTCAGCGATTTGGACAGCGGGCTGTGATCGCTGTCCACCACCGAGACCGGCAGATCGAGCAGCGTGCCTTCGGAGAAGTTGCTGCTGATCAGCGCAAACAGGATCAGCGGAAAGATCCAGCTCAGCCAGTGCACCACCGGGCTGCGAAAGGCGACGCGACACTCTTTGTCGAACGCGTGACTGAAGCAGCGCCAGCCGGCCCTTACTCTTTCCATTGCCATAAGGTGCTCATCCCCGGACGCAGGCCGTCCACAGGCTGTGACGGATACAGGCGCACTTCGAAGGTTTTCAGGTCGAAGTCGCCGGTGGCGCGGGTGGCGCGTTTGGTGGCGTAATCCCCCAGCGGCGCGATGTAGCGCACCTCGGTGTCGATCATTTTGTCCTTCAGCGCCGGCACCCGCAGCTTGACCTTGTCGCCTTTGCGCACGTGGGCCAGGATGTCTTCGCGCAGGTTAAACACGAAGTAGGCGTCCGGCACCCGGATCAGCGTCACCAGCGGGCTGCCGGCGTTCAGCAATTCCCCCACTTCGGCCGGGATCGGCCCCACTTCGCCGTCTACCGGCGCTTTCACCTGCAGATCGTCGCTCTGCGCCTGGATCTGCAGCAGGTTCTCTTCCGCCGCCCGCAGCGCCGCCGCGTATTGCTGCCGTTGCTCGACGCGGTCGCCGTTGATGCCTTCATCCAGGTTGGCCTTGGCGGCCTGTACCTGCTGGAAGCCGGTGTCGCGCGCCCGGCGCGAGGCGTCCAGCTCGGACTTCGAGATATAGCCTTTGCCGGCCACGCTCAGGTTGCGGTTGTAGTCGTTTTGCGCATTGCGGTACTGCGCCTCAGCCTGCGCCAGGTTGGCGCGCAGGTTGCGGATGCTCTCTTCACGGGTGCCGTGCAGCGACAGCTCGAGCTGCGCCTTGGCCTCGTCGCGCGTCGCCTGCGCGGAACGCAGCTGCGCCATCAGTTCGGGGCTGTCGAGCTGGATAATCAGCTGACCACTTTTCACATCGTCACCGCGTTCGATCAGGCGTTCAACCACCCGGCCTTTCGCTTTGGAAGCGACGATCACTTCGGGGGCATCCACTTCACCCTGCAGTAACAGATCCTGATTGTGCGCGCGGAACAAGATCGCCAATGCGATCGCCACCATCATCAGCAACAGGGTAAACAGCGTCTTTTTTTTCATTATGTCGGCTCCCGGAACGGTAAGCGGCGGGCGGGGATCATCATTTCCATGTCTTAAATTGCTCCAAAAAACACCATTGCGCTCATGAGGATATCACAAGCACATATCTCCTCTTTTATAACTATAAATTGGATTATGCTTTTAACACTAAAAAGCATCATTTTCGGTTTTTTGGTATGCAGACTCCTGCAATCGCCCTTTAAGCGATCCACTCTCTGATGGACGATGTCATGACTAAACACACCGCGGTACCGCTTTCGGTACTGGATTTATCGCCAATCCCGCAAGGGGCCAAAGCGCGCGACGCTTTCCACTGTTCGCTGGATTTGGCGCAGCACGCCGAGCGCTGGGGCTATCAGCGCTACTGGCTGGCCGAGCACCACAACATGACCGGCATCGGCAGCGCCGCCACCTCGGTGCTGCTGGGCTATCTGGCCGCCGGCACCCAGAGTATTCGCCTCGGCTCCGGGGGCGTGATGCTGCCGAACCATGCGCCGCTGGTGATCGCCGAACAGTTCGGCACGCTGGAGTCGCTTTACCCAGGGCGCATCGACCTGGGGCTGGGCCGCGCGCCCGGCACCGATCAGCGCACCATGATGGCGTTGCGTCGCCATCTGTCCGGCGATGTGGATACCTTCCCGCGCGACGTGCAGGAGCTGCAAAACTATTTCTGCGACGCGCAGCCCGGCCAGCCGGTGCAGGCGGTGCCGGGCCAGGGGCTGCACGTGCCGCTCTGGCTGCTCGGCTCCAGCCTCTATAGCGCGCAGCTGGCGGCGCAGCTCGGCCTACCGTTCGCCTTCGCCTCGCACTTCGCCCCGGATATGCTGTTCCAGGCGCTGCAGCTGTACCGCGAGAACTTCAAACCGTCCAAACAGCTGGCGCAGCCGCACGCCATGGTGTGCGTCAACGTGATCGCCGCTGAGAGCGATAGCGATGCGCGCTTCCTGTTCAGCTCGATGCAGCAGCAGTTCATCAATCTGCGCCGTGGTTCGCCCGGCCCGCTGCCGCCGCCGGTGGATAATATCCACGCGCTGTGGACCGCCGGTGAACAATACGGCGTCGAGCAGGCGCTGCGGATGTCGATCGTCGGCGATGAAAAAACCGTGCGTCACGGGTTGCAAACGCTGCTGCGTGAAACCGATGCCGACGAGATCATGGTCAACGGCCAGATTTTCGATCACCAGGCGCGGCTGCGTTCGTTCGAGATTGTTGCCGGAGTGCAAGGCGACATCGTGAAGGGATAAAAAGCGAAAAGGCGGTGGGGAGCCCCACCGCCTCGGCGTTAACGCTGGATCAGATAGCGGATGGTCGGCCCGTCCTGCTGGATATCCAGCACCTTGTAGCCGTGGTTGCGCGCATCGAGCGGGATGTTGTTGATCGACTGCGGGCAATCGCTGATCACCTCCAGGATTTCCCCCGGCTTCAGCTGCGGCATCGCCTCCAGCGTCGCTACCGCCGGGTACGGGCAAGGTTCGCCCAGCATGTCCAGCCGGTAGTCCGGCACTATCGTCGTCTCTTTCATGGCATGCTCCTCAAATTCACCACCTGCGCCTCAGGCCGGGCGCGGAAAAAGCGCTTCTCCCACCACAGCATGGCGGCAAAGGCCAGCGCCAGCAGCAGATAGGTCACCAGCAGGCCACCGATCGGGCCGAAGGTGTCGAGCAGGTTGATCTTGTCGTAGTCGGTCGCCAGCGCCGGTGCCAGATCGTCCCAGTAATAGGCCAGCAGCGTAGCGCCGATGATGTTACCCAGCCCCACCCACCAGTAGTGTACCTGCCCTTCCACCGCGCGGTACATCCAGCCGGTCTCGCAACCGCCGGCCAGCACGATGCCGAAGCCGAACAACAAGCCGCCCAGCACCGCATTCGGGCCGGCCCACATGATCTTCGGCGCCACGCCAAGCTGCACGTAGCTGAAGATGCCGATGGCGCTCACCGCCATGCCGATGATGATGGCTTTCGCCATGTGGGTGCGGCCGGTGATCCACAGATCGCGGAACGCCGAGGTAAAGCAGATCTGCGCGCGTTCGATCAGCAGACCGAAGCCGATACCGAACAGCATGGCGATGCCGAGCTTCGGCGCATCGAACAGCGTCCACAGCGACCAGGCCACCGCCAGGCCGAAGACCGCCATGCCCAGCCGGAAGCGGCGGCGCGCCTGCTCAGGTTTCTGCGTCAGCGGCGCGGCGGCCTTCACCTTTTGCAATTTGACCGGGATGCGGAACATCGGCAGCAGCGTGAATTTGGCGCCGAAGTAGGAGCCGGCGGCGGTCGCCAGCGCGAAGAACCAGGCGTGCAGCGAGAACTGCGGAATACCGGTGAAGAAGGCCGCCAGGTTACAGCCCATTGCCAGGCGCGCGCCGAAACCGGCGATGATGCCGCCCAGCAGCGCCTGCACGATGCGAATGCGGTGCTGCGGCTGGCGCAGCTTGACGTTGTTGGCCCACAGCGCGGCGGCGATGCAGCCGGCGAACATGCCGATGATCATGCGCCCGTCGATGCGCTCCAGCGGCGTGCCCTGCAGGCCGATAACCTTGAAATAGCCCCACTGCTCAGGGTGCAGGCCGAACCACTGCAGCACATGGCCGCCCCAGCGCGTGAATTCGCCGGTCACCGCCCAGAAGGTGCCGGTCATGCCGAAGTAGTAGGTAGAAAGGATCCCGGCGGCGATCACCGCCGGCAGCGGCGCCCAAAAGCGCACCAGGTATTGAGATTTGAACTGCTGCCAACTCATGGCATCTCCCGTGCATATCATCCGTAAGAAAAAACCTTATGAATGATACGCCATTCGGGGGCGTTTGACGGCAATTTTCAGGCATAAAAAAACCAGCCCGCAGGCTGGTTTTTCAGAGCGCTTCACCGCGAACGGTGAATCAGCGATTACGCGTCGCCGAAACGACGACGTGGTGCTGCCGGTGCGCCGTCATCACGGCGTGGCGCCGGCTTGCCGTCACGGTTGTAGTTACCGCCACGACGCTCGCCGCCGTTACCGCCTTCACGACGTTCGCCGAAGGAACGACGTGGGCCGCCTTCGCGACGTTCGCCGTTGAACGGACGGCCGTTACCGTTGCCACGACGCTCGCCACCGTTGCCACCGTCACGACGCTCGCGGCGTTCGAACGGCTGTGCATCGCCCAACAGCTGCATGTTCATCGGCTTGTTCAGGATGCGAGTGCGAGTGAAGTGATTCAGGATCTCGCCCGGCATGCCTTTTGGCAGCTCGATGGTGGAGTGGGAAGCAAACAGCTTGATGTTACCGATGTAACGGCTGCTGATGTCGCCTTCGTTAGCGATAGCGCCAACGATGTGACGGACTTCTACGCCATCGTCACGGCCCACTTCAATGCGGTACAGCTGCATTTCGCCAACGTCACGACGTTCGCGACGTGGACGGTCGCCGTCACGGCTATCGCGGCTGTCGCGACGGTCGCCACGATCACCACGACGATCGTCACGGTCGTTGAACTCGCGGCGCTGACGCGGTTTGAAGACCGGATCCGGCGGCAGGATCAGCGGACGTTCGCCCTGAGCCATTTTCAGCAGCGCTGCGGCCAGGGTTTCCATATCCAGCTCTTCTTCCGGCTGCAGTTTGGTCAGCAGTGCGCGGTACAGATCCAGATCGCTGCTTTCCAGCTGCTGCTGAACTTTCGCGGCGAACTTGGCCAGACGACGCTCGCCCAGCAGTTCTGCGTTTGGCAGCTCCACTTCAGGGATGGTCAGCTTCATGGTGCGTTCGATGTTGCGCAGCAGGCGGCGTTCGCGGTTTTCCACGAACAGCAGCGCACGGCCGGCGCGACCCGCACGACCGGTACGGCCGATACGGTGAACGTAAGACTCGGAGTCCATCGGGATGTCATAGTTGACAACCAGGCTGATGCGCTCAACGTCCAGGCCACGGGCCGCAACGTCGGTCGCGATCAGGATATCCAGACGACCGTCTTTCAGGCGCTCCAGGGTCTGCTCACGCAGCGCCTGGTTCATGTCGCCGTTCAGCGCGGCGCTGCTGTAACCGCTGCGCTCCAGCGCTTCGGCCACTTCCAGGGTCGCGTTCTTGGTGCGGACAAAGATGATCGCCGCGTCAAAGTCTTCAGCTTCCAGGAAACGCACCAGCGCTTCGTTTTTACGCATGCCGTAGACCGACCAGTAGCTCTGGCTGATGTCCGGACGGGTGGTCACGCTGGACTGGATGCGCACTTCCTGCGGCTCTTTCATGAACCGGCGGGTAATGCGACGGATCGCTTCCGGCATGGTGGCGGAGAACAGCGCGGTCTGATGTTCAGCCGGGATCTCAGCCATGATGGTTTCTACGTCTTCGATAAAGCCCATGCGCAGCATTTCGTCGGCTTCATCCAGCACCAGACCGCTCAGGTTAGAGAGGTTCAGGGTGCCGCGCTTCAGGTGGTCCAGCAGGCGGCCTGGGGTACCCACAACGATTTGCGGGCCCTGGCGCAAAGCGCGCAGCTGCACGTCGTAACGCTGGCCGCCGTACAGGGCTACCACGTTGACGCCGTTCATGTGTTTGGAGAAATCGGTCATCGCTTCAGCAACCTGAACCGCCAGTTCGCGGGTCGGTGCCAGCACCAGGATCTGAGGTGCTTTCAGGTCTGCCTGCAGGTTGTGCAGCAGCGGCAGCGAGAACGCTGCAGTTTTACCACTACCGGTCTGTGCCATGCCCAGCACGTCGCGGCCGTTCAACAGGTGAGGAATACACTCAGCCTGGATCGGAGATGGTTTTTCATAGCCCAGATCGTTCAGGGCGGAAATGATTGGAGCAGACAGCCCCAGATCAGCAAAAGAGGTTTCAAACTCAGTCGTCATGTACACGTGCCTCATTAATAATGGCAGCCAGTCTACATAACTCGTCGAGAAAATTTTCAGTCATTTTCATTGAAAAGTGTGAACCGGCTCAAATTAGATTATAAAACGAACAAAAAAGCCCTCGCCCGTTAAGGCGATAACTTTGGTTAAAAACCAATGTTCATCAGGCTGATAGGTGTTCGTCAGCTATTGCTGGTCCGATTCCGATAGGTCGTCTTGCTCTTGGCCCAAAAGCGCCAATTCCAACAATGCATAGCGGTGCTCAACGAAGTTGTGAACGTTGTTAGACACCGTCAGTTTGAACAGCGCCGAAGCGGTGTCCTTGTCCCCCAGACTCAGGTAGTGTTTACCCAAATAGAAGTCAGTTTCACTGAGATGCTCAGCGAGCGAAGTGTTATCCGTTGCATCTGCCTTGAGGCGTTCCATCAGCGTTTTTTCGCTGATCTTGCCCAGGTAGAATTCGACAATATTCCATCCCCATTGCCCTCTGTCCGCTTTGTCATAGCGCTGCTGAAGCGCTACCTCGGCCTTCTTGGGATCGATTTCTCTCTCCACCAGATACAGCCATAACGAACGGAAGGGATCGTTTGGGTCGTCTTGATAAAACGCCTGCAGATCATCCTGCGCCAACGGGAAGCGGCCGCCATAATACAGTGCGATGCCCCGGTTTAAACGCGCGTAATTGTAAGTTGGATCAAGCTCTAGTACAGAATCAAACGCTTCATAGGCAGCATCAAAATTGCCTGCCTGCGTTAAGTAAATGCCCAGGTAGTTGAAAACTTCCGGCATGTCGGGACGTATCGCCAGCGCCTGCGAGAAATCATTGCGCGCTAATGCACGTAACCCGAGGCTATCATACAGCACACCGCGCTCATATAAAAGCTGTGCGCGTTCGTCATCCGTCAGTGCCCGGCTGGCAAGAATTTGTTCCATGCGCGCCAGGATCACTTCCTGCTGCAACGTTGGCTGCAACGGGATTGCCAAAACTTCGTCTTTACGCCAATCATGGTTGCTGCATCCTGCCAGCATGAGTGCTGTCGCAACGTAACACCAGCGCAAGAAAGGCTTCATTTCCCACTCCCGAAGACAAACATTGGATGAA
>Ga0153999_1000076_pt1 | contig 54170 bp, 62 predicted proteins | sample TSNC083MetaG_FD_104675 | JGI IMG/M metagenome (GOLD analysis project Ga0153999, IMG submission 104675) | Attine ant fungus gardens microbial communities from North Carolina, USA - TSNC083 MetaG | ecosystem: Host-associated > Fungi > Mycelium > Unclassified | place: USA: North Carolina, Lumber...
GTAAGCGTGAGATGATATTTGAAAAACTGCCACCCTATGCTGCTGTTGATAAATTATATGAAGAAGAACGGCTCTATGACCGGCTGTTGAAGCTTGTGCTGGCTTCTGTTGGTTTAAATAAACTAAATCAATTTGAAAAGTGCTTAAAAAAGTTGTATCCGGAGGAATTGTTAACAAAATATGAAACAGTGGTAAACAGCATGGCAGTCCATACTACTGACAGAAAATATTATAGGGAAATGGTGAGCATATTAAAGAGAATGCAGGAATACCCGGGAGGTAAGAAAAGAGTGGATGAAATTGCAAATAGTTGGAAATCTTGGTACGGGAACCGTCGGGCTATGATGGATGAGTTAAGCAGATTATAGTTACTGGTAACGCAGATTATGTTCTGCCAAGTTCCTCTTATCACCGTGTTGGCCATGCCAAATGATCATATTTTCGATTTTACCGCCGAGAGTAGACTGGAAATAATGATGAATGCCAGAGTTGCTGATGATGTCAGGTGGCTCTGGTTTTCTTTATTGATTGGTATAGAAACAAAAATATAGATAAAAGTTGAGGATTTGTTTGATTTGAGCTATAATTAGGACATTGTTGCCGATTAAATGTTCTCGTGAATTTTAACTTTACGAGGAGATGTGATGGTGAATGAGAAGAAAGCAGAACATGCAAAGTTATGGAAAGACAAGCATATTGTTGATTATTTACGCTGTAGTGCCGGCTTAGCGATTCTGTATTTGGTAAACATACAAAAGATGGAGGAAGTTCATGAGCAGAACACAAAAAAGAACCGGACCACCGCAGCGCTTATACCAACATAGAAGATTACGGCGTCAGCGCCGGCGACAGATTGTCATAGCGGCAATAGCTGCGGTTACCATTCTGTTGATTTCAATTGTATCATTTGTCTATAGCAAATACCGTCTGATGAACAAGGCTGAAATCGACATTGAACAGGTGACAAACCCATATATCAACCCGAGCGTCCGCAAGGTGATGGAAGGCTATACCACCTTTGCGATCTTTGGTATTGATGCCCGAAACAACAGCAGCCTCGGCAAAGGCAATCTCTCGGACGTAATTATGATCTGCAATATCGATAATGCAACCGGAGAGATCCGTCTCGTGTCCGTGTATCGTGACACCTACCTGGACATTAACGGAAAAGAAGACTTTCGCAAAATCAATGCCGCATACTTAAACGGCGGCCCGCAACAGGCCCTGCTCGCCCTGAATCAGAATCTGGACTTCAACATCACAAAATACGTGACGTTTAACTGGAAATCTGTGGCTGATGTGATAAACATACTGGGCGGCATCGACGTAGAGATTACCAAAGAAGAATACGGCAACGGAACCACCACCGGCATCAACGGCTTTATTCAGGCCACCAAGGAAGCCACCGGCATTGATTCCATGCATTTAAAAGGCCCTGGACCACAGCATCTGGATGGTGTCCAGGCTGTCGCCTATTCCCGTCTCCGGCTTATGGATACGGACTTTCAGCGGACGCAGCGTCAGCGTAAGGTAATCGCCCTGTGTATGGAGAAAGCCAAGCGGGCCGATCTGGTTATGCTGGTTGACAGCATTGACGCCGTTTTCCCCTATATTATGACGAACTTCTCCACCACGGAGATCATCACGATGGTGAAGAATATCCCCGACTACCACATGGGGGACAGCACCGGTTTCCCCACCAAACTTAAATCCCAGCGTATTGGAAAACAGGGGTTATGTGAGGTACCGGTTGATTTGGCTGAAGATGTGACCATTCTGCATGAATTTTTATTTAATAATCAGGAATATACGGTATCTTCCAATGTACTAAAACTAACTAAGACGATCCAGCAAAGGTCTACGGCCGCCGATACTGAAGCTGAGAACGCCGCCAAAAAAGCCGCCACCGCTGCCACTACCAAAGCAGAAGAAACCACTTCGGCCAAAACGACTGACAGCCAAACCTCGTTAACCGGAACTTCGCCGAACCAGACACTGCCAAAAGGAACCTCAACAGCTGCGGACAATGAAAACCCGACTACCCCTTCCGGGACTGGATCGGAAGCATCTGCCGGCCAGACAACTGCCAACCCAACGAATGAAGGGGAGGCTCCAGCGGTTCCGGTATTGCCGACTGAATCCGGCACCCGGCCGGAAGAATCATCTCCATATGAATCATCCCCATATGAATCATCTCCGGCCGAAACAAAAACCGGTCCACAAAGTACGGACAGTACCACCGCAGCCCCACGGAACCCAACCCGGAATTCGAACCCAACCCAAAAGCCGGAATCCCCGACACAGGCTCCGGGTCCCGGGACCGCAACAACATCACCGATACAGCCCACCACCGTGGCTCCGACCCAAAGTACATCCGGCCCTTCCAGTACCAATGGGCCGGGCGCGGTCGGGCTGGGAGATTGATTAACAGTGGCAAACAGTATGGCAGTCCATACTACTGACAGAAAATATTATAGGGAAATGGTGAGCATATTAAAAAGAATGCAGAAATACCCGGGAGGTGAGAAATATCATGGTTGTATGGCTGATCATCATATCATAACTTTGTCTTTGGAATTCAGTACCCAATTTCAAAAATGATTTTGGTCGCAGTCACGCGTGAAAACACCAAGCATGACTACAAAATAAACTTCTCCACCGCCGTCAACATCTGTAGGCATTACCTTAAGAACGGCGAAGCCGAAGTAATAAACCCGACCAAAGAGAAACAGGGACTTTATGTATCGGGCTGCATAAATGCACCACCATTATAACTTCCTTTGAGGCAGATTCGCAACCTTTCTTTTTGGCGTATGGAGAATCATGTAACTCTTAACATTTCCAGGAATCTGGTAAGTATATTTTGAGATGAGTACACATCTTTTTCCTAACTTAATAAAACCTATCCAAATTCCCTGATATAAGATAAAGTGAAATCGGAAGTTTTGCTTAACTTAATGACATTGATCATATTATATGGGTTCCAAAATAACGCTGCAGAGTCTTAAGGGGAGAATTAATAAGGCAAGGTTGCGAAGCAAGGGGAATAGTGATAGTGCATGGAAGCGTGGGGAGCGACCATGCACATCTGTTGCTTCCAGCGACGGGTCTTTCAGATGGATTAATCCTTTGCCACCCACTTTAGTGGGTGGTAGTTTAGTTTCACCACTCATCAGAAGTCTCTCTTGATATCAATTGCTTCTGAAACAGAGTCCTGATACGCATCCCTGCCATCCCCCCAATCTTATTACTGATTTAATTAAGAATGGAAAGAATTTTTTTAAGGTACTTATTTTTATTGTTATGAAACCATATCATTGTAATCCCTTGTTTGAACTGATAACTGTCTGGCAGCTTATAGCTCACGATGTTTTTATTATTCGCTAAATTAACATAAGGCCGAAGTAATGTAATATAGTGTCCGGTAGCTAAGTAAATAGGGATATCATCATATGATTTTACGATTTCGATCCCTTTTGGGGTAAATGGCAGCAGATTAATCATTCTATAATCGTTTTTTTCAATCAGATATTTTGTCGTGACGATGGGGTAATCGGACAAATCATCCAGCGTGATATTCTCCTTATTCAGTGGACTGTTGGCAGAGAAGAAAATCCGAGGTTCTGTTGATACAATGGTGTGAAGCTTGATATTGGGATTGGATATATTGGTATCAGACAAAATAAATCCAAGATCGATTGTTCCGCCAAGGACTCCGTTTACAACATCATTATTTTCATGGCATTGTAATTTAATTAGTTCTGTTGGAATACCAATCTCCTCCCTGAACATGGAAAAGAAGTCCGGAACGGATGATAAAAAGTCGATATTTTGACAAAATCCAACACTGACACGGTTCTGCTGATACTGCCTAGAATCATTCAATAACAAATCTATCTTATCGTATATTTCTGTTAACTCAATGTTAAGTATAATCGCTCTCTGCGTTGGTATAATCCCCTTCTTTTGACGAGTAAATAATGGCTCGCCGACGATTTTCTCTAAAGCGGATATATTCTTGCTGATGGTTGGCTGGGTGGTATATGCCATTTCGGCTGCCTGCGAAAAGCTTGAACACTTCATGGTGATTTTAAAATATAGTATTTGCTGTAAACTAAGATTTTTCACTCTTTCTCCTTGTCCGATTACGCTCTGTCATGTCTTCATTTTATCAAAAAACTAACTGGTTGACTATATATAAAATGAATACCATGTATTCCATGTCGGAATATATAAATCGGGAAATATGTATTATAATAAAGATAAATCAGATCTGATATGCAATAAAAACCATATTTTACTATGGAACTTATTTTTATGTATTCCAATATGACAATATATAGGAGGTTGTGTATTTATGGAGATAGTGAGTGTTGATGTATTTCTGTTAGATGGCGGTTCACCTGGATGGAGACCGATTATCTGCCGGGTTAACACCGATGAGGGGATTGGAGGTTATGGCGAAGCTTCTGTTGGTTTTGATATCGGGGCTTCTGCCTCCTATAATATGATCAAAGAAGTTGCCCCTCTTGTAATAGGAATGGACCCGATGGCTACTGAAGCGATTTGGAACAAGGTGTACACACAGACATTTTGGGCACAGGGTGGGGGAACCATTATGTTTTCTGCCATAAGTGCCATTGACATGGCATGCTGGGATATCAAGGCAAAGGCCCTGAATATTCCTCTTTACAAACTGCTGGGCGGAAAATGCCGCGAAAAATTACGCTCCTATGCGAGCCAGCTGCAATTTGGCTGGGGTGACGGTATGGTATTTGACTGTGGTCATCGGACAGAACAGTTTGTAGAGCATTCCCTAAAAGCAGTAGACGAGGGATTTGATGCAATTAAAATTAACTTTATTACTTATGATGATGATGGTAGCAGGCTCGGATTTTTAAGAGGTCCCATCCTGCCGAAAACGCGGAAGTTAATCGAACAGCGAGTGAAAGCTGTTCGTGAGGCAGTGGGCGATTCTGTTGATATCATTGTAGAAAATCACGCAAGAACAGATGCTGTATCCGCTGTCGAGATGAGCGAAATCATAAAGCCCTACGGAATTATGTTTATGGAAGAGACCTGTACCCCGATGAATCTGCAGGTACTGGAAACCGTTCGCAAGCATTCCGTGATTCCACAGGCTGGCGGAGAACGTGTTTATGGAAAATACCATTATGCAAATCTCATCTATAAAGATATTTTACAAATATATCAACCAGACCTGGGAACATGCGGCGGAATAACAGAAGCAATGAAAATTGCTGCCATGGCGGAATCCGTTGACGCTGGAATCCAAATTCATGTGTGCGGAAGTCCGATTGCAATAGCTGCTTCCCTGCACGTAGAAGCATCTTTGCCGAACTTTGTAATTCATGAACACCACGTCACAAACCGAAGTGAGAACAATATCCGCCTGGGTATCTATGACTATCAACCAGATGGATGCGGTTTCTGTCATGTGCCTGAATTGCCTGGAATTGGGCAAGAATTATCTCAGTGGGCAATTGATCATGCATTGCAAAAAGAAACAGTGAAAGGGGAATAGGATATGAGTGAAAAAGACATCGGACTCAAAAGACAAATTGGATTATTTGGAGCAGTTGCTATTTTAGTCGGCGCGGTAATTGGTTCAGGAATATTTATGACACCAGGAACGGTGGCAGCTTCCGCCAAATCATTTGGACCTTTTATGCTTGCGTGGATACTTGCCGGAGCCAGCGGTATTCTTTGTTCATTAGTCTACGCGGAACTGGCACCGGCCATGCCGAAAGCAGGCGGTCCTTATGTCTATATAACGGAAGCTTTTGGCAAAGGCTTCGGGTTTGCGTATGGATGGTCCATGACAATCGGGAATTATATTCCTTTAGTAGCCATGCTGGCAACCGGGTTTGCAAAGAATCTTGCAAAGCTTATCCCGGGACTCACACCTGTCGGCATCAAAATGGTAGCAACCGCCGTTATCCTTGCGCTTATGATATTGAATATACGCGGTACAAAATTAGGCTCTACGGTCGCCAATATTTTCACAGTAGGAAAACTCCTTGCATTATTCCTTGTAATCATTGGTGGTTTCTTCTGTCTGTCACCCGAAAACTTTACATCGGTAACAACACAGTCCCAGACCACCGAATGGAACGGAGTACTGAGCGCTGCCTTCCCTGCATTTCTTGCATTTGGAGGTTATTATCAATTAGCATATATGAGTGAGGATATTAAGGAACCTCAGAAAACATTGCCAAAGGCGATGATTATCGGAATGCTCATCGTAATTGCAGTTAACGTTCTGATTTCCATTGTCTGTGTCGGAACGGTAGGATTCGCAGAACTCGCTGGAAGTGAAACCCCGGTTATTGATGCAGGTACTGCAATTTTCGGCTCGGTTGGGACAATCATTGTTGCCATCGGTGCAGTGGTCTCTATTTTTGGAGCATTAAATGGCGGTATCATGAGTTATCCGCGTGTCTCCTATTCCATGAGCCAAAATGGCTTAATGTTTCCGGCATTTGGAAAGCTGCACGAAAAATATAATACGCCTTATATTCCAACCTTAATTATCTGCTTAATGGCGCTGATATTTGTCTGGACCGGTTCCTTTGGTACCCTGCTTGGCATCAATGTCTTCGCCGGCAGAATCCTGGAATGTATTGTCTGCCTCTCGCTCCTGGTTTTGAGAAAGAAAAGACCAGATATGGTCCGCCCGCTTAAAATGCCCGGATATCCTGTCACTACTATTTTAGCAATTGTTGTTACGCTTATTATCTGTATGACGTGTTCAAGTACTCAGATCCTGAAAAGTCTGGGGCTAATGGCAACCTCAATTCCAGCTTACTTTATTTTTAAATCAATTACCAGGAAAGGGGCATAAATAAAAGGGGGCGGTATCCAAATGGATAGTAGTAGTTTAGCACATGCGAAATGGAATTATACCTTATCCAAGTTATCCAATAATTTATATTTCCATTTAGTGTGTGATAAACTTGAACTGTTCATTAGAACACCGCCTCCATTATCATTGCTGTTAACACCAGATTAAATTCCGTGGATTATGCCGTGGTATATGGCGAATTCTTCTACCAGGATAAACGGTTGCATGCATTGTAGTGTTCGAATAGGTAGTATAGCTTTGATTTATTAAAGATAACAAGGCAAAGAATGTTTGGCGAAAGGATAAGACGCTAATACCCAGTCTTTCCCCTGACGCATAAAAAATGACAAGCGCACTGATATTACCAGCGCTCCTCGTCATTTTTTGTGCACTCTATTCAGAACTTCCATTCGGCAAAGCAGATGCTGCTGCCTTACCCTCCAACCTGCAATACCTAATTGTAAGCCTTGTATTGCCCTGTATACTCTTCAATAATCTTCCCACCACCCATATCTTTCCATTTCTGAACAGAGTCTTTCCATCCATCTTCATCTAACACACCAATTACATATTTGATCGCAGAGTCATTGATATAGGTAGACAGCTCCCCTAAAGTTCCGCCCATCTCTGTTTCCGTCTCAGAAATAAATGGCAAAGTAGGATCGAAAACGGCATATTTAGAGTTAGAGCCGATTAAATCATAAATATGTTGTGCAAGAGGCGTCAGACTTGCGGACTCCAGGTGAGTAAAGGCGTAAAAGGGGGTAATCTGTCTGATTAAGTTGTATTTATCGGCATAAACGGATAACTGTTCTTCTGTCTGTGATACCTTTCCATTGACAATATCGTAAGTCTCACCTTCAATGCCCCAATTGAATAGATCAAGCATTTCCGGATCACCCATCTTGTCCAGAAAATCCAGAACCCTTAATAAAGTATCCTCATCGGGAACCGATGTTTTTGGTATTGCGATAGCTCCGGTGTAGCCCTGATATCCAGGTACATGAAGATCTCCATCCACTCCCGCCGTCAGTATTTGAAGAACGCCGCAGGCAGCATCTGGATTGACCTGAGTCAGTGCATTTAAGGTCGTGGTAGCATCCTCCAGGTTCCCTAAAAATACGGCACCGGCTTTCCCGTTGGTAAAGTTGGCGGTTTTGTCGTTCACAACCGAGAAATCACTGTTGATCAGGCCTTCCGTATAGCAGTCACGGAACCATGTCAAAGCCTTTGTATACTGCTCGGAATCATATTCCGATGTGATGTTGCCAGAGGAATCCGCTTGCCAGCCATTTGGACCGCCCATGTAAATACTTAGCTGTGTTGCAAAGTTTTTAAGGCCCTGGTCATACATGGAGAGCCCATAGGTATCATCAATGCCGTTCCCATCGGGATCATGGAAGGTAAAGGCGTATAAGATATCACGGAACTCCTCAATCGTATCGGGCATTTCCAGACCCAGATTATCCAACCAGTCGGTGCGGATGGCGAGTCCGGCCCGGATGGTATAACGGGTACGGGGAATCAAAAACTGTTTGCCATCGGTTTGTACATTCTTCATAACGGTCATGTCAATACTGGAAAGATTCGGGTAAAGCTCAATATAAGGAGTCAAATCCCAAAACATACCGGCTCGGGTAGCGTTGATAAATCCGGCAGAGGTGGTCTCGCGGATCGTCGTAATCTGCGGTAAGGAGGTAGATGCAATCAGGGTATTGACTTTTTCCTCGTAGGCATCATTGGGAACCCAAATGACCTCTAATTTTGTGCCGGTATATGTCTGGATTGCTTTAAGCATGCTGTTGTTTTCATTAGGGGCTTCTACTGCTTTATAGTTGCACATCATCGTAACGCTTTCTAAAGGTGGGATGGCATCTGGTTCAGATGCTTCCACATTTTGTACCTGCGGGTCACTTCCCTGCGTACCGCAGCCGGCTAATAATGTACAGGCAAGGACTGCTGCGAGGCAGCGGGATATAAACTTTCTCATATAAAATCCTCCTACGTCATAGATCGTTTTTGCATTCCTTCTCTGAATCATCTGCAGATTATCAAATAAGATGTTTATAGTATAAATCCAACACCGGTCTAACACAATGTTCATATTTGTAGAGAGACAACATATTTGAGAAGGGTGGGATAAACCGGGAAGAGTCGGGAGACCGCGAGAAAACCCGCTATTTACGTGGGAAACGGCAATATTCAGGCGGGAAAACCGCATGAGTTATCAACAATCTTGAGAAAAAACGGCGTCGACGTGAAGGGCGTCTTTTTTTTATGCCCTGGAGGGCCCAGGTGCCGCAAACGTGTCCAAGGCAAATTGATATAAGGAAATCCCCGAAAGCCGCTTAAAACGGGCATTTATGGGGAATATTATTTAGCAGAAGGGGCTGATTGATACCGTCCCGGAAGTCACAGCAAGACCAAGAAGACGGCTCTCACAGCCCTTGAAGATATTATATCAAAGCCGCCACCTTCTGGCAATAGCTCGAAGCGTGCTAACGCGGCGTTACAACGTTAGAAATGTAACGGAAAAAGCATAAAAAAGGGTGTTTTGAGCAGACTTCGGCGCACGATCGGAGCAAAGGTAGCGTTACAAATGGCGTTACTGCATGGTGAGGAGAATATCAAAACGAGGGGTAAAACATAAAAAAGCAAAGGGACAAAATCAAAAAAATGCTGTCCCATTGTCCCATTGTAGTATTTACGCGGGTTTGCGGTCTTTCAATTCTATATCGAACGTTTTTTCAATGGGACACAATATAGATTTAAAACTAAATCATTTAAGTACAAAAAATTAAGCGATTCCGCCTTTGGTTTTATCGCCATGATCGGGGGCGCTTTTTTGCTGTTCTTTCGTGTCTGAATACGTTGAGTAAATTGACGCTTTTTCCCCGCCCACAACGAAGCGGGAATATTTGAAATGTATAAATTCAAATGATTCTTTTCGATGTTCTTCCGGCAATAGCCGATACATAGCGACCAGATCGGCCTCTGACTCCGTGAGCGGCACCCCGTCACAATATACCTCGAAACGCGGTAGGTCGTCATCGTTATCCGCTTTCTTGATGCCCGTGATTAAGGGTGTCAGTCCAAGCAAATAATCAGCAGATACACCAAAAACGCGAACAAGGCCTGCAAGTGCAGAGTATCCAGGCTTGCTTTTTCCTGCCTCCCAATCGCTTATATTGCCAGGAGAAACTCCCACTTCTTTCGCAAGTTGCGCTTGTGAAAACCCGCTTTTTGCCCTTAAATCCTTCAAGATACTAATAAACACACAATCCCTCCTTAAAAATACGGGTAGATACCCGTAAAACATATTGACATCACCCTTATATGCGGGTATAATGTGAACTATGCAAGATTTAGCAATAAATCAATTTTAAGTGTATCACATTTACTCCCAAAAGGAAACACGAAAAGGAGGAATAGCCTTGCGCCACGGGAAGAAACCAACCAGGAAACAGAAAGTCCGAATCGGACAAGCAGGATTGTCCCCGGAGAACTGGCTTGTTGTCAGGCAAAAGCCGGACGGAGAACTAATTTTACTACATAAGATCAACAACAAAATCAGGGTATTACCCGCACAGCTCGGCTAATCGAGCGGAAAGGAAGGACAGCAATGAGAAAAATTAAGAAAATCAACGGCTATCTTGTAGTTAAATTCAATGATCGTGAACTCCGCGAATGGGCTGACACTAGCCTCGGTAATTTTGGTGTTATCGACGCCGAACTTTACACAGGTTGCCTTGAAGCAGATCGCTCCGTTATGGAGTATGACAGCGCGGAGACCATTGAGGAAGCCGTCGAACAGGCACGTGGCCTTGAGTCAGAGCTCGAAGTGGACGAGCCCGCTGTTACTTATACTATCGTCAAGGAGACAGAGGAAACCACCGAAGAGGAAACGGTTGAGCCGCAGCTTATGATCGCCGGATGGGAGACAGCTCTTACACATCAGATCGCAAGCAGCCATTACCCAGACGTGAACCCCATGACTGCACGACATCAGCTTTACGGTTTTAAGACTGCCCTGCATCAGCTAGGCATCCTAAACTTTGATGATTGCTTTGTTGAAGCTATCGCTTTTGAGCCAACGGGAACGCCCACTTTAGTTGCCGAAACCGTACCGGTAAAGGTAAACGACACCGCCCTAACATTGGAATATCTGGAACGGCAGCGTGATATGGCAGCGCACAACCAATTTTGTTACTCTGCAAATTACGCAATGACCAAACCCAAGGAGGGTTATGAGGAAGAATGGCGCAAAGCCGGGCGGGATTATGAGCTTGTCGAAGAACTTCTACGGATAATTTCTCTGGGTAAGGAAGGAGGTGACTAGTGTGACAGGGATTGAGTTTTTCAAGAAGCCGTCAACAGTAGCGGGGGAAATTGCGAACATTGTTTCGCAGCCCTGCCCGCCTGTAACATCGAATGAATGTGAGCATATATCATGCCGCGAATGCTGGCTTGCATGGCTCACCACGGGAGAATCCGCAAAGGAAAAGGAGCCGCCCGGCAAACAGACAGCTCCTTGCAGTGAGAAGATCTTGCTTAACCTTGAGGAAAATTTCAAAAATCAAAAGTGGGTCAACAAGCTACTTCGAGAAGTCAGTGACTACATTAGCGAAACTTCTCACGGTCGTACTTCTCAATAGCCATAGCAGCGATATCTGCAAATATCTTTGCCAATGGCGCAAGCGAGGACTCTTCATCTTGTAGCATTGGGTGCTTTTCAAGAAATTCCTCATAAAGCTCTTTGCTGAACTTTTTACCATCGATCAAATGATTCACCCCCTTTCATGGACAATTATACCACGGGGCAGGAAAACCAGATACAAACAATCTTAGAAACATTTCACAGAAAAGGAGGAGCGCGATGAGAACCTTACAAAGAAGACCGAACAAAAAACTTACCCGCTTTGGCAAACTGGTCGTCAAAGCTCTCGCCGATAAGGACATGACAAAAGCGGAGCTCGCCGAGACAATCGGCGTCGCCCCTCAATATTTATCCTACATTTTAAACGGCACACGTTCCGGCGACAAGTATCTCTGGACAATCGTCGCGGCCCTCGAACTCGACCCCCGGAAGGTCGAAAAAGCAATCGCAGCCTAGCAGTAAAAGAAGGGAGGGACAGAAGTGTCGGAAATCTATATCACGCTTGAGGAGGCAGCAGAGCTTGAAGGCGTTACCTACGAGGCCATGAAAAAGCGTACTCAACGCAACCCGGTTTTGTTTAAGGTAAAGACGCAACCTCGCGAAAACGGCGGCAAAGAACAAGTCCTTGTTTCTGTAGCCTCCCTCACCACCAAGGCGAGGAAGGCGCACAAGGCAAAGCAGAAAATAGACGGGAGGGATGTTATCATAGAGCAACGAACGGACGCGGCTCCCTGGTATGTTGAGTATGACCTCAACCATTACATAGAAGCCCGTAAGAAACAGTATTACGAAGCGATTGAGCTCGCAGGGAAGGTACAGAGCTTTATCGAATACGAAGGCGACGACCGCACGGCTTACGCTGAACGGTATGCCCTGGGTCTGGGCGTCAGCACCCCGACGCTTTACCGATACGTCCAGACCGTCCTTGAGGCGAATGCCTGGGCCTTGAAACTTGAAAAAGAGGACGGGCAGAACCGCGATTACTTCCGGGCTCTGGCCTTGTGCCGGAAGCCGAAGGAGAAAGCCACCTTCCCAAGTCTGACGCCGGAACAGCGGGCCGTCATAGAAAACATCTGGTTTGACAAACACTTCGCCGGGAATCTGGGCACGATTGAAATGCTTTATGAAGCATTTGAAGACCAGGCAGACAAAAGGGATTGGGTAAGTTACCCCTCCATAAAGACGATCGCCCGGTATGTCAAGTACCTCATGGAGCTGCCTGGTGCAGAGTCGGCTCACTTCTTAGCCGCCAACGGCAACCGGGAATGGAAAAACAAAAGGATGCTTAAAATACGGCGCGAGACCGCTTCCCTCAAAGTTATGGAGTATCTGGTGGGTGATACCCATACCTTCGATGTATGGGTGCAGTACACTGCACCGAACGGCAAAATTAAGGCAGTACGACCAAAGCTCACCGCGTGGGAGGACATGAAAAGCCGTATGATTTTAGGCGATATCATGAGCGTGGACGTCAATTCCCAGACCATTAAGGAGAGCTTTGTCAAAATGATATACGGTGATGCGGGAAGCGTTCCGGAAATTGTGCATGTAGACAACGGAAAGGACTTTACAGCCGAAACGCTGACCGGAACAAACCGCAAAAAACGTAAGATTGAATTTGACTCGGAGACCGTCGGTTTCTGCCAGAGCATCGGCATACAGGAAATCGGGCGCTCCCTTCCTTATCAGCCATGGGACAAGCCCATTGAACGCTTTTTCAAGACTGCCTGCGATAAATTCTCCCGGTGGTTTGAAAGCTATACGGGAACTTTGACAGGCTCCAAGACCCATGCCAAGCGAAACAAGGATATTGACGGAATGTTAGAGCGTGGGGAGCTGCTTACGATGGAAGAATTTTTCGAGCTCTGGGTGAAGTGGAAGGAAGAAAAATACCACACCCGCCGTCACGGCGGACTGGTAGACAACCATGAAAAATGGGTAACACCCGCAGAACTCTTTGAGAACGGCCTCCGCTATGAAAAAGCAGCACCACCCCGCGAATATGCAGCTATGCTGCTCATGAAGGCAGACGTTGCTACCGTATACAAATACGGAATTCGTAGATTTAACGTCAATTACTTTGATTATGAGCTCAGTAAGTACATCGGTCAGAAAGTCGGCATCAAATGGGATATCGACGACGTTACCAAGCTCTATGTTTATGACCAGAAAGGCCGGAAGATATGCGAGGCCACTTCCGCTGTAGTTCTTTCCTTTGGCCGCCATGTTTCACAGGATGCCCTTGAAAAACACATGAGGGATCAGAAACGACAGATCAGGGAAGCTACAGAGTTTGTTGAGGAGCGTATCACTCCTTATGAGGCACGGCTTGAGGAAGGCAGACAGACAGATGCAGTCGGCAAGATCGACCTGACCATAAAAGCAAAACGCAATCAAAAAGTTGTTACACTCCCCATCGACAAGGAGTTCCGGCAGGAACAACTGGAAGCAGCTCCCCGCAGAAAGAAAGCCGGAGCCGGGGACGAATACCTTGCAAAACAGGCAGAATCGGCTCTCGCACGGTTAAGAGCCATCAATGAATAGGAGGATTACCATGGAAGTCACAGCAGCTAAAAATAACATTATTTACACCGTACCGGGCAAGAGCCTGGCAGAAAAAATCAACGACCACCTCGCCACCACAAAGTCCAGTATCGCAGCCCTGGCGAAAGAGGTCGCCTACTCCCGCACCGCCGTTTCCCGCTATCTCTCAGGCAAGTATGACAGCAACGCGAACGGCCTGGAAACAAAGCTCGCCGAGTGGTATGCACAGCACACAGGCGAAGCCGTGGAAGTTCAGGAACGGGCCAAAGCGACCACCGCCGTCCGCCCGCAGTTTTTCGAGAGCCACGACGCGACCGCCGTGCTCGGCGTTTGCCAGTCCTGCCAGGAGTTCATCGGGCTCGGGATTGTAGTCGGGCGTAGCGGCTACGGCAAGACCCACACCCTTAAACAGTACGCCAGGCTCCCCCGCGTCGCCTATATTGAATGTGACGACACTATGAGCAGCCGCGACCTTGTGGAAGCAATGGAACGCGCCCTCGGCCTTCCTTCCGGCTACGGCACCATATGGCGCAGAGTCAACGGCATTCGGGAGTTCTTCAATGTAAACAAGGGTTATCTCCTCATTATCGACGAGGCGGATAAACTCATCAGCAAGTACACGGCGAAAAAGATGGAGATACTCAGGGCAATCTTTGACCAGAGCGATGTCGGCCTTGTGATTGCCGGGGAACCGAAGCTCGAAGCTACTATAAAGACCTACCTTGTGCGAATGGCGAACCGGGTGGACTTCTATGCATCCCTCCGCGGGCTATCCCAGAAGGAAGTCGAGGACTACCTTGCGGGCTATGATATCGAACCCGAGGCAATGACTGAATTCAGGGCCCGCGCCTGTAACATGCAAACGGGGTGCTTTCGACTCCTTGACCGCACCCTCTCCAATGTATTCCGCATCATGGAGCAATCTGGCAGGGACACGATTACACTGGGGGTCATTGAGCAGGCGTCCGCTATGATGATGCTCTAAGGAGGATGGACAATGAAAATGAGAAAACAACGACTTTTAGGGCTTGCCCTGGTGCTGATCTCCTTTGCAGTGGTTGCACTTGCAAGGACAGGCACAACCCCGGAGGAGCAGGACGTCACCTTCCTATTAGTAACTTTGCCCTTGGGCATTTACGCAATGGTTACAAAGCAATATATCCTGTACGACAACGAAGACGGGAAGGTTCCCGCCGACCAGCCACCAAAACCAACCAAGAAAGGAGCCACAACATGGCAAGAAAACGAATCACCGAAGCCCCTGCCCTCAAGACCTGGGAGGATGTTGACGCAGCCCTCCGTGAAATCGCGGAGGCAGAGCTGAACCTGGGCGACATTGAGGCAGAAATGAATCGGCAGATCATCGGCGCAAAGAAGATCGCCGAACAACAAAGCAAGCCCCACTCCGACCGTATTTCCAAACTGGAGCGCGATATCAAGGAGTTTGTCACCGACCACCGGGACGAGCTTGGAAAGGCGAAAACAAAGCCCCTGAATTATGGTGAGGTCGGCTTCCGGCTCTCGACCACAATCTCCCTCCCGAAGGCAAAGGAAAAGCTCGCGGAGATTATCAGGAGACTCAAGGCCCGGCAGATGACGGACTGTATCATCACCGAGGAAAAGGTCAGCAGGGACGGCCTCCGCAAGTATGGTGAGGATACCGTCAACGCAGTCGGCGCAACCTGGAAGCAAAAAGACGAGTTCGGTTATGAGGTGTTCAAGGATAAGATCGAACGCATGGCCACCCCCGGATCATAAGGGGGGCGGCAATACGAAAGCGAGGTATCAGGAATGGCAGCAGCACGAAATAAGCGAGGCGGAACACCCGCCTCCATCCGCACCCTCTGGGCGATTGCCAAGTCCGAGGAGCTCGGGCTTAGTGAAGATGACCTTCACGCGGTCGTGTACCGGGAAACGGGCAAGGAGTCCCTTAGAAAGCTCACCCAGGGGGAACTAAACACCGTCGCCCGTATCCTGCAAAACATGAAGGACGGTATCAGGCGTGATGTTCATGCAAAGCGCACCGACGAGGGCGGCAACGAGTTCACGATAGGGCAGCGGCGCAAAATATACGCCCTTTGCGACGTTCTGGGGTGGAATGACGATCCCAGGAGGCTTAACGGCTTTGTCAAGCGTGTCACCCATGTGGACCGGGTGGAATGGCTCACAGCGACACAATGCAGCCAGGTCATCGAAGGGCTCAAAAAAATGATTGCCCGTCAAAAAGAAAAGGAGGCGCAAAGTGGCGACACCCAGGAAGAAAAAGAAACTCACACAACGTGAAAGAACCGAGAATGCTGCCATAAAAAAGCAGCTTCAGGAAAAAGGCATCATTCCCCCGGACAAGACACGGCTCAACCGAAAGCAGTTTGCAAAGGAAGTCCTTGCCGAGTTTGATGGGGAGTTTGGAGGCATTGAGGACACGCTTTATTTATACAAGGCGATCAGCTGCATGGTGAGCCCTGATATGCGGAAAGTCACAAGCGAACAGGTCGGCGTCCTCAAGCTCTTAAAAATTGCAATGGAAACCAAAAAGTTTATGGAGGGGCTCTCCCAGGAGGGCCGCTCTCAATACACCATCGGGGAGTATGTCGAAAAGGTCGTTTTCCCCGTCACAAAATTATAGGAGGTTAAAATCATGGTTGAAGACAAGAACACACAGGCCGCTCCGGTAACCGAGCCGGAAGTAACAACCACCCCGGTCCCGGAACCGGAGACAGCTAAAACCCTGGAGTCGGTCATTATTATCCTGGATACCGAACCGGAGGTCAATGACGTTGATCAGGAGCTCATCTTTCACGCTCCTGATGAGGAAGGAGAAGACAATGAATAAGACAACCATCTGCCTGGACGCAGGGCACGCAGGCACAGGCTATAATCAGTCCCCTGTCCTTAGATCCTACTTTGAAAGCGCGATGAACTGGACGCTCCATTTGCTTTTGAAAACAGAGCTTGAGAAGCGTGGCTTCGAGGTCATCACCACCAGGCCGGACATTGATACCGACCTTACCGTCTACAGCCGGGGCGCAGCCGCAAAGGGCTGCAACGTGTTTATTTCCCTGCACTCCAACGCTTGCGCCACAGAAAGCGTGGATTATCCCGTTGTCTACCGGGCCTATGATAACCTGAACGGAAGCGACACCCTTGCCCTTGCGATTGCGCAGGAGGTCGGGCGGCTTATGGGCACAAAACAGGCCGGACGCACCGCAACAAGGAAAAACAGCTCGGGCGGCGAATATTACGGCGTACTCCGTGGAGCCCGCGCCGTAGGCGTTCCCTACTATATGCTCATTGAGCACAGCTTTCACACCAACTTAAAGGCGACCGAGTGGCTATCTGATAAGACCAACCTTGCCAGGCTCGCAGTCGCCGAGGCCGAGATTCTGGCGAAACACTTCGGCGTATGTGCAGATCCTGCTGCCCCCGTGAATGGAAAGACTTCCATCATGGGAAGTGCAGCGGCAACCGCTGCCCAGATGGCTCTTTACTGCCGCAGCAGGAACGCCTCCCCACAGCTTACGGGCTGCACCCTGGAACAGCTTGCGGAGATCTTTCTGGAGGAAGGCCGGATGGAAGGCGTTCGCGGTGATATTGCGTTCGCCCAGAGCCTCAAGGAGACGGGGTTCTTCAAATATGGCGGCATCGTTCTTCCGACACAAAACAATTTTGCAGGCATCGGAGCCCTTAATGGGAACGCGATTGGGAATGCGGCGAGTTTCTCCACTCCGCAGGAAGGCATCCGGGCACAGATTCAGCACTTAAAAGCCTATGCTTCCACCTCTCCCCTAAACAGCCCCCAGGTTGATCCACGCTTTCACCTGGTCGCCCGCGGCTGCGCTCCCTATGTGGAATGGCTTGGAGCGTCAGACAATCCCCAGGGCCGGGGCTGGGCTGTCCCAGGAGACGGTTATGGAGCAGCTATCCTGTCCCTGCTTTCCGGGATTCTTGCCATAGATTCCGGTGAGTCTTCCGGAACAGTGTCAGGAAGCTTTCTTCCAGGGGATAAAGTAGTGGTAAAAAATGCGGTACAATATGGCTCTGGTGCTCCTTTCCGTCTCTATTACAATGAATATGATGTCATCAGTGTTGCGGGTGACCGTGTCGTCATCGGCATTGGAAAGAACGTAACCGCTGCCGTTCATGCGGCAGACCTGGAAAATTCAAAGAAGGAAACTCCCCAGGCCGTTCCGGCAACAATCAGAAAAGGGGATAAGGTCAGGGTATTAAAGGCCGTCCAGTACGGAACCAGCAAAACCTTTCAGCTATATCATGAGGTTTATGATGTGATTGAGGTGAAAGGAAACCGTATCGTCATCGGCATCGGGAAGGACATCACCGCAGCCGTGCATATAAGCAACCTGACAAAACTGTAAAAGCAGGAAATGGAGGCGGGACAATGAAGGAACTATCGAAGGATTTGACGCTTGATATGCTTTCGAGCGAACTGTACACGCAGATTGCAGAGGCAATCGGGATAGAAAGCTTCTATAAGCTTACCGAAGTGATCGGCGGTACAACGGTCTATATTCCGAAGCCGGAAAGCCTCGTCCGCCCCATAAGGGAAGCTCGCCTCAAAGCCGAATTTAACGGATATAACCATACGGAACTTGCCAGGCGTTACGGCTTTTCCGTACGGTGGGTAAAAGAGCTTTGCGGGGAAGGGTATCCGGAAGGACAGATTTGTATGTTTGATGTAGAAACCTGTCCGCAGACAGAGCATGAAAATGACTGACAAACCAGGCTTGAACAGAAAGGAGGAACCGGATGGCCAAGGATACAAACAGTCCGGCAAAACAGATGTCGGAATTTCTGAATTTTGTGGATCAGTGCACAAGTGAATACCGGATTGCCTGCGATATCATCAGCGAGGAGGATAAAAGGCTTCAGGATCTGCTCCACGGACTGGAGTTTTCAGAATCAAGACCAGAAGCGGATAAAATAACTACAAAGCTTCTTAAGAGCCGGAAGCTGCGCAGGGAAAACAAAGACACTGTAAAGCGGAACCAGCTAATTGTAAATTTCTTTGAAGAACCAAATAATAAAGCAACCCTTAACAAGATGCGGCAGCTTTTGGGAAGGCAACGAAAGGAAGAGGAGTTTCTTAATGGTAACAGAGTTTACAAACCAAGAGCGAACTACTAGCGGAGACGACATTTGTCTTTATGAAACAGCCTGAAGTTAATGCAGCATCTTAGAAATAATTCTTAGAAGCGCTTCCTATGGAGTGTTCCGTACATATGCATTACCCTAAGAGTATGAGCTTAGCTCATACTCTTATTTTTTCTCAAGAAGGAGGATTAACAAATGCAGGCAATTCAGACAATGGCAAATGAAATGCTGGTCAATGTGGCTCTCGGGGTCATTACCCTGGTCGGTGCTTATGCAGCGTACTACATTCGCGTGGGAATCAACATGGCCAAAGCAAAGACTTCCCAGATCGAAGGTGACTCAGCCCGTAAGCTCTTAAATGATGCCCTTACGGATGTGGAGAACCTGGCCTTTAAATCGGTGAGTGCTACGGAGCAGACCATGGCGAAGACACTGCGGGAAGCGGTAAGGCTTGGAAACAGCGACCGGGAGAAGCTGCTTGCTCTGGGAAGGCAGACATTTTTAGAGGTGAAGGCGGCGATCACTCCGGATGCCCAGGTTATTATCACAAAAAATCTGGGTAGTTTTGATGATTACTTAACCAAGTGCATTGAAGATGCGGTCCGCCGGGTAAAACTGGAAGATCCCTATTTCACCCTGGAGGGGGAACTGCTCTCTTCAGGAAGCCCGTAAGGGGGGCCGTTTATGGACGTAGTACAGATCACTGCAATCATTGGAGCAGCGGCGTCCCTGCTCTGTACGCTTACGGTCGGATCCCTGACGTTTTTTATTAAAAAAACCCTTGCGACCCTTGAGGATGCGGATAAAAAAAACGCCGTTGATATTCGGGAAGTAAGTAAGGAGCTAAACGACCTGAAATCAGACCTTCCTCTTATCTACGTTACCAGAGAGGACTATATTCGTATCATGAACCGCGTGGAGGATAAGCTTGATAAGCTGCTCTATGGTGCGGGGGTATCCAAAGGAAAGGAGGAATAGGAAAAGATGGCATATATGGACGATATGCAGGAACAGGAAGTCGGTAAGAACAAAGCAATCCGGGGCTACATCATCCGGGCCCTGGCAAAAGGAAATCAGAATGCCCTTCTTGTAAGACAGATCACAAATGCCCTGGTCGGTGACGGGCTGATTTTCTCGCCGGATATTTCCAAGCACTTAGAGTACCTGGAAGAAGCCGGCTATATCTCTTTTACGGGCCGCACGGCGAACGCCTACAACGCCTACCGACGGGACGCCGTTATTAAACTTACAAGAAAGGGTGTCGACCTGGTGGAGAGCACCATCGACGATCCTGGCGTCGATGTCTAAGGAACGCCGCCGGACCCGGGTGAGTTCCACCATCGACAGGCTCCCGGATGATGTAAAGGGGCAGCTCGACCGAAAGCTTGCGGATACGGCAAATACCTACGAAGAGCTCTCCCTCTGGTTAAAGGTGCAGGGACATGATATCAGTAAGTCAGCGATCGGACGGTATGCGATCCGGTCAAACCAGGCGGCACAGCGTGTCGCTGAGACGCTGCAGCGCACCCAGGCGATTGCCCAGGCGGTGGAGGAACACCCTGACCTTGATTATACCAAGGCTGCGAGTATGGTTCTCATGGACGGCCTCATGCAAAGGGTGTCCACGGCGGAAGACGACTTTCAGGAAATGCCGCTTGATAAGGCCGGGCGGCTCATTGCTTCCCTGTCCCGCAATGCAACGTATGAAAAACGCGTCCGGCAGGAAATGAAGCGAAAGGCCGAGATTGCGTTTGACCAGATGGAAGCCGAACTCATGGCGGCAATCAAGCAGCACCCGGAGCTTACCGGGGAGCTCCGTTCCGTTCTGGCCCGTGCAAGGGAGAAGGTGGTTACTGATGGCGAAAATTGACCTTGACGAATATATCGAAAGGCTGGACGAGCCGGAAGACCGTGAGGCCCTTGCAAACCGGGAGTACCAGAGGCAGCTCTTTGCACAGTATGTCACAGGGAGCGACAACTTCCCCGAGTTCCGGGCGGAACTCCTCCGGGACTTTCAGGCCGGAAAGGAGCTGACCGGGCCGAAGGGTTTGCGCCGGAAGCTTGGGGCGATTGATATTGAATACTTCGGGCGGGCATACCTGCCGCATTATTTTATCCGGGAAAGTCCGGAGTTCCATGCCGAGCTTGACAGGATATGGAGGAACGGCGTCTTAAAAGGGAAAAACCCATACACGGACGCAAAGGAAATCAGCCGGGCGGACGGGTGCCGCAGAGCAATCGAGGCTCCCCGTGGTCATGCAAAATCCACGACCTTCACATTCAAGGACTCCATTCATGCGGCGGTATACGCCTACAAGCATTATGAAATTATCCTTTCGGACAGCTCGGAACAGGCCGAGGGTTTTCTGACCGATATCAAAACCGAGTTTGAAGAAAATGCCGCTCTCCGGGAAGACTTCGGCGATTTACAGGGAAAGGTCTGGAAGGCCATGGTCATTCTTTTGTCCAATGGCACCAAGATCGAAGCCCTGGGCGCAGGAAAGAAAATCCGTGGACGGCGTCATAAGCAATGGAGGCCCGACCTTATCCTTTGTGACGACCTGGAGAACGATGAGAACGTCAATACGCCAGAGCAACGAAAGAAACTCCGTAACTGGTTCTATAAGGCCGTATCGAAGGCGGGCGACACCTACACAGATATTGTTTACATCGGCACCCTGCTTCACTTTGATGCGCTCCTGGCGAATGTGGCAAAGAACCCGAGCTATAAGACGGTCAAGTATCAGGGCGTTATCAGTTTTGCCAGGAATACCGCTCTTTGGGACGCATGGGAGGTTATTTATACCGACCTGGAGAACGACGCAAGGCAGGAAGACGCGGCGGACTTCTTTGAACAGAACAAGGAGGCCATGCTGGAAGGCACTGCTGTCCTTTGGGAAGCAAAGTTAAGTTATTATGACCTTATGGTTATCCGTGTTTCAGAGGGAGAGGCGAGCTTTAACTCGGAAATCCAGAACGATCCGATCGATCCGGAGAACTGCACTTTCCAGGAGGAATGGTTTGACTTCTATGATGATGACGGAAAGGTACCGCCTGATTTTTCTGACCCGCGTTTTGTCTTTATCGGTTCGAATGACCCGTCACTCGGTAAGAACAAAAAGTCGGATACCTCGTTTATTGGGGCTCTGGCAAAGGATTTAAAGACGGGATATATGTATATTGTCATAGCCGACATTGACAAGCGTAAGCCCGACCAGATCATCGCCGATGCAATAGAGAACAGCCGCCGCTTAAAGCGGGATTACAAAAGGCCCTATTACCAGTTTGGCGTCGAGACTGTACAGTTTCAATATTACTTTGCTGAAATTATGCGGCAGAAATCCGCAGAGGTCGGCGAATACCTCCCAATCGTGGAGATTAACAGCGTTCAGAATAAGGACGCCCGTATTCAGAGCCTGCAGCCTTTCGTGAAAAACGGCTATATCAAGTTCAGCAAAAAGCATAAGACACTCTTAAAACAAATGACAGAGTATCCGATGGGAAAGAACGACGACGGCCCGGACGGCTTGCAAATGATGGTTAAGCTTGCACTTGATGTTAAGATCGGTTCAAAAACTGATTATAAATCCGTTATCGCCCGTGCTTTGGGCTTTGGGCGCGGAGCCTACTAAGAAAGGGGATGCATATGAAGCCACAGGAAAACACGATCATTCACGCGGACAGCTTAACCATCCTTCGACAGATGGAGGCTGAAAGTGTGGACGCGATCATCACTGATCCGCCATATGGCATCAACTATCACTCTACTACAAATGCGAGCGTCATGAATGATAAAGCACCATTTATCTGGTGGTTATATGATGCTTACCGGGTTTTAAAGTCGGGGGACTCGGGCCGGGGATGTCTTGTATGCTTCACCCGTTGGGACGTGGAACAGGTCTTCATTGACGCTATGCGGATTGCCGGGTTTATTGTAAAAAGCGAGGTTATATGGGACAAGGTCTTCCATGGAATGGGTGATACAAAAGCGCAGTTCGCACCGACCCATGAAAATATCATTTTTGCGGTAAAGGGTAAATTCAGCTTTCCGGGGCACAGACCGAAAGATTTAATCACCTGCCAGAAGCTCGCAAGCTCCCAGATGGTGCACCCTACCGAGAAACCCGTGGGACTCCTGGCAAACCTTATCACGGCAGTCACGAAGCCGGGAGACTTAATTGTTGACCCGTTTGCGGGAAGTGGTTCCACGCTTGTTGCAGCACACAAGACTAAACGGAGGTTTATTGGTATTGAGTATGATGACGAACATTATGAAAAGGCACAGCGGCGCATTGAGGAGGCGAAACGATGAGTAAGAAGAAACGCTCCCAAAAGACACGCGGCATCCTGTCCCCACCGCTTTGCCGCCCGGAGCTTACCGAACTCACCGTTGCCCGGGTAACGGATAAATACAGCGAATATCCAAGTAACGGCCTCACACCAGTTAAGCTTGCAGAAATCTTCCGGGAGGCTGACTCCGGTGATGTCATGCGTCAGATGGAGCTTTTTGAAGAACTTGAGGAAAAGGACCCCCACCTGTTTTCCCAGCTTCAGACCCGCAAGAACGCGGTCACCGGCCTCGACTTTGAAGTCGTTCCCTTTGACAGCGATAATGAACAAGATAAAGAAATTGCCAATTTCGTAGAAGCACAGCTTAACGGCATTGAAAGCATTGAGGAAGTAATGACTGACTTACTCGATGCGATCGGCAAGGGCTTTGCCGTTTCGGAAATCATGTGGGGCTACGATGAGGGACATGTTGTTGTAAACGATGTTCGTTCCAGACACCAAAAGCGGTTCTTCTGGGACAGCGTGGATGATTCCTTCAAGGTCCGCACGGAGGAAGCGCCATCGGGTATCCTGCTTCCGGACAGCAAATTTATTGTCCATCGTTATAAGGCCCGCAGCGGACACCCGTCAAGAGCCGGTATCCTTCGGGTCGTCTCCTGGATGTACCTGTTCAAGAACTATGATGTTAAGGATTGGGTCGCATTTTCGGAAGTTTACGGAATGCCGCTCCGCCTGGGAAAATACCAGCCCGGTGCAAGCGACGAGGATAAGATTGCCCTCATGCAGGCACTGATCCAGATCGGGTCAGACGCGGCGGGTATTATCCCGGAAGGAACAACAATTGAGTTCATTACCACCGAGAAGGCCAGCTCAACCGACCTGTTTGAAAAACTGGCCCGGTACTGCGACGAGCAGATCAGCAAGGCCATACTCGGGCAGACACTTACCTCAGATTCTGGCGGCGGCAGTTACGCCCAGAGTAAGACGCACAATGAAGTCCGGCATGACCTGACGGTCGCCGACTGCAAAGCACTGGCGGCCACACTCCGCCGGGACCTCATTCGCCCCCTGGTTATTTTTAACTACGGGGAAGACAAGCGCATTCCTTACATACGGTTTGATGCGGAGGAAGCCGGGGACTTAAAAGAAACTGCCGAGATTATCGGCACCCTGATTGAAAAGACCGGGCTAAAAATCCCGACCTCCTATCTTTACAAAAAATTCTCCATTCCGAAACCGGAGGAAGGTGACGAAATTGCATCGCCGTCTTATGGCGGAGGAATGTTTCCCTTCAAGCACGACCAGGCGGCGCAGCTCGCACTTACCCAGCCCGTACCCGGGGCAGAGTCGGAAGCTAAGCCAGGAACACAGCAACGCATTGACAGGCTTGCCGACACCGTTATTAAGAAAAGCGCGGGGAGCTTCAAGAGAGCATTCTCCCCGGTTCTGGGAATCATTGAGAAAGCCGGGAGTCTGGAGGAGCTGCGTGACATGATGGAGGACGACGAAACCGTCGCCGGACTTTATGCGGCCATGGACATTTCCCAAGTGGAGGAGCTGCTTCAAAAGGTCATGGTCTATGCCAACCTTGAAGGGAGGGCAACGGAACCATGAATGAGATTGACGAACTCTTCACCCGAGAGGACATGACCTTTGATGAGGCTGCCAACTACTTCAAAGAACGCGTTCCGGTCACCGCAAAGCAGTTTTATAAACTTGCCGATGAGTACAGGAGCCTCGCTTTCACGGTCGGCGGATATACGAAGGCACAGATACTCAAACGGTTTTATGACGAAATTCTGGCATCCCTGGAGGAAGGCAATACCCTCTCGCAGTTTCAGGCTAACATGAACGAGTTCTTAAAGTCAGAGGGTTATGAGGGAATCACATCCTTTCAAGCTGATAACATCTTTCGTACCAACATCCAGACTGCTTACAGTGTCGGCCATTACGAGCAGATGACAGATCCGGATGTCTTAGCCATGCGGCCCTTCTGGCAATATGACGCAGTGAATGACAGCCATACCCGTCCCTCCCATTTAGCCATGGACGGGAAGGTTTTTCCGGCAGATTCCCCTATTTGGGATACCTGGTACCCGCCTAACGGTTTTCGATGCCGTTGCACGGTGCGCAGCCTGTCAAAACGGGAAGTGGAACAAAGAGGCCTTTCCGTGGAAACGGAAGCTCCCCGGGTGGCCGGGCTTCCAGATGGCCGTGTGGTGTATATTACTCCTGATTTACAGTTTCAGAGCAATCCGGCAAAGGTACGGTTTGTCCCGGACTTAAAAGGATATCCCAAACCTCTCGTCAAGGCATATCGAAAGCGGCTCGGGCAGATCCCGCCGAAGCGAGCCATGGAAATCAACCAATAAGGGTGTGGGGTAATTCCAGGGGTATGGCAGGAAAGGCGCGTTATCACGCGTGCTAACGCGGCTATACGCCATAGAAAACAATCACAAGGAGGATATCCAAACATGAAGGATTACATTATCTTAAAAGGGCTGGAAGTTGAGGGAGTCCCGGAAGTCATTCCGATTCTTCCCGTAGGGCATATCATCAGCTCAAAAGGAGAATTCCATGTTGACGAGGAAAGCCTTAAGGAAATGAAAGCCCAGATTGCCAAACGGGGCGTTGACTTAGTTGTTGACTATGAACATCAGACCTTAAAGGGGGTCCAGGCTCCCGCCGCCGGGTGGGTAAAGGAGTTAAAGCTGGAGGACGGCCAGATCAAGGCTCTGGTTGAATGGACGACCCAGGCAGCGGAGTACTTAAAAAACCGGGAGTACCGTTATATCTCCCCAGTGATCACAATACGAAAAACAGATAGCAAGGCAACGGGGCTCCACTCCCTGGCCCTTACCAACACACCTGCGATTGAGGGCATGACCCCAATCGTCAATTCATCCACATTTGAAGGAGGACACGAACACATGGATCTTTTAAAGAACATAGCGAAGCTTCTTGAGCTTGGCGAAGATGCAACCGAAGAACAGATCATGGAGGCTCTTGGAAACGCGCTTAAGGAGGCGAAAAGCTTAAAGGAGACGGCAGCAAACGGCACCCAGGAGCAGGAAGAAACAAAGATAGTCGCTAACAAGGCGGTTTGCGAGCTTTTAGGCTTAAAGGCCGGAGCTGCCGCCGATGATGTGAGCGCAAAAATCATGGAGCTGAAAGGCGGCACCATAAACGGTGTGAATATCATTGAGGAATTAAATTCCTTAAAGAAAAAGAACCAGGAACGGGAAGCCTCTGATGCGGTAACCCTGGCACTAAAATCCGGCAAGATCACCCCGGCTCAGAAAGAATGGGCGAAAGGCTATGCCTTAAGCGATCCGAAGGGCTTTGAATCATTTGTCGCAAAGGCTCCTCAGATCGTGCCTATGGGTGAAGTTGTCACTGGCGATCCACTTGCCTTAAAGAGCGATGAGATTGACGATGCTACCATGTTTGTATGTAAACAGATCGGCGTAACTGCTGACGATGTAAAGAAATACGGAAAGGAGTAAAACACTATGGCATTAACAAGGGAAAGAGATACATCCGAAATTGCAAACGGAGCAAAACAGCTTGCCCTCCCGGTCAAAGGAAACACGGCTATCTACCAGGGCTCTCTGGTGGCGATTGATGCAAACGGACTCGCCATTCCAGCTAAAAAAGCCGAAAACCTGACAGCGGCAGGCCGTGCGGAGGAAACAGTCGTAAATAATGGTGCAGACGGGGACGCTGTGATCTGTGTCAGCCGTGGAGTGTTTGTTTATGACAACACCCAGACCCAGGCGAATAAGATCACCCCGGCCCATATATTAAAGCCCTGCTACATAGAGGATGATCAGACTGTAACAACCTTAGCGACTGGCAGCTCCGTTGCTGGCCTGGTGGTCCGGATTGATAATTCCGGTGTAGCCGTTGAAATTAACCCTGCCTTAAACTATCCGGCATGAGCTTAAACCAAACAAGAAGGAGACATAACCATGATTATTAATTCCCAAAACTTAAGGGGCATTTATATCGGCTTTAATACCCTGTTTAACAAAGCGTTCGATGAGATCAAACCCCTTTACGAACGGGTGGCTACAGTAACACCGTCCACAGCCGATTCAGAAACCTATGCATGGCTCGGTGATATTCCCGGCATGAGGGAATGGATTGGAGACCGGGAAATTCAAAACCTTTCCGGCTCTGACTACACGATCAAAAACAAAGATTTTGAATTGACCGTGGGAGTCCCCCGTAATGCCATCGACGATGACAAGATCGGTTTGTATACCCCGCATATTCAAATGCTGGGCCAGGCAGCTGCCCTGCATCCTGATGAACTTGTATTTGGCTTGCTGAAGGAAGGCTTTTCTACGAAGTGCTATGATGATGAGCCCTTTTTTTCCGGAAATCATCAGATTGGCAAAAAAACTATTTCAAACAAAGGCACGGCGAAGCTATCCCTGGAATCCTATATTGCCGCCCGCGCGGCCATCATGTCGCTGACCAACTCAAAGGGCCGCCCGCTTAACCTGGTACCAAACTTACTTGTTGTGCCACCCTCTTTAGAAGGTATAGCATTAACAATTACAACGAGCGAGTTCATAAACGGCAGCACCAACACCATGAGAGGAACTGCCGAGGCTATGGTAGTCCCGCAGCTCGCAGGTCAGGATAATGCCTGGTATCTGCTTTGCACGATCCGACCGATTAAGCCTTTGATTTACCAGAAGAGAAAGGATGCAAAATTCGTCGGCCTGACCAATGAAACAGACCCGAACGTCTTTTTTAAAAAGACTTACATTTACGGAGCAGATTCCCGCGGAAACGCTGGCTTTGGATTCTGGCAGATGGCCTGGGGTTCCGATGGCAGTACGGGCTGATGGAATAGGAAAAAGGTTAGATCCGGAAGGGAGAAAACCATATGGGCTATTGCACGTTATTAGAAGTCCGGGAAATGTTAAAGGAAGACGTACTAAACACCATTATTGGAAATGACTACATTGACGACCCGGAAGAACGGGAGGCCCGGATCGGGCCGATCATTTCCTCGGCCATTGAGGATGCCGGAGGAGAAATTGACGGATACCTTGCCAAACGATACGCAGTTCCATTAAGCCTTACTCCCAAGGTTATTAATAAATTTGCCAAGGACATGGCTGTGTATAACCTTTATTCCAGGCATGGGATTGATGAGAGCACCGAGGAAAAGAACTATCTCAACCGTTATAATGCCGCGATTAAGTTTCTCACCCTGGTTGCAGAGGGAAAGGTCTCCATCGGAGCCCCAGCCGATGATCCCCAGAGCGCTGCCACGACCGGATTTTCCGTAAAATCAAACCCCCGCTTTTTTAGCCGTAACAGCTTAAGGGGGATGTGACCATGTATAGCATCCGGCTGGAAGGGGATACCCGACGCCTGCTAAAGAAAATCAGGAGCTTTTCGGAGCTTGATAAAAAGGCCCTTAATAAAAATCTGGGGGAAGTGGTCCGAAACTCTACACTGGAACGATTCAAACGGAGCAGGGGGCCGGACGGAAAAGCCTGGCAGCAATCCACCAGGGCAAAGGACAAAGGCGGGAAAACACTGGTACAGACGGCCCAGCTGCGCAACTCTATCCGGACAAAATCGGATGCTTCCGGGTTTGCGGTAGGTACCAATGTCAAACACGCAGCAACCCATCAGTTTGGTGAGAAGGGGCGCATCATACGGGCCAAGAGAGCAAAAGCCCTCCGCTTTCAGATTGACGGTGACTGGTTCGTCAAAAAGAAAGTGAAGATCAAAATTCCCGCCAGGCCTTACCTTGGTCTTGATGATGATGACATGGCAGAAATCAAGGCAGCGATCGAGGACTTTCTTGCGAAACAGGAGGAATAGCGGATGTATTCACAGGCACAGGCGTATCTTGTTCTTAAGCTCAAGGAGGCTGGGCTGAAAACAAAGCCTCATACCACAAAAAAATCCATAGAACGCAGTCCGGAAAGTCATGTGGGTGCAGTGCTTTTCGGATCGGAAACCTTTTTAAGAAACGGCTCAAAAACCTATTTTAAAGACCAAGCAGGAGCTAAGAATAAACGACGAAAGGTTTTCGACCGAACCCTCACCTTCTCGGTCATTATCGGAGATTATACTGCCGATGCCGTTGAGATCATGCTGGAAAAGCTGATCTCCGGCCTTGATCGGGGGATTTGGGTTTCCGGGGATTTTGTACCGATAGAGGTTGATGACGCGGAATGGGCTTACGACGATGATTCTACACTAAAGGCAAAGGTGGCCGTTGAAGTGAAGATCCGTTTTGAAGGTGGCATTTATAAAGATACAGGAACCGGAACGATTACCAGGGTCGAAATTGGACCCATAGAGCGAAAAGGAAAGGAGCCAAAAGATGGCGATTAAAAACCAGACGCCCGATGCTTTGCCTGACCTGGCAGATCGGGAAATAATAAAAACCCCGGAGCTTTTTGAAATTGACGAGCTCCGTAAAAAACACAGAATCAGGAGGGCCGTCTTTGCAGGCGTTTGTGCGGCAATGGGATGGGCTCCTGGCAGACGAATCAGCGAGGAAGTGTTCCTTTCATCTGTCCGTCAATTTGAATCAGCTCCCATGAGCGGATCACCAGTCAAGAAAAAGGAGGCAAGATAAATGTTAAGAGATGTTACCCATACCGTATCAGACGGCCTTTTAGGAGCGGCCACCTCCACAGGTGACGGGCTTCATGTAAAGATTGGTGCATCCCCGGTCGTTTCTGATAAGCCGATCGTCATAACCGGTGGAATGAGCGCAGCAACAATCAAACAGCGGCTTGGCCTTTCACCCCTGGCATACGCAGCAATGGATTCCGTGCAGTTTGGGGCAAACCGTATATACTGCATCCCGGTCAATACGGTAACGCCCGGAACGATCGGGGAAGTAAAAAAGGATGCTGCCGGAAGCGGCAGCCTTACTGTATCAGGGAACCCTACCAACCGTTTTTCGGTGTTAGTGAAAATTACTGCTCAGGGAAGTTTAAATGAAGCCTCTTTTATTGTGTCAATCGATGGAGGAAATACCTATTCCGATGAAAATACAGTTCCCATGACAGGCATTTATGATCTTGCTGGAACTGGTATGACATTGAACTTCATAGAGGCCTCCGTAGAAGAACAGAAGCCATCTTCCTTCTTAATTGGTGACAGCTATTCCTTTGAGACGACGGCCCCGGCCATGACGAACGGAGAAGTCCTTGCAGCAATTGATAAGCTTAAAAACTTTTCCACGGAGCATGAAGGGGTTCATATCGTAGGGGAAAGTACTCCTTCCCTTTGGCAGGCAGTCAGTGAGGCACAGCTGGAACTTATGAATATCCACAAAAAGCCGTTGTTCTTTGTCCTGGAATCTCCCGTTCCAGAGGCCGATGCCCAGGGAGATTTAACGAATTGGGCTTTGCAAATGGAGACGGACCGGAAGAAAGTAAAAAACTACAATATCCAGGTGGTAGCTGCCTGGGGAAGCCTGGTAAGGCTTGACGGAGGAACACAGCTTGTGAATCTGGCTGGCGTTGTCACCGGATTGTATGCGACTGCTTCCGTACAGATCTCCATCGGAAAGACCCGTGCTGAGGCAGGCTTTGGAATTCCGCTTATTGAACTGGCCCCGGCAGGGATGGACAGCGTCATCATCGAAATGCTTGATCTTGCGGGCTTTTTAACCTTTCGCGAATACGACGGACTGGATGACTTTTTTGTGTATCATGCAAAAATGATGGGGCCTGATGGAAGTGATTACCGCTATGCGGAGGATGTCCGGGTCTTGAATAAGATCATCCGGGAAACACGTAAGGAAGCCCTCCTGATTTTAAGTGATGATATTGACCTTGAAGATGTCCAGGGTGAGCTGGAAACGCGGGCGAAATTTATGTTCCCACCGCTTCAGCGAATGATTGATAACAAGGAAATCAGCTCTGCCGAGATCATTGTTTTAGAAGGACAGGAAGATACCATTTTAGAGGATGAGACCATGCGCATCAAGATCCGATATCTATCCAGAGGTTACATACGGGAAATTGAGGTAGATCTTGGCCGGGCAAAACCAGGAGAATAAGAAAGGAGGCATAAAAAACATGTCTTTAAAAGTAAATGGAAAATCTTATGATTGGGGAGATGTGGACGTAAAGATCCCAGGCCTTGTATTAAATGTTCAGGAAGTCAGTTATGATGACGAGTTTGAGATGGAAGAAGCCTATGGAAAAGGCAACCGCCCCAGAGGCTACGGTACCGGGAACTACAAGTCATCCGGTAAGATATCCATGCTCCGGGATGATTACGATGATTTCCTGGCATGGTGCAAACGAAAAGGAGTTCCCTTTTTCAAACTTGATATCCCCTCCATCGTGGTCAGCTATGCCAATGAAGGCGAGCGCACCCATATCGATGAGCTTAGAAAGGTTAAAATCACCAAACGCAGCAACAAAGCTTCCCAAGGAGATAAGAAACTCACCGTCGATTTTGACTTGATGATTGTGGGCGGTGTAATCCAGGATGGTGTCGAACCGGTATAAGCGTTATCTCAAAATAAACGATAAAAATAAGGAGGATCAGATCATGAATGATATAACAAAGGTAACAAAAGAGGAAGTAAAAGATGAAGCCCTTCAGGCAAGTGCAAAGACTTCGGTTATACCCAACCTTTCAGAACTGAAAGCAAAATATGGCGGCAGGGTTTACCAGATCGGGGCAACGATTGAGGTTGACGACGAAACTGAGAAAACCGTGGAGTATTTCTTTAAACGTCCAACTACAGGCAGTTATGACCGTTATGTAAAAACAGCATCCCAGGGGGCAACCAAATCGTTGAAAGTTCTTCTTTTTGATAATGTTGCGGAGGAAAGCAGGGCGGCGTTAGAGGCTGATCTTGAGGAATTCCCTGCTCTGGCTATATCCATCGGAGAAAAGCTTTTAGGTCTTCTGGGATTATCCAAGCAGACAAATTTGAAGCAGCTCTAGGCGAGCGGCTCGCGGAGATTAAGGAGAACGTGGTGGAGGCCGGGCTTTTGGAAATATACCGCTTTCTTCCTCCGGCTTGTTTAGAGGGATTTGACGTTGAGACAATGGACTTCGAGGAATTTATCGGATACATTGCAAAAGCACGGTATATAGAAAAGCTGGAAGAGAACCTTCTTACCCGTGCTATTCTATCCGCATTTTCGGAATAACCAGGATATCCTTATCTCAATTCGGGCAGTGCTGCCTCCCATACTGACAGGAGGTGAAAAATATCTATGAGTTTAGAGTCTGTATTCAAGTTGTCTCTGATTATGAATATGATTGACAATTTAACGGGACCCATGGCAGGCGTCTCATCCAGTGTGGGAAATACTGTTTCCAATCTGGATCAAATGAGTCAGACGTTTGGGACCATGACCAAAACAGGAATGGTCATGCAGGAGGTTGGTTCCCAGATCACACAGGCAGCCCTCGCACCAGTACAGGCTACCTTTGAGACACGGCGGGCAATCGGAGAACTGGCCTCTTTGGGAGTGAAGGATCTGGAAGCGGTCGAAACCGCAGCCAGGAATTTCTCTGATCAGTGGTCAGGAACAAGTAAGGCTGATTTTATAACCGCAGCCTATGACATTAAGAGCGGTATTGCCTCGTTGTCCGATGAAGGCATAGCAGAATTTACAACCCTTGCTGCCCTGACGGCAAAAGCAACAAAAGCCACCGCTTCGGAAATGACGTCGCTTTTTGCTACAGGGTACGGAATTTATAAGGACTATTACAGTGATTTATCGGATATGGAGTTCGGCTCCATGTTCTCGGCGGGCATTTCTGAAAGTGTCCGGGCATTTAAGACATCGGGTTCCGGCATGGCACAAAGTATTCAGACCCTGGGTGCATCAGCTACGACCGCAAATATACCACTGGAGGAACAGCTCTCTGTCCTGGGTATGCTACAAGCCACAATGGGTGGTGCGGAGGCGGGTACAAAATACAAAGCTTTCCTCCGCTCTGCAACAAAGGGTGGCAAAGCCCTCGGTCTATCCTTTACAGATGCAAACAATCAGCTGCTTAGTATGCCGGAAATCCTTGAGATACTTCGAGGCAAATTCGGCGATACCATGGACGCAGCCGAAAAAATGAAGCTGCAGCAAGCGTTCGGAGATACGGAAGCCGTTGCTCTTATTGACCTTATGTACAACAAGGTCGGCGACCTCCAGGATAATATAGTCGGAATGTATGACGTTATGGGTAAAGGTACAAGCGTTGCCGAGAACATGGCCTCGGCGATGCAGGAGACAGAACCGGAACGGTTTGAACGGCTGCAGCAGCGAATACAAAACGTAGCGGAAACCATAGGAAATACCTTGCTGCCGACTGTTAATGAACTTATGGGCAAAGGTGAACAGGTGTTGACAAAGGTTGCTTCCTGGATTGAACAAAACCAGGAGCTTGTAAAAGTAATCATGCAGGTTGTCCTTGCACTCGGCGGTTTCCTTACCGTGGCGGGCACCACCATCACCATCGTCGGTGGCGTGGGACTCGTCTTTACCAAGACGGCAGGGCTTGCTAAAGGTTTTATAGGAGTTATCAAGGGTATCCCGTCGGCACTGGAAACCATTCAGATCATGGGTATGTATGCCGGGGATGGTATTAAAAAAGGTTTTTCCGTCATACGGTCGGCCGGAGCCGGAGCCATATCCGGCGTGAAAAGCGTCGCACTTAGTGTCGCAAATATGGCAAAGACAGCAGCAATCAGCGGAGCAACCGCCCTCAAGAACTTTGCTCTCGGTCTTGCAAATATGGCAAAACAGGCAATCACCACGGCAGCGACTGCCCTTCCTGGTCTTATTTCCGGGGTATGGAGCTTTACGGCGGCTCTGCTTGCAAACCCGATCACCTGGATTGTAATTGCGATCGTGGCTCTTGTTGCGGTGATTGTGCTGCTCTGGAATAAATGCGAATGGTTCCGTGATGGAGTCATGGCAATCTGGGGCGCAATTAAGGCGGGAGTTTCCGCAGCGGGCACGGCGATCAAGAACGTGTTCGGCGGGATAGCTTCCTTCTTTGGAAACGTCCTGGGAGCGGCAAAAGCAACCATCTCCGAGAAATTAAACAGTATAAAGGCTGCTTATGAAGCGCATGGCGGCGGGATTAAAGGTGTAGCAGCCGCATCAATTGAGGGTGTCAAGAGTATTTATACAGCCGGCTTCACCTTCCTTGACAATCTGACAGGCGGTAAGCTCACGGAAATCAAGAACAAGTTTACTGACATACTCACCCCGATCGGAAACATTGTCGGGAATGTCATGGACGCAGCGACAGCAACCGCAGCCGAAAAGCTTGGCAATATGAAAGCGGCTTATGAAATTAACGGCGGCGGGATTAAGGGTGTCGCATCGGCAACGATGGAGGGCATCAAGGGCTATTACAGTGCGGGTTATACCTTCATTGATAACCTGACAGGCGGTAAACTCGCAGCAATCAAGGAGAAGTTCTTCGGTGGCATCACCGCAATCCGGGATGGCATCGGGGCCAAGATCGCAGAGGTTGGCACAAAGTTCGGGCAGGGAATTGAGAACATCAAGACCAACGTCACAGATGCGGCCACATGGTTTTTTAACTCCGGCCAGAAGGTTGTCACTACATTCGCGCAAGGCATTACAAACGGGTTTTCTTCGGCGGTAGATGCTGTTAAGGGAGGACTTCAAAAGATCCGGAATATGCTTCCCTTCTCTGATGCAAAGGAAGGCCCCCTTTCAACGCTTACCTTATCCGGGCAGCGAACCATGACAACCTATGCTCATGGTCTCACGCTCGCTCAGGACGCACCGTCACAGGCAATAGAGAAGAGCCTTTCCCAGACACAAACTGCGCTTTCGCTTTCCGGAGAACCGGATCAAAAGGCAACACTTGAACGTCCTGTTGAGAGAAGACTGTCTTTTTCTAACGCTGACAGTTCCAGGAAGGATGAGGAAAGCATCGGCAGCATGGGCAGCTCGTCAGAAGGTGTTGTTATTCAAAAACTACTTTTAAATATTGACTTCTCCAAAATCAAGGAGCTTCCTCTTCTTTTAAGTCTTTTAAAGGAAATCGAGGACTATACAAACGCAAGCGGTGGCATGGTTGATTCAACTGCCGCTCCTGAAGCTATTTAAGAAAAGAGAGGAGGACAGCTATGATTTACGTAGAGGATGAGGTCATCAAGGCAAATGGTGTAGTCCTCCCTGGTCTTCTTAAAAGTATTGAGATCAAGGAAACGGCTAGAATTGATGAGCAGGAAGTGAAAGGAAGTGCTGCAAAGCCCAAGCAGGCGACGGGCTATGAGGATGCTAAAATCACCATTGAACTAATTCTTGATGATACTCCGACACAGACCAAATATGAGCGGCTCGGGGTCCTGCGGGAAGTCTTCCGGGCCCCCGGTCAGACCATTCCGCAGCCAATTTCCATTGTAAGCGAGGATACCTCGGTTCATGATATCAGCACGGTACTGTTTAAAGGGCTGACACACAAAGCAGAAAATAAAAAGAATCAGCTTCCCGTTACGCTTGAGTTCTGGGAATACATTCCACAGACAATCACAGCAACCAAGAGTAGCTCCAAAAGTACTAAGAGTTCCCAAAACCCACAAAGCGGCTTAACAGAATCCTATCAGAACTATTTAAGTAAAGACCGGGGAAAGTCTCCCGCCATTGATAATGCAGGTGCCACAAATGCGCTAAACCGTATCAATCAAATGCCATATTAGGAGGAAAACCCATGGAACTACAAGAACTATATAACCCCATGATGGCGGCTTATGTCGGTCCCTACTGTTTCACCCAGGGAATTGAGATGGAGATTTATTCTTCCAAAACATCTTATTTTGATTGGGCAAAAATACGCTTCACGGGCCAGTACCAGCAGGAAATAAGCCTTGCTAAAAAAGATGATGTTTTCATTAAAATCGGGTATGGGGAGGTCATGGACGATGTTTTTTCCGGGTATGTTGCCCAACCCTACAATATGGGAACCTATGCCAATGAGATCAGTGTAAAGGATGAAATGCTGCTTCTTGAGGAAACAACGATCAACAGCACCTTTCTTGACACAACGCCCCAGGAGATGATTTCCTTCTTTCTTACCCAGGCAGGCATAACGGAAATAAAGCTCTCTTCTGATATTTACCCGGAAAAAAAGCAGGTTCCGATCCGGCAGATGAATGTCATTGAGGCCATTAACACCGTACACTCCGCTTGGGGAATCAGGCAACATTTTTTCTTTTCCGGAGGTGTGTTTTACTGGGGAGAAAAACCGGAACAGAAAGCAATATACACCTTTGAGTACGGAGTCAATATCTTATCCCTAACAAGGGCCGGGAGTGCCTGGGAGCTTTTAACTGTTGCTGCTCCTTTTGTCAGGCATTCTCATAAGATCCAGATCATACATCCACAGTTTAGCGGAGAGGTGGAGGTGGTCAAGGTGGTGTCAATGACCAATGAGGAAGGTTTTATTCGTACCTGCATTTATTTTTTGGAGGTGAATTAGATGTGTGAATTTTGCAGTCGAAAAGAATGCACGCTGACGAAAGAGGAAGTTGTGGCAAGAGGCCCGATAATCGAAAACAATGCCGCCGGAGCGATGAGAGCCGCTTACGGCGATATGCCACAGACATATTGTTTCAAAGGCGTACCAGCTTACTACAGCTTAAGCGCCCTGTTTCCGGACGAGAGCGATAAAGATCCACACGCCTACACGAGATTTGTTTTTGACGAGGACGTAGGTCTTGGTTATGGCTGGGAGTGGAACGATGTTGATAATCCGCTGGGGTGGCAGACAGAAATAGAGTTTTTGGCTAAAATCGGTCAAGAAAATTAAAGTAAACAGAAAGGAAAGGGTGAGAATGATGTCACAGGAAATCTTGAGTACTGGGAAAACGGTGAGAAAGTGCATAAGACACGGTATTAAACAGAAGTGCGCAGAGATAGATGTTGGTAAACTGCGGGCGCTGCGAAACGCTGGGTGGAGCCTGAAAAAGATCGGTGAGGAGTTGCGGGTTAGCGAGGCGACGGTGTGGAACTATTTGAAGAAACTGGAGGGGCAGAATGCTGACAAACGGGACGATAAACAGGTTGCTGGGAATCACGGAGAGTTATCAGGCTCCGCAGGTGATGCTTGCGCACATGCTTGATAACGAAAAGCGTGAACGGCTGTTCCGTGCGTTTCTGGAACATGAAACCCGGATGGGATACGAATGGTTTTCGGGATATTTTGAGAGTGAGCATGCCGACAGGAGGGTAAAAAAGCAGGACTTCACGCCAGTGTGCGTTTCGGAACTGCTGGCGCAGCTTACCGGTGGAAATACATACTTTGAGTGCGCAGCGGGCACGGGAGGAATCATGATTCAGGTGTGGAACGAGCAGAGGATGCAGGCAGGCCCGTCCAGTTACGATCCAAGGAGTTACTGGTACCGGGTCGAGGAGTTGTCGGACCGGGCGGTGCCGTTTCTGATCTTCAACATGGCAATCCGGGGGATGTGCGGCGTGGTTATCCATGGTGACTCCCTGGAACGAACCGTTAAGGAAGTATACTTCATCAGGAATGGCAGTGCTGATTTCCTGAAATTTAGTGAAGTGCACAAAATGGAGCACAGTAAAGAGCTGGAAAATGAGTTGGGAGTAACATTTTGTTAAGAGAGGAGAAAGAATGGCTAGAAAGAGGCGATACGGGAAGAACGGCGACACGATATTATTTTGCGATTACTACGATTGGTGGATAGACGAGAACAAGATCGGGGTAGTAAGGGATGTCACGCTGCAAAAATACATGATGACCCTTAGGCGATTGAAAGAACTGGCTCCCGGATTGAAACTTGAAAACGTGGACAGAAAGGCTTATCAGCAGCTATTGAATGATTATGCCAGAACCCACGAACAGCAGACAACCAAGGATTTTCACAACATGCTGAAAGCGGGTCTTCTGGATGCGTTTGACGATGGGCTGATCAGGCAGAATCCGACAAGGAAAGCGGTTATAAGGGGAAAGATGCATGTAGAGAAAAAGAAGAAGTACCTAAGCCGGGCAGAACTCCAGGGGCTGCTCGAATGCCTCGAACTCGGAAATGAAGTGTCATGGGACTGGCTGATATTCCTGATAGCCAAAACCGGCGTGCGGTTTGCGGAGGGGATCGGAGTCACTCCGGCGGATTTCGATTACGAACGCCAGGAGCTGACCATTAACAAGACGTGGGAATACAAGGGCGGCATAGGGGATTTCACGACAACAAAAAACAAGTCGTCAAATAGAAAAATATCACTGGACGGGCAGACGCTGTGGAAGTTCAGAGTCCTGCTGGAGGGATTGCCGCCGGACGAAGCTATATTTGCCGGAAGGGAAAGGGTGTTCAATTCCACGGTCAACGATTATCTGCAGCGGCGATGCGAACAGGCAGGCATTACCGTGATATCCCTGCACGGACTTAGGCATACACACGCATCATTACTGCTATATGCCGGTGTATCGATCGCCAGCGTGGCAAAACGGTTAGGCCATTCGAACATGGCCATCACGCAAAAAACATACCTACACATCATTGATGAGCTTGACAAGAAGGACAGAGGGAAGATCATGGAGCATTTATCTATGCTATAGAATTGAGGTTTAGAAAACCAGAAAGGAGGCTGCAACATGCTTAAAGAAATGATGGCAACCGTCATGCAAACGACGATCTCGCAGGACTATGCACATTTAAAGCTTCCTGCGGTTATCCTGGCAAAAATCTCTACAGTGAAAAAGCTCTCTGATACCTACGAAATAACAGAACTGGAGATCACGAATGAAGACAGCGGAGAAACATACAAAGCACACTATAAAGCGTTTTATTATGAGTATTGCCTTATGGTGATTGATCGTTTTGGAAATCTGGATGAGTCGTTTCCACCTATACCGGGAATCCGCTCACGGCTTGCATTTGAAGCCGGAACAATTGTTGCAATCTCTTTGGTCTATGGAGATATAGCCCCTGCGATCATCGGGGAGGTAAGCCTATGACGGGTCTTTTTGATACAGATATCCGGCTTTATGATCTTTGGCAACTTACTTCTGCAGCAAATGGAGACGCCCCTACGACCAGCAATTTAGAATGCCTCTATCAAAACATCATTCTGGAAGCACTTACCCAGCCGGGGGATTTATTTTATGATGCAGCCTTTGGCTGGGGGCTCTACGATTTTATTCAGTCAAACGATGATGAGCTTACACGGCTTGAGCTGATCCAACGGGCGAAGCTGGGGTTGCAGAAACGGGAGGTCATTCTTCCGGAAACAATCCAGGTAAGCGTTAGCCACGAAGATGATACTTTCTTCCTTTCCTGCTCATTCCGGTTTGCGGAGGAAGAAGAAGCCAGAGAACTTACCGTAGTCATTGATGCCGTCAGTGTGGAGGTGAAAGCAATTGATTGATGAAGAAATACTGAATACGATTCTCCCGGTTCCGGATTTAATGGAGCTGAAAGACGAAACCGTCGCAGAACTGAAGGAGGAAGGTTTCGTTATAACAAACTTTCATTCCGGAGGGATCTTTTACACCCTTTTAATGATTATCCTCCGGGTCAAAATTGAATTTACCGAGCTTTTAAGAACGGTTCTTAACAATATGTTTATCTCTCACGCTTCCGGCGTATGGCTTGACATCAAGTCCGCTGATTATGCCAAAAAGCGCAAGGCGGCACAGAAAACCCAGGGATACATTACCCTGACCCGGCTGGAAGCAAGCGGTGAGGCAATCAAGATCGGGAAAGGCCAGATATTTAAAACGGAAAAGGATATCAATGGAGAAGAGCTCCGTTTTATCACCTTATCAAGTGCCGTTTTGCAGAAAGGGGCTTTGAGTGTGGATGTCCTGGCCGAAGCGGAAAAGGAAGGCTCCCGCTATAATGTTTCCCAGGGGCAGATCACCCGCAGTTTGATCTATCTTGGTGAGTTGAAGATTCATAATGGAGAAAAATGGATTGTCAGGGAAGGCAGTGATACGGAAGATGATGAAGGGCTTAGAAGCCGGACCCTGCGAGCCTGGTCAGAGCTTGCCATGCGGGCTATTGAAGACACCTTTATCAATGCTGCCGAAAGTGTGCCGGGGGTTCTATTTGCCCAGGCTGATTGTAACCACCCCAGGGGGCAGGGTACCGTGGATGTGATTGTTACAGGTACGGCGGGCCAGTCGACCGAGGGACTTCTGGAAAATGTCCGGGAAGCAGTCAGTAAGATCACGGGACCTTATGATGATGTCCTCGTGAAAAGCTCCGTGACCGTTCCACAGGACATCATGGTCAATATCACCATTAGTGACACGATCACAGATGAAGAAGCAAGAAACAAAACCGCCTCATTGATATCAGAATACCTCTCCGTCCGAAAGGGCAGAAAGCTTTATGAGCTAATCTGTTCTGATTTAAACTATGCCATACGAAATGGCTATAAGGAAACTACGAACGCCCAGATCATAGAACCCGATCAGGATGTGAAGCTATCCCGTGACAAGGTCTTGATTCTTGGCAGTGTGACAGTCAATGTGATAAGGGAGTGAAGCAATGAAACGGTTTGATACCTTTGGAGAGTATATGTATGACCTTCTGTTTGGACCGCTAAAGAAGGGCAGGCAGGTACTCAACCAGTTTTTCATCTTTTTCAAGGTGATCGGTCGCATTTTTGACCATATGAAAGAAGATGTCTTTCGGATCCGTGATGAGGCTAACGTAGCCAGTGCAAGTCCAATCATGCTTCCGGTGCACGGACAGGACCGGGATATGCCGCGGCTTTTAAATGAAACAGCAGAAAGCTACCGGACAAGACTTTCCATGAAAGCACTGATTGCAGCCCAAGCGGGAACAATGGAGGGCTTAAAGCTGTGCCTGATCTCTTTGGAAGTAAATGGGGAAATCATTCCTTACTATATGTTGGACCGTAAGCGATGGGCGGAATTTCTGGTAAAAATATACTGTGCTTTGGATGACACCCTCTTTATCAATGTGGATACTTTAAAAAGCCAGATCCGGAAAATCAAACCGGGAAGCGCAAAGGATAATTATTTATTTGCCTATTTTGCCGGGTACGAGGTATGGAGTGGCTACGGAAACCGGATTCGTTTCTTGCTGGAATGTTATCCTTACTATCGTTTGATCCCGCAGAAGCTGCTTCCGGCCAGAATAAAGCTTTCCATGACAGTCTCAGAAGCAATCCGTAATGAAGCCAGTGTTACGGTTTTAAATATATTAGATGGAACCTGGTATTTAGATAACAGCCGGAAGCTAAACGGCGGAACAACACTCTTATAAATTTGATAGAAAGAAGGATGATTATTATGGCAGTCACAGGGATTATGACAGTGATCGGAAGAAAAAAGCTTTGTAAGGCCCATGCGGGGGAAATTGCCCTCCCTTCCATTACTCATATGGCATGGGGAAACGGCGGAGTTGATGAAAATGGACAGCCAAAGGAGGCAACTGGCCTTGAGATAAATCTTTATCATCAGCTGCTGCAGAAGGCAATAGAATCCCGTGTTTTTACTAACCCAGAGCAAACGACCTGTTGTTATGCTGCTACGATTGGAGCGGATGAACTGGTTGGAGAAGAAATCTCAGAAATCGGACTATTCGATTCCGAAGGGGATCTGGTTGCTTACCGAACATTCTCACGTAAGGGGAAGGATGCAGATATCCCCCAAAGTTATGAAATGTCGGAAATATTTTAAGGAGGCTTAAAAGATGGCATTTTGTGATAAAAAGAATCCCCCGGAATATACGGATCAGATCCGGAAGTGGGATCGGGAAACCATGGCAGACGGCCAGGAAATGGCCGTAGAGATTGAACAGCTTTTCAACAATACCTATTACAATAAAAAACACTTGGAAGAGGCAACTAATTCCATCGGACAGCCGAATGGGATCGCCCAGCTTGATGCCGCCGGAAAGGTTCCGGAAAGCCAACTTCCGCCACAACAGGAGATTCAAGATGCTACGCTATCTCAAAAAGGGATTGTACAGCTATCAAATGACACAGATAGCCTTGATGATACGAAAGCTGTTACACCAAGTGCGCTTTACCATATAAGAAGAAATACAAGTTTATTGGGTACACCAACCGCCCCACAGGCTAGTCTTGGGAATAATTCAATCCAGATAGCCAACACAGCCTTTGTTTATGATGAAATCAGGAATAAGATTTTCCTGACATCGAAACTATCAGCGATAAAAAAAGTAAGCGGGCTTAACTGCCTGGATTTTACCCAGTCCTATGAGCTTAGAAGTACCCGGCTCGCCACAGCTTCCCATATTACATATGGACCTGTGTGGCGAAATAATTCAGGCAACCCCATTTGCGTTATTATCCAGTTACATTTAGAATTTGGTGAGGTGGCAACCAATGAATATCCCTTGAGGAAAATTGCTGTTCAAATCGGAACGAGCCTAAATTCTACCAGTACTTATGCCACTCTTTTATATAGGGATGAATGGCATAAATTCCAGATTTATGAAGGCAAAGCCTATACCTGTTTTGGTGTTGTACCGACTGGCTGCTGGATTTTACCGTCATGCGAACTGTATGCAAGTGATGTTCTTTACAATCAAGAATGTACATTCAGCATTGCCGAATTTTAAAGAAGGCAGGAAAAGGATCACTATGATGAATACAGCCGCTATGATAACAGGGACACAATTTGTGTTAAATCAAGCGAAAAAGAGACGGGAAGAGCAGAAAAAAGAGAGATCCTAAAAGCAGAAATAATCCTTGTTCAAAGGAGCAGCCGTTTCTTAGAAATAGTTCTTAGAAACGGCTTAATTTTTCTCATTTATTTTGTCCCGATTTATTGGAAATGTTGTCCGGCTACAATATTTCTGCCAAAAACCGAAGAACCTCACCCATTTAAGAAGAAAACAAGGTAAAAAAAAGAGCACTGCCTAAAAAAAAGAGTATTTGTAAGCGTTAGAAACAGATCGTAAGCCTTTGTAACTGCTGGAAATATGAACATTGAGTTACTTAGTACCATCCTCTATAATTTGAGTTGAAAAGGAGGAAGATGATTTATGAGTCAGGAAATAGCAAAAAAGACAAAAATGGAAAGAAAAGCATTAAGGGATAAGACGAAAAGAGCAGTGATACGTAATAGATGGCTCTATATTATGCTGCTGCCTGGTGTGATTTACTATTTGATCTTCAAATTTGGCCCTATGATAGGACTGATAGCGGCTTTCAAGGATTACCAGCCCTTTTTAGGATTTTTTAGGAGTCCATGGGTGGGGTTTAAGCATTTTGAAAGATTATTTACAAGCGGATCCTTTTTGCGGCTTTTGCAAAATACGCTGGTTATCTCCTTTTTGAACTTGCTTTTTTTCTTCCCTGTTCCGATTATTATTGCATTATTATTAAATGAAGTAAAAGTCAACTGGTTTAAGCGCATGGTGCAGAGCTTTATCTACATCCCGCATTTTTTCTCCTGGGTCGTGGTGGTGGGTATTTCTTATGCATTATTTACCACAGAAGGTGGCGTGGTAAATAACTTCCTCACCAGCATATTCCATATAAAGCCGATTGATTTCATGGGATCAGAAGCATGGCTGCGTCCGATGGTTATCTTGCAGAATATATGGAAGGAAAGCGGATGGGGGACTATCATCTTCCTGGCGGCATTAGCCGGTGTAGATATAGAAATGTATGAAGCGGCCAGGATGGATGGTGCGGGCAGACTGAAGCAGATATGGTACATAACCCTTCCGGCAATCCGGGCTACGGTTATTACAATGTTGATTTTAAGGCTTGGACATGTGTTGGAGGCAGGATTTGACCAGCTGTTTCTGATGCAGAATGCGACCAACCGTGAAGTATCACAGATTATTGACACCTATGTGTATCAGATGGGAATGAAAAACGGACAGCTGAGCTTTGCCACGGCGGTAGGTTTGTTTAAATCGATTGTCGGTCTGGTGCTGGTGCTGTCTGCGGATCGCTTGGCGAAGAAAATGGGGGAGGAAGGAATCTTATGAAACGCAAAAATATAAGCGTATTTGATGTATTTGTGTACGGTATTCTGACGCTGTGCTTTCTGGTCATGCTGTTTCCGCTAATGTATGTAGTAGCAGGGTCTTTAGCATCGGCAAAGGAATTGGCACAAAATACATTTTTAATTATACCAAAGAACCCTACCCTGGATGTATATAAATATATTTTATCTACGAAAACATTTCCAAGAAGCATGATCGTAACAACGCTGGTAACGATTGCCGGTACATTAGTGAATCTGGTGATGACCTGTCTGACTGCCTATCCTTTGGCCAGAAGAAATCTGCCGGGACGTAAATGGCTGATGCTGGCAGTTACGTTTACTTTAGTGTTCAGCGGCGGCCTGATACCTACTTATCTGGTAGTGAATTCGATGGGGCTGATTGATAAATATGCGGCGCTGATAATTCCGGGGGCCATCAGCAGCTTTAATCTGGTGCTGGTAAAGAATTTTTTCCAGGAAATACCGGAAAGTCTGATTGAAGCGGCGAAAATTGACGGTGGCAGTGAAATCAATACTTTAACAAAAATCATTCTGCCGTTATCGAAGCCTGCCCTGGCGACATTTACCATGTTTTATGCAGTTGGACACTGGAACCAATTTTTACAGCCGCTTCTTTACTTAAACAATTCTAAGAAATGGACGGTTCAGATTCTTCTTCGCCAGATTGTGATGCTGTCCAGTACCTCCGGGGATGATGATGGGATGATGCCGGGATTCATCCTTCCGATGATGAGTTTAAAGCTGGCGGTGGTAGTAGTTTCTTCCTTACCAATTATCATGGCTTATCCGTTTATGCAAAAATATTTTGATAAGGGGGTGATGGCGGGTTCTATAAAGGGCTGAGCTGTACTCTGGGAACGGGAACTGTTATAATAATGCAACAGGAGGAGCAGCTCAAATGAAGCATTTTTTTAAAAACAAGTATTACCAAAGGATACTTGCTGCGTTATTATTAGTTAATGTTATCCCGGTTTTGTTTCTTGGGGGTTCGATTGCCAATCTGGTGAGCCAGCAGAAAAAAGCGCTGAACCGGACAATGATATCCCAAATCAGCAATCAGATGAATGAAGTGGAGATAAGCTTTCACTATGTGGAGAATGCCATGATCCGTACGGCTCTCAGTAGTGACACCTTGTTGGCCCTGCGAACGGGTCTGATGGCGCAGAACTTTCAGCTGTTCAATTCGCTGCGCAGTGACTTGAAGCTGATCGGGAATTCAGAGCAGCAGCTGGATGATGTGTTTATGGTCAATAAAAGTAAAAACTGGATTATTGGCACGGCCACCTCGATGCCTTTAGAGGAATATGAATCCGCGAATGTCATTAATACCTTATTTGCCATCCCAAAGCATTCTTTCTGGTGTTCGGATGCCGGGTATCTATACCTGGTCAAGAGTCTGCCCATATATACTCTTAATGACAATGCCTTGTTGGTTGCCCGGTTTAAGAAAAACATACTGGCCCTGGATTCAATGAGGTCTGGGGAGGGGTATGGGACCGTGGTTCTTGACGAAGAAGGCAATGTAATCTTTGGTGACGGCGTAGATGTGTTAATTGTAGAGGATGTGCTGAAGGCAGACGAAAAAGCCGGCCGGATGAAGGACGGCGAGGTGGTGAATACGAAGTATCGGGGGGAAAGCTATATGGTGGCCGCCAGAACCTCCGACTATAACCGGTGGACTTATATCTTTGTGACAACCAATTCTGCATTTCAAAAAAGCCTGTCAAGCGTAACGGCAATGCTGGCGCTGGTAGTCGTCGGGATGCTGCTGGCAGACTGTTTTGTGGTTTGCGTGGCTTCCAAACACTTGTATTTGCCGATCCATGAGATTGATGCTCTGGTAGAACGTAAGATCCGTGCGGAAGGAGAAGGGAAAACGTCGGAGGAGGATATGGAGCTGATCGGAAAAGTGCACTATATACTCAATAAAAATGCAGAGCTGCAAAATATCGTAAAGAATAAGGATGAAAGCAGCCAGCAGCTATTTTTACATAAGCTATATCGGGGCGAACGAATGGATTGCAATGAGGATACTCTGATAAAAGAGCGCATTATCAGCAAGAAATTAAATGGCACGATCATGTATACCATGGCGCTGAAGTTTAAATACCATTTTCCCACGGAGGATGACCATCAGCTTTGCCTGTTCGCGCTGGATAATGTAGTAAGAGAGCTGCTCCATAAGGAGGAGTGCTTTCCTTTTGTTACGATCGGAAAGATCTTTTATATCACTTGCCTTGTCGATGCGGATTCTAATGAAAGTGCCGATTTAAAGGCGCAGGCCACGGCGACGATGCTGATTACGGCAATCCGGAAATATCTGAATATGACCATCAACGTGGGCGTAAGCAATGGTTTTAAGCAGATAGAGGATATTGTTCTGGCCGTGGAGGAATGTGAAAAAGCTTTGAGAGATGTCATGGGATTTGATGGCATCTGCAACTTTTACCGGAGTCCCTGGCGGGGAAGGACCATGCTCATGGATCACCAGATTCATCAGGGGCGAAAGCGAATACTCCGGACGGTAGATACGGGTGATAAGGATCAGTGCCGTGAGGAACTGGATCATTATCTGACACTGCTAAAGGATACCAGGTACTGTGTGTTCAAACTGGAAATCAGCAAGCTGGTGTCGGAAATCCTGAATTATTATGAGGAGTATGCATTGACGCCGGATTATGATGCGATCGGCGACATTATTGATTATGATATCGGAAGGAAGGTCAACTCCATTGAAAACCTGCGATCTTATTTGTGGGATTATCTTCTGGAGGAATTATTTAAACATATCTGCGACAAGGCAGAACAAAAGGATGTCATTTACCAGATTGCAGAGTATCTGAACGAAAATATCGAATGTGACATCAACCTGGAGGATTGTGCGAAGCATTTTAACTATAATGCAAGCTATTTAAGCAGGATGTTCAAAAAGAATTTTGGAAAAACCTATACCGATTATGTAACGGAAAAAAGAATCGAGCGGTGCAAGGAGCTTCTTCTTGACACGAATATAAGCGTTAATGAGCTGGCGGAAAGGTTTGGCTATAGCAGCCCCCAGAATTTTATCCGGGTATTTAAAAAATATACGCTTCTTACGCCGGGGCAATTCCGGAAGGATGGGGGAAAACCTGAAGTCAAATAGCAGGAGGATGGAAAGGAATGATTGATTTAACTCATATGATAGATCCTGAGAAGGAAGAACGAAAATTCATGATCGAAACCATTGGCGCCGAAACGGTAAACAGGAATGTGGTGCGTCTTGAAAAGCAATGGTATATCATGACCAATATCGCAATGGTATCCCATATCGGGACCCATATCGAGGTGCCATATCACATACTTCCGGATGGGCACGACCTGGCATCGATGCCCCTGGAGACATTTGGCGGACATGCCGTGCTGCTGGATTTTTCTGATGCAGGAGAACGAACTGGCATATCGAAAGAGAGGACGATACAGGCTGCCGAAGCTTCTGGCGGCATACGGGAAGGGGATATCGTATTTTGCAACCTGGGATTTGCGGATTTTTATGGAAATGAGCACTATGCCCAAAGTCCCTATTTTACAGCGGAGGCTATCCTGTGGCTGGCCCAAAGCGGTATGAAAATGATGGGAGTAGATGCCGGCGGCGTGGAGCTTCCAGGTTCCGAACAGCATGTAAACCATACAACGCTGTTTCACCATAACATTCCCTTGATTGAGAATGTGGCAAATTTAGACCTGATAAAAACCGCCCGATTTACAGTAGCGGCGTTCCCTTACCCGATTAAAGGGGTTGAGTCCTTCCCGGTGCGAGTGGTAGCCTTTACATCTGGTGATGAAGGAAGGTTTGGTGGATGATGAAGGGAGATGTCTATGTCTTTGACCGGATCGGCTTTTCCGACCCGCTGACCGGAGTGGAAATCATCCGGATTACGGATAATAAAGCATTTTATGACCGGCCATATTTTACGACCACGCAATTTACCAGGGATGGACGTTATACCATATTTGTATCTGATTTTACAAAAACCTCCATGGTAAAGAATCCCAATGCTCCGGCAATCGGAAAAGTGGGTTTTGGGGAACTGTTCCTTTTGGAACTTGAGACAGGGAAAGCGTTGCAGCTGACCCAGGGAGAGGCCATTAAGATGGGACACGGGGCTCATGCCATGCTTGCTCCTGATGGAAAGACCGCTTATTATTACAGCAATGAGGAGCTGAAGGAAACAGATATTGAGACCCTTATATCAAAAGCATGGATGCATATTTCTGATACTTATAATTTTCACAGCCTTTCCATTACGGATGACTGCCGCTATGTGGCTTTTTCTCTGGTTGAGGAAGTGCCGCTGGTTACGGCGATATTTGCCGACCAATTAGCGGAAGCTGCTCCGGGGGCAAGGGAGCGGTTCTTTAAACAGCCAGGCAGTCTGGTGCTGCGTTATGACAGGATGAAAGAATGCTGTGAGGCCATATATGGCGGACACGAGCGCATTACCCATGTCGGTATGGATCCGGGGGACGGCAGCCACATGCTGTTCTGCAACGACGGTCCCTGGCATCTGGTTCAGCGTATGTGGACGGTGGATGTCCTGACGGATGAAGTGAAGCCGCTCTTCCGGCAGCAAAAGTATCTGGAGCAGGTGGGGCATGAATTTTTTACGCCCTCCGGAAGGATAGGTGCACAGTATTCCTTCCGGTATAAGGCGGATATGCCATTTTTCCAGCATGCGGATATATTTATGGATTTTGACGGGAAGAATCAGGAACGTTTTTACTATCCCTATGACCGTCCGGGGCACGTAAGCGTAGCGGCAAATGAACACCAGGGTGTAGGTGACAGCTGTATGCTGTCTGGAAATTGGAAGGACAGCAGGCGGTATCTGTCACTGATCAATTACAATTCACAAGAGCACAAGGCAGAGCCTGGCCTTTTGTGCGCCCATGACACTTCAGGAAAAAAATCGGCCCATGTCCACCCGGTATTTACGCCGGATGGCAGTCATATTTTGTTTTCCTCTGACAAAGAGGGAATGCTGAATATTTATATGGTGGAGGCGGATTGGTCGAAAGCGAGGAGAACATTATGATTCGGGAGAACCCAATAAAAAAGGGATTAAAAGAGGGAAAAAGTTATATTGGTACCTTTGCAAAGATTACAGATCCAAGTGTAGTGGAACTGTTCTCTTTGATCGGTTTTGATTTTTTCGTCATTGATAATGAGCATGCCCACATGAGCAAGGAAACGATGGATCATTTGATTCGGACTGCTGATATATCCGGCATTATTCCGATTGTGAGAATCCGGCAGAATAACCGCTCCATGATATTGCAAAGCCTGGATGGGGGAAGTCTTGGAATCATGGTGCCGGAGACCGGCAATCGGCAGGACGTGGAGGATATGATCTATAATTCCTTTTATGCACCCTTGGGCGGACGTGGATTTTCACCGTCCCACCGGGCGGCAGGCTATGGCTTTATGGATGGGAAAGAGTATGCCAGGCTGGCCAATGAGCATGTAATGACGATTGCCTATTGCGAGACGGCTGAAGCTTTACGTAATCTCGATGAGATGCTTTCCGTTCCGGGACTGGATGTGATGTGGATCGGTCCGATGGATTTGTCACAGGCCCTGGGCGTTATCGGCGACAGTAAGCATCCTGCGGTACAAGAGGCGGTGACCTACATTATTGGGCGTTGTAAAGAGGCAGGAGTAGCTGTCGGAACGGTTGCTGCCGATGGGGAGGAGGCCAAGAAGCTCCTTGCTATGGGGGTACAGTTTATCGGTCTGAGTTCGGATCAGGCGATGATTGCTTATGCAGGGAAGAAGTTTATGAAGGAGCTGAAAGGCTAAATTGGACAGCGCACTGGGAGAATGATGAAAGTATATTGGAGGCGAGATGGAAACGTTGGACTTTACGGTAGCATTGCCGGAATTTAAAGAAGAAATCTATCATATTGTTGAATTCGGAGCAGTTCCTGGGGGAATTGCCCTGAATTCAGAGCCACTTCAAAAGGCCATAGATGTTGCAGCAAGTCATGGTGGCGGTCACGTACTGGTGCCAAGAGGTATTTGGCTCACCGGACCTGTCGAGTTGAAATCAGGAGTGGATTTGCACCTGGCGGAAGGGGCCCTTTTATTGTTTGATAAAAGTAAAGAAGCGAATCCTCTGCATATCACCGACTATGAGGGAACCAGGCGCATCCGGGCTATTTCACCAATCCATGCCAGTCATGCCAGGGATATTGGCATAACGGGTAAAGGAATCATGGATGGAAACGGACATCTTTGGAGAATGGCAAAGGAGTTTAAGTTTACTTCCAGAGAATGGGAAGAAAAACGGTCCATTAGCCCGGATACGTTCTTAAGTACCGAGGAGGGCGAGGTGTGGTATCCGACCAGAACTGCTTTTGAGGGGTTTCTTCGCGGCGAGCCGGATTTAACAAAGCTTGATGATGCCACAGCCCTTGAAATGGCGGCACCATATTATGATTATTACCGCCCGGTGATGGTGGAGCTTACCCATTGCAGCCGGATTCTTATCGAAGGTGTCACGCTCCAGAACTCTCCGGCGTGGAATCTACATCCTCTTTTTTGCGATAACCTTACACTGCGGGATGCCTGGATAAGAAATGATGCGTCAGCGCAAAATGGAGATGGCCTGGATCTGGAATCCTGTAAATTTGTCGAGATTGACAGGGTGAGTTTTGACGTAGGGGATGATGCCATCTGTATGAAAGCCGGAAAAAATGCAGAGGCCAGAAAAATAGAAGGTCCTACGGAAAAAATCTATATTCATGATTGTACGGTATACAGGGGACATGGTGGATTTGTGGTAGGAAGCGAAATGTCAAGGGGTGTCCGCCATATTTTGGTAGAGCGATGCACATTTATTGGTACTGATATTGGCATTCGTTTTAAGACGGCTGTTGGCCGGGGAGGTGTGGTGGAGGATATTACCATACGGGATATCAATATGGTGCGTATCCCTGGGGAAGCCATTCTTTTTACGATGGGTTATGTTTTCAAGACGGTAAAAAATGGTGGTTTGTGTGAGGAAGAGGCGGGGGATGCCGAAGGGTGTTTGCCGGAGTTTAAAAATATATCAATATCACGGATATTTGGACGGGATATAGGGTGGGGGATTAGGATTGATGGATTGGCGGAGATGCCTGTACATGATATTTGTATTAGTGATGTTTATTTGGATGCGAAGAATGGGGTGGAGATGGTTAATGGGGATAATGTGTTTTTGGAGAATGTGGATGTTCAGGTGAGGAGGAGGTTATCCCACTGACAAATAGTGTGGTACCTCTTGGCAAAATCAAATTTTCTTTCTATACTTATTGAACCTTGGCATGGCTTTTGTCCAGAAATGGTAACAGAATCCGCCAACTATGCAGTTTTCTCTGGAGGAATATATTTTTTACAGCTAAAAAGCAGGCCGGAAGTTCCTTAACTGCTTAGTAAACGTTTAGTTTTCAGGGTTCAAAAAATCTAAAGACAATTAAACACATCTATAATCACACCTAAGACGCCGATTGCAAGGAGGACAACCCATGCAATCGGCATTTCCTAATTCCCTCTTGGGGAAATAGGAATGTCTTTTCCCTCAAAATCGTCCTTTAACTGCGCAACAAAATCCACAGCAAAGTTTATTCAATCATTCATGATGCTTAGAACGGGCGCAAAAACAATCCCTCTTGCTCAACTAATGCTCTTAGGATTCTAATTTTCTTTTGATTATGTTGAATACCATAAACTGATACCGAAAATTCATCACCACCACGTATTTCAATTTTTACAAATGGGGTTTCCGTGAAAAATACTCCAACCGAAGTCCTGCCCTGTGTAACAACAAATTGTACAATGTTCACAATTTGTTGTAGCGGCAAACTTCTTAAATCCTGATAAGTCATAGTATGGTATTCAGTTCTGGGAGCATCTTCCGGAAATTCGGTGATGTAAATGATAGCATCGTAATAATGTATCATTTTAATAACAATTCTGCTGATTTTATCCGCAAATTCTTGCAAAAATGTTTCCAGAAAATAATCTTCCAGTTCGGAAAATCTATCATGATGAATTGGTTCTGGAAACAAATCAATTACATATCCTTCATCCGTCGATATACTATCCGCAAGTTTAAGCGCTTCATTTATATCCATAGATTATTTACCTAGCACCTTCCCATTTTTATCTAAAGAGGCTACTTTCTTTCCCTGCTTGTTTTTAAGTTTCCATTTACTTTTTTTATGCCCGGAAGTATCCTTATCTATTACCCAGCCACCCGGTTCTTTATATGCAGTTTTCCCTTTTACGTTTTGCTTAAACTTCCCTAAGTCCACGACCCCATTGGAATCTTTAAGCCTGCTTGGAATCTTAGATTGAGCATCTTTAATTTCTTTCTGCGTGGAAAACCAAGAGACAACTTGTTTATACAGCCAACTTCCTGTAGCGACTACCGCGCCCCCAATAATAACAACTCCCGCAGCAGTAACAATAACTTGTCCAATACCTGGAATAAACCATGTGCCTGCAACAACTCCCACCATTCTCGTTGACGGTGCAGGAACTTCTTCTGCGTTTTCAAGAAGATTCATAAAATCTTCTTGCGTATAGAATGTTCCATTAATATGCACACCATCATCTGTAACAATCACGGAAGAAAATTCGCTTGAGGTCGCTGTTGCCTCCAAGTGATTGCCCTCATTACCGTTGACAGGGGGTGCGCTTGCGAAGCAATTTATGCTTCCCCCCGATACCAACGCAACAACCAATACCATAGATGCGATTTTTTTAAAGTTCTTCATATTTCTCCTCCTTTTTAATTTGGCGCACTTGCAAACGCACCTATCCGTGCTGTGCTGTATAGCAAATGCATATAATGTATTTGATACAGTAATATTAAAACATAAATTTATAAATATGTCAATAATTATTCAATATTTTTTTATATTTAAATTTTTATTATTACTGATATATTAATAAATTGCTGATACGCTATATTTACAACCAACACGCCACCTAAGGAAAGTGGCCGCGAAATGCCAAATCAAAAAGCCTTTTTTGACAAAACATTTCTATTAGAAACAAAACATTTTGTACTATCATAGCTGTTTAACAATGCAACAACAATATCACTTATCCTCCATGCCATTTTTCAAATCCTCTAATAGTTGTTTTGTTTTATTTAGTTGTTGTTCGTCTAATTATTCCACAGAATGCTGCAATTAACTGTTCTAACGAGTTAAAACCCATAGTTTTCTTAAGATTTTGGCGAAGTGATGCCTTGTTATATCAGACTGGGATATGATTGGTGTATAAATATGATGTCTACCGTTTTGAATCTTTTTCGCATAACCTTTTTCAGAGATTTTATAAAGGTTTGTACTGATTGTTCCACGTGGCCCAAGAGAGGAAGGCTTAGTTTCACCATTTTCCCATCTGCGCAAAGTACGTTCACCATTACGTCCAAGTCCTAATGCATCAGAAAACTCTTTTTGCGTATTTTGGTGATGTATGATAGAATCGAGGGAAGAAAGTAGGTGAAAGTATGGCTACAATTGAGCAAGTTAAGGCATTAATGAGAATGCATTTTGAAGGTGATGATGAAAAATTTAAGTCCATATCACTCCAAATCGCAGCTCATGAGGCCAAGATAGGACATACTGCCAGTGCAAAAGAGATAAAAGATATAGTCCAAAATCCGAAGTATATTTCAAAACAGA
>Ga0153999_1000078_pt1 | contig 53819 bp, 55 predicted proteins | sample TSNC083MetaG_FD_104675 | JGI IMG/M metagenome (GOLD analysis project Ga0153999, IMG submission 104675) | Attine ant fungus gardens microbial communities from North Carolina, USA - TSNC083 MetaG | ecosystem: Host-associated > Fungi > Mycelium > Unclassified | place: USA: North Carolina, Lumber...
CCGTTAACGGTAGTAGTTGCTGCATGAGCCAGGCCAGCAGTCATCAGAGAGGCGGCAATCAAGGTGTTGATAAGACGGATCTTACGCATAAGTTCAAAACTCCATGTCTTGGTAAAAGGCCAATAATTGGCATAACAACTTGATTCAAATGAGCATTTTTTCTGTTTGTCTCGCGCCAAATCGAACACGGCAAGACAAAAAAAGTAGTCAAAATGAACCAAATTGTATCATTTGGAGTTAAATATCGTTTTTGGCATAATTACAGTTAAATGTTTCGAAATAAATATGCATTGCAGTCAAAAAAGCTGGAGAGGCGATTGATGGGATAATATAAGAATGGATAAAGTATGGATTGCGACTGCAAAGAATTTTGCACTCTCAGATGTTTCTGCTGCGGTTGGCTAGTTAGGTAACTAATAAAAGCGGATATTCTGTTAAAAAAAAGAATCCAAGAAGAATTGACTTGGCGCAAATTATAGACGAAACTAATTACAATTTGGTTCATTTTGACTAATTCCTCTACAATTCCTTTTGCCAAACCTCTGCAAACCGACGATGATTGCTCGAGGTATATAACACTGTGTGTTGAATGTTTCTATGTCCCAAATAGTCCTGTATCAGCCGCGTATCTGTCCCCCTGTTAGCCAAAGCATATCCGCATGAATGCCTCAACATATGTGGATTAAGAGAGACGGCGATACTTGCCAAGGAACCGAACTTCTTCATCATGTTATAAACTTGTTGGCGAGAAAGAGGACCGCCTTTTTGCGAGAGAAATATCCAAGGTGATTCGCAGCCACGCCATGTTACTCTTTCCTCTAGCCAAGCTTTTAGAAGCTTTATCTCTGAAGCCAAAAGTGGATGCGTTGTTTTTAAGCCGCTTTTTAGCCTGTTTACGTGCACGACTTTATCAATGAGATTGATATCCGAAAATTTTAAGTGGCAGAGCTCACTAACCCTGAAACCATGAATAAAACACATTTGAATAAAACACTCATCTCGCTTAGGGAAACTTCCTTTACGAGATGCCTCAAGCAAGCGATCTATTTCATTTTGTGTAAGATATTTTCTTTTCTTCACAGAAACACCTCCATATTTTAGGCCGTGTGAAAAATTACCGTCGATTTTCAAGCTTCTTGATATCAATAGTATTATCTCAAGTGAAACATAGTTAGGCAATATAATTAAGGTATAAATCAAGATGGTTTAATCCGTGTATTAATATCACAGCCTATTTATTGAACGACATAACTTAATTGCGGACACCATCTATTTTTCAAGCTATCTTTTCCATGCATAATAACTTTTAAATAAAAAACGAATCACATTCCAATATGGAAACATCTGATTTCATCATGTCAATAAAAATGACTATACATACTACTTATCACTCTCCCGTCTATTAAACCCGACTAAGAATGTATTTCACATCAGCATTGACCTGTTCGCGTCGTTGGCTAATACACTGCGACCTGGGTGATCCGCTAATACGTTCTTCTATTTATCTCATATACTGAGCACAAAAAGATTGTGTGGTGTGGAAGTGGCTGAAGTGAAAATCTCAAAGCTCCTGTGCAAGTGTAAGCATCCAGTAAATCGAATTATTCAATTTTAGAGATCTTTCGGCATATAGAATGTGTCCTTTAAAGAGATCATCATGCGCAAAGCCCATTTTACTGAGCATCAGATCATCCTCGTACTGAACTCCGTCGAAGCAGATTGGACCGTCAAAAATGTTTGCCGCGAAGCAGGAATATCTTACCTCTTCAGGACACTGAATGAAGCACGGGAAATCATCAAGCGCTGGCGGGCTGAATATAACAGCGAACGGCCCCATGAATCCCTGAATAACTTAACGCCAGAAGAGTACCGGTTAATGGCTGAAAACTCAGAAATATCAAAAAGTGCGTGGAACTAAAACGAGTATGCTTACATTTTCTGGTATTAGGTTTCTTTGTTGTGCAATTTGCTCGCGGTTATCGCCTTGTCCCTGCGTTGTTCAAACGTCATCGTTCGCTTCCTTTCAGTGGAGATTACCCTTTGGTGAGATGATACGCGCTTAAGCCCCATTCCCAAATATCCGGCATGCCCGCAGGCATGCCGGACGCTCCTCACCGCCCCTCTTTCTCCCCCAGGAAGAAATACCACAGCGGAATGGAAAGCAGCAGGGTGAACACCAGCGTATACAGCAGCACCATCAGGCTCTGCATGATCACCATCTGGGCACTCCAGGCGCCGATCGGCAGTTGGAATTGCTCGACGGTGCCGCCAAGGATCGCTCGGCCCATCACGCAGCCGACCGCCAGCGCCACCGTCGCCACCACAGCGCGGAACTTGCGCACCTCGGCGCGGCGGGCGGCCGCTTCCGGCTTTTCGTCCCGGTGGCCTTGCCGTTGGCCGCGCCAGCGCCATACGTCCACCAGCAGCAACGCCGCGAGGCTCACGCCCATTACCGGCAGGCAATAACCCAGCGCCGCTGCTACCAGCAGCGTGCCGGCGCGGGCAGGCAGGGAAAGCGCCAGCCAGGCAGCGACCAGCGTATGCACCGGATGCTGCGCCCCCGCCGCCGGGCGGCGGATCCACCACATGCGGTAACCCAGCACGATCGTCAGGCACAGCCCGAGGCCGAACGCCGCCAGCAGCAGCTGATTCGGCAAGCCGAACATAATGCCCATGTGGGCGTCGATGCCCCAGCGGGTCAGCTTGGCGATGAGCGGGAAGGTGTCGAACCGGACCTGATCGACGACGGCAAAGCTTTGCGGTGCGATGGCAACCGCGTCCACCTGCGTTGGCCAGCTGCGATCCACTTCGGTTACCGTCCAGGCTTTGCCCTCACCTTTCGGCTGGCGCAGCTCGACCTTGGCGGCGTCGATCCCGGCGGCGCGCGCGGCGTGCAACGCCCGATCCCAGTCGCCGTTCAGCGCATTGCTCTGCGCGGCAGGGCCCATCTTCATGCCCGGCATCATCCCGCGGTGCTCGGCGTGCGGATCGGCCGGCGTCTGCGGCGCATCGGCCTGCAGGCTGGTGTTGACCTGCGGCGTCAGCCAGCCCAGGTTGGCCCGCAGCGCGTCAATGTTGCCGCCGGCCCACTGCGACCAGGTCAGCCCGGTGGCCGAGAAGAACAGCAGCCCGGCCAGCAGCGCCACGCCCAGCGTGATATGCCAATGGCGGCTGGCGGCGAAGCCCCCTTTCGGCCTTTTCAGCCTGCGCTTCGGCCGCGTCGCCAGCCACATCGCCACGCCGCCCAGCGCGGCCACCCAAAGCCAAGAGGCCGCCAGCTCGCTGTAGTTGCGCCCCAGATCGTCGAGCAGCAGGCTGCTGTGCAACTTGTCCAGCCAGGTGCGCAGCGGTAGCACACCGGAGGTGCCGTACACCGTCATATCGCCCTTGATCGCCAGGGTGTAAGGGTCGACAAATAGCGCGCGCGACTCGGAAGCGCCCAGATCGGCGCCGACGAACTGTACGCGCGTGGTGTCCATTGCGCCGGGTGCCGGGCGCACGGCGTAAATGCGTGCCTCGTCACCCACCGCGCGGCGGGCGGCGGCGATCTGGTCAGCCAGCGATCTCGCCTGCTCGTGCGGTTCAGTGAAAAGCGCATCACGATACAGCGCCTCTTCAAGCTGCGGCGTCAGCACATACAGCGTGCCGGTCAGTGCTGCGACCAGAATAAAAGGAGCGACCAGCAGGCCGATATAAAAATGCAGCCGTCTGATCAGGTTCAGCATCGCGCCACGCGGCGATGCGGCAGGTGGAGTTTTGGTTATTGAAGACATGGCCTTTCTCGTTTTTCAAACTGTGCGCGCAGGCAAACCGTCCGCAGCGATACGGACGGCGTTACCCATGATCAAGCAATAGGGAAAAACGGTTGGCCGGGTGGCCCGCGCGGGCTCGGCCGCAGAGTCAGGCGCCGAATGGGCGGAGAAACGATGCGCGGCGCGCAAGGCAGGCGCGCGATGCGCGCCATCAGCCACAGCTGCGGGACGAATGCCCACAGCAGCAGCGGCACGTGGATCAGCAGCTCGCAATAGCCGCAGAAAATCATCTCCGCAGGATCCATGCCGTGGTGGCCGGCATGCTCGGCGGCGGGCATCGCCATCGCGTGCATGTCGTGCGGCATGACGGCGTCCGTCTGCGCCATGCCGCCCATCATCGGGTGGTGCATCAGCGATTTCGACACCACCGGCGCCACAAACAGCAACAGCACCGCCATAATGGCGATGCAGGCGGTAAAGCGTTGCTGTAGCTGGCGTGGCACTCTCATCGCGGCGGCGAATTAACCCGGTCGGTGGCGAACAAGCGGCCAGTGTAACCCGCGATGCGCGATGAGGTGAAAGAAAAGTCAGGTTTGTCTTACGCGCCCCCGACGGCGGCGATCACAGCACCCGCGAATAGACCCGCGAGGCTTCGCCCCAGGGGTGATACCCGAGCCCGTTATAAACGAAGCCGTTGCGCTCGTAGTAGCCCTCCAGATCGGTGCACAGGTGCAGCTGCGGGAAGCCCAACCGGCGGGTTTCCGCCGCCACATGCTCAATCAGTTTGGCGCCGTAGCCCCGGCCGCGCTGCGTTTCCTCTACGTAGAGCGCACACAGCCAGGGATACAGCTCGCCACGGCTGATAAAGTCGTTGGTGATGAGCCCCGCACAGCCGAGGATCTGGTCATTTTCCATCAGCAGGTACCACTGCGGCAGCGGGTTGGCGGCGCCGAGGCTGCGGTTGATGGCGTCTTCATACATCATCAGCGTCTCTGCCGTGGCCCAGTGCCGCTGAAAATACGCAATGGCGCGCGGCGCCAGCTCGGGCGCTTGCCGCACCGAAATCATGTCCATCGTCATTCCCGTTATCCATGTTGTCAGCATAGAATTATGCAGCAATATGCAGGGTATGGCAGCAGCATTCCGCCGCCGTCATTCACTAAGGAGTCATCATGACGCAAAACATCTATGACAATCAGGCTTTCTTCGACGGCTATGCGCAGCTCAGCCGCTCGCAGCACGGCCTGGACGGCGCGCCGGAATGGGCCGCCATCCGCCGCATCCTGCCGGATTTGCAGGGCAAAAGCGTGGTCGATCTCGGCTGCGGCTACGGCTGGTTTTGCCGCAGCGCGCGCGAACAGGGCGCCGCCGACGTGCTGGGATTGGACGTCTCGGAAAAGATGCTGGCCAAGGCGCGGGAGATGACCGCCGACGCGGACATCGAATACCGTCGGCAGGATTTGGCGCAGCTGCAGCTGCCTGTAAACCGTTACGATCTGGTCTACAGCTCGCTGACGCTGCACTACCTCGAGGATTTGTCCACCCTGTTCGCCACGGTGTATGCCGCGCTGAAACCTGGCGGGCAGTTCATCTTCACCGCCGAGCACCCGATCTACACCGCCCCGGCGCAGCAGGGCTGGCTGACCGACGGCAACAGGCAGAAATCCTGGCCGGTCAACGGTTACCAGCGAGAAGGCCAGCGCGTTTCCAACTGGCTGGCGGAAGGCGTCATCAAGCAGCACCGCACGCTCGGCGGCTATATCAACCCGCTGGCGCAGCAAGGGTTTATCATCCAGCATTTGAACGAATGGGGCCCCAGCGCGCAGCAAATCGCCGCTAATCCGGCGCTGGACGAAGAGCAGGAGCGCCCGATGATCTTCATTCTCGCCGCCCGCAAACCCGCCTGATTGATCCGCAGTAAACCGTTCACACCACCACAGTTGGGGAGGCCGCCTCCCCCCAACGGCTATTATGCCGGCAACGCCACCCCGTGCGCCGCGAAGTGCGTCAGCGCCTCGCCTTCCATACGATAGCGCACCCACTCGCCCTGCGGCTGCGCGCCGATGCTGAGGTAGAAATCGATGGCCGGTTGGTTCCAGTCCAGCACGCTCCACTCCAGGCGACCGCACTGCCGTTCGCACGCCAGCTGGGCGATGTGCCGCAGCAGCTTTTTACCTGCGCCCGCGCCGCGATGCTTCGGCGCCACGTACAGGTCTTCCAGATAGATGCCGTTTTTACCCAGCCAGGTGGAGTAACTCATAAAGAACACCGCATAACCCGCCGGCTCGCCGTTCACCGTACAAATCAGCGCTTCGGAACAGGCGCCCGGCCCAAACAGGCTGCGTTCGATATCTTCCACGCTGGCCAGCACCTGCTCGCGCGCCTTTTCGTACACCGCCAGCTCGATAATCATATCCAGAATCAGTTTGGCGTCGCTTTTCTGCGCCGGGTAAATCTCAATGGTCATGGCAAATCCTGAGTGTGTTAATGACTGTGCTTGCCAGCATATCGCGCCTCCAATACTGTATGAACTGCATTTTCATCAACAGGTAATGAATATCATGCATCTGGATTTGAAACGCCTCGATCTCAACCTGCTGCTGGTGTTCGAAGCGGTCTATCGGCTGCGGTCGGTGACGCGCGCAGCGGCAGAGCTGGCCCTCAGCGCGTCGGCGCTGAGCCACGCGTTGATTCGACTGCGCAAGGCGCTGGCGGACGAGCTGTTCTACCGGGTCGGCAACGACATGCACCCGACGGTGTATGCCGACAGCCTGGCCCCGACCGTCAGCGAAAGTCTGGCGCTGCTGGCCAAAGGGCTGCATCCGCGCCCGCGCTTCGTCCCCGCCGAAAGCCGGGAGAGCTTCACCTTCGCCATTACCGATTACACCGCCTTCGCGGTGTTTCCCGCGCTGATGGCGCAGATGCAGCGCCTGGCGCCCGGGCTGTCGTTTCAGCTGCGCTATTCCGAGCGCAAGGTGGCGCTGAACGATCTGCTGGCGGGGCGCATCGACTTCGCGCTGGGCTTTACCGAAACTGACGGCGAAAGCTACCCGGAGATCGACGAGGTGAACTGGCTGGAGGATGAGTATGTGGCGATTTGTTCACCCGCCTTCAGCATAAAATACGGCGAACTGACGCTGGAAAACTACCTGCGGGCGCGCCATCTGGTGGTGACGCCGTGGAACGAACAGCGCGGCGTCATTGACTACCAGCTTGATAAGCTGGGGCTGCAGCGCGATATCGCCATCCGCACGCCTTCGCTGCTGGGGGCACCGTTCATCGTCGCCGACAGCGAACTGGTGATGAGTATGCCGCGTTACGCCGCGCAAAAATTACGGCAGGCGGTGGCGCTGGATATCCACCCCCTGCCGTTTCCGGTGCCGCCGTATCAGATCAAAATCTACCTGCACCGCAAGAACGGCCGGCCGGAGGCCTGCCGCTGGTTGCGGCAACAGCTGCAGGCGCTGGCGACGTTATAACGCGGGTTCGCCGATCGGCAGATACCCCTGCCACAGCGGCCGGGCCGGTTTGCCGTGCGGGTTGGCCCGCAGATGCACGTGGTAGCCCTGCAGCGCGTGCAGTAGCAGGCAGTCGTCCACCTCGGCCAGGTCATCCTTGTGCTGCTGCGCACTGTCCGTTAGCAGCACCCGTTTGGCTTTCTCCTTCGCCTCGTCGGCGGAACGCGCCACAAACAGGCCGAACTGGTGCAGTTCCGCCAGCTCATCGCTGCGGTACCCGCCCACGTTGACGAAAAACAGCTTCTCTTCACCGGCGAACGGCGCAGGCTCCAGGCTCACGTCGTAACCGTCCGCCCAGTCGATGCGCGCATAGCCGTCGACATGCACCTTGCGCTTATCGCCGAACCACTTTTCACGCAGCAGCGGATACGCCTCTTCCGGCCGATCCGCCGCCGCGAACTGCACGTCGTGCAACTCAATATTGGCGCCCGGCGCCGTACCGCCCACATAAAACATCAATAATCCCGGCATGTTAGTCTGCTCTCCTTAGTGATAATCGCTGTATAAATTAATACATAACGAAACTCCTGCCAACGGCGGCGGCATTCTGTGTTATCAATAGATGAGGTTTAATCTGTTGTGGAGGAACGCATGGCATTCAATATCGGTGATTTTGTTCAACGCACCACCGGCGGCCCAAAGATGACCGTGGTAGCGATCGACGGCGAAACCCTGGTTTGCAGCTGGAATGAACTGGGCAAAGAGCAGCGCACGGAAGTGCAGGCCAGCGACGTGGCGCTGTACCACGAAGACGGCGATTTCGGCGTCTGCTGAATGACCGGGGCGCGCCGCGCCCCGTTATCGCCTCAGGCGCGAATGTCCTGATAGGCCGGCGTGGTATCGAACTCATGCTTGGCGAACGGGCATAGCGGAATGATTTTACGCTGCTCCGCACGCATTTTCTCCACCACCAGCGCCACCAGCTTTTTACCGATGCCCTGCCCCTTCAATGACTCATCCACCCAGGTGTGATCGATAATGGTCAGTTTGTCACCGCTCGGCACGAAAGAGATCTCAGCGATCAGCTTGCCTTGCTCATCATTGATATAAAAACGCTTGTCGTCTGCCAGTATTTTATGTTCCATATTATTTCTCCCTATATTTAAGTGCGCCGCTGGGGCAGGTGTCGATAACGCGTTTCACCTCGGCCGGCTCGGCATTGTCCGGCATAATCCACGGGCGGCGGTTCAGGGTGAATATAGCCGCGTTGCCACGCACGCAGTTGGCGGAATGGCGGCATATCGCGCTGTTAAAATAAACGTCAATCTTGTCGCCGGAATAACGGCGGTAACCGGCGGCGGTCAATTCCTCATCCATCTTGGCCTCACATTGCCTGTTTTATTGTTTTGCTCCAGGCTCAAGTATAGGCAATGCCACCGGCTTCACCACGCGTCTCGCTCACCGAAAAAAGTGGCGCAACCGCCCGTCACCGCTAGAAAAAACCGTAAATTGTTCTAATCTTTAATCAGCAAGACAACATCATTCCGACAGTGGCTAAGGAGTTCGAAATGGGTGATAGCTCAAAAGACGGCGTAATTCTGCTGTCCCGCATATTACTGATGGTTCTGTTTATCATTTTCGGCTGGATGAAACTGGTCAACTTCGGTGCGACCGTCACGGCGATGGAAGGCTATGGCACGCCGATGCCTTATTTGGCGGCGATCGTTGCCGTGGTGGTGGAGTTTATTTTCGGCATCGCGCTTATTCTCGGTCTGTTTACTCGCCCTATCGCGGTCATTTTCGCCCTGTACGTGTTGGGCACCGCGTTTATCGGCCATCCGTTCTGGAAAATGACCGGCATGGAAATGATGGGTAATGAAATCAACTTCTTTAAAAACATCAGCATCATTGGCGGCTTACTGTTGCTGGCGGTAACCGGCGCCGGCCGTTATTCGCTGGACTATAAAATATTTAATAAATAATTCATCGATGGCCGGCGATATTCGCCGGCCATTTTATTTCGGCTATCCCTTCAACGGCTGCGCTTGGCGTGGCGCTCAAAGTTTTCCGCCTTGGCCTGCGCCGATTTACGCAGCGTGACATAGCAGGCGCCCTCGCCGCCGTCGCGCGGTAAGGCGCGGCAAAACGCCTGTACCTGTTCAAACTGCGCCAGCCATTTGGCGATGTAACTGCGCACGATATTCGGATGGCTTTCGTTCTGCCGCCCGCGGCCGTGCACGATCAGCAGCGAACGCAGGTTTTGCGCCTCCGCCTGCACGATAAAGCGAAACAGCGCCTGCCGGCTGGCTTCGACCGACTGACGCAGCAGGTTCAGCGACGCCTGCGGCGGATAACGCCCGTTGCGCAGCTTGTCCAACACGCCCTGTTGAATGCCTTCCCCTTTAAACTCCAGCGGCTGTTCGCAGGGGATCACCTCGAGAAAATCGGTACTGAGGAAGTTTTCCTGCATCAGCCGCTGCGCTTCGCGCCGCGCGCTTTTGTCCATCGCCTCCTGCGGCTTGAGGTACAGCGTCTGCCGTCCGCTCGCCAGCGGCACCACGTCCGCCATCGCCTGTTCAAAAAAGTCTTTTTCCTGCTCGCTCATCTTCCACCTCTCTTGAACGGCAGCCTTTACGGCCGGGAATGGGGTCGATTGTAAGACGCCTTGGCGCGGTTGCAAGCCGGGAATTGTCAGCGGCATTTGTCTCATTTGTCGTCAACGGGTGAGCTTGCGAACAGTTTTCGCTATACTGCTAAGCCATCATTGAGTGCCGCAAAGGATCGAGCCCATGACAATGCGCGAGCTGGAAATCCAGTTTCAAAATGCGATGAATGAGTTGCAGAGCAGCTTCGAACGGCAACACCGCGAATGGCAGCAGAGCTACCAGGCGCTGCAGCAACTGCTGGAAGAAGCCAAACAGCGCGAAGCCGCACTGCGGGCGCAGAATGAACAACTGGCGCGCAAGCTGAGCACCGCCAGTTCGGTACCGGAACAGCATGCGCTGGTGAAGCAGATCAAAATGCTCGGCGCCCATCTGGACGCGCTGGCCAAAGACGCGGCCACCTTCAATCACCACCTGCGCCAACAGAGCGCGGTCGGTAATTTCAGCGGCGAACAGCATTGATAGCGGGCGCTGTCGCACAGCGCCTCCCGCCCCTCTTCTGGCGTATTGAGAGTGTAATAAAGCCTAAATGACCTGGATCATCCTCGCCGCCCTGATCGTCGTATTCATTATCGGTTACCGCATCCTGACGTCCGACACCCGCAAAGCCATCGATTCGCTGGCCCATCTGCTGAGGGTCAAACCAATGCTGATCGAATCGATGATCCAGGAAATGGGCGGCCGCCAAAGCCAGACCTTTATTCGCATGCTGAACAACGGCTACACCGAAGAGATGCACCAGGCGGCTTATCTGCTGTTCATCTACCTGACGTTCATCAAACAGGCGGACGACGAACAGATTGCCCTGTGGCGCGACGTGCTGCTGCGCGCCGGGCTATCGCCGGAGCTGCACGCCGAGCACACCGAAGCGGCGCTGTTTTACTTCGCCGAACTGGATATCGATGCGTTTGAACTGGCGCAGTTCCGTCGCGCCTACAACGAGCGTTTCAACCGCGAAGCGTTGGCCCACGGCTGATCGCGTCCCCCAAGGCGGGGGACCGATTACAGGAACATGCTGAAGAGGTAGCGCGACAGCGCTTCGCGCGAGCTGAAGCCGTGTGCGATGCCGTAACGCAGGTTCGGGGCGTCGCCGCTTAAATCCAGGGGAAACTCCAGATACTGCTCGCTGGTGCGCACCGGGGAGGTTGGCGTGGCGAAATGCACGCTTCTCTCTTTCAACGCCGGGTGGATCACCAACGCGGTTCTGCCCATCCGCGCTTCGCGATTCACATACACGTAGTGTGCACCCTTGCGGTAGCCATAGGCCTGATCGGTGACATAATCACGCTCAAAGCCGGTATTCTCCAACACTTTAGCCACTTCATCCGGCCGTAAATACATCGATTCCTCCTCTCATTCTGGACCGCTGAGCGACCTTACCGTAATCATTCACCGAAACAATGATTTTCTGGGGAGGAATCCGGGTTTCGGACTATTCCTGAATCAGCTCCGGCTGCGCTGCAGCAGGCGCAGAGTGAGCAACACCCCGAGCGCCACCAGCAGCGCCGCCGCCAGATAGATCGACGGCACGCCCGCTTGCCCAATCAGCAGCCCGGCCAGCGGGCCGGTGATGCCCAGCGCCAGGTCGAGGAACGCCGAATAGGTGCCGAGCGCCGTGCCCTGGTTCTGCGGCGGCACCTGTTTCACCGCCTCGACGCCCAGCGCCGGGAACACCAGCGAGAAACCGGCGCCGGCCAGCAACGCGCCGGTTTGCACCATCCAGGGCTCGCCGGCCTGCCAGATCAACAGCAGCCCGACGATCTCGACCAGAAACGACGCCAGCGTCACCTTCAGACCGCCGTGGCGGTTGATGACGTTGCTGAAGATCAGGCGGATGCCGACGAAGGCGCAGCTGAACAGCGTCAGCGAAAACGCCGCGCCGCTCCAATCTTTGTCGGCATAGTAAAGCGTGATGAACGTGGCGATCACGCCGAAGCCGACGGTGCCCATCGCCAGCCCGAGACCATAGGCCCAAATGCGACCGAACACCGCGCGAAAGGCGATGCGCTGCCCGGCGGCGATCGAGACGTCCGGCTTGCCGCTCGCCAACAGCAGCGCCACCGCGACCGCCAGCACGATCAGCGCCGCCACCCCGGCCAATCCCCACTGTTGATTCAGGTACACGCCGAGCGGCGCCCCGGCCGCCATCGCCCCGTAGGTGGCAACGCCGTTCCAGGAAATCACCCGCGCGGTATGCATCGCTCCGACCCGGCCGATACCCCACAGCGTGGAACCGGTGCTGGCGAAGCTTTCGCCGACGCCGAGAAACACCCGCCCCACGCACAGCAACAGCAGGCTGAGCCACGGGTAACCGTCAACGCCGAATGCCAGCGCGTAAAACAGGCCGCTGGTGCCGCAGCACGCCAGGCCGAACAGCACCACCTTCTTCGGCCCCAGCTGATCGGCATAGCGCCCAGCGTGCGGGCGGCTGAACAGCGTGGCGAAGTACTGCGCGCTGATGATAAGGCCCGCCAGCACCGAGTTGTAGCCCAGATGCTCATGCACAAATCCCGGCAGCACCGCCAGCGGCAGGCCGATGGTCAGGTAGCAAACGAAGGTGAACATCACCACGGACAGAATGCGTCGGTTCAGCTGGAGGTTATTTTCTGCGGTCATCGAAGGTGGCTCGCATCGGACGGGGTAGACGAAGCGTTCCAGCATACCCCGATGAGATTTGATGATAAATGAGAGAGTGATAACGAATTATTATTTAACTAAGCGTTTGCTGCCTGCGCCATTCGCTGGGGTTGGCACCGTATACGCGCAAGAATTCGCGATTAAAATTCGATTTGGTGGTAAATCCCGACTCATGCATGATTTCGGTTATCGGGCGGTCGCCGACAAGCAGCCTTCGCGCCGCCTCACGGATACGTAATTGGTTCACGTATTGCGAGACATTCATCCCGGCATACTGATTGATGGCCTGCGACACCCGGCGTGCCGGTAATCCGCTTTTGCGCGCCAACAGCGCCAAATTCAGCTCCGGTTGCAAATAAAGATCGTCTTTCAGCAATCGCTGTTGCACCTGAACAAACCAGTGGTGGATCAGGTCATCGTTCACCACGCCGGCTTTAACAGGCTCCGGCGTTTCCTCGACCGGTTGCTCCGCCGGCCGGGTGCGGGACAAGACCAGGTACACGCCCAACGTAAGCAGGAAAGTGTCGACCGTCACCAACAGGCCGGCATGTCGCCCGCCAAACCAGGCAAAATCGAGGGTAATGATCAGCTCTGCTATCGCGACGGTGAACAATAAAATGGCTAACCCACGCCACAGCCGGCAGCAGAGCCAGCTTTCCGCCAACGCCACCTGCTTCAAACTATTCTCACCGCCACGCAGTGCATACCACAAGGCCACGCCGTAACCCGCATCGGCGACAATAATCAACGCATCCAACCAAAATGGCGCATACCGACTGGCCAACAACGTCAGGCACAAGGGCGTCAGATGCCAAACATCAGCCAGCCGCAAGCGCCCCTGTGTGCTCATCCGGAAAGTCAGCCAGACCAGCACCGGGATCATGACGGCGCCAATAGGCTGCAATCGGTTGAACTGCGTTAAGTCGTAACCGTAACGCAACCCCACCAGCAGGCTTTGCCATGCGCACAGCAGCAGCAACAGCTGGAAAACCCAACGCCGGGCGCTGGGCCGGCCAAGGCGAAGCAACAGCCCGCAGCACAGCAAGCTGAACAAAAAGGTAACGGGAATGAGCGGCATGCATTACGCCTTATCCGAAGAGACGAAGCGGAAAAGTGTAGGGTGTGAAGTCTATTAAAACAATAATTTAACGACCTTGATCGCGATCGAGGTCGCCGAGAGGCACCGCCGATGTCACCTTTGCGCTTTTGTCGTAATGAGGATGTGAGGATGAAAAAATTACTGTCTCTGTGGCTGCTGCTGTGCACGACGGTCAGCGCATCGCCTTATCAGATCGCCATACATGATGAAGCGTTCTCCCGGGGTTCACGCGCGCTCGCCAGCCGTATTTATTATCCCACGGATGCCGAAGGCCCACGACAAAGTGTCGGAGCCAATCCGGTATTCACCGGTATTGCCAGCCAAGTTGACGCACCACCGGCCAAGGGCACCTTTCCGTTGGTGGTGTTCAGTCACGGCAGCGGAGGGAACCATGCCAGCCAGGCCTGGCTGGCGGCAGCGCTGGTTCGCCATGGCGTGGTGGTGATCGCCGCCAACTCACCCGGCAGCACCACCGGCGACTCTATCCCGGCGCAGTCCGTCAATCTTTGGCGGCAAACCGAAGATATCTCCACGCTGATTGACGCTATCCGCGCCTCTCCTCGCTGGGCTGCGCTCGTTAACCCCGATGCCATCGGCGTTGTCGGCCACTCCAAGGGCGGTTACAGCGCCATCGCGGCCATCGGCGGCAGAGTCAGGCTGGCAGATTTCATCGCCGGTTGCCGGCAACGGCCGCAGTCACCCAACTGCCGGTTCTATACCCAGGCCAGGGTTGACCTGACGCAGGTCGCCGCCGATCGGTTCGATGCCGATTATACCGACCCGCGCATCCGCTTTGCCGTCGCCCTCGATCCCGGCATGGTGCCCTATCTGCAGCCGGAGAGTCTGCGCCACCTAAACGCCCCGTTATTGATTATTGAACCGAAAGACTATCTGCCAGACGAGAAAGGCACGCGTTTGGGTGGCGCGTCGCTGGCAGCTGACGGCGGTGAACAGCCTATCCATGCGCAGCGATTAACCCACGGCAATCATTTCGATTTTTTGCCCATTTGCCAACCCAACGGCCGCCACATTTTGGCGTCCGAAGAAAAAGACGCGGAAGTCCTGTGCGCAACCACGCCTGCCCAACGGGAATGGGTACATCAGCAAACGGTGGCGGCCATATTGCCGTTCATTCGCCCCTGGCTACCCGCGCGCGCAGAAAATCAATAAAGGCTCGTACCTTCTCCGGCACGTGACGGGTGTTCGGGTAGAGGGCATAGATGCTCTGCTCGGGGAAACGGTGATCCGACAGCAACCGCTGCAGCCGGCCGGCGTCGATGTCGGGCTGCGCCAGCCACGCCGGCAGCAGCGCCACCCCGGCGCCATGCAGGGTGAACGCCAGCAATGCCGCGGCGCTGTCGCCGGTGAGCGTAGCGGCGTCCGCGACCTTGAACAGCACCGCTTCGCGCTGCGGCGTGACCACCTGCCAGCTCAGCGGCGAACTGAGCCGGCTGTGGGCGATCCACTGCGCCTGCGCCAGATCCGTCAGCGAATGAATCGGCCGGTCGGCCAGATAATCCGGCGACGCCACCGGAAAAATGGCAAAGCTGTCGATCAGCGCCGCGCGGTGGCTGGAATCCGCCAGTTGGCCCAGACGGATCGCCACGTCGAAGCGCTCAGAGATCAGATCGGCATGATAAGAAGAAGAGACATGCTGGATGCGCAGCCGCGGATGCTGTCGCGAAAATGCCGCCAGCGCCGGCACCACCACCTGCGCGCCGTATTCCGGCGTGCTGGTGATGCGCAGCACGCCGCTCAGCCCGTGATGATCGCGACGCACGTCGTCCAGCACGTTTTCCGCCTCCTGCAGCAGCTGCAGGCTGCGCTGGTAGAAGCGTTCGCCGGCATCGGTCAGCGACAGCCGTCGGGTGCTGCGCGCCAGCAGTGACACCCCCAACTCGTTCTCCAGCTGCTTGACGTTAAAGCTCACCACCGCCTTGGTTTGCCCCAGCGCCGCCGCCGCCGCGGTAAAGCTGCCCGCTTCCACCACCGCCGCGAAGATCGCCAGGCGCTGCAAATTCAGCATTTCGCCACCCTTATTGTCAAAATCATTTTGACAGTGTAATCGCCCGCCGCCGATTTATCCGCACTTTTCCCCCCGATACACTGCTCGCCTTCAACCGGAGGCACCATGTCTTATCGCAGCAAAGTGGCAATCGTCTATCTGCTCGGCTTTTTCGTCGATCTGATCAATATGTTTATCGCCAACGTCGCCTACCCCGCCATCGGCCAGGCGATGCAGGCGTCGGTCAGCCAACTGGCGTGGGTCAGCAACGGCTATATTCTCGGCCTGACGCTGGTGATCCCGCTCAGCGCCTGGCTGGCGCAGCGCATCGGCGGGCGGCGAGTGTTCCTGCTGTCGCTGGCGCTGTTCATACTGGCTACCCTGGGCGCGGGCAACGCCGACAGCATCGGCGCGCTGATCGGCTGGCGCACCCTGCAGGGCATGGGCGGCGGCTTGCTGATCCCTATCGGCCAGACGCTGACCTACCAGCTGTACCGCAGCCATGAACGCGCCGGGCTGTCTGCGGCCATCATGCTGGTGGGCCTGCTGGCGCCGGCGCTGTCACCGGCGCTGGGCGGCTGGCTCGTCGATCGGCTGGACTGGCGCTGGGTGTTTTTCGCTAACCTGCCGCTGGCGGCCCTGGCCCTGGCGCTGGCGGCGCTGTGGCTGCGCGCGGAAACCTCGACGGCGGTGCGTAAACCGCTCGACGGCAAAGGACTGCTGAGCGCCTGCACGGCGTTGACGCTGCTGCTGCTCGGCCTGACCCGGCTGAGCGAGGCCGGTCATCAGGCTTCCGGCGCGGCGCTGCTGGCCGCCGGTCTGCTGGTGCTGGCCTATTATCTGCGCCATAGCCTGCGCACCCCGCAGCCGCTACTGAACCTGCGACTGGTCTCCGATCCGCTGCTGCGCAACGCCATGGCGGTTTATTTGTGCATTCCCGGCCTGTTCATCGGCGTCAGCCTGGTGGCGATGCTGTATCTGCAAAACCAGCTGGGGATGCCCGCCGCCCAGGTCGGCGGCCTGATGCTGCCCTGGGCACTGGCGTCGTTCCTGGCCATCACGCTGACCGGCAAAACCTTTAACCGGCTCGGCCCACGGCCGCTGCTGATCGCCGGCTGCCTGTTACAAGGCGCCGGTATGCTGACGCTGGCACAAATCGATCAGGCCGGGCAGCACGCATTGCAGATCGCCGCCTTCGCCCTGATGGGGTTTGGCGGCAGCCTGTGCAGCAGCACCGCGCAGAGCAGCGCGTTCCTGCAGATCCCCGACGCTCAGTTAGCGGATGCCAGCGCGCTGTGGAACATCAACCGCCAGCTCAGTTTTTGCCTCGGCGTGGCGCTGCTCAGCCTGCTGCTGAATTTGCTGCTGACCGTGTTGCCACCCGCGGCGGCCTACCGTACCTGCTTCATTCTGGCGGGCGCCAGCGTATTTATCCCGCTGCTGCTGTGTCTGCGCCTCGCCAACCGCGCCATCGTGCGCCAACTTAACGCTCAACAGGATGCTTTATGAACCCGTATTTTACCGAAGTGATCGACGCCCACATCGCCATTGAACGCTGGTTAGGCAAAGGCGCCGGAGAAGAGCAGGCGCTGCTGGCGCGCTTTACGCCGGATTTCAGCATGATCGCGCTGAACGGCGCTCCGCTGGATTTTGCCGCGCTGTGCGCCTTTTTCCGCGCGCATCGCGCCGCCAAACCGGGATTGGAAATCGAGATAGAAGAGATGAAGCTGGTGGCCGAATGGCCGACGGGCGCGGTAGTCAGCTACCGGGAAAAACAGAGCCTGCCGGGACAAAGCGCTACGCTGCGCTATTCCACGGTGGTCTTTGAACGTCAGCCCAACTTACTCAGTTGGCGGCATTTGCACGAAACCGCCGCGGCGCAATAATTACAAAAAGCTGCCGGCCAAAAACAGTTCCCAACCGACGATCACCCCGCACAGGGTTACCGCACTGAAAATGACTTCAAACAGATAGCGATTGATCATCGTTCGTCGCCTCAAAAGAAGACACCCGGAAGAACCGGGTGTCTGGAGTACGGGCTGGAGAGTGCGGAACCTTTCGGTTCCGCAAACATCACTTAATTAAGCTTTTTTACCGGCTTTTTTGTGGTGTTTTTTAGCGGCCTGAGCTTTCTGCACTGGCGCTTTTTTGTGGTGTTTTTTAGCAGCCTGGGCTTTCTGAGCTGGCGCTTTTTTGTGGTGCTTTTTAGCGGCCTGAGCTTTCTGGGCTGGCGCTTTTTTGTGGTGCTTTTTAGCGGCCTGAGCTTTCTGGGCTGGCGCTTTTTTGTGGTGCTTAGCTTTCTTGTGGTGCGTTGCTTTAGCTGGCGCTTTTTCAGCAGCAGCCGCTGGCGCAGCGGTAGTGGTGGTCGCAGCTGGCGCGGTGGTGGTAGCCGGAGCAGTAGCTGCAGTATCAGCAGCGAAAGCAACAGAAGACAGACCCATAGTGGCAGCAACGATCAGCGCTAATACTTTTTTCATCTTTAAATCCTCAGAGTGTTGTTTCGGTAAGCTCCGGTGGAGCCGTTGAAACAGATACTAGTGGAATCAAACTGCCGTTTCCGTGAGTGATTGGTTTCGCCGAGTAACCAAATGTACAACGTTTGTGAACGGCGCTTGTGAACCGCATCGGCGGGTATATGCTGAAGGAAGACGCCCCTCGGTACAGGCTCGCTCACGCTATGAAAACCGTCTCGCTGAAACACGCGCCGGGCCGCTACGCCGGCCTGGCCCTCGCCGGTCTGCTGCTGCTGACGCTGCTCTATCTGTTCGTGCGGCACTGGGCCGAGTTTGTACAGTACTGCATCAACTTCCAGATTTACATGCACCGCTATCTGGTGCTCTATCTGCTGCAGCAGCGCAACCAGCAATACAGCGGCGGGCTGATGCTGACGCTGGCCAGTTTAGCTTACGGCTTCCTGCACTCCATCGGCCCCGGCCACGGCAAGTTCGTCATCACCACTTATCTGGCCACCCACCGCGAACGGCTGAACGCCAGCCGGGCGATCACCCTGCTGGGCAGCCTGATGCAAGGCGTGGTCGCCATTGTGTTCGTGGTGGTGCTGGCGGTGGTGCTCAACCTGTCGATGGGCGATCTCAGCCTCAGCCGTTACTGGGTGGAAAAAGGCAGCGCGGTATTCATCGCCGCCTTCGGCCTGGTGGTGATCCTGCGCGCCGGTGGCTGGCGCTGGCGTCGACGTCGCTCACCGGTCATTCAGGCGCTGCACCCGGCGGACCACGCGCATAGCGCGGCGTGCGAGTGCGGCCACCGGCATCAGCCCGGCGCGACCGAACTGACCGGCGGCTGGCGTAACGCGCTGTGGCTGATCGTCTCCATCGGTGTTCGTCCATGCAGCGGCGCCATCCTGATTCTGGTGTTCGCCAACGCCATCGGCATGTTCACCTGGGGGGTGATCTCCGCCATGAGCATGGCACTGGGCACCGGGCTGTCGATCATGATCCTCGCCACGCTGGTGCACCACGCCCGCGAGCGCTTTCTGGCTCATCAACCCGGCCTGACGGGCTATTATCTGGCACAGGCGTCGCGCATCGCCGTGATGCTCGGCGGCGTGATCCTGATCCTGTTCGCGCTGGTGCTGTTCAATTCGGTGATCCCGGTCAGCGCCAACGGCGATTTTATCGCCGCCGGCTGCTAACTAACGCCGGTAAATCGTCGTTTTTTTTCGTGATCGGCCACACAAATCTCGGCATGGTCTACACTTAGAAGACATGTGTCGAAATGGAGAGCTGAATGTTTAAGAAAGCGGAAAGAACAGAACGCGATATCGATCAGGATGTGACTCTGTTGGCCGATACGCTGGATGAAGTGTTACGCGAGTCCGGTGACAAGACCAAAGAGGAACTGAAAGAGCTGCACAGCAAGGCGAAAGGCGTGCTGCGCGACGCGCGAGCTCGGTTCAATGGCTCCACCAGTCTGACACAGCATGCGCGCGACGCGGTCGATCAAGCCGACAGCTATGTGCGTGACAAACCTTGGCAGGGCGTAGGGATCGGTGCCGCCGTCGGTATCGTGCTCGGCGTGCTGCTGGCCCGGCGTTAACACCCCTGCAGTCATAAAGATAAAACAGATGTGCGTCTGGCCCGCGGAAATCGCGGGCCGTTTAATTTGTGCGTTTGAACAGCTGTGCCAGTCCCTGCACCGCCCGCTCCGTTTCCTCTCGCCGGCTGAAATTGGCGAACCCCAGCAGTAACCCTTGCCCCGTGGGATGGTCGATTCGCCAGTCCGACAACGCCTGCGCCGCCAGCCCCTGTTGCCATGCCTGCGCCGCCAACGGCGCATCCGCTGTGCCGTCGTGCAGCCGGGCCAACAGCTGAATGCCGCCCTGCTGCGGCACCACCGTCAGCCACGCCCCCAGTTGCCGTTCCAACGCCTGCGTCAGCCACTCGCGCCGCTGGCGGTACAACGGCCGCATGCGTTTCAGGTGGCGGTAGAAATGCCCTTGCCGGATAAAGTCCGCCACGCCGGCCTGCAGCAGCGGCGGGCAACCGCAGCCACGCAGCCGACTGCTGCGTGCGAATGTCTCCGTCAGACCGGCGGGCACCACCAGATAAGCCATGCGCAGCGCCGGGAACAGCGTTTTGCTGAAGGTGCCGGCGTACAACACCCGCCCCTGAACATCGAGGCTTTTCAGCGGCGGCAATGGCCGCCCGTGATAGCGAAACTCGCTGTCGTAGTCATCCTCGAGGATCCAGGCCCTGCGCTGCTGCGCCCAGTCGAGCAGCGCCATGCGCCGCGCCAGGCTGAGCGAGACGCCGAGCGGGCTTTGATGGGTTGGCGTCACCACCGCCAGCCGCGCCTCAGGCGCCGTCAGCATACCCGCGGCCACGTCCATGCCCTGTTCATCCACCGGCACGGCGATCGGCCTGACGCCGGCGGCCAGCAGCAGCGGACGCGTGACCGGATAGCCAGGATCTTCGATCCATACCGCGTCGCCGGCATGTAACAGCGTCTCCGTCACCCAGTCCAACAACGCCGGATAACCGGCGCAGAGGAAAATCTGCTCCGGCCGGCAGCTGATGCCGCGCGACAAATGCAGGTAATGGGCGATCGCCTCACGCAGCTCAGACAGGCCGCCGGCCGGCGGCAGCGCCAGAGAAGCCACCGTGGAACCGCGCAGCTGGCGGGCGACAATGCGCTGCCACAGCGCCCGTGGAAACGCGTCCAGCGCCGGTACCCCCAGCTGGAAAGGCTGCAGCATGCCCTGCGGCTGCAGCGGATCGGGCGCCATTGCCACCAGCGGTGGCACAGCGGAGACCGCGCCCGGCGGCATGTGTGGCAGCTGCGGCGAGACGTAGGTGCCCGCCTGCCCGCGGCTCTGCAAGAAACCTTCGGCAATAAGTTGCGCGTAGGCGCTTTCCACCGTAGCGCGCGCCACGCCCAAATCGCTCGCCAACCCGCGCACTGAGGGCAACCGGCTGCCTGCCGCCAGGCTGCCCTGGGTAATGGCGTCTTTAATCCGCTGGTAAATCTGCCGGTACAGCGGCTCGGCAAGCCGGCTGTCCAGCCGCAGCGAGGTCAGGAAAGTTGGCATCATGGCCCGGTTAAATAATCATTTTATGGCCCTATAGCATAGACCATGAGGCCGCTAAAGTAGCGGCATGATTTCGTTACTACCGATTGAGGTTGACCATGATTAAGCAACGTTTGAACTATGCCGAGCTGGCGCCCGCCCCGTACAAAAATATGGTGAGCGCGCTGATGGCGCTGGAGAAAGGTGCCCTGGACAAGGCGACCATCGAGTTGATGTTTATGCGCGTTTCGCAGATCAACGGCTGCGCCTACTGCCTGGACATGCACGGCAAAGCGCTGCGTGAAAGCGGCTTCAGTCATGCCAAGCTGGATACGCTGGCGGGCTGGCGCGTCAGCCATGAATTCAGCGAGCGCGAGCGCGTCGCGCTGGAATGGGCCGAGTCGGTGACGCTGATCGCCGCCACCGGCGCGCCGGACAGCGCTTTCGAGGCGCTGAAAGCGCACTTCAGCGATACCGAGATCGCCGATCTGACTTTCGCCATCAGCATCATGAACGCCTTCAATCGTCTGGCCGTCAGCATGCGTCAGTAATGCGCTCGACTCCCCCTCTTCACTGAGAGGGGGAATTTCTCACCCGCAAAAAATTTTTCCCTCGCCTTTTCCAGCCCCGGCGCGGCCTGCGCACCCAACCCCACAAAACACCACATATAGCGTGGTTGATAAAACAAATATCTACATATAGTATTTTATGGGTCAGCCGCAGGGAATGTCGTTCGGTTGATAACGCCGTCAGAAACGCCAGGAACGATGCTCCGTTATCTGACTTGCCCGCCTTTCCTTCAGCCTAAAGGTAAATGCGAATCATGAGCATTATTATTTACAGTAAGCCGGACTGTGTCCAGTGCAACGCCACTTATCGCGCATTTGATAAACAGGGGATTGATTATCAGGTGATCGACCTCACCCAGGATCAGCAGGCGCTGAACCACGTTAAATCCTTAGGTTATCAGCAGGTTCCGGTCATTATCGCCGGTGACGACCACTGGTCCGGTTTCCGGCCGGACAAAATCGGCGCGCTGGCGCTCACCTGCTGAGGCTCGACGATGAATCCGCTGGTCTATTTCTCCAGCAGTTCGGAGAACACCCATCGATTCGTTGAGAAACTGGGCCTGCCGGCGATCCGCATTCCGATCGCCGGCGCCCGCAGCAAATTGCTGATGGAACAACCCTATATCTTGATCGTACCCAGCTATGGCGGTGGCAGCGCCGTCGGCGCGGTGCCGATCCAGGTGATCCGCTTTCTCAACGTTCCGCAAAACCGTTCATACCTGCGCGGCGTTATCGCCGCCGGGAACACCAACTTCGGCGCAGCGTACGGCATCGCCGGCGACATCATCGCCAAAAAATGCCAGGTGCCTTTTTTGTACCGCTTCGAGCTGCTCGGCACGACGCAAGACGTTGAAAACGTTAGACAGGGAGTAACCGCATTTTGGCAACGACAGAACTGACCAGGCCCGAGACGGGCGCGCTGGATTACCATTCGCTCAACGCGATGCTCAATCTTTACGATGCGGAAGGCCGGATCCAGTTCGATAAAGATCGGCTGGCGGCGCGGCACTACTTCCTGCAGCACGTCAACCAAAACACCGTGTTCTTCCATAACCTGGAGGAAAAGCTGCGCTATCTGGTGGAGGAAGGCTACTACGAGCCGCAGGTGCTGGCGCAGTATGAATTCCCGTTTATCAAGCAGCTGTTCCAGCAGGCCTACGCCAAGAAATTCCGCTTCGAGACCTTCCTCGGCGCCTTCAAGTACTACACCAGCTATACGCTCAAAACCTTCGACGGCAAGCGCTATCTGGAGCGTTACGAAGATCGGGTGTGCATGGTGGCGCTGACGCTGGCGGCGGGCGACACCGGGTTGGCGCAGGATCTGGTGGAGGAGATGATTTCGGGCCGCTTCCAGCCGGCCACGCCGACTTTCCTCAACTGCGGCAAACGCCAGCGCGGTGAGCTGGTCTCCTGCTTCCTGCTGCGCATCGAAGACAATATGGAGTCGATCGGCCGGGCGGTGAACTCCGCGCTGCAGCTGTCGAAACGCGGCGGCGGCGTGGCTTTCATGCTGAGCAATATTCGCGAAGTGGGCGCGCCGATCAAGCGCATCGAGAACCAGTCCTCCGGCGTCATTCCGATCATGAAAATGCTCGAAGACGCCTTCTCCTACGCCAACCAGCTCGGCGCGCGCCAGGGGGCCGGCGCGGTGTATCTCAACGCCCACCACCCGGATATCCTGCGTTTTCTCGACACCAAGCGGGAAAACGCCGACGAGAAGATCCGCATCAAGACGCTGTCGCTGGGGGTAGTGATCCCGGATATTACCTTCGAGCTGGCGAAGAACAACGAAGAGATGTACCTGTTCTCGCCCTACGACGTCGAACGGGTGTATGGCACGCCGCTGTCTGAAATCAGCGTCAGTGAAAAATACCGCGAGATGGTGGACGACAAGCGTATCCGCAAGTCGCGCATCAACGCACGCGAGTTCTTCCAGGTGCTGGCGGAGATCCAGTTCGAATCCGGCTATCCCTACGTGATGTTCGAGGACACGGTCAACCGGGAGAATCCGATCGCCGGGCGCATCAACATGAGCAACCTGTGTTCGGAGATCCTGCAGGTCAACCGCGCCAGTACGTATCACGAAGATCTGAGCTACGATCGCATCGGCAAGGACATCTCCTGCAACCTCGGCTCGCTGAACATCGCCAAAACCATGGATGCGCCGGACTTCGGCAAGGCGATCGAGACCGCGATCCGCGCGCTGACCGCGGTGGCCGACATGAGCGATATCCGCTCGGTGCCGTCGATCGCCGAGGGCAACCGCAGCGCCCGCGCCATCGGCCTCGGCCAGATGAACCTGCACGGTTACCTGGCGCGCGAGCGCATTTTCTACGGCTCGGAAGAAGGCATCGACTTCACCAACCTCTATTTCTACACCGTGGCCTATCACGCCATCCGCGCCTCGAACCGGCTGGCGATCGAACGCGGCGGCACGTTCGACGGCTTTGAGCACTCTCGCTATGCCAGCGGCGAGTACTTCGACAAGTACACCGAGCGCGACTGGCTACCGCAGACCGAGCGGGTGCGCGAGCTGTTCGCCGCCGCCGGCATCGCCATTCCGGGCCGCGACGAGTGGCGCGCGCTGCGCCAGTCGGTGATGATGCACGGGCTGTACAATCAGAACCTGCAGGCGGTGCCGCCGACCGGTTCCATCTCGTACATCAACAACGCCACCTCCAGCATCCATCCGATCGTCTCGCGCATCGAGATCCGCAAGGAAGGCAAGATCGGCCGCGTTTACTACCCGGCGCCGTACATGACCAACGACAACCTGGCGTATTACCAGGATGCCTACGAGATTGGCCCGGAAAAAATCATCGATACCTATGCCGCCGCGACGCAACACGTCGATCAGGGGCTGTCGCTGACGTTGTTCTTCCGCGATACCGCCACCACCCGCGACATCAACCGCGCACAGATCTACGCCTGGCGCAAAGGCATCAAGACCATTTACTACATCCGCCTGCGCCAGATGGCGCTGGAAGGCACCGAGGTGCAGGGCTGCGTGTCCTGCGCGCTGTGAGGCAACTTATGACGACCCTAACATCGGCGCCGCTGGTGCGCGCCATCAACTGGAACATCATCGAAGACGACAAGGATCTGGAGGTGTGGAACCGCCTGACCTCCAACTTCTGGCTGCCGGAGAAGGTGCCGCTGTCCAACGATATCCCGTCCTGGGCCACGCTGACGCCGAAGGAGCAGCAGCTTACCATTCGGGTGTTTACCGGGCTGACGCTGCTGGACACCATCCAGAACACCGTCGGCGCGCCGGCCCTGATCGCCGATGCGCTGACGCCGCACGAAGAGGCGGTGTACTCCAACATCAGCTTTATGGAGGCGGTGCACGCCCGCTCTTACAGCTCAATCTTCTCCACCCTGTGCCAAACGCCGGACGTGGATGACGCCTATCGCTGGAGTGAGGAAAACCGCGCGCTGCAGAAGAAAGCCGGCATCATTCTGGCGCACTACCGCAGCGACGATCCGCTGCTGAAAAAGGTCGCCAGCGTGTTTCTCGAGTCGTTCCTGTTCTATTCGGGCTTTTATCTGCCGATGTACTGGTCCAGCCGCGCCAAGCTGACCAACACCGCCGATCTGATCCGCCTGATCATTCGCGACGAGGCGGTGCACGGCTACTATATCGGCTATAAGTTCCAGAAAGGGCTGGAGAAAGTGGACGCCGCACGGCGCCAGCAGGTGAAAAACTTTGCCTTCGACCTGATGCAGGATCTGTACGACAACGAGGTGCGTTACACCGAGGAGCTGTACGACGGCGTCGGCTGGACGGAAGACGTGAAGACCTTCCTGCACTACAACGCCAACAAAGCGCTGATGAACCTGGGGTATGAAGCGCTGTTCCCACCGGCGATGGCGGAGGTCAACCCGGCGATCCTGTCGGCGCTGTCGCCGAACGCCGATGAAAACCACGACTTCTTCTCCGGTTCAGGTTCGTCTTACGTCATCGGCAAGGCGGTCAACACCGAGGATGAGGACTGGGATTTCTGAGGACTGGCTGGCCGTATCAGGAAAAGGCTTTCGCGGGAGTGTGACGTGTCGTGCTCCCGCGACTATGTGTTTTGCTTGAAGTCCGCACGCAGCTCAAGCCGCCGCCAGATGGCGCGTTTCTCCGCGTCGCTGGCGGTCGGCCAGGCGGCGATCTCCGCCCGCGTGCGCCGGCATCCCCGGCACCGCTGGGTTTCGTCGTCGATGCGGCACAGGCTGACGCAGGGCGATCTCACGCCGTGCTGGAATTGCTGATTGTCGCCCGCCATAAACCGCCCTTGATGTGATATGTACCGCCACAGGATACCCGATCCTGTGGCGGCGCGTCGTCAATCAGATGATGCCGCCGTTGGCGCGCAGGGTTTGTCCGTTGATCCAGCCGCCGTCAGCCCCGGCAAGGAACGCCACCGCCGCGGCGATATCTTCCGGCGTGCCCAGGCGCTCCAGCGGCGCCATCTTCGCCAGCCGCTCGATAAGCTCCGGGGTTTTACCGTCGAGGAACAAGCCGGTGGCGGTCGGCCCCGGCGCGACGGCGTTCACCGTGATATTGCGGCCGCGCAGTTCTTTCGCCAGCACGCTGGTCAGCGCCTCGATCGCCGCCTTACTGGCGGCATACATACCGTAACCCGGCTGCAGCAACCCCACCACGCTGGAAGAGAAGTTGATGATGCGGCCGTTGTCGCGCAGGCGCTTCGCCGCCTCACGCATCGCATTGAAGCTGCCTTTTAGGTTGATATCGAGCAGGCGATCCACGTCTTCATCACGCATGTCCGCCACCGGCGCCAGCGCGATCACCCCGGCGTTATTGACCAGAACGTCGACGCTGCCAAACGCCTGTTCGGCGCTGTCGAACAGCTGGGCAACCGCAGCCGCATCGCTGACGTCGGCCTTGACGCTCAAGGCGCGGCCGCCGCGCTGTTCTATCTTGCCCGCCAGCTCATCGGCCGGCGCCGGGTTGCCCGAATAGTTGATGATGACGGCAAAGCCGTCGGCGGCCAGACGTTCGGCGATGGCGGCGCCGATACCGCGCGAGGCGCCAGTGACGATGGCGACGGAGTGAGTTTTCTGGTTCATCGGGAGCTCCTTAAAGAAAACGACAGGCATGACGTTAATCATGCACTCTTTATCACGGCGAATAAGCCCCGATTCTCTGGCATCATAATCCCAAATTATCGAACAATGCGTCTGGGCTCGTTCGATGGCCGCCCAACGGGCGGCCATCACTATTACAGCGCGCCGTAGTTCAACGGCACCCAGGTGTAACCGTCGCCCTGGCGGTTCAAATACCCCAATCCCGGGAACGACAGGTGTGCGCCGCCGACCAGTTCGCTCTGTCGCGCGCTGTCGCCAAATATCCGCAGCCGTTGAGCGACCGCCGCCTTGGCGTCGCTGTCAAAGCTAATCGCCACCTTCGGATGCGGCAACTGTACCGCTGCCACGTGGATAAGATCCCCCAACAGCAACAGCTTCTTGCCCTGGCTGGTCACCTGATACACGCTGTGCCCCGGCGTATGGCCGTGGGCGGCGAAGGCGGCAATACCCGGCGACAGTTCACCGTCGCCGCTGAACGGCTTAAAGTGGCCCAGCGCCTGGTACGGCTTGATCACCGCCTGGGCCCGTTCGAAGTTGCTTTTACTGCCCGCGCTGGCCTGTTTCAGTTTGTCCGCGCTTAGCCAGAAGTCCGCGTCCTGACTGGCGGCGCGCACCACCGCATTGGGGAATACCGCCTTGCCGTCGTGCGTCAGGCCGCCGAGGTGGTCCGGGTGCATGTGGGTCAGGTAGATCTCATCCACCTGCTCCGGCTGGTAGCCCGCCGCACGCAGGTTATCCACCAGCTTGCCCAGGCCGTCGCCCAGCAGTTGGCCGGCGCCGCTGTCGATCATCACCAGCTTATCGCCGGTATTGATCAGATAGGCATTGACCGAGGTGACCACCGGCAGGCTTTGATGCCGCTCGGCCAACCCGGCGGCGATCTGCTGCGGCGTGGTGTTCAGCAACAGCTTGTCCGCCGGCAAACGAATGATGCCGTCGGACAACGCGGTCACTTCAAAATTGCCCAGCATGATGCGGTAAAATCCCGGCGTCGGGGTTTTGGCCTGCGGCGCGGCGGCCCCGGCCTGTAATGACATAACGGCCAGCGCCGCGCCCAGCAGACAACGTTTCCAGAACATGATGACTCCTTGCGAGAATTGAACAGCGCTAAGTATTGACGCAAAAAGCCCAATGCGCCTGTTTAATAAATGCCTTTGATAAATATATAAATAATATATTTATTATGAATGATTTTGTTTGCCGAGCCACACAACCCCAATCCATATTTTCTCGCTCGCCACTTGGTTATTTTTCTTACTCCCTAAACCACGAGTAAGGAAATATCATGAACTACCAATTCGAAAACCTGGTCTTTGAAGGCGGCGGCGTAAAAGGCATCGCCTATGGCGGCGCGCTGGAATTGCTGGAAGCCAAAGGCATCATGCCGCAGATCAAGCAAACCTCCGGCGCCTCGGCGGGCGCCATTGCCGCGCTGCTGGTCGGCCTGGGCTGCAGCTCGGCAGACGTCACCAAAATCCTGTCGGCGATGGATTTTAAAAAATTCCTCGATTATAACGGCGGCTTTTTCGGTACGCTTCAGGACGCCTATCGCCTGTTCAATCAATACGGCATCGCACCCGGCGATTATTTCTATCAATGGTCGCGCGATATTATCAAGCAGTATACCGGCAAGCCGGATATTACCTTCGAGCAGTTCGAAGCGATGAAGGCGGCGAAAGGGTTCAAGTCGATTTACTTTATCGGCGCCAACCTCAACAGTGGCCAGCGCGAGGTCTATTCGCATCGCACTACGCCGCGCATGAAAGTGGCGGACGGCCTGCGCATTTCGATGTCGTTCCCCTTCGCCTTCGTGGCGAAGAACAATACCCTGGGCGACCTGTGCATCGACGGCGGCATGATCGACAACTACCCGGTGCGGCTGTTCGACTATGACTTCTCCGCCACGCCGCCTTACATCGACAGTTCCAGCCAGCGCATCAACACCCGCACCCTGGGGCTTCGCCTGGACTCCGCCGGCGAAATCGCCCAGGCCGCCGGGCAGGCCGGCCCGCGCACGCCGGTCAACAACCTGTTTGATTTCACCCTGGCGGTGGCCAACGTGATGCTGGACATCCAAACCAAGGTGCATCTGGACAGCGACGACTGGAAGCGCACCGTGTATGTCGATACGCTCGACGTCGGCACGCTGGAGTTCGGCATCAGCGAGGAGAAGAAACGCGCGCTGATCGAATCCGGCCGCCGCGGCGTAGAGCGCTACTTCGCCTGGTACGACGCCGCCATGAAACAGGCAGCGTAACCGGTATTATCCCTGCCCGCGCGTACGGCCGGCGCGCGGGCAAAAAAAATCCCCGCGGGGGCGGGGAAAGGCAAAGTAACGCTAAGGATTTATAGGAGTTATACGAAGAACTTGGCTAATACCAGCAGCGACAGCGAGACGTTGATAGCGCCCCCGATACGCGTCGCGATCTGGGCGAACGGCATCAGCGACATGCGGTTGCCGGCGGTGAGGATCGCGACGTCGCCGGTGCCGCCCTGCCCGCTCTGGCAGCAGGAGACAATCGCCACGTCGATAGGGTGCATGCCGATTTTCTTGCCGACGAAGAAACCGGTCGCCACCAGCGCGCTGACGGTTGTGACGATCACGATCAGATTCTGTACGGTGAACGCGTCCACCAGCTCCTGCCACGGCGTGATGGCCACGCCGACCGCGAACAGGATCGGATAAGTCACGGCGGTGCGGAAGAATTTGTACACCACCTGCGAGCCTTCCTGAATGCGCGGCGACACCCCGTGCGCCAGCTTCACCGCCACGGCGGCGAACAGCATGCCCACCGGCGCCGGCAGACCGATCAGGCGGTGCAGCAGCATGCCTACCATATACAGCAGGATGGCCAGCAGCGCGCCGCAGGCGATGGTGCTGACGTCCACCTTGCCGCTGATTTTTTCCACGGCGTTCATGTCGCTGTCGCCCTGCTTGCTCGGCATCAGGCTGCCTTCGCCGGTCAGGTGCGGATAACGCTTGCCCAACTGGTTGAGCAGGCCGGCGATGACGATGGCAGTCAGGCTGCCGAGCATCACGATCGGCAGAATGCGCCCCAACGCCACGCCCTGCTCCATGTGCAGGATCGCCGCGTAGCCCATCGACAGCGGGATCGCCCCTTCACCCACGCCGCCGGCCATGATCGGCAGGATCAGGAAGAAGAAGATCTGGAACGGCTCCAGGCCCAGCGCCATGCCGACGCCCATCCCCACCAGCATGCCGACGATCTCGCCGCACAGCATCGGAATGAAGATGCGCAGGAAGCCCTGGATCAGCACCTGGCGGTTCATGCTCATGATGCTGCCGACAATGATGCAGCAGATGTAGAGATAAAGAATGTTGGTCGATTTGTAGAACTTGGTGGTCGACTCCACCACCACGTCCGGCAGCAGGCCATAGTGCACCAGCGCGGAAGGAATGAAGGTGGCGCAGATCGCCGCCGCGCCCATTTTGCCGATCAGCGGCAGGCGCTTGCCGAATTCGCCGCAGGCGAAACCGAAGAACGCCAGGGTAGCCACCATCACCACGATATCGCTCGGCAATTTGCCTTCCAGGCAGTCGAGCAGAATCAATACGCCGGCCAGAATAAAGAACGGTAACGGAATAATCCCTACTTTATAATTGTCCAGTATCCGCCACCATTTCTCACGCAGAGGAATATCGGCGGCCTTGTCTTTGGCTACGAGGTAAGAATCATCTGTTGTGCTCATAATCTGGCCTCTTATTAGTTTGTTCAGCCATCATAGAGAAGCGCACGGATTATCTGCTGTGATTATGTTCAAAGTTAAAAAGGGTTTTTAATGGTGGTTATGGTTTCTATGGGGTTAATTAAGATTATGTAAAAACCGGCGTGGTTTTAATGGTGTTAATACCGCTTTTATTTTAAAGCTTATCAACTTTATCGCAGGCGAACAATTCTCGTCCGGTTCACTCTAATCCCGTGTGAGGGATCACAAGTTGATCGGGCGCAATATTACAGACCCCGCTTCTCGTGATAGGGTAAGGTTTCAGGATCTCTTTACGGTGAAGCACCGCCATGCGCCTCAAACTCTCATTTCAAATCAAGCTGTTTCTGTGCCTGGTGGCCTTCTCCTGCCTGTTGCTGACCTGCATCGGCGCCTATACCTATTACCAGTTGGATGCGCAGCTGCACCGCGATCTTGGTGCCCGCGCCCAGGTGCAGGCACGGGAAATCGCCCTCATCCCTTCGCTGGTGGACGCGGTCGAAAACAACGACGCCGCCAGAATTGCCGTGCTGATGAAAAAAATCCGCGCCAGCAGCGACGCCAGCTATATTGTCATCGGCGATAATCATGCCCGCCATCTTTATCATTCCGAATACGAAGGCCGCCTGGGCACGCCGATGATCGGCGGCGATAATAAAGAGGTGCTGGAAGGAAAAAGCATTATTTCCATTCGCAAGGGCGGCATTGGCGTTTCATTGCGCAGCAAGGCGCCGATCGTGGATGAAAATAATCGCGTGATCGGCATCGTTTCCGTTGGCTATTTGAAATCGCACATCGATAATTTAAATGCCAGGACGTTGACGCAAATTATCGGCTCCATCGTCCTGCTGCTGATCGCCCTGTTCGTGTTTTCCTGGCTGCTGTCGAAAAACCTCAAGCGCCAGATGTTCTGGCTGGAGCCGAAAGAGATCGCGCTATTGGTGCGCCAGCAAAAAGCGCTGCTGGAAGCCATCTATGAAGGGGTGATCGCCATCGATCCGCAGCTGCGGATCATCACCATCAACCATGCGGCGCGCGAGCTGCTGGATCTGCACCAGCCCGCCGCCGGCTTGCTGGGCCGGCCGATCGGCGACGTGATCCAGGCGCAGCCAAACTTCTTCGCCGCCGCGCAGCTGGGCCAGGATACGCATGACGAGGTGTGCCGCTTCAACCACGTGCGGGTGATCGCCAGCCGGGTGCGCATCATGCAGGAGCAGGAGCTGCAAGGCTGGGTGATCAGCTTCCGCGACAAGAACGATATCAATACCCTGAGCAGCCAGCTCAGCCAGGTGAAACGCTATGCCGACAACCTGCGTATCATGCGCCACGAGCAGCTGAACTGGACCGCCACGCTGGCCGGGCTGCTGCATATGCAGCGCTACGACGAGGCCATCCGCTACGTGGAGGCCCAGTCGGAGGGCGCGCAGGAAATCCTCGATTTCATCTCGCAGCGCTTCAGCTCGGCGGCGCTGTGCGGCCTGCTGCTGGGCAAATACTCCAGCGCCAGAGAAAAAGGCATTGAGCTGCGCTTCGATCCGGCCTGCCAGCTGCGACAGATCCCGGCGGCGCTGAATGAGACCGAACTGATGTCGATCGTCGGCAACCTGTTGGATAACGCCGTGGAGGCGACGCTGCACTACCCGGCCCCGCACGAAGCGATCGAGCTTTATATCAGCGACGGCAGCGACGAGCTGGTGATCGAGGTGGCGGATCGCGGCACCGGCATCGCCGAGGAGATTCGTGATACGCTGTTTGAACAGGGCGTCACCACCAAAGCGGATAAAAGCGACCACGGCATCGGCCTGCATCTGGTCGCCAGCCACGTGGCGCAGGCGCACGGCAGCATAGAAGTGTCGGACAACGAGCCGCACGGCGCGATATTCTCTATATTTATCCCTAAATAAAACCCATAACCCGATTTTTTGAGCACCCGATTATGTCACACCAAGCACTGGACGTTCTGATCGTGGAAGACGAGCCGCAACTGGCGACGCTGCACGCGGAGTTCATCGAGAAAAATTTCAACCTGCGGGTGGTGGCTTACGCCGCCACGCTGGCCGAAGCGCGGGCCAAAGCCAACGCGCATCAGCCGCGGCTGATCCTGCTGGATAACTTCCTGCCGGACGGCCAGGGCATCGAGCTGATGGAAGAACCGGCGGTGAAGAACCCCGCCTGTTCGGTGATCTTCATCACCGCCGCCAGCGACATGCATACCTGCAGCCAGGCGATCCGCAACGGCGCCTTCGATTACATCATCAAGCCGGTGTCCTACAAGCGGCTGCGCAATTCGCTCGAGCGCTTCATGCAGTTCGTGCAGACCCAGCGCACCTTCAAGATCATCGATCAGGACAACGTCGATGCGCTGTATAACCTGCAGTCGAAGCAGTTTTCCAGCGAGCCGAGCGCCAAGGGTATCGAAACCAACACCCTCGAGCTGGTGCAGGCGCTGTTTATCGCCCAGCCGACGGTGGCGCATGCGGTGGAAGACGTGGTTGAACAGGCCGGCATCAGCAAGACCACCGCCCGCCGTTATCTGGAATATTGCGTCGCCACCCAGTTCGTGCGGGTAGAGATGTTGTACGGCAATATCGGCCATCCGCGCAGGCTGTATCGCAAAGCCTGAGGCTGCCATCTGGCTGTCATATTACGGCGATAATATAACGCCCGACGATATCCCCTCGATATCGGCACCTGTCGTTAAAACTGATGAAATACTGATGACTTTTACCCGGCCTCTGGTCGGGTTTTTTATTATCCGAACGGCAGATGCAGAGTCGAAATATCCCACTGCTTTATGCCACATTATTTTCACCGAAAACCCACTCATGACGGCGAATAACGGTCGTCAATTTTGAGTCACGGGCCAAATTACCATAACCAATTAAAACCTTGATGTAAACCACTAATATCCCATTTAAACGACATTCAGGGTTGTCTCAGATATTCACTGTGTTAGGGTAAAAAGCTCTTTTATTTTGCTAAGGACAGCTCATATCGCGTTAATTAAACCAGAGGAAACAGCAAATTGCATGGCAATTAAACTCGAAGTAAAGAACCTGTATAAGATATTTGGCGAACACCCGGAACGCGCATTCAAACTGCTGGATAAAGGCCTGACAAAAGATCGGCTGTTTGAAAAAACCGGCTTATCGCTCGGCGTAAAAGACGCCACTCTGGCCATTGAAGAAGGCGAGATATTTGTCATCATGGGGCTCTCCGGTTCCGGCAAGTCCACCCTGGTACGCCTTCTCAATCGTCTGATAGAACCCACTCGCGGTCAGGTGCTGATCGACGGTGAGGACATCGCCAAAATATCCGACGCCGCGCTGCGCACCGTGCGGCGAAATAAGATCAGCATGGTATTTCAGTCATTCGCGCTAATGCCGCACATGAATGTCCTGAATAATACCGCTTTCGGTATGGAATTAGCCGGCACACCGCTGCAGGAGCGCCAGGAAAAAGCGCTGGATGCCCTGCGTCAGGTCGGACTGGAGAATTACGCGCTGTCTTATCCGGATGAATTATCCGGCGGCATGCGTCAGCGCGTAGGATTAGCCCGCGCGATGGCCAACGATCCGGATATATTATTGATGGACGAAGCCTTCTCGGCGCTCGATCCGTTAATTCGCACCGAAATGCAGGATGAGCTGGTGAAATTACAGGCCCAGCATCAGCGCACCATCGTATTTATTTCCCACGATCTGGACGAGGCGATGCGCATCGGCGATCGCATTGCCATCATGCAGGGCGGTGAGGTGATCCAGGTCGGCACGCCGGACGAAATCCTGAACAACCCGGCCAACGACTATGTGCGCACCTTCTTCCGCGGCGTGGACATCAGTCATGTGTTCAGCGCCAAGGATATCGCCCAACGGCGCCCGGTAACGCTGATCCGCAAAACCCCCGGTTTTGGCCCCCGCTCGGCGCTGCAGCTGCTGCGCGATGAGGACCGTGATTATGGTTATGTGGTTGAACGCGGGAAGAAATTTATCGGCGTGGTGTCGATAGAGTCGCTGAAAAAGGCGCTGTCCGCCAATCAAACGCTGGACGATGCCCTGCTCGAGGCCCCCGCCGCCGTGCCGGCCGACACGCCGCTCAGCGATCTGATCTCCCTGGTCGCCCAGGCCCCGTGCGCGGTGCCGGTGGTATGCGAAGAACATAACTATCTCGGCATCATCTCCAAGGCCATGCTGCTGCAGGCGTTGGACAAGGAGGGCTCCGCCAATGAGTGATACCACGCAAACCCAAGATCCCTGGGCTACCGCACCGGCCGATACCGGCGCCAACGCCGGCGACGCCTGGTCCAGCGCGCCGCCGCCGGCCGCCCATGACGCCGCCGCGTCAGGCGCAGATTGGCTCAGCAGTGCCCCGGCACAGCCGGAGCACTTCAGCCTGCTCGATCCGTTCCACAAAGCCTGGGTGCCGTTCGATACCTGGGTCACGCAAGGCATCGACTGGCTGGTGCTGCACTTCCGCCCGCTGTTCCAGGGCATCCGCGTGCCGGTCGACATGATCCTGAGCGGCTTCCAGCAATTGCTGCTGGGCATGCCGGCCCCGATCGCCATTTTGGTGTTCTCGCTGCTCGCCTGGCAGGTCTCGGGCCTCGGCATGGGCGCCGCGACGCTGCTCTCCCTGGTCGCCATCGGCGCCATCGGTGCCTGGTCGCAGGCCATGGTCACGCTGGCGCTGGTGCTGACCGCGCTGTTCTTCTGCATCCTTATCGGCCTGCCGCTCGGCATCTGGCTGGCGCGCAGCAAACATGCCGCCAAGGTGATAAGGCCGCTGCTCGACGCGATGCAAACCACCCCGGCCTTCGTCTATCTGGTGCCGATCGTCATGCTGTTCGGCATCGGCAACGTGCCGGGCGTGGTGGTGACCATTATCTTCGCGCTGCCGCCGATCGTGCGCCTGACCATTCTGGGCATCAAACAGGTGCCGGAAGATCTGATCGAGGCCGCCGAATCCTTCGGCGCCAGCCCGCGTCAGCTGCTGTTCAAGGTGCAGCTGCCGCTGGCGATGCCGACCATCATGGCCGGCGTGAACCAGACCCTGATGTTGGCGCTGTCGATGGTCGTCATTGCCTCGATGATCGCCGTCGGCGGTCTGGGGCAGATGGTGCTGCGCGGCATCGGTCGGCTGGACATGGGCCTGGCCGCCGTCGGCGGGGTCGGCATCGTGATCCTGGCAATCATTCTCGATCGCCTCACCCAATCGCTGGGGCGCGATCGCCGCAGCAAGGGCATCGGCCGCTGGTATCGCCGCGGCCCCATCGGGTTGCTGACTCGCCCGTTCATCAAACAAGCCTGACGCTTTTCCCGCCGGCGGCTGCAGCCCCGGCGGGCTATGACACCACCACATCGAAAGAGGGAAAACACTATGCGCACCACGGGCATCTGGGCTCTCGCCCTGACGACACTGATTGGCTCACAGAGCGCCATCGCGGCAGACTTACCCGGCAAGGGGATCGCGGTACAGCCGGTGCAAAGCACCATTTCCGAAGAGACGTTCCAGACGCTGCTGGTCAGCAAGGCGCTGGAGAAATTGGGTTACGACGTGAAGGAACCGCGTGAAGTGGATTACAACGTCGCCTACACCTCGATCGCCTCCGGCGATGCGACCTTTATCGCGGTCAACTGGGACCCGCTGCACGCCGATCAGTACAAGGCCGCCGGCGGCGACGCCAAGTTCTACCGCGAAGGCGTCTACGTCAACGGCGCCGCGCAGGGTTACCTGATCGACAAGAAAACCGCCGAGCAGTATCACATCACCAACGTCGAGCAGCTCAAGGATCCCAAGATCGCCAAGCTGTTCGACACCAACGGCGACGGCAAGGCCGATCTGACCGGCTGCACCCCGGGCTGGGGCTGCGAAGCGGTGATCAACCACCACATCAAGGCCTACGGCCTGAGCAATACCGTCGAACACAACCAGGGCAACTACGCGGCGATGATCGCCGACACCATCACCCGCTACAAAGAGGGCAAACCGGTGCTGTATTACACCTGGACACCGTACTGGGTCAGTGATGTGATGGTGCCGGGCCGCGACGTGGTCTGGCTGCAGGTGCCATTCTCTTCGCTGCCGGGCGAGCAGAAGAACGTCGACACCAAGCTGCCTAACGGCGCCAACTACGGCTTCCCGGTCAACACCATGCGCATCGCCGCCAACAAACAGTGGGCCGAAGCCAATCCGGCGGCCGCCAAGCTGTTCGCCATCATGAAGCTGCCGATCGCCGACATCAACGCGCAAAACCTGCGCATGCATGAAGGTCAGGCTTCGGAAGCCGATATCCAGAACCACGTTAACGGCTGGATCAAGGCGCACCAGGCGACCTTCGACGGCTGGGTGAAAACCGCCGCCGAAGCGGCGAAGTCGTAATCGTTCGGGGCGCCGCCTTTGCCGCGCCCCTACCCCGCCATATCGATGCCGCTGAACTGTAAAAAACGTGCGGCGGCATTCGACAAGGGCTGCGGCCAGATGCAGTACACCTGGCGCCGCGGCCCGTCTTCAATCGGAATCGACACCAGCGCGCTTAAGCGTTGCGCGGTCGAAACAGGTACGATACCCGCCGCCAATCCGCGCCGCACCAGATTCTCCAGCCATTCGATATGATCGATTTCAAAACTGACGTGCCGGCGGATACCCGCCGCCTGGAAGGCGCGATCGGTTTGGCGTCGCGCACCGGTGCCGCTGTAGAAATCCACCAGCGGCACTGCCGCCAGCGCCTGCAGGTTAACCCGCTCGCGGTTGGCCAGCGGGTGCTGCGGCGCCACCAGCGCCACCAGTGGCTCATCGGTCAACTGCCGGTGCGACATCGGCAGCAGATCGACATCGCCGGGCCAGATGCCGACGAACGCCATATCGCACTTCTGCTGACGCACATCCTCCAGCAGGGCTTCGCTCATGCCAACGTACAGGCGGATGTTCACCGCCGGATAGTGGCGATGAAACTTGTCGAGCTTTTCGGTCAGATCAATCGCGTTTATGGTTGAAATCGTGCCGATGGTCAGGGTGCCGGACACCGCATCGCCGGCGGCGGTCACCTCTTCCACCAGCGCCTGCTGCGCCGCCAACAGGCGCTGCGCCGACGGAATGAAAGCCTGGCCGGCGGGGGTCAACCGCACCCGGCGCGAGGTGCGCTCAAACAGCGTACAGCCCAGCTCTTCTTCCAGTTTGGCGATCTGGTGGCTGAGCGCCGACTGCACCGTATGGCAACGCTGCGCCGCCCGGGTGAAACTCTGTTCTTCCGCCACCGCCAGCGCATAGCGGATCTGTTTCAGGTTCATGGCATCTATCTTGAAATGAGATAAATCAAATGAAAATTATACATTGGTTTCCGCAGACGCGTTGCCGGATACTGCGCGCTATCTTCTTCCCGTGATGAAAAAAACATGAACCAACAAAACGCCCATCCGGACCTCAGTCCGGCGCTGACCGTGCTGATTGCCATCGCAACCGGTCTGGCGGTCGCCAGCAACTATTACGCGCAACCGCTGCTGGAAACCATCGCCACCGGTTTCAACCTGTCGGTCAACCAGGCCGGCTTTATCGTCACCGCCGCGCAGCTCGGTTACGCCACCGGCCTGCTGCTGCTGGTGCCGCTCGGCGACATGTTCGAACGCCGCGGCCTGATCGTTTTCATGACGCTGCTGGCCGCCGGAGGCATGCTGATCACCGCCACTTCCGCCACGCTGCCGATGATGATCCTCGGCACCGCGCTCACCGGGCTGTTCTCGGTGGTGGCGCAGATCCTGGTGCCGCTGGCCGCCACGCTGGCCCACCCGGAAAAGCGCGGCAAGACCGTCGGTATCATTATGAGTGGCCTGCTGCTCGGCATCCTGCTGGCGCGAACCGTCGCGGGCGCGCTGGCATCGTTCGGCGGCTGGCGCACCATCTACTGGGTCGCCAGCGTGCTGATGATCCTGATGGCGCTGATCCTGTGGCGCGCACTGCCGCGCTATAAGCAACACTCCGGGCTGAACTATCCGCAGCTGCTGGCCTCGATCTTCAGCCTGTTCTGCCGCACGCCACTGCTGCGCACCCGCGCCATCCTCGGGGCCCTGTCGTTCGCCAACTTCAGCGTGCTCTGGACCTCAATGGCCTTCCTGCTCGCCGCGCCGCCATTCAACTATTCCGAGGGGGTGATCGGGCTGTTCGGCCTGGTGGGCGCCGCCGGTGCGCTGGCCGCTTCGCGCGCCGGTCATCTGGCGGACAAAGGCAAGGCCGGGTTGACCACCACCGTCGGCCTGGTGCTGCTGCTGCTGTCCTGGATCCCTATCGCATTGGCCAAACAATCGCTGTGGGCGCTGATCGCCGGCATTCTGATCCTCGATCTGGCGGTGCAGGCGGTGCACGTCACCAACCAGAGCGTGATGTACCGCATCATGCCGGACGCGCGCAACCGCCTGACCGCCGGCTACATGACCAGCTACTTTATCGGCGGCGCCCTCGGTTCACTGCTCTCCGCCTCGGCCTATCAGCATGCCGGCTGGTACGGCGTGGCCACCGCCGGCGGGGTGCTATGCCTGCTCAACCTGCTGACCTGGTGGCTCGGCAAGCACCACGATCCGCAGGGGCCGGCGACAATCTGATTATCGTGCAAATAGTCACTTAAGAAATTTATTAGCGGTGCAGGGTATAAACATTACTTACTCTCTGGTAATGTTCTGGGCATAAACTATTGAAGTCCTATCTACCCTGCGACCCACAACCATGCAAAGCCAAGCTGCAGACAGCCTCAATCCGCCCGCCGTCAGCGCCACCTTCGCCAACGGCGTCGTCGACAGTTTGCCGATCGTCATCGGGTATGTCCCGGTGGCGTTCGCCTTCGGCCTCAGCGCCGTCAAGCTGGGCTTTTCCCCGCTGGAAAGCATTTTCTTCTCCTGCATCATCTACGCCGGCGCCAGCCAATTCGTGATCACCGCCCTGCTGAGTGCCGGCATGTCGCTGTGGGTCTCCGCGCTGACGGTGATGGCGATGGACGTGCGCCACCTGCTGTACGGCCCGGCGCTGCGTCACCGTATCGTCTCGCGCATGTCGCCCGGCAAAACGGCGATATGGGCCTTTGGCCTGACCGATGAGGTCTTCGCCGCCGCGACCGCCAAGCTGATGCGCAATAACCGCAGCTGGAGCGAAAACTGGATGCTGGGCATCGCGCTCTGTTCCTGGCTTTCCTGGGTAGCCGGCACCGCGCTCGGCGCGCTGTTCGGCAACGGCCCGCTGGAGCAGTTCCCGGTGATCGAGGCCTCGCTGGCCTTCATGCTGCCGGCGCTGTTTCTCAGCTTCCTGTTGGCCGCCTTCCGGCGTCCGCAGAGCCTGACCATTGCTGCCTCATTGGCCGGCGCGCTGCTCGGTGTGGTGCTGTTCTCCATCCCGGTCGCCATTTTGGCCGGCATCGGCGCCGGTTGCGTCGCCGCCCTGTTCCAGCCCGCGCCTGCGGAGGCCAACCATGAACACTGATGTGCTGGTGATCGGTCTGGTGGTAGGGTGCGCCAATTACCTGTTCCGTTATCTGCCGCTGCGGCTGGCGCCGGCGCGCGCCCAGCCCGGCCTCAAACGCGGTAGAGCCGCCCTGCTGCTCGACAGCATCGGCATCGCCTCGATCTGCGCCCTGCTGGTGGTCTCCAGCACGCCGGTGGTGATGCGCGAACCGGATAAGCTGCTGCCGACGTTGGCGGGCTTCGCCGCGCTGGCGCTGTGCTTCTACCGTAGCAAAAGCATCATTCTGTCGACGCTGCTCGGCGCGACGGCCTTTGGCGTCACATTAAAGCTGTTAATGCTTTTCGGTCCGGGCTGACGCCGCTCCCGATCGTTTGGCTTCACTTTGGCGTTTTCATGCGTCACATCTTTACAAACACTGACAAATGACACGAATTGCTAAATTATCCGCACGGCTGAACATTTACATTATTAGTCACCGTCGTTACTATCTCGAACGAAATTAATGAGGCCCTAAATTATGGAAAGCTCGTTTGCCCCCATAGAACAAATGCTGAATTTCCGCGCCACCCGGCAGAAAGATTTCCCGTATCAGGAAATCCTGCTGACCCGCCTGTGCATGCACATGCAAGGCAAGCTGCTGGAAAACCGCAACAAGATGCTGAAGGCGCAGGGGATTAACGAAACACTGTTTATGGCGCTGATCACCCTGGATGCGCAGGAGAGCCACAGCATCCAACCTTCTGAGCTAAGCTCTGCCTTAGGCTCCTCGCGCACCAATGCAACCCGCATCGCCGACGAGCTGGAGAAACGCGGTTGGATCGAGCGCCGGGAAAGCGACAACGATCGCCGCTGCCTGCATCTGCATCTGACGCCGCAGGGGGAAGAATTTCTCAGTCAACTGCTGCCGCCACAGCACCAATGTCTGCATTTCCTGTGGTCCACGCTGACCGACGATGAGCAAAAACAGCTGGAACAGCTGACGCGCAAATTGCTGGCACGTCTGGATCAAATGGAAATCACAGAACAGTTATCCTAATTCACAATTTCTGTTCAGGTACCTACTTATGCGATCCCCATTCAACTGGAGATTCACCCCGCTGTTCGCCGTGTTGCTGCTGGCCGGGTGTGCTTCGACCGATAATATTGCCCCGCAATCCACGCTGATGGATCCGCAGAGCCTGCAGTTGGCTCAGCCGAAGGTCAGTTCGCTGGCCGTCAGCCCGCAGTGGTGGCGCGCCCTCAAGGATCCGCAGTTGGACACGTTGATGACGCAGACGCTGCAAAATTCGCCGACCCTGCGTCAGGCCGCCGCCCGCGTGCGCGAAGCGCAGAGCGTGGTGGGCGAAGCCAACGCCGCCAACGGGCCGAACCTGGATCTGAACGCCAGCACCCAGCGCCAGCGCATACCGCAAAACGTCAATATGGGGCTGGGGTATCCACAAAAACCTATCTATGAAAGCTCCAACTCACTGGGGTTAAATTTGGCGTATGAATTCGACTGGTGGGGTAAATACCGCAACCAGGTGAACGCCGCCAAGGCGCAAGTGAACGCCGCGCGCGCCGAGCAGGAACAGGCGGCGCTGACGCTGACCAGTTCTGTGGCGTCCGCCTACTACCAGCTGCAGAGCAATCTGGCGCTCGAGAAGCTGCTGCAGCAGGAAGTGAACAACAATGAGCGCCTGACCGCGCTGCGCCAACAGCGCTATCAGGCCGGCCTGACCGGCGTCGACGTGCCGCAACAAACTCAGGCGCAGTCCGACGTCGCCAAGCAGCAGATCCTGCAGCTGCAATCGCAGATCGAGCAGCTCAGACACCAGCTCGCCGCGCTGGCGGGCCAGGGGCCAAACGCCATGCAGCACCTGCGTCAGGTGCCGCTGCCCGCAGACAACCTGATGGCGCCGCAGGGCGAGCTGACGGCGGATCTGCTGGGCAAACGCCCGGACATCGCCGCGCAACGCCAGCTGGTGGAGTCCTACAGCCAGCGCGTCAGCGCCGCACGCAAAGAGTTTTACCCCAGCCTGACCATTTCAGCCTTCGCCGGTCTGATGACCACCAATGTCGGTGGCACCAACCCGAACCTGTTTGAAGCGGCCAGCCAGGCCTGGAACGTGATGCCGGCGATTTCGCTGCCGATCTTCCACGCCGGGGCGCTGCGCAGCAAGCTGGGCGAGGAATCCGCGCTGTATGACGAAGCGGTGGAATCCTATAACCAAACCATCCTGAATGCGGTACAGGAAACCGCCGACGCCATCACCATCCAGCAGAGTTCTGCGCAACAGCAGCTGCAGGCGGCGTCCGCGGCCCAGTCGATGCAACAGGTGTATCAGGTCGCCAACGCCCGTTACCAGGCAGGGATTATCGGGCGCGACGATCTGTTGACCAGCCAGACGCAGCTATTGCAGCAGCAACAGGCGGAGTTGAATGCCAGCAGCAATTTACTGCAGGCGAAGATAGGACTGATCCGCGCGCTGGGCGGTGGCTATCAGGCCCCGGCCGCAGCGGATTCGAAAGCATAATAATATAAGGCTTGGAGAACACCATGAGCGCAAGCGCGGAAATCCAAAACCCGCAGCAGCCGAGCGGCAAAAAGAAGCAGCGTAAATTTTGGCTGCTGTTGCTGACGGTTATTTTCATTGTTATAGGGGTGGCTTACTTAGTGTATTGGTTCCTGGTGCTGCGTCATCACCAGGAAACCGACGACGCCTACGTCTCCGGCAACCAGGTGCAGATCATGGCTCAGGTGTCCGGCAGCGTGAACAGCGTCAATTTTGACAACACCGACTACGTCAAGCAGGGCGACGTGCTGCTGACGCTCGATCCGACCGATGCCGAGCAGGCGTTTGAACGCGCCAAAACCGGCCTGGCCAACAGCGTGCGTCAGACCCACCAGCTGATCATCAACAGCAAGCAGTATCAGGCCAACATCGCCCTGCGCAAGACCGATCTGAGCAAGGCCGAGAACGATCTGAAACGCCGCGTGGTGCTGGGCAGCGTTGACGCCATCGGCCGCGAAGAGCTGCAACACGCTCGCGATGCGGTCGACAGCGCCAAGGCCGCGCTGGAAGTGGCGGTGCAGCAATACAACGCCAACCAGGCGATGGTACTGAATACCCCGCTGGAACAGCAGCCGGCGATCCAACAGGCCGCCGCGCAGATGCGCGATGCCTGGCTGGCGCTGCAACGAACCAAAGTGATCAGCCCCATTACCGGTTATGTCTCACGCCGCAGCGTGCAGGTCGGCGCGCAGATCGCCGCCGGTTCGCCGCTGATGGCGGTGGTACCGGCCGATCACATCTGGGTTGACGCCAACTTCAAGGAAACCCAGATCGCCAACATGCGTATCGGCCAGTCGGCGACGGTGGTCAGCGACGTCTACGGCGACGACGTGGTGTATCAGGGCAAAGTGGCCGGTATCGACATGGGCACCGGCAGCGCCTTCTCGCTGCTGCCGGCCCAGAACGCGACCGGCAACTGGATCAAGGTAGTGCAACGTCTGCCGGTGCGTATTGAGCTCGACGCCAAGCAGGTGGCGGATCATCCGCTGCGCATCGGTCTTTCGACGCTGGTGACCGTCGACACCGCCAATCTGGACGGCCGCGTGCTGGCCGACGTGGTGCGCGACAAACCGCTGTACCAGAGCGACGCGCTGGCGTTGAATCTGGCGCCGGTTAACCAGCTGATCGCCGACGTGATCCATGCGAACGCCGGCTAAGCGCGCGGGAGGCCATCTTGCCACAGAAACCGCTTGAAGGCGCCCAGCTCGCCTGGATGACGGTCGCGCTCGCCATGGCGACCTTCATGCAGGTGCTGGACTCTACCATCGCCAACGTGGCGATCCCCACCATTGCCGGTAACCTCGGGTCTTCCAACTCGCAGGGCACCTGGGTGATCACCTCGTTCGGCGTGGCGAACGCCATCTCGATCCCGATCACCGGCTGGCTGGCGAAGCGCATCGGCGAAGTGCGGCTGTTCCTCTGGTCCACCGCGCTGTTCGTCATCGCCTCCTGGCTGTGCGGCATCTCCAACAGCCTCGGCATGCTGATCTTCTTCCGCGTGATCCAGGGCGTGGTGGCCGGGCCGCTAATCCCGCTGTCGCAGAGCCTGTTGCTGAACAACTACCCGCCCGCCAAGCGAGCGATGGCCCTGGCGCTCTGGTCGATGACCGTTATCGTCGCGCCGATCTTCGGGCCAATCCTCGGCGGTTACATCAGCGACAACTACCATTGGGGTTGGATCTTCTTCATCAACATCCCAATCGGCGCCTTTGTTATTATGGCGGCGATGGCGACGCTGAAGGGGCGAGAAACCAAAACCGAGATCAAACCGATCGATACGGTCGGCCTGGTGCTGCTGATCGTCGGCATCGGTTCGCTGCAGGTGATGCTCGATCAGGGCAAGGAGCTGGACTGGTTCAACTCGACCGAGATCATCACCCTGACCGTCGTGGCGGTCGTGGCGCTGCTGTTCCTGGTGGTCTGGGAGCTGACGGACGACCACCCGGTGGTGGATCTGTCGCTGTTCAAGTCGCGCAACTTCACCATCGGCTGCCTGTGCATCAGCCTGGCCTACATGCTGTACTTCGGCGCCATCGTGCTGTTGCCGCAGCTGCTGCAAGAGGTGTACGGCTATACCGCCACCTGGGCGGGGCTGGCGTCGGCGCCGGTCGGGCTGATCCCGGTGCTGCTGTCGCCGATCATCGGTAAGTTCGGCAACCGGCTCGACATGCGCAAGCTGGTGACCTTCAGCTTCATCATGTATGCCGTGTGCTTCTACTGGCGCGCCTATACGTTTGAGCCAGGCATGGACTTCGGCGCTTCGGCCTGGCCGCAGTTCGTTCAGGGGTTCGCCATCGCCTGCTTCTTCATGCCGTTGACCACTATCACGCTGTCCGGCCTGCCGCCGGAACGCATGGCGGCGGCATCGAGCCTGTCGAACTTTACGCGAACGCTGGCGGGTTCGATCGGTACCTCGATCACCACCACCCTGTGGACGCAGCGCGAATCACAGCACCATTCGCAACTCACGGAGTTCGTCAATCCGTATAACCCGCAGTCGCAGGAGATGTACCGGCAGTTGGAGCAGCTTGGCATGAGCAAGCAGCAGGCGTCGGCGTATATCGCCAACGAGATCACCGCGCAGGGCCTGATCATCTCCGCCAACGAGATCTTCTGGCTGTCGGCCGGGGTGTTCCTGGTGCTGCTGGTGCTGGTATGGGTGGCGAAACCGCCGTTCAGCTCCGGCGGCGGTGGGGGCGGCGGCGCCCACTAAGCTTCAATAAACGAAACGGGCGCCCTGAGGCGCCCGTTTTTTTATCCGACGTAGAACAGATTACGCCTGATTCTGACGCCACCAGTCCGCCAGCAGAATGCCGGTCGCCACGGAAACGTTCAGGCTTTCCACTTTACCGGTGCCGCCGATCGAGACGCTCATGTCGCCCTGCTGCCAGGCGCTGTCGCTCAGACCGTCACGTTCCTGGCCCAGCACCAGCACCATCTTGGCCGGCAGCTTGGCCTGCGCCAGCGCGGTGCCTTTGTGGCTCGAGGTCGTGACGATGGTGTAACCCGCCTTACGGAAGGTATCCAGCACCGACAGGAAATCATCGGCGTTGATCGCCTTGATATGCTCCGCGCCGCCTTCTGCGGTGCGCACCGCCGCGCCGGATTCCAACAGCGCCGGATCCTGCAGCAGCACGCCGTTGACGCCGAAGTGGGCGCACGAACGGACGATGGCACCCAGGTTATGCGGGTTGCCCACTTCTTCCAGCGCCAATACGCAGTCGGTCGCCGGTGCGGTTTTCAGGTAGGTCTGCGCATCCAGGCCCTGACGCTTTTTGATCAGGAAGCAGACGCCGCCGTGGTGCTCGGTACCGGAAGCCTTGGCCAGCTCTTCCTCATCCACCACGTGGTAGGCTTTGCGGTTAGCCGCCATCCAGCGCAGCGCTTCACGGAAGCGTGGGGTGACCGACTGCACGAACCAGGCGCGCACGATCGCTTCCGGGCGGCTGGCGAACAGCGCCTGACAGGCGTTTTCACCGTAAACGCGGGTTTCTTCCGCGCGCTGGCGGCGCAGCTGTTCCGGATCGATAAAGCTTTTGCCGCTGATACCGCCGTGATCGAACGCCGGCTCTTCATTCGGCGCACGCGAGACGGTTCTCCACGGTGACTCGTTGCCACCGCGATCTTCAGTGCGCGCCGGACGGCGAGGACGATCGCTTTCACTGCGGCGGGAGTCGGCGCCGCGGCGATCGTTGCCGCCACGCGCCTTGTCTTGACCAGCGCGGCCCGAGCGCGCACCGTCAGCCGGACGGCCTTTGCCGGCCGGACGTTTATTCTTGTTGCGGTCATCGCCATTGTCGTCGTCATTGCGGACGTACATCACTTTGACTTTACCGTTCTTGCCACTAAATGAATCGTTCATTGTCTTCTCCACCAACGCGCAGGGCGCGAAGATTACCTGATGTTGGTGCACGAAGCCACCAACTTGCGCTAAAAGCTCCCAACTATCACATCCATTGAACAAACCTCATTGTTCACGCGCCGGGTTTTGCCGATAATTGTCAGCATTAAAGAAACATCTCCGCAACCGCGTTGCGGGGACCATGCTTTCTCTGTACCCGAGGTCAACATGAATACAGTTTGTGCAGCTTGCAATGCCACCAACCGCGTACCGGAAGAACGTCTGGCGGACAACGCGAAATGCGGCCGCTGCGGCCATGAGCTCTTCGACGGTGAAGTGATCAACGCCACCGCCGCCACGCTGGACCAGTTGCTGCAGGACGATCTGCCGGTCGTGGTCGATTTCTGGGCGCCGTGGTGCGGCCCATGCCGCAGCTTTGCGCCGATCTTTGAAGACGTGGCCGAAGAGCGCGCCGGCAAAGTGCGCTTCGTGAAAGTAAATACCGAAGCCGAGCCGGAGCTGAGCGCCCGTTTCCGCATCCGCAGCATCCCGACCATCATGGTGTTCCGTCAGGGCAAGATGGTCGACATGCTCAACGGCGCGATGCCAAAAGCGCCGTTTGACAACTGGCTCAACGAGTTAGTGTGATTCGGCAAGTATAGGCCGTATCCCTCCATCGCGCGCGAACGCGCCCCGATCGAGCCCGCCCCTCCCGGCGGGCTTTTTTCTGCGTTACAATGGCGGTTTTTCCCCAGGATCGTTATGACCGACAACGCCGTACTTCGCCTGCGCCAGTTCCGTTTAGACCGCGCCACCCGCCCCTTTCTGGCGCGCGGTTGCCGGGTGGCGCGTTGTCAGGGTTGCCTGCTGCCGCATAAAAACTGCCTGTGCGACACCATTCGCCCGCAGCAGGCCGGCAGCCGTTTCTGCCTGATCATGTTCGGCGCCGAGCCGCTCAAGCCCAGCAACACCGGCCGCCTGATCGCCGATATCCTGCCGGACACCCAGGCGTTCCTCTGGTCGCGTACCGAGGTCGATCCCGCCCTGCTGGCGGCCATCAACGATCCGACGCGGCAGCCTTATGTGGTGTTCCCCGCGTCCTACGCCGACGCCGAACGGCCGGTGTTCAGCGAACTGCCCGTCGGCGGCAAACCGCCGCTGTTCATCATGCTGGACGGCACCTGGGCGGAGGCGCGCAAAATGTTCCGTAAAAGCCCGTATCTCAATCAATTCCCGGTGTTTTCCCTCAACGTCGACGCCGCATCGGACTACCAGCTGCGTGAAGCCAGCCGCGCCGAGCAACACTGCACGGCGGAAGTGGCCGCCGCTCTGCTGCAACAGGCGGGCGATCTGCCGGCCGCCGACGGATTGAATCAGCATTTCCGCTATTTCCGTCAACAGTATCTGGCGGGAAAACCGACCCGGCCGGAGGCACCGGTCACAGCAATGTAGCCATAAAGCGCCTAAAATCAGGCGTAACGTTGCCTATAGCCAATAGCATTCAAAAGACAGGTAGGCGGCAACTGAACGCATCCCTGGGAGCTTAGTTAACTAAGTGACCTGGGTGAGAGAGGGCAGCCAACACCCCTGTCTTTTGAAGGATGACGGATATAAAGGAGCCGTGCATGAGCCAGCGAGGGTTAGAAGCGCTACTACGTCCCAAATCGATCGCCGTGCTGGGTGCTTCGCAGCAGCCCGGCCGCGCCGGCAACCTGATGATGAGCAACCTGCTGGCAGGCGGTTTCGGCGGGCCCATCTTGCCGGTCACGCCGCGCTACAAGGCGGTATGCGGCGTGATGGCCTACCCCGACGTCGCCAGCCTGCCGCTGACGCCGGATCTGGCGATCATCTGCACCCACGCCAAACGCAATTTGGCGCTGATTGAAGCGCTGGGCCAACGCGGCTGCAAAACCGCCATCGTACTCTCTTCGCCGCCGGAACAGTTCGCCGAGCTGAAGGCCTGCGCGCAGCGCTACGCCATGAGGCTGTTGGGCCCCAACAGCCTGGGGCTGCTGGCGCCGTGGCAGGGCATCAACGCCAGCTTCTCGCCGGTGCCGATCCAAAAGGGCAAGCTGGCGTTTATCTCGCAGTCCGCCGCCGTGGCCAACACCATTCTCGACTGGGCGCAGCAGCGCGAAGTCGGCTTCTCCTACTTCATCGCGCTGGGCGACAGCCTGGACATCGACGTCGACGACCTGCTCGACTTTTTGGCGCGCGACAGCAAGACCAGCGCCATCCTGCTGTATTTGGAAAACATCAGCGACGCACGGCGCTTTCTCTCCGCCTCGCGCAGCGCCTCACGCAACAAGCCCATTCTGGTGATCAAAAGCGGCCGCAGCCAACAGGCGCAACTCTTGCTCAATAGCAAGCTGGGGCTGGACGCCGCCTATGACGCCGCCATCCAGCGCGCCGGCCTGCTGCGCGTGCAGGATACCCATGAACTGTTCTCGGCAGTGGAAACCCTCAGCCATATGCATCCGCTGCGAGGGGAACGGTTGATGATCGTCAGCAACGGGGCGGCGCCGGCGGCGATGGCGCTGGACGAACTGCTCGGGCGCAACGGCAAGCTGGCGACGCTGAGCGATGAGAGCCTGGCGAAACTGAGCGATGCGCTGCCGGATTTCATCCGCGCCGGCAACCCGCTCGACCTGCGCGATGACGCCACGCCGCAGCGTTTCCTGGCGGCTATCGAAGCGCTGCTCGACAGCCACGACTATGACGCGCTGCTCTTGATCCATGCGCCGAGCGCGGCGGCACCGGGCACCGCCACGGCGGAACGGCTGATCGACGCGCTGCACCGCCATGCGCGCGGCAAGCGCATCACGCTGCTGACCAACTGGTGCGGCGAATACTCTTCGCAAGAGGCGCGCCGGCTGTTTACCGAGGCCGCCATTCCCACCTACCGCACGCCGGAAGGCGCGGTGACCGCCTTTATGCATATGGTGGAATACCGCCGTAACCAGAAGCAGCTGAAGGAGACGCCGGCGCTGCCGATCGGCCTGACCGCCAACACCGCCGATGCCCACCGGTTGATCCATCAGGCGCTGGCCGAAGGCGCCACCCAGTTGGATACCCACGAGGTGCAATCCATTCTGCAGGCCTATGACCTGAGCACCCTGCCGACCTGGATCGCTGAAGACAGCGCCGAAGCGGTACATATCGCCGAACAGATCGGCTACCCGGTGGCGCTGAAGCTGCGTTCGCCGGATATCCCGCACAAATCGGAAGTTCAGGGCGTCATGCTCTACCTGCGCACCGCGACCGAAGTACAGCGCGCGGCGGAAGCAATCCTCGATCGCGTGAAGCGCACCTACCCTCAGGCACGCATCCATGGCCTGTTGGTGCAGAGCATGGCCAACCGCGCCGGCGCCCAGGAACTACGCATCGCGGTAGAGCAGGATGCGATTTTCGGCCCGCTGATCATGTTGGGCGAAGGCGGCGTAGAGTGGCGCCAGGAAAATCAGGTGGCGGTCGCGCTGCCGCCGCTGAACATGGCGCTGGCGCGTTATCTGGTGCTGCAGGCGGTGAAAGGCGGCAAGATCCGCGGGCGCAGCGCGCTGCGGCCTTTGGATATCCCTGGACTAAGCCGCCTGCTGGTGCAGGTCTCCAACCTGATCCTCGACTGCCCGGAGATCACCCGGTTGGATATTCACCCGGTGTTGGCCTCCGGCAGCGAATTTACCCTGCTGGACGTTTCGATGCAGCTCGCGCCGTTCAGCGGCGATCCTCAGGCGCGGCTGGCGATCCGCCCTTATCCGCACGAGTTGGAAGAGACCATCGCGCTGAAAGACGGCAGCCAATGCCTGTTCCGCCCGATCCTGCCGGAAGACGAGCCGGCGCTGAAGCATTTCATCGACCGAGTGACCAAGGAAGACCTCTATTATCGCTACTTCAGCGAGATCAACGAGTTTACCCATGACGATTTGGCCAACATGACGCAGATCGACTACGATCGAGAAATGGCCTTTGTGGCGGTGCGCGCAGACGAGATCATCGGCGTGACCCGCGCGCTGTCCGATCCGGACAACACCGACGCCGAGTTCGCCGTGCTGGTGCGTTCCGACCTCAAAGGCGTGGGCCTGGGCCGTCAGCTGCTGGAGAAAATGATCGCCTATGCGCGCGCTCATGGCCTGACCCGCCTGAGCGGCATTACCATGCCGAATAACCGCGGCATGATCGCACTGGCGCAGCGGCTGGGCTTTGGCATCGAGGTGCAGCTTGAGGACGGCATCGTCAATCTGACGCTGCCGCTGCAGGCCGCCGACGCGCAGTGACCTGCGTCGCAATGCGCTACGAATCCACCACTTAACGCCAAAACATACGCACAATCGAGGCAACTAATGGTATTATCGCCCGATTATTCGGTTTATTGTTTTTAAGCCTGTGGCGTTCCGGCCATCAATCATGAGAGAAGAAGCGCACTGTGATGTTGTCAAAATTTAAACGTAGCAAACATCAACAACACCTTGCACAACTGCCCAAACTCCCCCAGACGGTTGCTGATGTTCGTACGCTGTACGCGCCGTCCGACTTTCGCACCACGCTGCTGGATTCCATCGCCAACGCCACCCAACGCATCTATCTGGTGGCCCTGTATCTGGAGCATGACGACGCCGGGCGTGAGGTCCTCAACGCGCTGTATCAAGCCAAACAGCGGCGCCCCGAGCTGGAAATCTGCGTGCTGGTTGACTGGCACCGCGCACAGCGCGGGCGCATCGGCGCCGCCGCCGCCAATACCAACGCCGACTGGTACTGCGCCATGGCCAGCCAGCATCCGGAGCAATCGGTGCCTATCTACGGCGTGCCGGTCAATACCCGCGAAGCGCTGGGCGTATTGCATCTGAAGGGCTTTGTGGTCGACGATACCGTGATCTACAGCGGCGCCAGCATCAATGACGTCTATCTGCATCAGCATGAGAAATACCGTTACGATCGCTACCAGCTGATCACCAATGAGGTGTTGGCCGATACCCTGATCGATTACATCAAGCAGCATCTGCTCACCGCCGGCGCCGTACAGCGCCTCGATCGCAGCGATCGACCGAAAAGCCCGGAGATCAAAAACGAGACCCGTCTGTTTCGTTTCGCCCTGCGCCGCGCCGGTTACCACTTCCGCGGCAAGGCCGGCAACGATGAGCTGGCGGTGACGCCGCTGGTTGGGCTTGGCAAGCAAAGCGTGCTGAATAAAACCATTCATCACCTGATGTCGTGCACCGACCAGAAACTGACGCTGTGTACCCCTTATTTCAACCTGCCGGCGCTGCTGGTGCGCAACATCATTTATCTGCTGCGCCAGGGCAAACAGGTGGAGATCATCGTCGGCGACAAGACCGCCAACGACTTCTATATTCCGGAAGACCAACCGTTCAAAATCATCGGCGCGCTGCCCTACCTGTACGAGATCAACCTGCGCCGCTTCCTGAGCCGGTTGCAGCGTTACGTCGACACCGGCCAGCTGATCGTGCGTCTGTGGAAGGATGGCGATAACAGCTATCACCTGAAAGGCATGTGGGTAGACGAAGAGTGGCAGCTGGTCACCGGCAATAACCTCAACCCACGCGCCTGGCGGTTGGATCTGGAAAACGCCATTCTGATCCACGATCCCAAGCAGGAAATGCGCGAGCAGCGGCAAAAAGAGCTGGAATGCATCCGCACTCACACCTCCGTGGTCGGCCACTATCAGGAGCTGCAAAGCATTCAGCAGTATCCGATCAAGGTGCGTAAGCTGATTCGCCGTCTGCGGCGTATCCGCATCGACCGGCTGATTAGCCGTATCCTGTAAGATGCACTCTGACCCCGGCCAAGGCCGGGGTTTTTATTACAGCTGTATCTCCTTGCCTTTGCGATGCAACCGGAGCGAGACCAGCAACGCCAGCAGGCACATGCCGGAAACGTACCAGAAGAAAGCGTTTTCCACGCCAAACGATTTAAGCGACAACGCGACATATTCCGCCGAACCGCCGAACATGGCATTCGCTACCGCATAAGACAAACCCACCCCTAGCGCACGCACCTCCGGCGGGAACATCTCGGCTTTAAGCAGCCCGCTGATCGCGGTATAAAAGCTGACGACGAACAACGCCAGCACGATCAGGCCGAACGCCATAAAGGGGTTGGTCACCTCTTTCAGGGCGAACAGGATCGGCACCGTCAGCACGGTGGCCAATGCCGAGAAGATCAGCATCGAGCTGCGACGGCCGATTTTATCCGAGAACGCGCCGACCGCCGGCTGCAGTAGCATGAAGACGAACAGCGCGACGGTCATGATGGCGCTGGCCAGCTTGGCGTCCATACCGGCGGTGTTCACCAGATATTTCTGCATGTAGGTGGTGAAGGTGTAGAAGGTCAGCGAACCGGCGGCGGTAAAGCCCAGCACCATCAGGAACGCTTTGCGGTTCTTCCACAGTCCCGTCAGCGAACCGGCATCTTTGTGGTTACGCGTCTTCGCATCGGAGGTTTCATTCAGCGAACGGCGCAGGTACAGCGCCACCACCGCCAACACCGCCCCCAAGGCAAACGGAATACGCCATCCCCAGGCCTTCAGTTCTTCGCCGGACAATATTTGCTGCAGGATCACCAAGACCAGCAGCGCCAGCAGTTGCCCGCCGATCAGCGTGACATACTGGAACGAGGCATAAAAGCCACGTCGGCCCTTGATCGCCACCTCGCTCATATAGGTCGCGCTGGTGCCATACTCCCCCCCTACCGACAGCCCCTGGAACAGGCGGGCGATCAACAGCAGCGCCGGCGCCCAGCTGCCGATCGATTCATAAGTCGGCAGGCAGGCAATCACCAGCGATCCGGCGCACATCATGCAGACCGAAATCAGCATTGAGTTTTTCCGACCATGCTTGTCAGCGATGTAGCCGAATAACCAACCGCCGATCGGCCGCATGAAGAAGCCGGCGGCGAATACTCCGGCGGTTTGCAGCAGCTGTGTCGTGCTGTTGCCCGCCGGGAAGAACGAGGCGGCAAAGTAAATGGAGCAGAAGGAGTAAACGTAAAAATCAAACCACTCCACCAGATTGCCTGACGAAGCCCCGACGATAGCAAAAATGCGTTTCTTATTATCCAGCGCTCCCTGTTCGGCGCCGTGCTCATCCCCAAGAGCCGAGGTTGTTTCTGTCATGATGTTTTCTCCGAGCCATAGCAATGATGAAGTTCGGCTTCCTGCTGCCCTGGTTGTTACTTTATTGTTACCTATAAGTTAACAGCCAAACTTAATAGCGGACGAAGAATATCTGACATTCAGAGAAACAATGCGTTGGTTTTGTGATGAATATTAAACAGTACGATGAAAGCTGAAACGGATTACAACGGGGATTTTTCATTTTACGCACAGCAAAAAGCCCTGAACGTCAGTTCAGGGCTTTCGGCTTTATTTGATGCCTGGCAGTGTCCTACTCTCGCATGGGGAGACCCCACACTACCATCGGCGCTACGGCGTTTCAC
>Ga0153999_1000079_pt1 | contig 53563 bp, 47 predicted proteins | sample TSNC083MetaG_FD_104675 | JGI IMG/M metagenome (GOLD analysis project Ga0153999, IMG submission 104675) | Attine ant fungus gardens microbial communities from North Carolina, USA - TSNC083 MetaG | ecosystem: Host-associated > Fungi > Mycelium > Unclassified | place: USA: North Carolina, Lumber...
ACTTTTGTGGGGCTATAGCTCAGCTGGGAGAGCGCTTGCATGGCATGCAAGAGGTCGACGGTTCGATCCCGTCTAGCTCCACCACCATTTAAAAAGCCGACCTTAGGGTCGGCTTTTTGCTTTTAACGCGGCGAATGCCCGCCTGTCGTCTGGATTAACCAGAGGCCGAGTGGCTCTGGCTTTCCATAGGTTATGCTTCCGGTTTATCAAGACTAGCGATAAGAAACGGTGAACTGTGCGACGGCATTGACTTCACCCGGCGTGACGTTTTCTCTCGTTTGATAGTATTGCACGCTGAGTGGGATCTCATTGATGCCCACTAATGTCTGGTTCAACATACCGGCCTTAGAACCCAGTTCAAAGGGAATGCCGTTGCGCAGTATCTGCAGGCCGACGCCGGTGGCCGCATCTTTCGATGGCGTAGTCGCCAATACCTGGCGATTGCCGTTAGCCATTTCACCACGTATTTCCAGATCGACCTTGGTATTGGCATTACATTCCATCGCGATGCTAAAAGGGGTATTCCCCGACACGCTCCCTATTCCCGTGAGCGCCCGCCGATTGATTTTTCCCAGAAAAACCTGTTTCGACGGCGTGCTGAGGCGGCAACCTTCCACCGCGATGTTGACGGCAGGAAAATAGGTATCACCCAGCCGCCTGGCGTTGGTTGCTCTCAAACAGGTGTAGTTATAGGTGAAAGGGGAAAATGCGGGCATGGCGCCAGGCGGTATGTCACCGGTCTTGATCAGATAATATTTGAAGTTGCCGCCAAGAACATAGCCCACGGGGGTACTACGCGGCGCATAAATATCCCAAAGCCCCGGTTGATCATTGAGCGACATGGCGATGCCGACCCCCTGCCAGCCGGTCTGATAGACGGGGATGTTATAGTATCTTAACGCTGTTGCTGCCAATCGGGTGTAGGCTTGCAACACCAGATCGCCGGGCTCGCCAAAGGAGAACTGTATGGCATTAGCCAACAGCCTGACGGAAAAATAAGATTCACCATGGCCGATAAGATCGCCGACTTTAGCGCCTGCCGGGACGGTGATGCTGGATTGCTCAATTCTTAGCGGATTATGCCATATCGCATAGCAATCGCCCTCACTTTGGGCGGAAAAGGAAAATAATAAGGCCAGGATGCCAGCGATCCTGGCTATAGCTGTTGTTTTAAATAGCGTTGGCATATTCACTTTTCCTATTAGATATTGCTCGAACTTTGCATAGTGTTATTTTTACCATGTTATATGGCGGTATTGGCCGGAAAAACTCTGCGATTTTTATCCTGCATGTTACGCAATGTGCTTTTATCGATAATTCAATGTTATTTACATATCATATTGAGAATTTTTATTTTTGATTCAGACTCTTTAGCTTTAATAGCATAATTTCCTTGGCAGCGTTGCTTCCCCTCCCAATGAACCAACACTGTTCCTGAGTCAGGCATGCCGCTCATATAAACGCTATTATCATTTCCGACGATCCCCGCCGTTTCGCTTTCACCCTGCAACGTAGCGACAGCGCCGAATGGGATTGCATTGGTGCTGTGTTGCAGCTTTAAGATGATCCTGTTGCCGATGTTAGACTTAAAGTGAACGGTGACAACGGCGCCTTTGGTCGGGATGACGATCTTGCTGTTTTTGGCTATTTCAACGTCATCGCCAAAGCTTTGCGGGTTCAAGGTAATCCGGTTCTTATGATAGCTGTTGATGTAAGGTACTACCGCATAGCCTCGAGAGTCGGTTTTGACGCCGGTACTGTTAATCACTTCAATATTGCGGGCATTGGGTACTTTAACTAAAGCGACGGTATCACCCAGCGATTGCGATAATGTAATGCCGTTGCCATGGGCGATGGCACTGCCGCGTAGGCTGTAATTAACCCGCTGCAGATTTTGATCAAAGCTGTATCCGGCGCCGATCTCGCCATACCTACCGCGATAATAAGCGGAGCCGTTGCCGGATGGCCCGGATCTGGTACCGCTTTGTGAGGCAGAGACGTTGTAACTGAGCTGGTTATTTTCCAGCGCCGTTCCGCTCAGACCTAACTGCTGATTGAACTTGCCTTTGCTGTTCTTGCTGGCGGTGTAGTTAGCCCAGCTGTTCGATTGCCATTTGCTCAACGGAATTTGAACGTTAAGCGTGGCGATCTTGTCGGGTTTATCCGTATAGGGGCCGCTATTGTAGCTCAGTGCAAGGTTATAGCTGATGCCATGCTGGTTGGTTGAGAACCCCAGCAGAAAATTTCTCTCAACGCTGCTGTTATGCCAGTAGTTCTGCTGATAACCGTTGAGGTAGAAACTGCCGAGATCGCGAACGGGCTGGTTAATATTAAGTACCAGCTTGCTTCTTTTCACGTCGCGCGCCAGCCATTTTTTCTCCAGGTTGGCGTTCATATCGTTCAATTCTGAAAAATTTAAATAGCCCGATGTCGAGTATCGATACCCGGCCAGCGTGAAGTTAGTGCCCGTGGTTTCAAGGTTTTTAGCGTACTGAATACGGTATTGCTGGCCCGTACGATCGTTACCCGTAATGAGCCGGCTTTTAGTATGGGTGACATCGGCAGAAAACGAACCGAGATGGTTCAGGCTGCTGCCGATGCCGAAAGAGATCCCCTGGTGTTGTTCTGAAAGAATGGCGCCACCGTAGAGCGTTTTATCGTCCCGTAGGCCATAAATTAATGATTGTTGGAGAAATTTATATTTTTTGCGATCGTTTTGTGCCGCACGATATTCACCCAGCGTTAATTCATTTTTTTTCATGCCTTCCCGCAGCATGATGGGTACAGCGGAAAAGGGTTGATAGAAGCTGCGTTCTGAACCATCTGCCTCCTTGATGATGACTTGTAGCCCACCGCTGGAGGTGGTGGGATAGATGTCTGTGATTTCAAAATTGCCTGCGGGCACGTGAGTTTGGTAAATGATGTAGCCATTCTGCTTTACAATGACTTCGGCACTGCTTTGCGCCACCCCTCGCACCGTGGGGGCGAAGCCCCGCTGGCTGTCAGGGATCATGGAGGGATCGCTCGCAAGTTTCAGGCCGCGAAATTGAAAGCTGTCAAAGACGTCGCCAGAGGTCGAGCTGTCGCCCATCACCAGCACATTTTGGCTGTCCCGAAAGCTGCGCTCAGCATAGGAATTGATGCTTTTCCATTTGGTGCTGTTTTGACTTGAGTAGGTGGCGTAGTTTCTCAATCGCCAGGCGCCGAAGTTTGCGCCGCTGCGCAGGTTCAAATATTGATTGTCACCCGTTTTCGCCTTCCTATGTTGCCGTGACTCGGTGCCGCTGAAGCTGTAATCCATCAGGAAGGCGTTGATGCCATCATCCCAAAGCGTCGGGTTTACCCAATCCCGCGGCTGGTTTTTAAGATAAGCCTGAGGAATGTTGAAGTCTAGGCGTTGGCGATTGAAGTCAAACTTTGCATAGCTGCCAGGAATAATCTCATTGATGGGACGGGTGGCTATGCTGTTTTCGCTCGTCGTTGCTTTCAATGCGTCTAGTTGGATGCCGAAATTTTCAAGATCATTTCGATGGAGGCGAGGCTGCAAAGCACCGGCAACGCGGAAAAACTCCACTTTTTGATTAGCAAAAAAAGCGTTGTTTAGATAGATATCCACCCAATACTCACCGGGCAATTGATCGCTCGGATTGTTGAAATGGGACAAGTCAGCAACGTCTTGATAATTTCTGTTTAATGCAGAAGGCTCAAAGTAGTCCTCTGCCAGTGCAACCGGCGAGGATAAAAAACAGAAAAACAGCACCGACTTTTTGTTGTTGGCGATACTTGGCATAATCATTTTTGCATCCCTTTACATGTTGTTATAACGATGCCTTCACTTCCTGGGTCACGCCTCCATAGTCGTTGATGGCTTGCCATTTTATTTCAGAGCTGCGCGTTCCGTTTGGCATGGCCCATTGTTTTTTACTTTTTGGTGCGACCATGTCGGCTTCTTTAAGCTCTTTTTCGCCAACAGAGAGAGAATAAAAAGAGACATAAAACGGCGTTGGATTACTCACAATCAACATGTTTTTTTCTTGCGAAAACTTTATTTTCTTGTATGCGTCACTCGCCTCTTTTTTTGACAGGGAACTGGGACGATAGATTATTTTTATTCTGTTTTGTACGGTAATGAGTAGTTTGTTTTCCCTGGTTTTTTTTGTTGATGGTATCGATCTTACGCTGAGCCAATATACGGATTCTTCATGCTGAGGCAAAATTTTTCCGGCATGGATGATTCTAATAATATTATCCTGCTCTGGCTCCAACCTGAACAATGGTGGGGTAACAATGAATGGGACTTCACCGTTGTCTCCGGGAAGGAAATTTTCGGCCCAGGTTTGAATGAGTACCGGCGAGCTGCTGTCCTGATTACTTACTGAAATATTTGATTCTTTTTTGCTTTCTTCATAAATAACTCGCGTTCCTCCCAGTATTACGCTGGCGGCAGTATTGAAAGAAAAAGCAAATAGTAGCAGAAAGTAAAAGCTGCTTTTTTTATTCATAGTTATTCCCGAGGCGGCTTTAACTATCCGGCCGGCGCTGTTACCGGCCAGATAAGAGAACCTGATTAATTATATGAGATGCTGAATTGCGTCGTGGCATTTGCCGGCCCGACGGTAACCGTGCCGGATGTAGACATATATTTAGCGACATAAGTAAAGACGTTCCTGATGTCTTTTTGCACGCTTTGCGCATTAGAGAATGACGCCATCGGGATTTGCGTTGTGCCATCGGCCTCATAGAGCGCAACGCCGATGCCTGTAGCCGCGCCAGCCTCTTTATTGAGCGACAGCAGGGTTGTGTTGCCGTCGGCGTAAATGCCATCAAACTTGATAGACGCTTTTTTGACCGTGTCCGGGCAACTGACTAAGGCGATATTGAATTTTGTCGGTAGCGCAGTATCGCCAACGCTTCTAAACGCTTTGGCGCTCACATTGCCCATGGGGATTGTCTGGCTGGCGCTGCCCGCTTCAACCGTGCAGGTTTGGTCGGTCACCGTGCCAGTAAAGTTTATCGTACCGTCTGCGGCGAAGGCTGTAGACGATATGACTAGAGAAGCTCCGGCCAGTAGCATGGTTTTCTGGATGCGTAATTTCATATTCTCTATCCTTTTATAACTGTATGTAAATCATAGTTTTTTAAATCAACCCCTATGGTTCTTGAATACGCGATAAAACGCCCTTTTTCAGGTGATTGATGCTTTTGAATGTGTGTTAGTTTAAATTTGAAAGCTGAAATTCTCACTTTTACTGGTTTTTAATGCTGCCAAATAATTTCTCTTCGGCCGCAATTTGTTAACGAAATTTAGTCTATATGAAAAAAAATTCTTCAGTGGCAAAGGTCATAAAAAGTGATATTTTCAGAGTAAAATTCTATGTTTGTGGTTTTTTATGCTGTTAATTTGTGCGTGCATCCTAAATTTCAGCAATCCTAATAGTTTTATCCTCTGATTAATCTTGTGATTGTTAATGTGCTAATTAATGTTAGTGATGGTTATGTGTTGACATTGATATTGTTTTCTTGATGAAACTATTGTCATTGTTTCAGCATCATCGGATGAGGTTATCCATGAAAAAAAATAAAAATATCGCAATTGTTGGTGGCGGTGGGGTAACGGCGGTGATGACGGCGTTGGCCTGTGCGAGGAAAGGGATCTCCGTTGATTTTTTTCTCGATGACTTGGATTACGATGAGTTCAAGACCTCTCTGGGGAGCCATTGTCTATGGCGAAACGTGCATGAAGATAACCCGCGCCTGAGTCGATTTGCTGCCCAGTCTCAATGGATATGGGAAAAATTTATTCTGGCCTCTAGCGGTGAGTTTGGCCGCAAAGAAAGGGTGGTACGTGTGGTTGAGCGTGCGGAACTCAACCAGCTGATAAAGCTGTATGAGCTGTATAATTTGCCTTATGAAGTGAAAAACTGTGGTGATGACGAATCGATTGTATTGCCGCCTTTCCTTGATTATAAAAATAAATTTGTCTTCGTAAGTTACGACTCTATTTTGCTTAACGTCGCTGAAATATTTTCATATTTTAGTGATGAGCTGGCGTTTTTCACGCGAGTGAATGTTTTTAGAAATAAAAATATTGGGGGATTAGGCAGGATTGAAGACGGTGTGATTTTTGTTGACGAAAAAAAACATCTGTATGATATCGTGGTTAAGTTTACAAATGATTTTAAAATCAATCAAATATTTTCATTTAATGCCGTGGATGTCGAGGCGAAAACGGTTTTTAAAGACTTTTACCTGTCAGACACTATCAGCCACTTAACGCAGCCCATATGGATTTCTGAAAATGAGTTCAATATATGGCTGACACCCTCTGTCGATGGGCGTGTTATCAGGGTTGGCATGGATGTTCACTTTCCCCAATCGGCAGAGGTATTGGCGAGAAACTTAAACATTGATGCTTATTTATCAAGAAGTAAAATTGACGTAATGCCCAGTTCGATATTCTCAATTGGTTCACGTGGCGTCTCTTCTGAAGATGCCAAATCGGTGATTCCATGCTGGACAGTCAGTGATGACAATAAAAAGATAGTCGTCGTTGAAAGTGTGGACTCTTACTACAATGCCTCGCCCGCCGTTGCGGAAGAGATCACGACACTGTTAACGCTGATTATCAACTGATTGTTTGTTCTAAGGGTAACGGCTTGCGCAGTTGAATGCAGCGCCGTATGGCGTGGCAAAAACGTTCTGTTATCAGGACAGCATCGCCCTGTCCTGGCTAAGCAGAGGGTTGCCACCACCATTCCATTGTATGCCGAAGCATTATGGCAGGGGGAGGGTTAGCCGAGCGGCGCGGGCTTGTTTTCTGTCAGCATGCGCCATTGTCGGCGGCCAGAATGCAGTCATAAAAAAGGCGCCCGCAGGCGCCTTTGTCTGTGTATGGCGGCGCTGAACTTAGCCCAGAACCAGGCCCGCGATGGAAGCGGACAGGATGCTGACCAGCGTAGAGCCGTACACCAGCTTCAGGCCAAAGCGCGACACCACGTTGCCCTGGTGTTCGTTCAGGCCCTTGATCGCACCGGCCACGATGCCGATGGAAGAGAAGTTGGCGAAGGACACCAGGAACACCGACAGGATCCCCAGGCTGCGCGGCGACAGTTCGGCAGACACTTTCTGCAGCTCCATCATTGCCACGAACTCGTTGGAAACCAGCTTGGTGGCCATGATGCTGCCGACCTGCAGGGCTTCGTGTTTAGGAATCCCCATGATCCAGGCGAACGGATAGAAGAAGTAACCGAGGATTTCCTGGAAGCTCAGGCCGAAGATAGCGCTGAACACACCGTTGAGCGCGGCGATCAGGGCGATGAAGCCAATCAGCATCGCGGCGACGATAATCGCTACTTTGAAGCCGGCCAGGATATATTCACCCAGCATTTCGAAGAAGCTCTGGCCTTCGTGCAGGTTACCGAGGTGCAGCTCTTCTTCTTTATTGGTGTCGTACGGGTTGACCAGCGACAGCACGATAAAGGTGCTGAACATGTTCAATACCAGCGCCGCCACCACGAACTTGGCGTCCAGCATGGTCATGTAGGCGCCGACGATGGACATGGACACCGTAGACATCGCGGTCGCCGCCATGGTGTACATGCGCTTTTCCGACATCTTGCCCAGGATATCCTTGTAGGCGATGAAGTTTTCGGATTGGCCCAGGATCAGCGAGCTGACGGCGTTGAACGACTCCAGCTTGCCCATGCCGTTCACTTTCGACAGCACGGTACCGATAATACGGATGATGAACGGCAGCACCTTGATGTACTGCAGAATACCGATCAGCGCCGAAATGAAGACGATCGGACAGAGCACCTTCAGGAAGAAGAACGCCAGGCCTTTGTCGCCCATGCCGCCGAATACGAAATCAGTCCCTTGTCCCGCAAACCCGAGCAGTTTGTCAAACAGCGCGGCAAATCCTTTTACGAAGCCCAAACCCGCTTCCGAATGCAGGAAAAAGTAGGCCAGCAGTACTTCGATAACCAATAGTTGAATAACATAGCGAATGCGGATGCTTTTACGATCGCGGCACACCAACAGGGCCAGGATCGCCACCACCACTATCGCCAACGCAAAGTGCGCAATATGGGACATGTTTGCTCCAAATTTGAGGCAGGCTGAATTTCGGCTGTCATTTTATGTAACGCTACGTTTAAAAACGAGACTTCTATTGCAAATATGGAAAATCATAGCGGGAATTCTCCTAAAGTGTTGCGCAAAAGCATAAAAAATCAAGATGTTAAAGCAGAAATAGGAAATTCGTATTCTTGTGCTAACCTTTCTTTCAGGGGTATTGCAGCCAAAATCCCATCAGAAAAGCATGGAAATCGGCAAGCTCCGCGCTGAACCCTTCGATAAAACCATTAATGTTGGCTATTACAGAGATAAGTTTTACCGCTCTAAATGCGCTTGATAATTATTATCATTTATATAGAGTGGAGATAAACGTAATTTCAGTAAGGGTTCAACATATGCTGAACAGTCGCGTGGTTGAAACCACCTCCGGTCGCTCCGCCAGAAAAATCAAACTCTCGCTGATGGGGCCCGCCTTCATCGCCGCTATCGGCTATATCGACCCCGGCAACTTCGCCACCAACATCCAGGCCGGCGCCTCGTTCGGCTACAGTTTGCTGTGGGTCGTGGTCTGGGCCAACGTGATGGCGATGCTGATCCAACTGCTGTCTGCCAAGCTGGGCATCGCCACCGGGAAAAACCTGGCCGAGCATATTCGCGATCGTTTCCCGCGGCCGGCGGTATGGGCCTATTGGGTGCAGGCGGAGATCATCGCCATGGCGACCGATCTGGCCGAATTTATCGGCGCGGCGATCGGCTTCAAGCTGCTGCTCGGCGTGTCCCTGTTGCAGGGCGCGGTGCTGACCGGCATCGCCACCTTTTTAATTTTGATGCTGCAAAAACGCGGGCAAAAGCCGCTGGAACTGGTGATTGGTGGCCTGCTGCTGTTCGTCGCCGCCGCTTATATCGTCGAGTTGGCATTCTCCCAGCCGCAGCTCGCGCCGCTGCTGAAGGGCATGGCGCTGCCCGATCTGCCTAACGGCGATGCGGTATTTCTCGCCGCCGGGGTATTGGGCGCCACCATCATGCCGCACGTGATCTACCTGCATTCGTCGCTCACCCAAATCGGCGGCGAGCACGACAAGGCGGAGCGCTATGCCGCCACCAAAGTCGACGTTGCCGTGGCCATGACCATCGCCGGCTTCGTCAACCTGGCGATGATGGCCACCGCCGCCGCCGCGTTTCATTTCAGCGGCCACAGCGGCATTGCCGATCTCGACGTGGCTTACCTGACGCTGCAACCGCTGCTCGGGCAAGCCGCCGCCACCGTGTTTGGTCTGAGCCTGGTGGCCGCCGGCCTCTCTTCTACCGTAGTGGGCACGCTGGCGGGGCAGGTGGTGATGCAGGGGTTCGTGCATTTCCATATTCCGCTGTGGCTGCGGCGCGCGGTGACCATGCTGCCGTCGTTTATCGTCATCATGCTCGGGATGGACGCGACGCGGATTCTGGTGTTGAGCCAGGTGCTGCTCAGCTTCGGCATTGCGTTGGCGCTGGTGCCGCTGCTGGCTTTCACCGGCAATCGGGCGCTGATGGGGGAGATGGTTAACGGTCCTGTGGTACAAAACCTGGGCAAGCTGATCGTGCTGGTGGTGGTGGGATTGAACGGCTACCTGCTGATCGGCAGCGTGCTGTAGGCAAAAAAAACGCGGGCCGGCATGGTGCCGGCCCGTCGTCGTTAATCGCGGTCGTCATCGCCGTGGCGGCGCCAGCGATCGCGATCATGATCGTGGCGGTGCTTTTTCTCTTTCTTCCAGTAATGCTTGTCGCAACGGCGGTCGCACTTGTAATAACGGCCATCGCGCGAGTAGTAGTATTTGCGCCAATAGTCGCGGTCGCGCCAGCGATAGCCGTCCCAGTAATAACCACGCGGGCTGCGGTCGCCGAGATAGCGGCCCTGATGGCCTTGCCACCAGTCGCGATCGCGCCAGTCGTAACCGTCCCAGTAACGGCCGCGATTGTCCTGATCGCCGATGCGCAATGAAACGCCCGGCATCAGATCGATGCTGAGCCCTTCGGCGTGAGCCTGCTGTGCGGCGGGCAGCACCGTCGCCGCCAAGATGGCGGCCAAGAGCAGAGGTTTAAACATGACTTCTCCTTTCCGCTTGCGCGGCCTGGCCGTTGATCACTTTATGAAGCGCGTTCATCAGTTTAAAAAGCGGCCTTATCGTTATTTTTGCTGCAATATCGGCATCATAGCGCCGGCGCATAGGGTTGAATCTGAGAGCCATTCTGAAAACGGTGCGGGAGTTCAAGATTTGAGATTTTTCTGGAGTATCGCCGCTCGATTGAGCGGCGGAATTTGTAAACGATTACAATAAGATTTTCTCGATCTGCGCGAGTTCTTCTTCACTGAAGTGACGATTGGCCAGCATGCCCACCGCGTCTTCTATCTGCGCACTCTTGCTGGCGCCGATCAGCACCGAGGTAACGCGATCGCCGCGCAGCACCCAGGCCAGCGCCATCTGCGACAGCTTCTGCCCGCGTTGCCGCGCCAGCGCATCGAGGCGGCGCACCTTGTCCAGCCGCTCGTCGGTCAGTTGCTCCGGCTGCAGGAAGCGGCTGCCGCTGGCGGCGCGGGAATCTTGCGGAACGCCGTGCAGGTAGCGGTCGGTCAGCAGGCCGCCCGCCAGCGGCGAGAAGGCGATCGACCCGACACCATGCTCCGCCAATGTATCCAGCAATCCCGCCTCCGGCGTGCGTTCCAACATCGAATACTTGGGCTGGTGGATCACGCACGGCGTACCGAGCCGCTGCAGAATGTCGAACGCCTGCCGCGCGCGCTCGGCCGGGTAGTTGGACAGGCCGACATACAGCGCTTTGCCCTGGCGCACCAACAAATCCAGCGCCGCCATGGTTTCTTCCAGCGGCGTATCCGGATCCGGCCGGTGGTGATAAAAGATATCCACATACTCCAACCCCATGCGCTTCAGGCTCTGATCGAGGCTGGCGACCAGGTACTTTTTCGAACCCCAGTCACCATAGGGGCCGGGCCACATGGTGTAGCCGGCTTTGGATGAGACGATCAGCTCATCGCGCCAGGCCCGCAGATCGGCGTTGAGAATGCGGCCAAAGTTCTCCTCGGCGGCGCCGGGCGGCGGGCCGTAGTTGTTGGCCAAATCGAAATGGGTAATGCCGCGATCGAAGGCGCAGCGGATCAGGCCGCGGGCGTTGTCGTACAGCGTGGCGTCGCCGAAGTTGTGCCACAGCCCGAGCGAGACGGCGGGCAGCTTCAGCCCGCTGCGGCCACAGCGCCGGTATTCCATATCTTGATAACGCGTAGGGGAGGCTTGGTAGGACATAGTTATCCTTGTCGGCGAGAGGTGAAGTGCTTTGAGTGTATACGTTTCCACACCGTGCTGCCGGGGGAGCGATCACAGCGCCGGCATGTAACGCCAGGTTGCCGATCGATGCAGAAGCATTTGTTCGAAATTTGAACGGCATCTTCGATACTTAAGATAATCGCTCCAGTGCAGACAGGTGATGATCATGACTCAGACCTATACGGTGGCCGATTATCTGCTCGATCGTCTGGCCCAAATCGGCATCCGTCATTTCTTCGGTGTGCCGGGGGATTACAACCTGCAATTCCTCGACCACGTCCTCGCTCATCCGCAAATCACCTGGGTAGGCTGCGCCAACGAGCTGAACGCCGCCTACGCCGCCGACGGCTATGCGCGCTGCAAACCGGCGGCGGCGCTGCTCACCACCTTTGGCGTGGGGGAACTGAGCGCGTTGAATGGGGTGGCCGGCAGCTACGCCGAATACCTGCCGGTGATCCACGTGGTTGGCACGCCGGCGCAGCGAGCCCAGCGCGCCGGTGATTTGCTGCACCATTCATTGGGGGATGGCGACTTTACCCACTTCGCCCGGATAGCCAAAGAGGTGACCGTCGCACAGGCTAACCTGACCGCCGATAACGCCGCCGTGGAGATAGACCGCCTGATGGGCGTCGCCTTGCTGGAACATCGCCCGGTTTACCTGATGTTGCCCAGCGACGTCGCACAAGCGCCGCTGTCGGCCAAACCGGCGCCGTTGATGTTGCGTCAGGCCAGACTGTCGCGCAGCGCATTGCAGGCATTTATCGCCGCAGCGCGCGAAAAGCTGCTGTCGGCGCGGCGGGTATCGCTGCTGGCGGACTTCCTGGCCGATCGCTTCGGCGCCGAAGCGGCGCTGGACGAGTGGATGCAGGAGGTCGACATTCCGCATGCTACGCTGCTGCTCGGCAAAGGCGTGCTGGATGAGAACCGAGCCGGATTTGTCGGGACTTACTGCGGCGGCGCCAGCGATCCGGCGGTGAAACAGCTTATCGAAAACGCCGATGTGGTGATCAACGTCGGCGTGCGTTTGACCGACACCATCACTGCCGGTTTCACGCATCATTTGCCGGTGGAAAAATGCATCGATATTCAGCCGTTCGAAGCCTGGGTTGGGCGGCAGCGCTTTAGCCGCATTCCAATGCGCGAGGCGGTGCAGGCGCTGCACCGCCTGAGCCTGTCTCTGGCGTCACGCTGGCCGTTGCCGCCGATCGTCCGCCCAACGCTGCCGGAAGCCGATGGGGAAGGGCTGGTACAGCACGCCTTCTGGCGGCAGATACAGGATTTCCTGCGGCCCGGGGATATCGTGCTGGCCGATCAGGGCACCGCCTGTTTCGGCGCGGCGGCGCTGACGTTGCCGCGTGGCTGCCGCCTGATCGTGCAGGCGCTCTGGGGATCGATAGGCTATACCCTGCCGGCGACGTTTGGCGTACAGATCGCCGAACCGCAGCGGCGGGCAGTATTGCTGATCGGCGACGGCGCCGCGCAGCTGACCGTACAGGAATTGGGATCGATGCTGCGCGACGGGCTTAAGCCGGTGATCTTCGTGCTGAATAATCAGGGCTACACGATCGAGCGTGCGATCCACGGGCCGGAGCAAAGTTATAACGACATCGCGCACTGGAACTGGACGCAGTTGCCGCCGGCGCTGGCCGGTGAGCGGCCGGTGAAGGCGTTGCGGGTTAGCGATCCGGACGGATTGCGCCAGGCGCTGCGTGAGGTAGCGGACGACGATCGGCTGGCCTTTATTGAAGTGATGCTGCCGAAGATGGACATGCCGGAACTGCTCGATACCGTCTCACGCGCCATTCAGGCACGCAACGCCGCCGCTTAAGGCAGGGTATCGCCCAGCAGGCGCTCCAGCATCCAGAATCCCGCCGGGCCCGGCGGGGTCAGTTTGGACCATACCGCATCCACCGAAATCAGTTTTGGCCAGCCGCGCGGGCGCAGCTGGGTGAGTCTGCCGTGGCCGTATTGCTGCACCAGCCAGTGCGGCAACACCGCCCAACCGAATCCTTGTTCCGCCATCTCCAGCAACAGCAGATAGCTGGGCGCCGACCAGACCAGGCCACCCTGTCTGGCCGCTTCGGCGCCGGTGTAGGTATTCAGGATCAGCTGGCGGGTGCTGGACAACTGCTCCGGCGTCGGCGCGGCGACCTGCGCCAGCGGATGCTGATGGGCGACGAACAGCCCCATTTCGGTCTGCTCAGGCAGCCGGGAGAAGGCGATATCCGGCGGATAACTTTTTTGCACTTCCACCATGCCCAAATGCGCGCGGCCGCTTTGCAGCAGATCGATAACGTCGCCTTCCTCGGCGATCATCCATTCCAGCTCAATTTCCGGGTAGCGCTGTTCGAACAGTTGCATCAACCGATCGTGATGTTTGGGCTGGTAGGTATCGGAAAACACCATGCTCAGGCGCGGTTCAACCTCGCCCGCCAGTTGAATGCTCAGGGCGTCGAGCCGTTCGCTGGCCGCGAGGATCGCCTGTACATGCCCCAGCACTTTGCGGCCGGCGGCGGTGAGCACCGGCTGGCGCGCGCTGCGATCGAACAGCGTCAATGCCAGGTCGGCCTCCAGATTGGCGATGGCGGTGCTGACGGTGGATTGGCTTTTACGCAGCTTGCGCGCGGCGGCGGAAAATGAGCCGAGGGCGGCGGCTTCCACGAACGCCTGTAACGCTTCCGGTGAATAGTGCATATGTATCTACTTTATCGATGGAACCTATTTTTAATCTACCCAAAAAAACGATGATAATCACCTGGCTTTCGCAACAACTGTTGAAAAAAAGGTGATGTATGCAACTGCAAAACAAGTCTCTCATTGAACGTATCGTCCACGCCGTCGGTTTCGAGGCCATCGCCGTGATGGTTTGCGCCCCGCTGGGCGCGTGGTTGTTGAACCGCTCAATGGTGCAGGTCGGTGCGTTGGCGGTGATGCTCTCCACCGTCGCGATGCTGTGGAACATGGTTTACAACACGGTGTTCGACCGCCTGTGGCCGGTCAGCCGGGTGGTGCGTAACCTGAAAGTGCGTGCGCTGCACGCCGTCGGCTTTGAAGCCGGTTTTATCCTGATCGGCGTGCCGATCGCCGCCTGGATGCTGAGCATTTCCTGGGCGCAGGCGTTTATGCTGGAAATCGGTTTCTTCCTGTTCTTCCTGCCGTACACCATGGCCTATAACTGGCTGTACGACACGCTGCGCCAGCGCTGGTTCGAAGCGCGCCAGCCGATCAACTCCGGCGCCAAATAAGGCGTCGTCAGCCCGGCGATTCTCAGGTAATGTCAGAGGATCGTCGGAAATGCTGAGGAACGAAGGATGAAAGTGTTGGGTTTGCTGGGCGGCATGAGTTGGGAATCCACCATTCCGTATTACCGCACCATCAACGAGCAGGTAAAGGCGCGCCTCGGCGGGCTGCATTCGGCCAAAATCGTGCTCTACAGCGTCGATTTTCAGGAGGTTGAACGCTTGCAGCACCAGGGCGATTGGGACGGCGCCGGCCGGCTGCTGGCCGCCGCCGCGGTGGCTTTGCGCGCCGCCGGCGCCGAAGCTATCGTGATCTGCACCAACACCATGCACAAGGTGGCGGAGGCGGTCGAGCAGGCCAGCGGCCTGCCGTTGATTCACATCGCCGACGCCACGGCGCTGCAGGTGCGGGAAAAAAACATTCGCCGCGTCGGGCTGCTGGGCACGCGCTTTACCATGGAGCAGACCTTCTATCGCGGCCGCCTGCAGGAATTGCACGGCATCGACGTGGTGACGCCGGTCAGCGCCGATCGCGACATCGTACACCGCATCATCTATGACGAACTGTGCCTCGGTAACATTCGCGACGCCTCGCGCGATGAGTATCGCCGGATCATCAGCGATCTGGAGCAGCAGGGAGCGCAGGGGAGTATTTTCGGCTGCACCGAGATAGGCTTGCTGGTGAGCGAGCGGGATGCGTCGGTGCCGGTGTTCGACACCACCGCGATCCACGCCCGCGCCGCTGCGGCGTTCGCGCTGGCCTAATCGTCGTGCGGCGGTTGCCGGCGGTTCACCAGCATCAGCGGTTTGCCCGCCAGCGCCAGCCAGGCGGGCAGCATCACGATGCACAGCACCGGCAGCAGGTGCAGATCCGGCACTACCGCTACCGCCATGAACAGGCTGAGCCAGCCGTCGCGCGTGACCACCAGCACCAGCCCCATGATGGCGCAGGAGACGGTGATCGCCGCCGGCACCGCCGGAACGTGCTGGTGCAGCATCAGCCCCAGCGCCACGCCGACGAACACTGCCGGGAAGATGCGCCCGCCGCGAAAGCCGCTGGCGGCGGCGATCACCAGCGCTGCCAGCTTGGTCAGGGTAATGGTCAACAGCGCGGGCACCGAATAGCTGCCGTCTGCCGCGAGGCGCTTCATTTCATCCAACCCTTTAAACAGGGTAATCTCTCCGCCCACCAGCGCCAGCAGGCCCAGTACAAAGCCCCCCAGTCCTAGCATCAACACCGGATTCTTCATCGAATGGAACAGGCGGTGAACGTGCGGGAAGCACCACAGCGCCACCATGCCGAGCGCGATGGCGATCAGCGCCACAATGGCGCCGCTGAAGATGTCCGGCAGCCGCGTCACGTCATAGGCGTCGAGCTGCAGGGCGAAGTTGGGCACGAAGAATATCTGGGTGGTGACCGCGCCGGCAGCGGCGGCCACCAGCGGGGCGAACAGCCGATCCCACAACGGCGTTTCGTTATTGCCTGCCAGGGTTTGCGAGAAGATCAGCGCGGCGGCGACCGGTGTGCCGAACATCGCGCCGATGGTGCCCGCCGCCGCCAGGATAATCCAGTCCATGCGCGGCACTTTCGGCAGCAGGCGAGCCCCAGCCGCCGCTACCAGCGCGATATTGATGGCGGTGATCGGGTTTTCCGGCCCCAGGCTGACGCCGCCGGCCAGGCCGACGATCAGCGCCAACCCCAGCCCCGGCAGGGCGGAGAGCGGCAGGGGCATGCCGATCAGCGATTCCGTCGCCGGATCCGGTCCGGCATGGCCCGGCATATAGCGCACGATAAGGCCGACCGCCACACCGGTCAGCGTCAGCATCGCGACCGGCCACCAGGGCGACTGGGCGTCCAGGCTCAGCGCATCGGGCAGCGTTACCCACAGTAACTGCTGCAGTGCGGCGGCGATTTTCATCACCAACAACAGCACCAGACTGGAGGCGGAACCGATAATCAGCGCAGGCAAAGCAAAGGCCAACATGGCATTGGCGCGCGGATGCAGCATGGATAATCCCTTGTCGATGCCTCCCGGCAGGGCAGGGAGAGCGGGTGGTTGGACAGTGGCCACAGCTTGCCAGACTATCGGCGCGCAGGCACGCATTGATATTGCCCGGCGTCGATGACGGTTAACAGTCGCCGAGGGGCGTTTTTTGCCGCAATTTGTTTCAAAGCGCGGCGTCGCGGGCCAGCTGAAACGTTTTTTGTGATCCGGATCGCTATTGGGGTGCAGATACGAGGCGGGTGATTGTTGTTTTTGCAGCAGGATTTTACAGTGTGGGCAGCGTTTTATTTTTCATTTTGCGGAGACGAAATCAATGACCTATGCCCTCGTGGGTGATGTTGGCGGCACCAATGCCCGCCTGGCGTTGTGCACTGTTGCGACGGGTGAGATTACCCAGGCGAAAACCTATTCCGGCCTGGAGTTCGACAGCCTGGAGGCGGTGATCCGCCACTACCTGAAAGCGTGCGATATCGAGGTGCAGGACGCCTGTATCGCGATCGCCTGCCCGGTGACCGAAGACTGGGTGGCGATGACCAACCACAGCTGGGCGTTCTCGATCAAAGAAATGAAGGCCAGCCTGGGGCTGAGCCATCTGGAAGTGATCAACGATTTCACCGCCGTATCGATGGCGATCCCGATGCTCTCGCCGGATGACGTGCTGCAGTTTGGCGGCGGCGATGCGCAACCGGGCAAGCCGATCGCGGTGTACGGCGCCGGCACCGGGTTGGGCGTCGCCCACCTGGTGCACGTCGATCGCCGCTGGGTCAGCCTGCCGGGCGAGGGCGGCCATGTCGATTTCGCGCCGAACAGTGAAGAAGAGGACATTATTCTGGAGGTGCTGCGCGGTGAAGTGGGGCACGTTTCCGCCGAGCGCGTGCTGTCCGGGCCGGGCCTGGTCAACCTGTATCGCGCTATCGTCAAGGCGGACAATCGCCTGCCGGAGAAATGGGAGCCGAAGGACATCACCGAGCGGGCGCTGGCTGACAGCTGCATCGATTGCCGCCGCGCGCTGTCGCTGTTTTGCGTGATCATGGGGCGCTTCGGCGGTAACCTGGCGTTGAATCTGGGCACCTTCGGCGGCGTGTACATCGCCGGCGGCATTGTGCCGCGCTTTATGGAATTCTTCAAAGCCTCGGGCTTCCGCGCCGCTTTCGAAGACAAGGGGCGCTTCCGCGACTATGTGCGCGAAATCCCGGTGTTCATGATAACGCACGGTCAGCCGGGCCTGTTGGGGGCCGGCGCGCATCTGCGCCAGACGCTGGGCATGCATCTGTAAGCTCAGTGGCGGGGCAATAAAAAAGGGGCGCAACCCGCAGGTTGCGCCCCTTGTCGTTTTCGCGGGGTATCAGGCTTTGGCCAGCTCCGCCGTCTGGGCGGTTTCCGCCGTTTCCGCTTCCACCGCTTTCGGCGCTTTGATGAACAGCGTAATCAGCAGAGAGGCGGCGGACAGGACGCCAATCACCATGAAGGTGGCGTGGAAGCCGCCGAAGTATTTGGCGACGAACGAACCGGCCAGCGCGCCCAGGCCGAAACCCTGGTAGATGATGCCGTAGTTCTTGCTGTGGTTTTTCAGGCCGAAGAAGTCGCCGACAATCGCCGGGAACACGGTGATGTTACCGCCGAAGCAGAAGGCCACCGCACCGACGCAGATGAAGAACAGCGTGTGGTTCAGAGTCATGAAGCTCAGGGCGACAATCGCCAGCACGGTAACCAGCATGGTGAAGCTGATGACGCGCATGCGGCCCACTTTATCGGACAGCGTACCCAGGATGATGCGGCCGGCGGTGTTGAAGATGGCGACGGCGGACACGGTGTTGGCGGCGGTGGCCAAATCCATCCCGGCCAGTTGAACGCCCATGTCTTTCACGATGCCAATCAGGTACAGACCGCTCATGCAGGCAGCGAAGAAGATGGTGAACAGCAGGTAGGCTTCTTTGGTGGCCAGCATCTGACGCACGCTGTAGTCGTTGCCCAGACCGTTGGCGCCTTGCTGCGCGGCGTTGGTCGCCAGCACCGGCTCTTTCAGCAACAGGGAGCCGACGACGATCAGACCCATCACGATGGCACCCCAGTAGAAGAAGGCGCCGGAAACGCCGACGTCGGCGATCAGGGCGGCGTTGACGTATTTGAACAGCAGGCTGCCGCTGCCGAAGGCGCCGACGGAGATGCCGGAAATCAGGCCTTTGTTGGCGGGGAACCACTTAATCAGGTTGGACAGGGTGGAGATGTAGGCGATACCGACCGCAAAGCCCACCACCACGCCGGCCAGCAGGTAGATCATGTCGAGCGAGCTGACGTGGGCGCTGGCGATGAGACCCAGGCCGACCAGGATGCCGGAACACAGCGTCAGATTGCGGATGCCGAAGCGTTCTTGCAGCTTGCCGGCGAACAGCGTGGCGAAGGCCAGGAAGAAGCTGGTGATGGAGAAGGTGGTGGCAACGTCCGCCAGCCCCCAGTGGAACTTGTCGACCAGCGGCTGGTTGAACAGGCTCCAGGTGTAGATGGTGCCCAGACCCATCTGGCAGATGATGGTGCCGAGAACGATTAAGCTGCGATTTGCCGGTTTGGTGTTCATGGCCGGTCTCCTTCCTGTGTGTGCGTTGCCGGGCGTGAGCCGCTGGCTGAAATTTGCGGGGTGAATCTGTGTTCCCGCGGTATGGACTTATTATATGGCCGGCACCCCCGGCGGGCGGCGGATCGGGAATGAGTTGCACGACGGAAGGAATGAAATGCATGTTATGCGGCGTGAGTTGCCGTTTTTGCGCCGAAAAGCGCGTGAAATGCCGGGGGTGACACGTGATCTACATCAAAGATATCAACGATTTATTGTTAATCGGCGGTGAACGATTGTGGTGAAATTGTGAAGGATGCGTCTGAAAGGCGTAAATCGGCATTGCGCCTATAGAGCGGCGATGAGCGCGGGACTATGTTATCTGCGATCGGACGAGGTCCGCTCTGCAGGAGTCCATGAAATGAAAAAAACGCTGTTGTTACTGGCCGCGCTGCTGGCGCTGCCGCTGGCGAGCCAGGCCGACGTGTCCATCGGCGTGAACGTGCCGGGCCTGTCGTTGCATATCGGCGATCGCGACAATCGCGGCCACTACTGGGACGGCTATCGCTGGCGCGATCCGCGCTGGTGGGCCGATCACCACCGGTATGAACGCCCGCGTGGGTACTACTACGGCCCGCCGCCACGGGTGATTTACTACGGGCCACCGCCGCGCGACTGGCGCGACCGGCCGCATTACCGTATGCCGCCACCGCCGCCGCCCGGCTATTACTACCGTCCAGGCCCGCGCTGGTAAGTGCTTACAGGCGCATCAGCTGGCGAAACTCTTTCACCTTGCTGCGGCTGACCGGCACTTCAAACTCAAGATCGCTCAGCCGCAGAATGTAGGTATTGTTGAACCAGGGCACGATCTCGCGGATCTTCGCCAGGTTTACGCAGTAAGAGCGGTGGCAGCGGAAGAAGTGCGCTTCCGGCAGCCGGCCGTAAAACTCGGTGATGTTCATCGGCATCACGAACTCTTCCCGGCGGGTATAGACCCGCGTCACCTTTTCATCGGCGGCGGCGTAGTAGATGTCGTTGATGTCGGTAACGATGATCCGCTCGTCTTTGATCAGGTTGATGCTGTGGCTGCCGCGGCTCGGCGCGCTGGTCGGTTCCGCCGCGCCGGCGGGACGCTGATGCAGCGCCTCCAGCTTTTGCAGCATGGTGACGATGCGCGCCTCGTGATAGGGCTTGAGGATATAGTCGAACGCCTCGATCTCGAACGCTTCCACCGCGTGCTCTTTATAGGCGGTGATAAACACGATCGACGGGCGATGCGCGAACTTGCTGATGTTTTGCGCCAGCAGCACGCCGTCCAATGACGGGATGTTGATGTCGAGGAAAATGGCGTCGACCTGGTGGGTTTGCAGGTATTTCAGGACGTCGAGGCCGTCCTCGAAGGTGGCGACGATATCGATATTGCTGTGTTTCTTGATCAGGTAGCTGAGTTCTTCCTGCGCGAGGAATTCGTCTTCCACGATGATGGCTTTCATGAGGCCTCCCCGACCGGCGGCGCGCTCGGTTCCTGATGCAGCTTGCCGCCGTTTTTGCTGATGTAGAACGCGATTTCGGTGCCCGGCTCCAGGCGGCGGATATGCAACCCCTCACCGTACAGCAGCGACACGCGGTGATGCACGTTGAGCAGGCCGATATTGTGGCCCGGCATTTCGTTGCGCGCCACCCGGTCGATGGTGTCCTGGTTGATGCCGTTACCGGTATCCTTCACCGAAATTTTCACCCGATCACCCTGATCCTTCACCGCGATCACCACCACCCCTTTCCCCTTACAGGGCTGGATGCCGTGCACGATGGCGTTCTCCACCAGCGGCTGGATCAGCAGGCTCGGAATGCGCACCGAGACATCGTCGTCGATGTCGTAGATCACCGTCAGCTTGGCGCCGAAGCGGGCCTGTTCGATGGCGATATAGTCCTGAATCTGATGTAACTCCTTGCGGATATCGATCAGTTCGTCGTTCAGCTCCAGGTTGTAGCGCAGGTAGCGCGACAGGTTAATGATCAGCTGGCGCGCGGTGTCCGGATTCAGGCGAATAGAGGAAGAGATGGCGTTCAGCGCGTTGAACAGGAAGTGCGGGTTAATCTTGCTCTGCAGCGCGCGCATTTCGGCCTTGTCCGCCATCTGGCGCAGGTGCTCGATGCGGGACACTTCCATCTGCGTGGAGATGATCTGCGACAGCCCGACCGCCATCACCTTCAGCGTGTTGGTGATCTGGTGGGCGTGGCAGTAGTAGATTTTTAGCGCGCCGGTCACTTCGCCTTTTTCCCACAGCGGCACCACCAGCTGCGAATGGATCTGCGGCGCCGCCGGGTTTTCCAGGTTGTTCTTGATGATGATTTTGCCGTGGCGAATGCTTTCGCGGGTGACGCGGCTCAGCCCTTCGCGGCCGATCGGGTAGGCTTCGCGCCCTACGCCGACGTAGGCCAGCACCTGATGGGTATCGGTGATCGCTACCGCGTCGGCGCGGATGTCCTGGCGGATGATATCGCAGATGGTGGCCAGCGATTCGCTGTTGATGTTGCGGAAATAGGGCAGCGTCTTGTGGGCGATATCCAGCGCCAGCTTAGCCTGGCGCGCGGCGATCACTTCTTTCTCATCCTCGACGCTCTGCACCAGCAGCACGATCAGGCCGATGCACACCGTGCCGAGGATCATCGGCAGGGCGATCTGCGACACGATGTCCAGCCCAAGCTCGGTCGGCTTGGCCCACAGCACGATCAGCAGCATGGTGAGGGATTCGCACAGCATGCCGCCGACGATGCCGGCACGCCAGCGCTGCTCTTTTTTCACCCTGAGGTTGATGTAACCGGCGCTGATGCCGGCGATGATGCTGGTGATAAGACAGGGCACCGACGTGATGCCGCCGATATCGATCAGATAGCGGTGCACGCCGGCGACGATGCCGGTGACGATCCCCACCCAGGGGCCGAACAGGATGCCGCCGGCCATGATGGCGATGACGCGCACGTTAACCAGCGATCCTTCGACGTTGATGCCGGAGTAGGTGCTGAACAGCGCGAACAGCGAGAAGATCGCCGTGACGATGCCGAGCTCGAGCGGCGTATGGTCTTCTTTTTGCAGCAGTTGGCGGAACAGCCGGGTGCGGGTCAGGAAAAACAGACAGATCAACATCAGCGCGGCGCGATCAAACACCGCCAACAGCATTTCAAAAAAAGGGTGCACGACGGGTTCTCGCTGCGGCCTACGGATGGCGGCAGTATACCACAGCGAAAGGGGCCCGTGGCGTGCGCCACGGGCGGGGGATCAGCCCATGCCGAGCTGCGCTTTGCCCAGCGGCGTCAGCAGGTCGACGGTGGCGCGGCCGTCGAAATCCACCTCGAAGTCGTCAGGGGCGAAGTCCGGCGGCGTTCTGCCGTCGATAAAGCTCGGCAGCTGGCGCTGCAGATAGGCGTCGTTTTTCGCGCAGCCCGGTGCGGCGGCGATGTACATCACGTTGCTGTCGAACTCGCCGTTATGCTCGTTCTCCACCGCGTGGATCACGTCGCAGTGCCAAAAGACCGTGTCGCCCGGCTCCAGATCGGGAATAGGGGAAATCCCACTTAATAAAAGGGGATGCCACTTTTCTGAGATCGACAGCGCGCGGCCCGGCGCTGCATCGCACAGATCGTCGTCGGCGACGTCGTCCTGCAGCGCGCGCAGCAGCACATAGGCCATGGCGTTGGCGATCGGCACCAGGTTCAGCGTGCCGGCGTTGGTGCGCTGCGGCGTCAGCGCCGTCCAGCCCTGGAAGGTGCGGAACATCGAGCAGACCGCCGGGGAGGCTATCTCGCGCACCTCGGTGCGGCCGTCGGCGGCAAAGGGATCGTACTGCTGCCAGTCGCCGGAGAAAACGTGGCGATAGACATAGCGGAAGTTTTCGTCCAGCCAGCGCTCAATGGTGCCGCTGTCGACGTGCGGCGACAGGCCCAGCGACGAGGAGTTCGGCGGGCGGCGGCGGGTGCGATCGGCGTAGGTGGCGACGCGGGTCGGATCGAAATGCTGTTTGCCGTTGCTTTCGGTGGCCCACAGGCTGTTGAGGAACACCTGTACCGCATGCATGCGCGCATCCTGCCGCGCCTCGACCTGCGGTTTCGACCAATAGATGCCGTAGATCTGCGGTTTGCTGGCGGCCAGCTTGCCGAAATAGTTGTCTTCAGCGGCGTTTTTCAACCGCTCGACGAAGTTGTTACGCTCAAGGTAGTCGCCGATTTCCCGGTTCCAGTCCTCGGCCTTGGCGCGGGGAAACACGCCGCGAATGGCGCAGGCGCCGCGCTGTTTGATCAGCGCTATCTGCTGCTCGCTGACGCGCTGCTGCAGGATATCTTCCGCGTCGATCTGCGGCACCGGATTGTGGCCGGCGGCCAGCTCGCGGCGGATCTGTTCGACCTGGCCGCGGATGTTCTCTTCCAGCGCCAGAAATGCGTCGCGGTAGTTCGGCAATGCCTGGCGCAGCTGGCGTTTGACGTTAACGATCGCCTGCGGAATATCGTCGATGACTAAAGAGGCCATGGTGTTCTCCTGGTGCCGCGTGGATAACGGCGGCGGGCAGTTGTAGGGAATCGGGCAAGACGTTATGGTTTTGTGGTTTTAACGTGAATGATTATCGGCAACCCATCGGGGAAAATAAAGAGATATCTTTCATTCGTAAGTTCCTCTTTTTCGTTTTTCGGAGATTTTATGAAGCTGGTCACTGAACGCCTGATCTTGCAGTCGATAACCGCCGAGGACTGGCCGATGTTTCTGCGCCTTTATCAGGATCCTGATGTGATCCGCTATATCGCCGATCCGCTCAGCGAAGCGGCGATCCGCGAGCGGTTTGAGGCTCGGCTGCCGGCCTGGGACAAACACGGCGAGCAGTGGTTATGTCTGGTGATGCGTGAGAAGCACAGCGGAGAGGCGGTGGGCATTACCGGTTTTCGCCCGCAGTGGGTGCCGTATCGGCAGGCGGAAGTGGGATACGGGAGTCTGCCTGCCGGGCAGGGCAAGGGCTATGGCAAGGAGTCGCTGCGGGCGGTGCTGGATTTTGCGGTGAACGCCTGCGGCTTTCATAAGCTGACCGCCACCGTGACCGCGGGTAACCTCGCTTCGCGCGGGCTGCTGGAATCGTGCGGCTTTCAGCTGGAAGGCACGCTGCGCGACAACTACCGTCTGGCGGGGCAGTGGTGCGACGACTGGCTGTTCGGGCTATTGGCGGCGGAGTTTCAGGGCGGCAAATAAAAATATCGCGCCGGGTATCGACAAGCTCGTCGGCGCTGCGCTATGTTCGATATTCGGTCAGTTCGCTGGCCAGCGTCGCTCGGACGGTCCGGGCGCTAACGTCTATCGAGGAATCCCTATGGCTGATAACAGTCCACAGCGCCGTTTCACGCGCATTGAACGCCTTCCCCCTTATGTATTCAACATCACCGCCGAACTGAAGATGGCCGCACGCCGTCGCGGCGAGGATATTATCGACTTCAGCATGGGTAACCCCGACGGCCCGACGCCGCCGCACATCGTGGAAAAACTGTGCGCCGTCGCCCAGCGCGACGACACCCACGGTTACTCCACCTCGCGCGGCATTCCGCGCCTGCGCCGCGCGATTTCGCGCTGGTATGCCGATCGTTATCAGGTGGATATCGATCCGGAAAGCGAAGCCATCGTCACTATCGGTTCGAAAGAGGGGCTGGCGCATCTGATGCTGGCGACCCTCGATCACGGTGACACCGTGTTGGTGCCGAACCCCAGCTACCCGATCCACATTTACGGCGCGGTGATCGCCGGCGCCCAGGTGCGCTCGGTGCCGCTGGTGGACGGCGTGGATTTCTTCGGTGAGCTGGAGCGAGCCATTCGGGAAACCATTCCGCGTCCGAAAATGATGATCCTCGGCTTCCCGTCCAACCCGACCGCCCAGTGCGTAGAGCTGGACTTCTTCGAGCGGGTAGTGGCACTGGCCAAGCAGTACAACGTGCTGGTGATCCACGATCTGGCCTATGCCGATATCGTCTATGACGGCTGGAAAGCGCCGTCGATCATGCAGGTGCCGGGGGCGAAAGACATTGCAGTGGAGTTCTTCACCCTGTCGAAAAGCTACAACATGGCCGGCTGGCGCATCGGTTTCATGGTCGGTAACCCTGAACTGGTCAGCGCGCTGGCGCGCATCAAGAGCTATCACGACTACGGCACCTTTACGCCGCTGCAGGTGGCGGCCATCGCCGCGCTGGAAGGCGATCAGCAGTGCGTGCGCGATATCGCCGAGCAGTATCGGCAGCGCCGCAACGTATTGGTGAAAGGGCTGCACGAGGCCGGCTGGATGGTGGAAAACCCGAAGGCGTCGATGTACGTATGGGCGAAAATTCCTGAGCCTTATGCCCACCTCGGTTCGCTGGAGTTTGCCAAACGCCTGCTGGCGGAAGCCAAGGTCTGCGTCTCGCCGGGCATCGGCTTCGGCGACTACGGCGATACCCATGTGCGTTTCGCGCTGATCGAGAATCAGGATCGCATCCGCCAGGCGGTGCGCGGCATCAAGGCGATGTTCCGCGCGGACGGGCTGCTGAAACCGGGCAAGGCCGGCAGCGCCAAATAATCCTGTCAGGCCGGGCGTTCGCCCGGCCTTATTTTTTCCGTCCCAAGGTTTTCTTCATCATTTCCCCATTATGCTCAATTACGCTGAATTTTATTTTTTGGATAGAGTGTATGAGCAACCGCTACGCGCGATCGCAAATCGTTTTACATTGGCTGACTTTGCTGATGGTGATCCTCACCTATGCGGCGATGTTGCTGAAAGACTCGGTGCCGGAAGCGTGGGCGCCGATGGTCAAAAATCTGCACTTTAATTTTGGGGCTTCGGTTTTTGCCCTGATGCTGATTCGGTTGGCGGTGCGCGCTTTCCACGCGACGCCGCCGACCACGCCGCCGCTGGAGGAGTGGCAGGAGGTAGGCGCCAAGATCTTCCATTGGCTGCTGTACGTGGTCTTCCTGATGTTGCCGCTGCTGGGCATGTTAACCCTGGCCTACGGCGGGAAATCGTGGTCTTTGCTGGGCTGGCCGGTGCCGCAATGGGTGACGCCGGATCCGGTGATGCGCAAGCTGGTTAAAACGGTTCATGAGACGCTGGCGAACATCGGCTACTTTATCATTGGCGCACATGCGCTGGCGGCGCTGTATCATCACTACCTGCGTAAAGACGACACCCTGCGCCGCATGATGCCGGGCAAATGATCGTCAGCAGAAACGCCAAAGGGACGCTTGCGCGTCCCTTTGGCTGTGTTCCTGGTCTGGCTACCGTCAGGCAACCATCAACATGAAGGTGCCAACCCAGGCAACCAGCATGAATGACACGCCCATCAAAAAATATTTCACTGAACAACTCCTGTCTGGAGTCCTCGCCAGCAATGATCCCGATTGTTGTGCTGAGTATTTTATGGGCAACCTGCTTGTCGGGCGGATTCTTCCAAATGAAAGAACAACGGCCCTACGTACAGGTTGTCCGGTTGTCGCGCCTCATGCTCCGTGAGGTAAAATCCGAACCGCGACAGGATCGGCGCTAATGTACTCTCAATACTGGTCTGATTTCAATACTGTGTTTTTGATCACAATTTTCGGCTGTTTTTTGCACAGCGCGGACTGTTTTATAACGCTTTTTACGGGCAAGCGACAGGAAGTAGCCTGCCGCTGCGGGGTTTTAAAATCGGGGTATTCAATGCGGTGCAGGCGCTCAAGCGACGGCGTTGATGCCGGTCGCCAAAATGACCCAAAAAACGAGACAAGACAGCAGAATAACGGCCCAGATATGACGGCGACTCCACTCCATTTTTAGCCTTCGTTGTTGCGACAAGTGATTAGGTAACGATCATATCGGCGCAAAATGGGGAAGATTTAGCCCCATCGGATAATATTTCGCTTACCTGCCGCTAACTTATTGGCAAACTTCACTTATTGTCACGCGCACTTCGTAGCCCAGCAGATACAGCGCCTGCTCCAACGCTTCAACCTTCGAGGCGTAGCCGATATCCAGCAACCGCTCCATTTGCCCGCCGTTGAATCCCAGCTTGCGTGCCAGCTCTGCTTTGCCGGTGTTTTTGCGCAGCATGGCGTTGTGCAGCTCGATCTTCAGCGCCACCAGCGCCGGCAGGTGTACTTTCAAGTCATCGGTTTGCGCAGGAGAAGGGGCGGGCAGAGGCAGGCCTTCATCCATCGTGGCGGCGATGGCGGCCAGCAGGCTTTCCTGCGCTTCCAGCTCGATGTCTTCGCGTTTATAGCAGGCAGATTGCCACTCGGGGAAGTCGTGGAAACCGATCTGCCAGGCGTCGCTGTCGCTGTCGAAGGTGTAATGGGCGGGGTAGTGGCTGTACATGGCAATCCCTGATTGAAACCTGAATGAGGCGCTATTGTGACGGCATGCCCGAGAGATAGCCAGCATGAACGTAGCCGTGGGGGAATTTAAATTGAAAGTAATAATTATTAGCAGGCAAATTTAATTTTATTGTGAGCAATATTCTTATTATTTTTTCCGGGAAGAAAGATTATTTAATTAGGCGCTTGGATTAATATCTCTGTTGATGGGTGATAATGAGAATTAAAATCAAATATCACCCCGGTTTTTATACAATTTCACATGGAAGGGGAGGGATAAGAATATTGATCATGATAAAAATACATCTAATTGATTTTTATTGATTTAATTTTTGTTATTTCACTTATTAACAATTGTGAAATTACAGTTTCAGGCAGATATCACCTGGCTGCGGTATTCATTGGCAGCTTTATAAAATACTCTTTTTAGGCAAAGGCGCATTCGATTCTATTTAAGCGTGCGCCAGACTGAAATATTCATTACTCCATGCTTATTACCCGACGGCCTTAGCCGATTTTTCGGGTGCCTGCTCGCATTTCCACTTTGCCAGGACAGCTGCTCACGGATTAAAGGAATACCTCGTGCCTAAAGTTAACTCGCGTTCATTACGCTTTACCGAACGCCGCGCTATCAAATATGCAGCGTCATTGCTGCTTATCGGTTTATCCCTGCCGGCCGCCGCGCTGGCGGATGAACGCTATGACGCGCTGATCCGTCAGGCCAGATCGGGCGATACCGCGCCGGTGCTGGCGTATTTATCGCAGCGGCGTGCTCAGATGGGGTTGAGCCTGCAGCAGCGAGCCGATTATATCCAGGTGGCCGGTTGGGCCGGCCACGACGAAGAGGTGGTCGCGCTTTGGCGTGCTGACGGCGCCGCGCTGCAGCGGGATAGCGCCAGTCTGGCGACGGCGGCTCGCGCCTATCGCAACCTGAAGCAGTGGCAGCCATCGCTGCGCCTGTGGCGTGCGGCGTTGCAGCTCGCTCCCGCCGACGGCGGTCTGCAGCGCGGCTATGTGATGACGCTGGCAGATGCCGGACGGGATGCGCAGGCGCAAACGGAAGTGGCTAAAGCGGAGAAGCTGCTGGAGCCGGCGACGTGGTATCTGACGCGCGCCTATGTGGACCAGGCCGCCGGCCGCAGCTGGGCGGCGCTGGAAAACGTCACCCACGCCCGTGCGCTGGCACCGTCTGACACCGGTATTCAGGCTTATTACGTGACGCTGCTGGCGGCGAATCGGGTCGCGGATCCGGCGCTGCGTGAAAGCCAAGGGCTGGCATTGCCGCCCGCGCAGCAGCGGCGCCTGCAGGCGGATGAAGCCGCCGAGCTGGTGCGGCTGTCGTTTATCGATGCTCGCGGCGAACAGGAACGCTTCGTCATTGCCGACCGCGCGCTGGTGCGCTATGACCAACTGCTGACGCAGTGGCGGCCGCTGCCGGAGGCGCAGGACAGCTACCAACAGGCACGTATCGATCGCCTGGGTGCGCTGCTGGCGCGTTATCGAATGGCTGACGTGGTGAGCGAGTATCAAACCTTGCAGGCGGAAGGGCGTACGGTGCCGGATTATGCCCAGCGCTGGGCGGCGTCTGCCTACCTCTATCTGCAGCAGCCGGACAAGGCGCAGGCCATTTTCGGCCGGCTGAACGCCGCCGCACCGCAGGCGGTGACCGCCGAAGACGAAACCGATCTGTTTTACGCGCAGGCGGAGAACGAACGCATCGATCAGGCGGCGTTGCTGGCGCAGCGCGTCAGCCAGCGCTATCCCTACGCGACCCGCCTGTACCAGCTGCCGACGCTGGCCTACAACGATGACTGGCTGGTCGGCCAATCGCTGTTGGCGCAGTCGCGGGTTTATCAACGCGATCTGGCCGAGGCCGAACGGCAGCTGACCCCTCTGGCGCGCACGGCGCCGGGCAATCAGGGGCTGCGCATCTCCTTGGCCAGCGTTTATTTGGCGCGTGGCTGGCCGCGCCGTGCCGAGGATGAGCTGAAGCAGGTGGAAGGGCTGGAGCCGCGCAGCCTGCCGTTGGAGATCCAACAGGGCTATGTCGCGCAGGAGTTGCAGGAGTGGCGTCAGCTGGATTTGCTGGCCGACGACGCCATCCAGCGCGCGCCGGAAAGCGTCGCCGCTCAGCAGCTTGAACGTTCGCGCCGCATTCACCACATGTCTGAACTGCGCATCAGCGGCAATCAGGGCATCGACTCCGACGGGCCGGTCAGCGGCAGCCACGATTTCGGTATCCACACCGCGCTTTATTCACCGCCGATCGACGACAACTGGCGACTGTTCACCGGCTGGGGATTCAGCACCGGCCAGTTCGAGGAGGGCAAGGGCATCAACCGCGATCTCAGCGCCGGCGCCGAGTGGCGGTCGCGCGATCTGTGGCTGGAGGCCGAGGTGGCCAACCGCAACTACGGCCATGGCAATGAGCTCGGCCTGCGCCTCTCATCCTGGTATGACCTGAATGATCAATGGCGCCTCGGCGGTTCGGTGGCGCGGCTGTCGGCCGAGACGCCGCTGCGTGCGTTGACCAACGGCATCAGCGCCAACGGCGGCAACCTGTGGCTGCGTTGGCAGCAGAACGAAAGCCGCGAGCTGCGCGCCAGCGTGGCGCCTTCGCACTTTTCGGACGGCAACAACCGGCTGGAATACGGCCTGGAAGGGCGGCAGCGGCTGCTCGCCGGCGCCCGTTATCGGCTGGACATGAACCTGACGCTGTCCGGCAGCCGCAACAGCCAGGAGAACGTGCCGTATTACAACCCGAAGCGCGACTTCACGCTGCTGCCATCGTTAACGCTCGATCACACCCTGTATCGCCATTATCAGACCGAGTGGAGCCAGCAGTTCCAGGCCGGCGCCGGCAGCTATTGGCAGCGCGACTATGCGCGCAAGCCGATCACTCAGCTGGGTTACGGCCAGCGTGTCAGCTGGAACGGGGTGTTGGACGCCGGCGCGATGCTGCAGTTTGAGAAGCATCCTTACGACGGCAAACGCGAGCGAAACATCGGCGTGACGTTTGATCTGAATTATCGTTTTTAAAGGAATCATCATGCTTATTCGATCCTCGCTTTTAGTGCTGGCCGCGTTGCTGACCACCGCCTGCAGCCAGGCGGATGTGCCGCGCTTCACGCCACCGGCGGAGCGCCCCGTGGGGCCGATGGAACGCCCGTGGCCGGCCAACCGTTACGCGGTGCTGGCGTATCACGACGTGGAAGACGGCGCGGCGGACCAGCGCTACATGTCGGTGCGCACCAGCGCGCTTAACGAACAGTTCGCCTGGCTGAAGCAAAACGGCTACCAGCCGGTGTCGGTCGAGCAGATCCTGCAGGCGCAAAACGGCGGACCGGCGTTGCCGAACAAGGCGGTGCTGCTGACCTTCGACGACGGCTACCGCAGCTTCTACAGCCGGGTCTTCCCGCGGCTGAAGGCTTACAACTGGCCGGCGGTGCTGGCGCCGGTCGGCGTCTGGCTGGATGCACCGGCCGGCAAGCCGGTCGATTTCGGCGGCCTGATGACGCCTCGCGATCGCTTCCTCACCTGGCAGCAGGTGCGGGAAGTGTCGGACTCCGGATTGGTGGAGATCGGCGCGCACACCTACGCTTCGCATTACGGCGGCATCGCCAACCCGCAGGGCAATACCGAACCGGCGGTCGCCAATCGGCTGTACGACGCCAAACAGGGCCGCTACGAAAGTGAGGCGGAATACCGCCAACGCATCGAGAAGGACGTGGCGCTGATCACCCAGCGCATCACCGCCACCACCGGCAAGGCGCCGCGCGTGTGGGTCTGGCCGTACGGTGCGGCCGGCGGGGTGGCGCTGGGCATCGCGCGCAAGCACGGTTACCGCATGGCGCTGACGCTGGAGAACGGTCTGGGAGACGTCAACGCGCCTGAGAACGTGCCGCGCATGCTGGTGGCCGGCAACCCGTCGTTGACGAGCTTCGCTCAGCAACTGACGCAAATACAGAATCGGCAGATCATGCGGGTGGCGCACGTCGATCTCGACTACCTCTACGATCCCGATCCACAGCAGCAGGCCAAAAACCTCGACAAGCTGATCCAGCGCATCTACGACCTGCGCATCAATACTGTTTTCTTGCAGGCGTTCGCCGATCCAAAAGGCGACGGCAACGTGCGTGAGCTCTATTTCCCCAACCGCTGGCTGCCGATGAAGGCCGATCTGTTTAACCGGGTCTCCTGGCAGCTCTCTTCGCGCACCGGTGTAGCCGTGTATGCCTGGATGCCGGTGCTGGCGTTCGAACTGGGATCTGACGTGCCGCGCGTACAGCGCCTCGATCCGCAAAGCGGGCAGCTGTCGGTAGACGACAAGCAGTACCGCCGCCTGTCGCCGTTCAGCCCGGTGGCGCGCCAGCGCATCGGTGAGATCTACGAGGATCTGGCGGCCCACGCCACCTTCAAAGGGATCCTGTTCCACGACGATGCCCTGCTGTCGGACTTCGAAGATGCCGGCCCCGACGCCGTTGCGGCCTACCGCCAGGCCGGCTTCGCCGATTCGGTGGCGGCGATACGTCAGGATCCGCAGGCGATGGCGCGCTGGACACGCTTCAAGAGCCGGGCACTGATCGCGTTTACCCAGTCGCTGACCGAGCGAGTGCGGGCGATCCGCGGCCCGCAGGTGCAAACCGCGCGCAACATCTATGCGATGCCGGTCCTCGATCCCGCCAGCGAAGCCTGGTTCGGCCAGAATTTAGCGGATTTCCTGCAGGCCTACGACTGGGTAGCACCGATGGCGATGCCGCTGATGGAAAACGTGCCGCGCGCCGACAGCGGTCGCTGGCTGGATCGACTGGTGGGTAAAGTGGCCGCTTACCCCGGCGCGCTCGATAAAACGGTGTTTGAGTTGCAGGCTGTCGACTGGCGCAAGGAGCGCCGGATCAGCCTGGATGACGGTCAACTGCTGGCCGAATGGATGCGTCGCCTGCAGCGCAATGGCGCTCAGAGCTTTGGTTATTACCCCGACAACTTCCTCGACGATCGGCCTAAGCTGGATGCCGTTCGCCCGGTGTTGTCCTCAGCCTGGTTCCCACTGCCATGACCGATCGTTTAATTGCCTTATTTATCCTGTGTCTGGTGTTGAGCGTGCCTTTCGGCATCGTCCTGCTGTTTACCGGCGAAATGCTGCTCAACTTTGTGTTCTTCTGGCCGCTGTTCATGTCCGGTATCTGGATCGCCGGCGGCATCTATTTCTGGCTGCACCGCGAGCGCCACTGGCGCTGGAGCCCGGACATGCCCGCGCCGGCGCTGCCGGGCAACCCGTCGATCAGCGTGCTGATCCCCTGTTTCAACGAAGGGTTGAACGCGCGTGAAACCATTTCGGCGGCGATGGCGCAGCGCTATGAAAATATCGAAGTGATCGCCATCAATGACGGCTCCAGCGATGACACCGCCGAGGTGCTGGACCAGTTGACGCTGGAGTTCCCCCGTCTGCGGGTGATCCATCTGGCGCAAAATCAGGGCAAGGCGATCGCGCTGCAGGCGGGCGCGGCGGCGGCGCGCAGCGAGTATCTGGTGTGCATCGACGGCGATGCGCTGCTGGATCGCGATGCGGCAGCCTATTTGGTGGCGCCGCTGTTGGCCAATCCGCACGTCGGCGCCGTGACCGGCAACCCGCGCATTCGCACGCGCTCCACGCTGATCGGCCGCATCCAGGTCGGTGAGTTCTCGTCGATCATCGGCCTTATCAAGCGCACGCAGCGCGTCTATGGCCGCCTGTTCACCATCTCCGGCGTGGTGGCCGCGTTTCGTAAGCAAGCGCTTACCGATGTCGGCTACTGGAGCCAGGACATGATCACCGAAGACATCGACATTAGCTGGAAGCTGCAGCTCAAGCACTGGGCTATTTTCTTCGAACCGCGGGCGCTGTGCTGGATCCTGATGCCGGAGACCCTGCGCGGGTTGTGGAAGCAGCGCCTGCGCTGGGCGCAGGGCGGCGCCGAGGTGTTTTTAAAAAATCTGCGCAACCTGTGGGCCTGGGAGCACCGGCATATGTGGCTGCTGTTCGCCGAGTATTGCCTCTCCACGTTGTGGGCGTTCACTTACCTGGTCAGCGTGCTGATTTTCCTGGTCGGGCTGGCGGTGCCGCTGCCGGAGGGCATCCGCATTCACTCGTTGCTGACGCCGGCGTTTACCGGCCTGGTGCTGGGCGTGGTGTGCTTGCTGCAGTTCACCGTCAGCCTGCTGCTGGAGAAGCGCTATGAGAAGGGCTTCGGCCGCTCGCTGTTCTGGATCATCTGGTATCCGCTGGTGTATTGGCTGCTCAGCCTGCTGACCACGCTGGTGGCGTTTTCCAAAGTGATGTTGAAAGCTCGGCGCGGGCGTGCGCGCTGGATCAGCCCCGATCGGGGCATTGGGAGGATCAAAGAATGACGGACGTCCTGATTTATTCCGAACGCGGCCTGCTGCCGCGCGTGGTAGACAGCCTGCTGACGCTTTTCGCCTGGTGCGGCTTCCTTTATCTGTTCAGCCGCGGCTTGATGTCGGTGCTGGATCAGCACGGGGTGGGTTCCGCCCTGTCGCTGCTGGAGGTGATCTCGCTGTATATCATTGTGGCGTTGTTCAATGCCGTCACGTTGATCGCCTGGGCCAAATACAACCAGTATTTCTCCCGCCGCAGGGCGGCCGGCCGCTGGCGGAAACAGCAACAGAACACCCACATCGGCTATATCACACCGGAGCTGACCCGGCAGCTGCGGCGTTTGCCGATCGCCGTGGTGTCCCATAACAGCGGCGGCGGCATCAGCCAGGTCAGCGGCAGGCTGACGGCGGCCGAACCGGCAGCGAACAAGGTGGTGCAGCTGCGTTAATCGCCAGCGTTGCCGTCCGGCTTGCGGCGCAGCCCGCCCGGCGGCAACAGCAGGGCGCAGATCATGACGGCCAGGCTGAACAGCGGCAGCCAGCGCGCCACCGGGCCGGGGGAGTAGTTGTTGAGCACCGAGCACACATAGCACGCCACGGCCAGCGCCCAACCGGGCAGACCGATATCGTTGAGCCGAAACGCGGTTTTGGCCATAAACCACGTCACCAGGCCAAAACAGAACAGCGCCCACACCATGATGCACAGCAGGTACAGCAACACCGAGACGAATTCTTCGGTATCGCCGTGCGCATGGGCGCGAAAATGGTTTTTATCCAGGTAGGTCGACAGAAACGACAGCAACACGATGCCGACGGCGAAGATCGCCAGCGAGAAAACAAAGGGTTTGCGCGAGATGCGCCCATGGTATAGGTCTTTGGCGAGTTGTCCGAGAGATTCCATCACAGTCCGTTGTCGTCATCATTGGCCGCCCGGCGGTGGCCGAATGGCAAGCAGCCGGGCATTTTAGCGGGGTAAACGGGGGCGTCAAGGTGATAATTTTTCTCATTTAGTTGCGGTTAAGATTCTGCGTGGCCGCACCGGGCGTCCTTTCACCGTGCAAAACGTCACAATTTGGCACGTTTGGCTACCTGACGCGGTAATTGGCGGCATAATCCTGTTTGTTCGCATTGAACAATGCATTAACATAACTCCCACTTATCTCTTGCATGGCTATATGGATATCCGATGCGTCACCTGGTTGCGCTTTTACCGCTGATTACCTTGCTTGCTGCCTGTAGCAGCACGCCGAAACCCAGTCCCACCGCTACGCCGCAGGGCACCTCGGTAAAGGGCGGCTTTTTGCTGAGCCCGGCGCACAGCGGCGCGCCGCTGGGAGGGGATTTCGCCAATAACCCGAATACCGCACGCTTTATCGATAAGATGGTGCAGGAACACGGGTTTGACCGGCAGCAGCTGCACGACGTGCTGGCGCAGGCTCGGCGATTGGATTCGGTGCTGCGGCTGATGGACAGGCAGGCGCCGACGCCGTCTACCCAGGGGCCAACCGGGCCGAACGGCTCCTGGCTGCGCTACCGCAACAAGTTCATCACCCCGGATAACGTGCAAAACGGCGTGGTGTTCTGGAATCAATATCAGGATGCGCTGCAGCGTGCCTGGCAGGTGTACGGCGTGCCGCCGGAGATCATTGTGGGGATTATCGGCGTGGAGACCCGCTGGGGCCGCGTAATGGGTAAAACCCGTATTATCGACGCATTGGCGACGCTGGCCTTCGACTACCCGCGCCGCGCCGATTACTTCGCCGGTGAGCTGGAAACCTTCCTGCTGATGTCGCGCACCGAAGGTGACGATCCGCTCGAGCTGCGCGGCTCTTTCGCCGGTGCAATGGGCTATGGGCAGTTCATGCCTTCTTCCTTCAAAAGCTATGCGGTAGACTTCAACGGCGATGGGCATATCAACCTGTGGGATCCGGTCGATGCCATCGGCAGCGTGGCCAATTACTTCAAGGCGCACGGCTGGTCTAAAGGCGAGCCGGTCGCCATTCAGGCCAACGGCCAGGCGCCGGGATTGGAAAACGGCTTCAAGACTCGCTACTCGGTCGCCGCACTGGCTGAAGCCGGCCTAAGCCCGCAGGGATCGCTCGGTGATAATCAGGAAGCCAGTCTGCTGCGGCTGGACGTCGGCACCGGCTACCAGTATTGGTACGGCCTGCCGAACTTCTACACCATCACCCGCTACAACCACAGTACCCACTACGCCATGGCGGTGTGGCAACTGGGCGAAGCGGTAGGGCGCTCGGCGCGCGGCGGCTTCTGACGCTGCTTCAATCAACGAAAAAGGCCGCTTACGCGGCCTTTTTTACGTTCTGAGCAATCAGAAATCGTAACGCAGACGCACCACGGTCATATCACCGAGGTTGTCGGTGCTCGATGTCAGCACGTGCTCTACGTCAACGCGGAAGCCGTAGTCAAACTGTACGGTAACCCCGAGGCCGTTGTCGATGCGCTGATAGTTGCGGCCGCTGATGTATTCCAGGCGGTCGCCCATGAAGTACGGCATCACCGATTTCACGGCATACTGACCCACCGGCACGGTATAACCGGCCAGGTATTCGATACCCCACGCATCGCCGGCGAAGTAATTATTGACGTCGGCTTTCTTGGTGGTCAGGAAGTCGTTGTAGTAACCGCCGCCGAAGGTGAGCGTCCAGTTGTCCGGTTTCCAGCTGATGGCGGTACCGAAAATGTTCTGGTCATAACTCTTGCTGCCGCTGGTGGACGGGTTGCGCATTTCGGCGCGGGTGTAGTTCCAGGCGGTACCCCAGGTCAGATCCTGCGTAATGTGGTAATCCACGCCCAGTGAGCCGCCGCCTTTGCGCTTATAACGCAGGCCGTTGCCTGGCAGGTAGTCGCTGTCGCTGAACAGGTACGAGGCGTAAACGTCCGCATCGCCGAAGCGGTTCTTGTACTTCAGCATTTTGCGTGAACGGTAAGAGCCGTCGTAGTCGCCGTTGATGCCGTTGCCCGGTGCCTGGGCCAGCATGTCGTAGTCCCAGATATCGGTCTTGGCGCCAACCACGTCATAGTAAACGCTGTTTTGCTGACCGAAGGTCATCTGGCCCCAGGTGTTGCTTTTCAGGCCGGTATACAGCATACGGCGGCTGGTGTTTCTCGCGCCGTCGGCATAGTGGTGATCCCAGTCAAACAGCGCCGGAATGTTCACACCCAGCTCGTAGTAGCTGATCCAGCTGATATCGTCGAACAGGTAGTAGTCCGCTGCGAAACGGAAACGGGTGCCGCCATCGAAGCCGTTACGCTTGTAGGAGCCCTTGTCACCGTCGCCCGTCATGTTGTTGAACTGCGGACGGATGCTGCCGCCAACGGTGAAGTTCAGGCGGCTGAGCGGATCGCCGGCCTGTGGATCTTGCTTCAGCAGAGTGATTTCTGCCTGAGCGGCGAACGACGCGCTGCCGATCGCCAGACCCAGCGCCACCGCTTGAGTCACTACGCGCAATTTCATTGCCATATGTTATCCCTGTTTTATGTATGACCGTCCCATCAGCGCCGCCATGCCGATGTTTTGCGCAGAACGCTGCATTTTCACGCATTTTGACGGTTTTTTTTGGTGTTTTAGCGGCGGGCGGCATTTGTAACATAAACGGTAAGATAAATAATTACTTTTCTTGCTAATTATTGGCCGGTTTTTGACCATTTCGTGCGGTGAAAAGGGGCATTATTTATGTCTCTCGATTCGGATGAATTCATTTAACGCCAAGGTTTATATTTTTCATTTGTCAGTCACCGGCACCTGCCTGTAATTTCAGTCGTGCAAGAGATAATTAATTTCAACCTGTCACCACCGTATTAACGTTAGCCATTTCTGCGTAATCGGCCGGCAGGAATAAGCGATTGGGAGGTCGCCATGAGAAACCTGTTAATGTTGTTAGTGGGGCTATTTTCACTGCCGGCGATGGCGGCGGAGTCGCACGTTTGCCATTCTCAAGCCTATGATTATGCGGAGGTTAGTAAACTCAGGCTATCTGACGACACCCTGTTTACCTGCCGCGGCGTGGGGCGCCTGACGATCCCGGAACTGGCGCGTAAAGGATGGAGGGTGATTCATTTAGCGCAGCAAACTGAATATACCGACTCCGTAGACAGCGATGGTGAGGTTATTAAGCTTTATCAGGAAATCGTGGTGTATAAAGAATAATTCGACGGTAGCCTGTTATTATTTCAACGACGGCGAGAATCCTATTATGAATGCAAGAGTCGGTATTGACGGCAGGGCCGCCGCTGCCATGGTGATGCTTTGCGCCATCTGGGGGATGCAGCAGGTGGCGATCAAGGCCGCCGAGCAGGATGTGTCGGCGGTGCTGCAAATTGCCATTCGCTCGGGCCTCGCCGCGCTGGGGGTATACCTGTTGGCGCGTTGCCGCGGCGAGTGTTTCACCTGGGATCGCGCCACGCTGAGCGCCGGTTTGAGCGTAGGGGCATTGTTCGCGCTGGAGTTCTTTTTTGTCTCCGAAGGGCTGCGCTACACCAGCGCCTCACATATGGCGGTGTTTTTGTACACCGCGCCGCTGTTTTCTGCCCTCGGCCTGCATTTTCTCCTTCCTCAGGAGCGCCTGTCGCCGGTGCAGTGGCTGGGCATGCTCATCGCCTTTGGCGGCGTGGTGCTGGCCATATCGGGTATGGCTGAGGGAAGCGGCGGAGCCGATCGGCTGAAAGGCGATTTCTATGGCCTGTTGGCGGGGATCGCCTGGGGTGGTTCTACCCTGGTGATCCGTACCACGCGCCTGGCGGAGTGCCCGGCCAAACAGACGCTGCTGTTCCAGTTGATGGGCGCCAGTGTACTGCTGTCGCTGTTGGCGATAGCGACGGACAATTTGCACGTCGTCCTGAGCCCGGTGGCCTGGAGCAGCCTGCTGTTCCAAACGGTGATCGTGTCGTTTTTCAGCTACCTGATCTGGTTTTCACTGCTGCGCCGTTATCAGGCTTCCTCGCTGGGCATTCTCACCTTTATGACGCCGGTATTCGGCATCCTGGCGGGGGTCGTCATTCTCGGCGAACCGCTGCAAATTGAGTTTGTATTGGGTGCTGTACTGATCGTGCTGGGGTTAATCGTGGTGAGTTGTTCATATCTTATTTATTTTGACCGAAGGGTGGCACCAAAAATATAAATTATGGATGTTGATGTACAGAACTACCAAATAAGCTGCGAAAGCCAATTCATTATTCAGTTGCAAATATCCCGCTATGCTTGGGGCGTGCCGCTGATTACGCTCAGCGATAACGGTGATTTTACCGTGATAAGAAGCCGAGGCTGGTCGAGGTTGGCGAATGGGATGCAATTGGAGGTTTATTATTTTGCCAATAACTCCCTGCTGGCTTGGGATAAAAGCCGCAAATACATCTCTTATTCAAAGGCCGGCCGGCTCTACGCCTGCGCGCTGCATTTTTCTTATTCCCCCAAAGTAGAGCGCTAACCCTCTGGCCATCAGACCAGAGGGGAGATTTTCATGATCCACTGCTTAAATGCGAGGATCTTGGGCCACTGCCGCTCGGAAATGGTCGAGGTAAAATAGCAGTGCTCGCAGGGCACGGTCATATCGGTGAACGGAATGATCAGCTCGCCGCTTTTGATCCAGTCCTGCACCAGATTAAGCCGCCCCATGGCGACGCCAAGGTGCCGCGTGGCGGCCAGCACCGCGAGATCGGAACGGTCGAACTCCATGCTTTTACTGTCGGTATCCAGCCCCAGCGCAAAGTGTTGCGACCAGGTTTGCCACTCATCTTCGCCGGAGTTGTAGCGATCGTGCAGCAGCGTGCAGTGGGCCAGGTTTTCCGGCGCATCGTACAGGTTATGTGCGGCGGCGTACTGCGGCGTGCAAATCGGCACCATCGATTCCTGCATAAAGGCCTCGTCCAGATGCCGCCCCGAGGGCAGTTTGCCGAAGTACATCGCCAGATCCACGCCGCGGTTGGCCAGGTTGATGATTTCCTGCCCGGTCAAAATGTTGAGGTGAATGGTGGGGTGCTGGGCGATAAAGTCGCCGATGCGCGGCAACAACAGACATTGCACCAGAGACGGGTGCGAGTAGAGGGTCAATGTCCCCGTCAACTCGCGATTTTTGATGTCCAGAATTTCCTGGTTCAAGGTGTTGAACGAGCTGTTCAGCGCCCATTGCATGCGCTCGCCCTCCGGCGTCAGGGTAATTCTGCGATGAAAGCGCTGGAATAGCAGAAAGCCCAATTCTTTTTCGAGCAAATTAATGCGGTGGCTTACTGCGCTCGGGGTGATCGACAATTCTTGCGCCGCCAGCGCAAAAGATAAATGGCGGGCGACGCATTCGAAAGTATGCAGCCGAGAAAATTGATAGCTGGTGAGCGGGGTGGCCCGCTGTGAATGTTTTTTACTGGGGAACATGCTATTTCTCCGTGCGCGCAATGCGCCAATATTAACATCTAATGAAGAGAGGGATAAACCCAGATTGACTGATAGAGTCGGTTTTTAAACTGACGGTTTTAGCGATGTTGATGATAGGCCGATGAAGCGTATAAAAACCGGAAATAACAGCCGGTGGGTGCTTTGATTGAGACGCTGATGATAATCAGGAATAGGATGAATATAATAAAATGACGCGTTGTTAAACGGCGAGTAATGACGGTATGCGACAGCCTGAACGATAAAGGCTCGTATTTAATAAGGGATATAACGGCTTAGTCACAATAATTCTCCGTCGTGACGACGCGGAGTACCCGTTAGTCATCATTGCCGGCGCAACGGATGAATAAATCGATAAGATCGCATGTTCGCTCTTTGGCCGAGAGAACCGCGCCCGGTGGTTAGCCTCCGGGCGCGGCATTCAGGGAAAAGCGGTGTGCTGGTCGGCGCGCATCAACGGCGGCGCAGCAGCAGGCCGGTCAACAGACCTGCGCCGGCAATGAGGGCTAATGCGGCGAGGGGGTTTTTCTTCATCATGCTGCCGGCGCAGCCCAGGGCGTCACCGAATTTTTCTTGCAGCGCGCCCGCTGCATAGCGCGTGGCGCCTTCGGCCTGCAAACGTTCGTTTCCGGTGACATCGCCCGCCATTTCCTGCGCTTTGCCTGCCACTTTTTCCATCATGCCATTGGCTTTTTCGCTGTTCATTACGATGCGCTCCTAAGGTTCGATCCGTTTGGCTCTCGCACAGGGCGAAAGCCTGCATTTGCACCTCCATGTTATGCACTTCACTCTGCGCTCATAAGGGGCGTTTGCATTGGTGCGGATAGTGCATTTGCAGGTTATTTGCCGTTCCTGGAGGCCGCTCCGCCGGTAAACAGCCCGCGCTCTCTGGCCCAGACGATGGCTTCACTGCGGCTGTGCACGCCGAGTTTGGAATAGACCGTCGCGACATGATTGCGGATGGTGTTGAGCGCCAGATTGAGACGCGCCGCGATTTTCTTGTCCGGCAGCCCCTCGCAAATCAATTCCAGCACATCGCGCTCGCGCGGCGTGAGATCGCTGGCGGCAAACCCGGCCTGGTCGGGCCGGTTGATGCTTTTCACGTTGGCCAGTTTTTCGATCAGGGTTTGGCTGAACCACGAGGCATCCTGCATCACTTCTTCGATGGCATTGACCAGCTCCAGCTCCGAGCGTTTGCGTTCGGTAATGTCCATGAGCACCAGCAGGTAGCAGGGCGCATTATGGATACTGACGGCATCCGCCGAGGCCACGCAGTCGATTAACTCGTTCCCTTTCTTTCGCACTTGGATGTCCAGCCCTTCAACGTTGCCGCTTTTTTCCAGTGCGGCAAACAAACGGCGGTTCGCCTCGGGATCGTCAATAAACTGGATCTCATCGACCGTTTTGCCGATTAACGCTTCGGCGTCGAACTCGGTAGTGCGGGTGAATGCTTCGTTGACGTCCAGCACGCGCCGCTCGTGCGCGGTACACACCAGCGTCGGCACAGGGCTCAGGCGAAATGCCTTGGCGAACCGCTCTTCACTTTCTCGCAGCGCCGATTCCGCCAGGCGCCGGGGCTCGAGATCGGTAAAAGTGAACAGCATGCAGTCGTCTTCATTGATATCCAGCGGTTGACCGGCAACCACCACCAGCTTGCTTCCTCCGCCGGGCAGTTTCAGCTCGGCCTCCATCTGCGGGATGGTGGCGCCTTCCCCCAGGCGCTGAACCGCCAGCTCTTTGCGCTCTGCCTGTTCCAAAACGTCGAGTTCATAAACCGAACGTCCCATAACCTGTTCACGCTGGTAACCGGTCATATCAAGGAACCCTTGGTTGACCTTGACGTAACGCAGATCGCTGAGCCGACAAATGACCGCCGGCGCCGGATTGGCGTTGAAGGTTTTTTCAAAGCGCTGTTCGGCGCTGGCCCACTCCGTCGCGTCGCTCAGGATCAGCGCCAGCAGCTCCGGCTGCCCCTGCGCATCGGTGATAATCAGGCTCCGCAGGCGGTGCACCCAGAAACTCTCCGGATCGTCGACCTGCCGAACCTCCACCACCACGTCGGTGAAGGTTTCGCCATCGGCAACCCGGTTCAGCGGGTACTGTTTCAGCGCCAGCGGGTGATTGTTGCGATAACGCAGGGCAAAACGCGCCGCGTACTCGTCGGCATTGGCCCCCAGGGCTTTCTGGTGGCTCACGCCGTGCATCGCCAACGCGGCCTCGTTGGCCCAGAGCAGCGTTTGATCGGTATCCGTCAGGATCACGCCGTCGGACAAGCCGGAGATGATTTGCTGCAGGTGGCCGCGGTGGGTTTCGCTGGCCAGGACGGATGGGTTCATGTGCTCTCCGCTAGACAGAAGGGGAGCGACCTCTGATCGGGGCCGCGGGTTACGCTACTCGCTGAGCAGCTTAGTGCATAACGTGCGTATTCGCAGGGTGTGAATGCACTAGTCATTCTGGCGCAAATGAACCGGGACGGCCGATGACGCCGCGCGGCAGACTGAATTTGTCTGCGCGGTGATCCACCGTGCGTGCAATCACTTGTCCAGAAAATATAAGGAACAACGATGACCACTGTCTATGAATCAAATCGCTTTGCGTTTCAGGTGTCATGGGGCTCGATATTGGCCGGGAGTGCCGTGGCGCTGGTGACTTATCTGATCTTCAGCGTGCTGGGCACGGCTATTGGCGCCCAGGCCGTGGATATGATGCAAAAGGGCAATCCGCTGAGCGGCTTTGGCACCGGCACCGGGATCTGGCTGCTGGTTTCCTCGTTGGCATCGCTGGCCGCCGGCGCGTTCGTCGCCGGACGCACCGCGCCGAACCGCGGCGGTTTGCATGGCCTGCTGAGCTGGGCGATCACCACCTTGCTGACCACCTGGCTGATGGTTTCATTGGCGAGTGGCGTGGTAGGGCTGGCGGGCAGCGCGGTGGGCAAAGGGCTTTCGCTGGCGGGCAGCGGCCTGGCGGCGGCAGCGCCAAACGTGGGTGAAGGCCTCAAGCAACAGCTGGATAAAAAGGGCATTAGCCTTGACTGGGGAAGCCTGGAAAATCAGTTGAACGCCACGCTCAAGCAGACCGGTAAGCCGGAACTGGATCCGGCTCGGTTAGAACAGAAGGCCGATAGAGCGACCGCCGACGGCAAACAATCAGCCATGGACGCGGCTGCCGATCCGGCGCAGGCCGCCTCCGAGCTTAAGCAGTGGTTCGACCGCGTCAAGCAGTCCGGTGAGCCGACGCTGAGCGCGGCCGACAAGGATGCGTTGGTGAATATCGTTGCGGCGCGTACCGGCAAGAGCCGCGATGAAGCGAGCCAAATCGTCGATAACTACGCTCAGGCTTACCAGCAGGCGGTGCAGAAAGTGGAAAAACTCAAGGCCGAGGCCGAGCAGAAAGCGCGTGAAGCGGCCGATGAAGCGGCCAGACAGCTGTCTCGTGCCGCGTGGGGTTCACTGTTGGTGCTGCTGTTGGGCGCCGCGCTGAGCGCCGGCGTGGGGCGGATTGCCGAATCAACCCGCCGCACTGTCGCGGTGAGTTGAGATGAAAAAAAATCTGTCGTGTATCTCGCTGAATTATCGAAAAGTGGCGGGAGCCTCTGCTCCCGTGCTCGTCATCGATTTTTGCAATGAGAACAACGAGCGCTATACCCTGCGCTACAACCTGCCGCCGGATACCCCGGAACGCACCGAGCGGCGGGTGTCTTTGCTGCTGTATCTGTTGCGTAAGCACAGGTCCGCAGAGATCGACAACCTGGCGGATTAATCAGTCCGTTGATGAAAAGCCCGGCTTTACGAGCCGGGCTTTTTGCTGTGCTGTGGCAACAAAGCACAGCGCAATCAGACACGGCACTGTTACGAGGGAAGAGCGGGGCATAAGTGGCGCTCCCAATTGGCGTGGAGGGTAAAATAGGGCATTGAGCAAGATATGTTAAAATATCGGTCCCTCGCAGTGTTGGAAAAGAGATAAAAGCAACGCGCCATTACGAACTGTGATTATCTGGCCTGATGTTCAGGCAATGGGTCTACCTCTATCTTTTTTCAACCACGGCGCATGTTTTTACTCATTAGTCTCAATAAATTTCATCAATCGGTCTGATTATAAAATGCATTTTAATTTGTAATGATGAAATTCCTATTTGGTTATGCCGCGGGGGTGTGAAAAAACACTTTAAGATAAAACAATTAACATAAAGTGTGATTCGCCTTGGCCGAGCAAGTGCATCTTTAATGGATGCACTTTGCATGAGGCATTTTTTATTCACGGGTTTTTCGCAAGCGCATTTATATAACATGATCATTTTCAGTTATTTATATGATGACTTTTCCTATGCCGAAAAATTGCATTGACAAGGTGGTTTTTTTTAGGATTAATCTTAATGACTTGATTTGAGAGGTTGCCGATTTTAATAAAAAGGACACGACTTTTATAAAGGCAGGGAGCGCTCATGGATTATAGAAAAGATATTCTTGTACAGGTCTTGGAGTATATGGAGAAAAATATTATAGAGGGGCTTTCCGTTGAGAAGGTTTCCATAATCTCAGGTTACTCTAAATGGCATTTGCAACGGTTGTTTAAACACTATTTTGGCATTACGTTAGGGACGTATATCAGGAATAGAAAACTGAGCCGGTCCGCTGTCTTGCTCAAACAGCATCAAGGTAACATATTGGATGTCGCTCTGGCATCGGGCTTTGCTTCTCAGCAGTGCTACACGCGGGCATTCAAACGTTTTTTTGGCGAAACGCCCAACAGCTTTAGAAACAGCCGAGGATGGGATTTCTCCACCCAGATCCCACCGTATGGCAGCGACAATAAACCCTATTTTTATCATACGGTCATGCCGGATGATATCGAGATGTTGAAGCAGTACAAAGCATTGATTTTCCACTCCGTAAGGAAGTACAGAGATGCCAGTGACATTACCCAGACGAATGATAAATGGCTAGGCAAAAATGGAAGGGCTTATAGCGTAGAAAAAAGAAAAGGAGGGAGAGCATATGCCTCCAGCAAGGAGCAAGAGGTTTTTCATTCCATATTTAACTTCTATATACCTATGGGGAAGTATATTGTTATTCCCTTTATAGGGGAGCTTCCTGAGTATATTGCCTTTTTTGAGGGTATCTATGACGCCCATCTGCCGGCTATTAATGTCAAAATGAGGGAGAGCTTTTTTATCGAATTATACAGGCCCGAGCATTTAAACAGTAAGATCATCAATGTCGATATACTTATTCCTGTGGCGTAGTGTTGAGGAAAGGAGGCATCATGAGTATAGATAAACCCTCTGGCTCGATTAATAAACACCACCGTGCGCTCTTTATGCTACCTTTAACGTTGCCAGTGAACGTTAAAGGTTTAGGCAGGCAGGCTATTCAATTAGCGCTGGCATTAACGCTCCTCATGTTTTCAGGAAATGCGATGGCAAATAATCGGGAACCTCATCAAATAGCGTTAGTCGGCACCTGGACCCATATTCCGGATGCGCCTGCGGTGCAGAAACCGGCGCACCCCAGTGAAGGGCTCTATCGTCTGAGGGTAAATGGCGACGGCACGTTAACGTTGCTCAATGTGATTAAGATGAAAAGCCCGTCATGGGTCGTAACATCCCGCGATGGCCGTTTCGCCTATGTCACCAATGAAGAGGATGCGGGAACGGTCACTGCGTTGGCGATAGACAAAGACGGCAGCCTGCGGGTGCTGAATACGGTGATCAGCGCGGGTCGGCAGCCGACGCATGCCACACTCAGCCCGGACGGCAAGTTTCTGTTTGTCGCCAACTACTCCGTTGCTAAAGGCGGCGCGGGGGTGACGGTATTGCCGATTCGCAGCGACGGCAAACTGGGTGAACGCGTGCAGCATTACCCGTTTATACCCGGCTCCGGCATCGTGCAGGGGCGCCAGGAAGGCGGGCATGCGCACTCCACCACCTTCAGCCGCGATGGCCAATACCTGTACGCGGCGGATCTCGGCGGCGATAAGCTGCACGCCTACCGTTATCGCCCGGATAACGCGCAGCCGCTGCAGGCGGATGCTTCGCGCGATGTTGGCTTTGCGCCCGGCACCGGTCCACGGCACATGGTGTTCTCGCCAGAAGGCGAATATGCGTATGTCATCACTGAAATGGCGGGTGAGATCGAGGCGTTTGCCGTTAACGACAATCGATTGACTCTGAGAGGGAAAGTGAAACTGAACGGCGGCCTCGATTCGGCGGAGGCGAAAAGCGGTGGGGCCATTATCCTGAGCCCGAGCGGCAGATATCTTATTGCCACCAATCGCGGTACCGATAACCACCTGCTGGTATTAAAAATAGGCAGGGACGGTCTGCCAGGCGTGCCTACGCGTTATGAGGCCGGCGGCATTGAGCCGCGTGCGCTCGCTTTCGATGGCGGCGGCCGCTACCTCTATGTCACGAATGTGTTCACCAACACCGTTATGCTGTTCGATTTCGATGATGAGAAGGGCGAATTGCAGGCCAGAGGTGAAGCGGCGGCGATTTCAACGCCGACGGATATTAAGTTTTTCAATTAGTGCCCATCATAAGGCGCGGGAGAAACCGGGTCTGAACAGGGGAAAAGGGGAATTGCGGGTGCAGATGATGGGGAATGGCTTGATGAGAAAGAATGGTGTCCCCGACTGGAATCGAACCAGTAACTAGCCCTTAGGAGGGGCTTGTTATATCCGTTTAACTACGGGGACGCTGCGGACCGGCAACCGAAGCTGCCGGGGCATTATACCTTTTTTTACCCGCAGAATAAGCGCTTAGCGGCGCGTTTGCTCAATACCTCGCCAGTTCGCGCCGAAATTTCCTCGGCTAACCGACGGCGATCACGGTTTTTCCCCGCCGTGGCGCCGTTTTTCCTCTTGCCGGCGCGCCGCCCGGTTTTTGGCGCTCAAATCGTTGCGGATCTGCGCGTGGCTGATCAGCGCAAAGATAAAGGTGCCGCCGATGATGTTGCCCGCCAGCGTCGGCAGGGCGAAAGGATAAAAGAATTCCTGCCACCCAATCGCGCCGTTGAACACCAGATACAGGATCTCTACCGAACCGACCACGATATGGGTCAGATCGCAAATCGCCACCAGGTAGGTCATCAGCACGATCACCCAGATTTTTGCCGCGCCGGCGGCCGGGATCATCCACACCATGGTGGCGATGATCCAGCCGGCCAGGATGCCGTTGGCGAACATTTCGCCCGGCGTATGGCGTATGACCTCTTCGCCCAGGCTGATGAAGGCGCGGCGCGTTTCGGCGTCAAACAGCGGCATATGGGTAAACGCCAGCGCGGCCAGCCCGGTGCCGATCAGGTTACCGAGCAGCACCACGCCCCACAGGCGAAACAGGATCAGCAGATTGCGCGGCGTGGGTTTATGCATGATAGGCAATACCGCCGTGACGGTGTTTTCGGTAAACAGCTGCTGGCGCGCCATGATGACAATGATGAAACCGAAGGTGTAGCCGAGGTTCTCGATGAAAAAACGGCTGGGATCGTCCGGCAGGCGGGCGTGGAAAATGCCTTTCGCCGCCAGCGAGGCACCCATCGATAGCCCGGCGGCGATCGCCGACCACAGCAGCGCCAGCCCGTCGCGCTCCAGCTCTTTTTCGCCTTCCATCCGGATCTGTTCATGCACCGCCGCCGCGCGCGACGGCAGATTCTCTTCCCTGACTTCGATTTCGCGTTTGCCCTGTTCCTGTTCCTCGCTCTCTACTTGCATCGTCTCATTCTGCTCGTGATCCTGGTGCTGCTGTTCGTTCATGCTGTCGCTCCTGCTTAATAAGGGTGAGGTCACGTCATTAAGCGTAGTTGCCCGGCCTAAATGCGGCGAAATACAGAAAAAGGTAACAAGAGTTAAAATCCGCCGATTTTTTCCACGCATTCTTGATCCTGCTCGCCATATTGGCCCTCCGGCGCGCCCGCCGCGGGCTGCGTGTGGGGAAAGGCTTATGCTATGATTCGCTATCCCAAAGAAAAATATGAGTTCCCCGATGCTGGAAGCCAAAAGTCTGAGTTGCGTGCGCGATGAGCGCATCCTGTTTAGCGAGCTAAGCTTTTCAGTTCAGCCGGGCGATATCATTCAGGTAGAAGGGCCGAACGGCGCGGGCAAGACCAGTTTGCTGCGCATTCTCGCCGGCCTGGCGCGGCCGGACGGCGGCGAGGTGTCCTGGCACGGGCGCAACACGCTGCGCGATCGTGCGGGTTACCAGCAAGATTTGTTGTTTATCGGCCATCAGCCCGGCATCAAAGCCGTATTGACGCCCTTCGAAAATCTGCAGTTTTATCAAGCGGTGCGCGGTACAACCGATCATCAGGTCATCTGGCGCGCCCTGGAGCAAGTGGGGCTGGTGGGTTACGAAGATCTGCCGGTGGCGCAGCTTTCCGCCGGGCAGCAGCGGCGCGTGGCGCTGGCGCGGCTGTGGCTCAGCGCGGCGCCGCTGTGGATCCTCGACGAGCCGCTGACGGCGATCGACAAACAGGGCGTAGCCGAGTTGATTAGCCTTTTTGAACAACATGCACAGCGAGGCGGCATGGTATTGTTGACCACCCATCAGGATTTGGCCGGTGTCAGCCAAACGGTGGGGAAAGTTCGTTTGGCGGAACATGACGCGGAGAGTCTGTGATGTTTTTGACCCTGGTGCGCCGCGAACTGAAGATCGCCTGCCGTAAAGGTTCGGAGATCGTCAACCCGCTGTGGTTTTTCCTGATTGTGATCACGCTGTTCCCGTTGGGGATTGGCCCGGAGCCGCAGTTGCTGGCGCGCATTGCGCCGGGCATCGTGTGGGTGGCGGCGCTGTTGGCCTCGCTGCTGTCGCTGGAGCGGCTGTTTCGCGACGACTTCCTCGATGGTTCGCTGGAGCAGCTGTTGCTGCTGCCGACGCCGCTGCCGATGACGGTGCTGGGCAAAGTGTGTGCTCACTGGGTCGTGACGGGATTGCCGCTGCTGATCCTGTCGCCGCTGGTGGCGCTGCTGCTGTCGCTCGATATGCCAACCTGGCTGGCGGTGGCGGGGACGCTGCTGCTCGGTACGCCGACGCTGAGCCTGATCGGCGCCATCGGCGTGGGGTTGACCGTCGGCCTGCGCAAAGGGGGCGTGCTGCTCAGCCTGTTGGTGCTGCCGCTGTATATCCCGGTGCTGATCTTTGCCACCGGCGCGATCGACGCTGCCTCGATGGGCATGCCGATCGACGGCTACCTGGCGATACTCGGCGCGATGCTGGCGGGCAGCGTGACATTGGCGCCGTTTGCCACCGCAGCGGCGCTGCGGGTGAGCGTGCACTAGCTAACGTATTGAATGAACAGACGGGGCAAGGCCGACAAGAGCGTACCCCGTAGAAGATTTGCGCCGTTTCGATCGCTCGGAGTGGCCGACGCATAAAAATTACCGTGAGCACTGACGACAATGTGGAAATGGTTACATCAACTGGCGCGGCCTGAACGGCTGTATCACGTCTGCGGCCGCTTTATCCCCTGGCTGGGGCTGGCGGCGGCGGTCTGCCTGCTGCTTGGCTGGGCATGGGGCTTTGGTTTCGCACCGAAGGATTATCAGCAGGGCGACAGCTTCCGCATCATTTATATTCACGTGCCGGCGGCCATGTGGTCGATGGGCATCTATGCCTCGATGGCGGTGGCGGCGTTTATCGGCCTGGTGTGGCAGATGAAAATGTCCGATACCGTGGTGGCGGCGATGGCGCCGATCGGCGCGGTGTTCACCTTTATCGCGCTGGTGACCGGCTCCGCCTGGGGCAAGCCGATGTGGGGCACCTGGTGGGTGTGGGATGCGCGTCTGACCTCCGAGTTGGTGCTGCTGTTCCTCTATATGGGCGTCATCGCGCTGTATAACGCCTTTGAAGACCGCCGCCTGGCGGGCCGCGCCGCCGGGATTCTGGTGCTGGTGGGCGTGGTGAATATCCCGATCATCCATTTCTCCGTCGAATGGTGGAACACGCTGCATCAGGGCTCGACCAATATGCAGCAGTCTATCGCACCCAGCATGCGTACCCCGCTGCGCTGGGCGATCCTCGGTTACCTGCTGCTGTTCGTCACGCTGACGCTGATGCGCCTGCGCAATCTGATCCTGTTCCAGGAGCGCCAGCGCCCGTGGGTCGCCGGGCTGGTGAATAAGGAGCGTCAGTCATGAATGCCGCGTTCGATTCCTGGTCGGCGTTTTTCGCCATGGGCGGTTATGCCTTCTATGTTTGGCTGGCGGTCGCCGCCACGCTGATTTCGCTGTTGGGGCTGGTGGCGCACACCGTCTGGCAGCGACGGCAGTTGCTCGCCGAGATCGGCCGCCGTCAGGCGCGCGAGCGGCGCATTCGCCATGCGCAACAATCAAAACAAAAATCCGCCGCACCGCGGGAGAAATCATTGTGAATCCACGTCGTAAAAGCCGCCTTTATCTGGCGATCGTTGTGCTGATCGGCATCGCGCTGACCGCGACTCTGATGCTGTACGCGCTGCGCTCCAACATCGATCTGTTCTATACCCCGGGTGAAATCCTGCAGGGCAAGGGCGAAAATCATGAGAAGCCCGAGGTCGGCCAGCGGCTGCGCATCGGCGGCATGGTGATGCCCGGCTCGGTGAAACGCGATCCCAATACGCTGCAGGTCAGCTTCAAGATTTACGACGCGCGCGGCGCGATCGGCGTGACCTACACCGGCATTCTGCCGGACCTGTTCCGCGAAGGGCAGGGCGTGGTAGCGCAGGGCGTGCTGGGCGAGGGCAACGTGGTCAATGCGCGCGAAGTGCTGGCCAAACACGACGAGAAATACACCCCGCCGGAAGTGGCCGACGCGATGAAAGAGAATCACCAAGGGCCGGCGGAAGCGTATAACGCGCCGCAGGCGGAGGGCGCCAAGTCATGATGCCGGAACTGGGCAGTTTTCTGCTGTGCCTGGCGCTGGCGATTGCGCTGCTGCTGAGCATTTACCCGCAGTGGGGCGCGGCGCGGCAGGACAGCCGCATGATGGCGGTGGCCCGGCCGCTGACCTACGGCATGTTCGCCGCGATTGCGCTGGCGTTCCTGTGCCTGGTGCATGCCTTCGTGGTCAACGACTTTACCGTCGCCTACGTGGCCACCAACTCCAATACCCAACTGCCGGTGTATTACCGCATCGCCGCCACCTGGGGCGCGCATGAGGGGTCGCTGCTGCTGTGGGTGCTGCTGCTGAGCTGTTGGTCGCTGGCGGTGGCGTTGTGCAGCCGGGCGATGCCGCAGGATGCGGTGGCGCGGGTGCTGTCGGTGATGGGCATGATCACCGCCGGTTTCCTGCTGTTCATCATCATGACCTCCAACCCGTTCACCCGCACGCTGCCGAATTTCCCGATCGACGGCAGCGATCTCAACCCGCTGTTGCAGGATATCGGCCTGATCTTCCACCCGCCGCTGCTGTATATGGGCTACGTCGGCTTCTCGGTCGCCTTTGCGTTCGCCATTGCCTCGCTGATGGCCGGCCGGCTCGACACCGCCTGGGCGCGCTGGTCACGCCCGTGGACCACCGCCGCCTGGGTGTTCCTCACGCTCGGCATCGTGCTCGGATCGGCCTGGGCCTACTATGAGTTAGGCTGGGGCGGTTGGTGGTTCTGGGATCCGGTAGAAAACGCCTCCTTTATGCCGTGGTTGGCCGGCACCGCGCTGATGCATTCGCTGGCGGTGACCGAGAAACGCGGCACGTTCAAAGCCTGGACGGTGCTGCTGGCGATCACCGCTTTCTCGCTGTGCCTGCTCGGCACCTTCCTGGTGCGCTCCGGCGTGCTGGTCTCGGTGCACTCCTTCGCCTCCGATCCGGCGCGCGGCATGTTTATCCTCGCCTATCTGGTGATCGTGATCGGCGGTTCGCTGCTGCTGTACGCGGTCAAGGGCGGCCAGGTGCGCAGCCGGGTGCAGCACGAAACCTTCTCGCGCGAGACCTTCCTGCTCGGCAACAACGTGTTGCTGATCGCCGCCATGCTGGTGGTGCTGTTGGGCACGCTGCTGCCGCTGGTGCACAAACAGCTGGGGCTGGGCAGCATCTCGATCGGCGAGCCGTTCTTCAATACCATGTTCACCTGGCTGATGGCGCCGCTGGCGCTGCTGTTGGGCATCGGGCCGCTGGTGCGCTGGCGCCGCGATGAGCCGAGCAAGCTGTGGCGGCGCCTCGGCGTGGCGCTGCTGGCGACGCTGGTGCTGTCGATTCTGCTGCCGTGGTTGCTGCAGGACAGCATCGCCGGCATGACGGTGGTGGGCCTGATCATGGCGCTGTGGGTGATCATCCTGACGCTGATGGAGTTGCATGAGCGCGCCACCCACCGGCACGGCTTCTGGCGCGGCCTGCGACAGCTGTCCCGCAGCCACTGGGGCATGGTGCTCGGCCACCTCGGCGTGGCGGTGACGGTGATCGGCATCGCCTTCAGCCAGAACTACAGCGTGGAGCGCGACGTGCGGATGAAGGCCGGCGACAGCGTGGATATTCACAACTATCACTTCGTGTTCCGCGACGTGCACGACATCCGCGGCCCGAACTACAGCGGCGGCGTCGGCATCATCGACGTCACGCGCAACGGCAAGCCGGAGGCGACGCTGCACGCGGAGAAACGCTACTACAGCGTGGCGCGCAGCATGATGACCGAAGCGGCGATCGACGGCGGGTTCAGCCGCGATCTGTACGCGGCGCTGGGCGAGGAGCTGGAGGACGGCTCCTGGGCGGTGCGCCTGTATTACAAACCCTTCGTGCGCTGGATTTGGTTCGGCGGCGTCTTTATGGCGATCGGCGGCCTGCTGTGCATCCTCGATCCGCGTTACCGCATGAGCAAAAAACTCAAGCGCGAAGGCAAGCTGGAGGCGCAACCATGAAGCGTAAACTGCTGTTTATCCCGTTGGTCCTCTTCCTGCTGCTGGTGGCGGCGCTGATGGTGCAACTGACGCGCAACGCCGGCGGCGAAGATCCGACCATGCTGGAGTCGGCGCTGATCGGCAAACCGGTGCCGACCTTCAGGCTGGAATCGCTGGATCAGCCCGGCAAAACCTACGATCAGGCGGTGCTGCGCGACGGCAAGCCGATCTTGCTCAACGTCTGGGCCACCTGGTGCCCGACCTGCCGCGCGGAACACCAGTATCTCAATACGCTGGCGGCACGCGGCGTGCGGGTGGTTGGCCTGAACTATAAAGACGATCGCGCCAAGGCGGTGACCTGGCTCAATTCCCTCGGCAATCCCTATGCCCTCAGCCTGTACGACGGCGACGGCATGCTGGGGTTGGATCTCGGGGTGTACGGCGC
>Ga0153999_1000080_pt1 | contig 53318 bp, 52 predicted proteins | sample TSNC083MetaG_FD_104675 | JGI IMG/M metagenome (GOLD analysis project Ga0153999, IMG submission 104675) | Attine ant fungus gardens microbial communities from North Carolina, USA - TSNC083 MetaG | ecosystem: Host-associated > Fungi > Mycelium > Unclassified | place: USA: North Carolina, Lumber...
TATGGAGAATACTATATAGAGCATTACCTTAAGCCAGAAAAAGATGAAAAAGGAGATAAAATTTATAGGGTTATCCCAGTCGAGCATTGTATTGATTGTTCTTTAAAGCGGGTAGAAATGGTTTGTATTCGTGAAAATGGTGAATATGTTAGCACTGACTCCTTTAAATATTGCAGTCGAGTAATACACAACGAGCTTAAGCTTGCCTTCGATTATCATTCCCTACGACACACACACGCTACCATACTGGTTGAAAATGGAGCCGATATTAAGGATGTTCAGGCAAGACTTGGACACGCTGACATTAAAACAACTCTCCAGATTTATACCCATGCCACAGAGGCTATGGCGGATAAAAGTGTTAATATATTCGAGGAAGCTGTCAACATCTGAAAAAAGCGTTGACAAACCGTTGACAGTTTCCCTTTTTAGGGAGTTAAGAAGTACATTAAACCCTTATTCTATATGGGTTAGCAACACCACGGTTTCAACGTGCGATGTCGCCGGAAACATGTCAACGCAACATACCCGCTCCACTTTATACCCCTTCTCCTGTAAAAAAGCAAGATCCCGTATCAAACTCGTAGGATTGCAGGAGATATAAACAATTTTCTGCACCCTATAATTATCACAAATCTTAGGCAGCGCCTTCGGATGAATCCCCTCCCTGGGCGGATCCAGAATAATCAAATCCGGCTTTTCCTCAATCTCATCAATCACCTTCAGCACATCACCGGCAATAAACTCGCAATTAACCAGTCCGTTCCTTGCGGCATTCTCCCTGGCGGCATCAACCGCCTCCGCAACAATCTCAACGCCCACCACCTTACGTGCCACCGGTGCCACAATCTGGGCAATCGTGCCGGTTCCGCTGTACAAATCAAAAACCACCTTATCCTTCGTTTCCCCAACATAATTCCTAGCTGTTTCATACAGCACCTCTGCTCCCAGTGAATTTGTCTGAAAGAAGGAAAATGGTGTGATCCGGAATTTCAGTCCCAGCAGTTCCTCATAAAAATAATCCTGTCCATACAGAACTTCCGTCTTATCACTCTGCACCACATCTGCCAAACTATCATTTTGAATATGCAAAACTCCGGCAAAATGTCCCTCCGGCGAAAGTCCCAACAGCCTGTCCTTCCACTCCGCCAGCAAATTCATTTCCCCCTCACCTAACAACTCGAACTGTGACGAGGTAACAAGCGCCACCAGAATTTCGCCCGTCTTAACCGCCCGCCTTACCAGCAAATGGCGCAGATATCCGGTATGCTGCAATTTTTTATAAAAGCCCACACCTTTGCCGGAAAAAAAAGCCAGTGTCTCCTTTAACACCATAGTGAAATCAGGATGTACAATCCGGCATTCCGGTGTCGTGACTATATCATAAAAGCTGCCCCTTTTATGCATCCCCAGCGCCAGCGGACCATCTTTATATTCATCCCCAAATGAGAACTCCATTTTATTCCGGTAGCCATCCGTGATTGGACTGCCCTTGATCCCCTCAAACACATATGAACTACATACGCTGTCCAGCAGTTCTTTTACCTGTGCCGCTTTAATTTTTAACTGTTCTTCATAAGGCAGACTCTGATACAGACAGCCGCCGCAGATACCATAATGCGGACATGCCCCTTCCTTTTGCTCCAGTTCAGACGGTTTCAGCACCTCCAGCAGACGCCCCTCACATCTGCCCTTTCTCTTTTTATTAATCATCAGGCGGATCGTCTGTCCCGGAATCGCATTCTTGACGATTACCTTCTCTCCCTCAACCATCAGAATACCTTTGTTCGGAAACTCTATTTTTTCAACCTCAGCCTGAAAAATATCCCCTTTTTTCATCGCATAACTCCTTAATTTTTCTCTAGCTAGCCAAACCAGACTTCTGCCAATATAAAAATAAGCGTGTCCCTGATCTGCGAGACACGCTCAATCTTCTTATTTTCGTTTTACTGATCGGATTCGTCTTCATTCTCAAAGAAATCATCATCAAAATCATCTTCAAAATCGTCTTCAAAATCCTCCAGATAATCCGGAGTGAAAAAACGGTAAACTCCATATGCAATCGCTGCAATCGCTGCTACCGCGCCAATAATGGCAAGTGCCCACAGGATACAGTTTTTCTTTTTTTCTTCTTCTTCTTTTCTGTGCAAAAACTCATTTAACTTGGTAGAATTCATAATTTCCTCCACGCGGTTTAAAGCTTCTTTACCCATCGTATCAAATCTGCTCATTACTTCACGTCCTTTCCATCATCGGCATATCTTCATACGCATCTACTAGATTATACCATCACTTTTATAATTTTACTATCTTATTTTATTCATTTTTTCAAAAATTATCTCTGTTCATTATATTTTCTTTAATTTGGCAAATGATGCAAACATTTTTTTTGTACCGGCTCCATCGAAATTCACGGATACTTCATAATCTCTGGCTCCATCCTCAATCGCCTGCACGGTTCCTTCTCCGAATTTAATATGTCGGATCCGGTCGCCCACTCCGTAATCCAAAGCGGTCTGCCTTTGTACTGTAAATTGTTTGCCAAAAGCCGGAGCTGGATTTTTAGAAGCTCTGCCCCCGGCTCCGGCCGCATCAAAAATACCGGCTCCGCATGCGGGAGTGCCTGAAAAATCAGGGGTCGGCGAGTCATAAGAATTGGATTTCATGCCGAACATACTAACGCCTTTCTGCTGCCTGGACTTTGCCCATGGCAGACCGTCAGCCCCGGTTTCGTTGTTTCTCTGTCTGCCTGCCCGCTCATACAGTCGTTCGGCCTGAATCAGTTCGGCCGGTATTTCTTCCACAAACCGGCTTACTTTGGAGTACCGCGTTTCGCCGTTTACCATCCTAAGGCGCGCTGCCGTCATAAGCAGCCGCTCCTTCGCTCTGGTAATCCCGACATAGCACAGCCGGCGTTCTTCCTCAACCTCTGTTTTATCATCCGACATCAACGCCATCATTCCGGGAAACAGCCCGTCTTCCATTCCACTCAGGTACACCATCGGAAACTCAAGACCCTTGGCACTATGTAATGTCATCAATGTAACCCGGTTTTCCGAATCATCCATCCGGTCGATATCGGCCACCAGTGCTACCTCTTCCAAAAATTCATTCAGATCCGGCTGTTCATGCTCCTCACTGTAGCTGACCGCCTTATTAATTAACTCTTCAATATTTTCCAGCCGGGTCTGGGCTTCTATTTCCCCTTCTGCCTCCAATGCTTCTTGATATCCGGTTTCTGAAACAACTGCCTCAATCAGCTCTTTGATACTGGCTCCGGTCTGCAGAAGCTCTCTGAATGACTCCATCTGCGCTGTAAACTTCCCCACCCGCGCCGCTGCCTTACCCATACCAGGAATCGCTAAAATGCGGACGCAGGCATCATAAAAGCTGATTCCCTGCTCTGATGACCACGCCGTAATCCGCCCGATTGTCGTTGCCCCGATTCCCCGTTTCGGAACATTGATAATCCGCTGGGCAGCCAAATCATCATGTCCGTTGGCAATGGTTTTTAAATAACTGAGAACATCTTTGATTTCTTTTCGCTGATAGAAATTCACCCCGCCGACCAGACGGTACGGTACATTATTACGGATGCATTGTTCTTCCAGTAAACGTGACTGTGCATTAGTCCGGTACAAAACGGCACAGTCCTGATAGGCATAACCATGCTTTAAAATATCCCGGACAATTCCTTCTGCTTCTTCATATGCCTGCTCAAACTGCCGGAATTCGACCGGCTCTCCTGCTCCGTTATCCGTCCATAAAGCCTTATCCTTCCGGCCTTCATTATTTTGGATTACCGCATTGGCGGCATCCAGGATATGGCTGGTGGAACGATAATTCTGCTCCAGCTTAATCACTCTGGCACCCGGATACGCCCCTTCGAAATCCAGGATATTGCGGATATTCGCGCCCCGAAATTTATAGATCGACTGGTCATCGTCACCAACTACACACAGATTTTTGTATTTCCCGGCCAGCAAAGAAATCAGCCGGAACTGGGCGGTGTTGGTATCCTGATATTCATCCACCATAATGTAGCAGAACCGTTCCTGCCAATACTCAAGGACTTCCTCGCTGGCATTAAAGAGCTCTACCGTTTTGAAAATCAAATCGTCAAAATCCAGGGCATTGTTCCTTTTTAAACAGTCCTGATATTCCTGGTAAACTGCCGCAATTTTCTGTTCCCGCCAATCACCTCCGGCATTCAGGCGGTATTCCTGGGGACTGATTAATTCATTCTTAGCAGTTGAAATCGCATTTATGATTGCCCGGTCACGGAATTGTTTCGGATCCAGATCCATCTTTTTTAAAACCTGACGCATCAGCGTCCGCTGATCGTCCGAATCATAAATTGTAAAATTTGTATTATAGCCCAGATACTCAATAAAACGGCGCAAAATCCTGACGCAGGATGAATGGAAGGTACTAACCCAGATACTTTCGGAGCCGGAGCCAACCAGTTTGTCCACCCGTTCCCGCATCTCGCCGGCTGCTTTATTGGTAAAAGTTATCGCCATAATATTCCATGGTTTTACATGTTTTTCTTCAATCAAATATGCGATCCGGTGTGTCAGCACCCGGGTCTTCCCCGAACCGGCTCCTGCCAGTATTAGAAGCGGCCCCTCCGTATGAAAAACCGCTTCCTGCTGTTTGGGATTCAATGAATCATAAATACTCATAATATCTGTTCCGCCCTCTATTTCAATTTAATCAGTTTCAGCCTTGATCTGTTACAATCAGTATACCATAAAAACAGGACTGCCGCAAACCGTAATCTGCCGCAGTCCTGCCCTTTTCCTTTTACTATCCGCCTATCTGCCAATTATTCTGCGTAAGCGATAGCTTCAATCTCCACCAGTGCCGCTTTCGGAAGTGCCGCTACTTCAAATGCCGCTCTAGCCGGACACTCTCCGGTAAAGAAAGTCGCATATACTTCGTTCATCGCTGCAAAATCGGCAATATTCTTAAGCAATACGGTCACTTTAACAACGTCAGCCATTGTCAGGCCGTCACTCTCCAGAATATTTTTTATATTAGTCAGTGACTGTCTGGTCTGGGATGAAATATCATCTCCTGCAAATTCTCCGGTTGCCGGATCAATCGGAAGCTGGCCTGATACAAAGATAAACTTATCTGCACGTACTGCCTGGGAATAAGGGCCGATAGCTGCCGGAGCATTACTTGTTGCCAATGTTTTTTTCATGATTAATCTCTCCTTTTTATAATAATTATAGAAAATAAGTATATCCTAAATAACAGAAAATTGCAATAATACTATTTCCGGTTTGCAATCCGGCTGGTTTTTGCTATAATATGTTATAATTATTATCTAAGAAAAGATATTTTATATGAAAAATTTTTATAATCGTGAATGGAGCTTTTGTGAGAAAAAACTGGTTACGGCTTCGGCATTCCTGCTGGGGATTGTAATTGGCTTTATGTTTGCACCGATTAAGAAAGGTATCTATTGCGGCAACAATAACGGGAATACTCTGCCGGAAACACCGGCAGAATAGTCTCCTCCGCATTATCTATCGAGTGCTCCGCCTGACTCCAATTGAAAGGAAGATAAACATTGAAAATAGTAGTTCTTGACGGATACACTGAAAATCCCGGCGATCTGAGCTGGAAAGGCTTTGAGACTTCGGGGGAACTGACCGTTTATGACCGCACCCCGATAAACGATGAAATGGAAATTATCCGGCGCATCAGCGATGCCGAGGCCGTTATCACCAACAAAACACCGATCTCCCGAACCACCTTAGACCAATGTCCGGGGGTAAAATATATCGGCGTTCTGGCAACCGGATACAATGTAATTGATATTGAAGCAGCCCGCGAGAAAGGCATTCCGGTCTGCATTATCCCAACCTATGGAACAACTGCCGTCGCCCAGTTTACCATCGCTCTGCTGCTTGAGGTTTGTCATCATATCGGCGCTCACAGTGAGGCGGTACATAAGGGCGAATGGACGAATAGTCCGGATTGGTGCTTCTGGAAATATCCTTTGATTGAGCTTGCCGGAAAAACGATGGGAATCATCGGGTTTGGCCGGATCGGGCAGAATACGGCACGAATTGCCAAAGCCCTTGGGATGGAAATTCTGGCCTATGATGAGTTTTCCAGCAAAAGCGGCAAAGAACTTGCTGCTTATGTTGATCTGGACCGGCTGTTTGAAAAATCCGATGTCATTTCTCTTCATTGTCCGCTGTTTCCGGCGACAAAGGAAATAATTAATAAAGAAAGCATTGGCAAAATGAAGGATGGCGTTATCATTCTTAATACCTCCCGCGGTCCATTGATTCATGAAGGGGATTTAAAAAAAGCCCTGGACAGCGGCAAGGTCGCTGCTGCCGCTCTCGATGTGGTGTCGGCCGAGCCGATACCGGCTGACAGTCCACTTCTGAAGGCTAAAAACTGTATCATTACCCCGCATATTGCATGGGCGCCAAAAGAAAGCCGCGCCCGGCTGATGGATATTGCCGCAGAAAACCTCCGCTCCTTTATCGCCGGTACGCCGGTCAATGTGGTAAACTCCTGACATGCCGGAATATTGATATGGCAACAGGCAAAGCCGTTTAAAACAGTAATTTATATTTTTACTGTTTTAAACGGCTTTGCCGTTCCATGTTTAACATGGTATCTATTCATCCAGTTTCCGCCCGGAAGCACCAGGGATAAAAAGCTCACCCCGATACTTGGCAACCGTTCTCCGGGATATTTCTATTCCGCGCTCTTGCAGCTTCTGGACAATTTTCATATCACTTAATGGTTTACGTTTATCTTCTGCATCCACAATTTCCCGCAGAATATCCCTGGCTCTGGTTGCCGACATATCTTCTCCCTGCCGGACCCGCCGGGGAAAGAAATAGTTCATCGGAAAAACCCCCCGCCGGCATTGAAGGTATTTGCCCTTAATGGCACGGCTGACAGTAGATTCACTGATGCCAACCACCTGCGCCAGTTCCGCCAGGGTCAGCGGGCTCAGATTATTGGTATGGCCTCTGAAAAATGGCTCCTGGGCATCCAGAATCGCTCTGGTACAGTTAAGCAACGTCGTTTGACGCTGCGAGATATTGTTAATCAGCCACTTCGCCTGCCTCACCTTACCACTAAGATAACCGACCAATTCCCGATCATCCGATTCCTGCAAAAGCTTATTGTAATACGAATTGATCTGCAGAGTGGGCAGCTCGTAATCGACATTGAGGATCTCAAAATAGTTCTCAAATTTGACAATGATGACATCCGGACGCACAAAAACCGGTGCCGTCCCCGGGTTAAATCCCGCCCCCGGCTTCGGATTTAAGGTACGGATCAGACTTGCCGCATTACGCACCGCTTTCTCTGAATTCTTCAGCTCACCGGCAATGCTGCCATATTGGTTTTTGGAGAGTTTTTTCAGATAACCCCGCACGATTTGTTCGGCCAGTTCTGCCCCTTTAAGTCTTTCAAGCTGCAGACAAAGGCAGTCCGCCAGATCAAATGCCGCGACTCCCGCCGGTTCCAGTGTCCGTATGAGTTCAAGTGCTTCTTTAAGCTGCACTTCATCACCCGAGCAGCTTGCGGCAAGCTCCCCCAAAGTTGTGTCCAGGTAGCCGGAATCATTTAAATTGGCCGCCACAAAACATGCCGCTTTGTAAAGTCCAGCAGATAAACCTAAGCTGTCCAGCTGCATCCTGATATGACTGAACAGGGTCTCTTCATCCATTGGCGCAGCATAATTACCAACTGCATCAATCCCCTCATTGGCATCCGAATTTATGTAATGCCGGTTCTGAACATCCTGCGCCTCAAGCCACTGGAGCTTGCGCATCAAATCCTGATTCTCTTCGCTGCTATAATTATCAGCAGCATCCAGCACCGGATTTTCAACCAGTGCCTCATTAAGATACTCCAGCAGCTCCTGATTTGACATCTGCAGAATTGACATAAACTGAATCTGCCGGGCAGATATTGTCTGGGTTTGTTTTGTTTCCAGATTTAATTCCATTTTCCGACCTCCGTCCTTCATCAAATATCAATCATCTGCTGCATCTGACGTGTCGTCTGTCTTCCTGACCACAATTTCTAATACGCGGTGATCCAAAACCTTTGTTACGGTAACATCAAGCCCGTCCGCCTCAAATTGATCGCCCTCCTGCGGTACCCGTTCAATCCGCTCCATGACCCAGCCGGAAACAGTTGAAGAGTTATAATCACTTTTTATCGAAAACAGGTCAAACATATCGGAAGCATTTGCCGAACAAGCGATGATACAGCTTCCATCCGGCTGCGGTCTGAATTCCTCTATTACTTCATCATATTCATCCCAGATTTCACCAACAAGCTCTTCCAGAATATCCTCAAGCGTAACTATGCCCTCGGTGCCCCCGTATTCATCAACCACAATCGCAATATGCATTTTGTCAGCCTGAAGAATCCGCAGTAAATCAGATATTTTGGTATTGTCCAGCGTGTAAACAACCGGACTTATTATATCCGGCAGCGATACTTCGCCTTTAAAAAGCGCCCGGTAAAAATCCTTTTGGTGGATCACGCCAATGATATTATCAATGGTATCCCGGTAAACAGGTATCCTGGAAAAGCCGCTTTCGAGAAACAGATTTGACGCCTCATCAACCGAAGCATCCTCACTAAGAGAATCCAGATCGATACGGGGGGTGATAATTTCTTTTACTTCAAGGTCATTAAACTCAATCGCCGCCCGAATAAGCCGGCTTTCGTCGGCGTCCAGCCCCCCCTCGGATTCGGCCTGGTCAACTATGGTCAGCAATTCTTTTTCACTGATGCCTTCTTCTTCATTCTTTTTTAATATTTTAGAAAGGAACTTTTTCCATTGGGCGAACAGATAACTTACCGGGGTCAGGATAAACATGATAAACCGTACCATCGGAGCAGCAAACATGGCAAACTGTTCCGGCGACTCCTTCGCCAGGCTTTTCGGGGTGATTTCACCGAAAATCAGAATCACAACCGTAATTGCCAGCGTCGAGACAGCCGGTCCTTTCGCCGTTCCGATCAGCTGGATAAATAATAGCGTAGACAATGTGGTGGCGGCATTGTTGACAATGTTATTACCAATCAGGGTGGATGAGAGCAGCTTGTCGTACTGCTCTGCCAGTCTCAGTGTCTTTTCGGCTTTAAGGTCTCCGTTTTCCGCTTTATTTTTTAGGCGTATCCGGTTTAAAGATGTAAAGGCTGTCTCAGTTGCCGAAAAAAATGCCGACATACCAATCAATACTGCTAATATCAGCAGCTGAATCAGGGAATTACCATCGTCCATAGGGACTCATCACTCAACTTTCTTTCATAATTTAATACTGTGTATTATTTATAAAGTATAGCACATTTTATTAAAAAATGGAACTTCTCAATAAGAGATATTATTTACATCACAAAATAGGGCGTAAAAAGAGAGGAATTGGAATTTTTATTATGCTACACTAGCCTTTAGAAGGAGGTAAAAAGCATGGAATGGTTAAAACGGTTAAGCAGCGCCGTTGATTATATTGAGGATCACTTAACAGATGAAATCTCATATGAAGAGGCGGCGAAAATCGCCTGCTGCTCAACTTACTATTTTCAACGGATGTTTTCTTGTTGCCGGTATCTCTTTATCCGATTACATCCGCCGCCGCAAAATGACCCAGGCTGCGTTTGAATTGCAGGCCACAGACAGCAGAGTAATGGACATAGCCCTTAAATATGGTTACGCTTCCCCAACTGCAAAACCTTGTCAAGCAGTATAAAAATGGTGTACAAGTATTAAACGGCTTTAATCTGACCGTGGAATATGGGGAAGTCTTTGCCCTGTTAGGGCAAAACGGAGCAGGGAAATCTACGCTGATTAATATTCTGACAACGTACCTGCGTCCAACTTCCGGCCATGTAATAGTTTTTGAAAAAGATTTATACCAGGAAGCAACTTTTATCCGCTCGCAAATTGCCTGTGCCGCACAGCGGATCTCTATTGACACACATTTATCTCTAACTGAAAATATGATGTTTCAAAGCCGTCTATACAAAGTGCCAGGGGCCGAAGCAAAACAGCGTATGGAAAACTTAATCGACTGTTTTGGTTTGGAGCGTTACAGAAAATATCCTGTTTCCTCTTATTCCGGCGGCATTGCGCGGCGGCTCGATATCGCCATGAATATGATGTCAAACCCTAAAATCATGTTTTTGGACGAGCCGACAACCGGGATGGATATCCAATCGCGCATGGCTATGCGGACGATGCTGAAACAAATCAAAGAGGAATTTTGTACGACAGTGTTTCTGACAACCCATTATTTAGAGGAAGCCAGCCAGTTGAGTGACACAGTCTGCATTATGAAAGACGGACAGAATGTGATACAGGGCTCACCCCACACGCTCCGTGGCTGCCTGCAGCAGGATACGCTTAAAATTTCCTTTCTGACAAGGTCAGCCGCAAAAGCCGCCTCTGATCAATTAAGGCTTCTGTATCACCGGATGCCTTATGATCTGCAGGATAACACAATTACCGTAAATTCTGGGAGCTGGAAAGACTTAACCGAAATAAACCGCTGGCTGCTGGCACAGGATATTAGTTTTACCGGTATTGAAATTTCGCAGCCTTCCTTGGATGATGTGTTTATCAGGCTGACGGGTGCAGCAGAACAGGAGGAAGTTATATGAGCATTAAGACGATATTGTGGCGTAATATAAAATGGCGGTTTCATAACGCCTTTACAATTGTGATCACCATTTTACAGCCGATGCTTTGGCTTGTGCTGTACAGCGGGGTGGCCGGCCAATTTATGAAAGAGGCAGGGATAGAAAATTATACCGCATTCATCTTACCCGGCCTGATTGTGTTGGTAAGCTTTTCAGCATGCAGCAGCAGCGGAATTATGAATTATCTGATGAAAGCGAGCGGGAGTTTTTACCGGGTATTGATTGCACCCGTAAGCAGGCCTTCGATCGTCCTCGGTCAGATACTTGAGGCGGTTATATGTACTTTTGGAAATGTCCACGCACCAGCCTGTTTCTGATGCCCCTGATCTCATCCCTGAACCGATTCCCTCTGCTTTTTGAATAGTAATGAAAAAACAAATGCCACCGTCAACCAAATCAACACTCCTGCAAAAGTTGACAGCAGGCGGAATATGGCGTAGGGGATGCGTTCTGTCCCCTGGACTGACATTGATACTAAGATAAAGGTTATACCGCCGACCCGGTCACTGTATAACGGCATCCGCAGTACCCGGCATCCAACCACTGTCACCAGCATTCCGGCAAATACCAACAAAAGCGACAGTGCCCTGGCATGAAAAAAAACCTCAATAACCGCCACTCCGACCCCGACAATGCCCCCCAGGGCAGTTCCTGCAATCCTTTTCATGCCAGCCTGCCATTCAACCCCATTGCTTGTCTGTCCTACAAGTAATGTGGTAATTGCTGCTGTTACCATCTGAAAATTATGAATATTACATAGCAGCAAACAAATCCCTACAGATATCGCTATAACTATTTCCCCTTGGGTGGGTTTCCATAATTTATTGCCCATCTTACGTTCCTCCCTCTATATCAATCACTATATCCAGCATTATAACATATTTATTCTTTTTTACCAGCTTCCTTTTGTTAAAATATGCCAAAATTTATATAGAGGGCAAATAAGTTATCGTTATTCCCTTGCTTTTCCGGTAATCTCCTCAATACGGATTTCATAGACCACTATCTTATCCATTGAAGACTGAATATACTTAGCGCCTGCCTCTCTGAATTCAGGGCTGTATTTATTACACAAAAGGGTTAGTCCTTTTTCCGGATGTTCAGACAGTCTGGCCGTGCCAAGCACAACCGCACTCTCATAATTAGTGGAAAACTGGGAAGGAAGAACTTCTGTTTTTCCAACCACAGTGAAGCAGACCTTGGGATTTTTCTGCATATTTTCATTCCTCTGGCTTGCCTCATTCGTACCATGGATGTAAATAAATTCATCATCTGCTGCATAGTTGACCGGCACTGCATAGGGTTTACCATATTTACAGACCGTTGACAGAATACCATATTCGCCTTTCATCAAGAACTCCATAGCCGTTTCCCTGGATACTTGCCGATCCGTTCTTCTCATCTTGTTCATTATTATTCTCCTTGCCCTTCCGGGGTATAACAACCTTTCTCTTTCCGTCAGGACTATGAGTAACTTCTACCTTTTAACAGCCCATAAACACAAAGATCATAAATATTGTCAGTTTTAACCACCGCATTTTTCATGACACCTTCTAATGTAAAATCATTTTTTTCCAGAACCCTTCTGGATGCTATATTTGGTTCATACACTAATCCGGTTACGCGAATAATATCTAATTCTGAAAAAGCAATCCTGCAAATCTGCCCTACTGCTTCTGTCGCTATTCCCTTTGACCAGTTATCAGTCGTAAGCAGATACCCAATTTCCGCATCCTTTCCAAAAACATCAGATTTTTGTTCTACAGAAATATTTCCCACGATCTTGTCATCAACGCTAATCAGCCTGAAGATGCCGTCTTTTCCATCATGCTCTTTCGCCATATTAATCCACCAGATTGCATCGTTCTTTGTATAGGGAAAAGGCACTCGATTCGCAATGTAGGTTCGATCCACACCATTACAAACTTCTCTTAAGCCTTCTTGATCCGCCAGGCTGTATTTCATTAATTTTATCTTCATCTCACACTCCTCCTTTCTTTTAATTGTTTATGAAAAGAATATCATCACTTCCGAATTCTGGCAAGTAATTTAATTAAATAATCCCTTTGCCCATCTGATAGCTTTAGAAACGTTTTCTTCCGGATTTTTATTGGGTTGAACAAAATCGATCTCACCGATGAAGTCATTTCCCGAAAGCACCTTCTTAAGCTTAACAAAGCACTTTTCGGCACCGCCTCCACCATGACATGCGAATAGTGCGGCCTGCTTGCCATAAATTTTATATTTGCTGATAAAGCTGTTTATTGGTGGTGTAAATGATCCCGCCCAGACAGGCGTCCCGATTATTATAGTCTGATACCTGTCCAGATCAATGGTTTCATTTAACAATTTTGGTTTATCACCGAAAATAACACTTTTTCCTCCCCAGAAGTATTTCCCAAACCCTTCCTGCGGATATTGCCTGCTGATTACCAGTTCGACGATGTCGGCACTTATTGTTTCTGCTATCTTTTCTGCAATCAATTTCGTGTTCCCTTCAAACGAAAAATACACAACCAGAGCACTCATAATCATTTTCCTCCATTCTCAGATATAAATTTCTTTGCCTCAATAGCCCACTCACTCATTGCGGAATAAAAATACACACCGCAAAGTGCGGTTAACCGGCTATAGGAGCAGTCAACATCTTGCTGCTTTAACTGCTTAAAATGCTCGATATATTCATTCATATCATTTAGCCGCTTCGCATTTCTTTCAATCAAATGATCCAACTGTCCAAGCAATACCTCTGGCTCAGTGTTGTCACCGAAGGAAATCTTGAGCAGGATTTCGTATCTAAGCTTCTCGATTTCAGGTTCCTTTCTCAGCCAATCTGAAAGTGCTTTCCTTCCTGTGTTGGTAATGCTGTATACGATCTGCCCACGTCCATTTCCAGGCTGCATATCATCAGAACTAACAGCAAGCCCCTCCGCAGCCAGTTTCCTGAGCGTCGGATATATTTGACCAAAGCTCTCCTGCCAAAAATGGCTATATTCATTCTCGAGCCATTTTTTAATTGTATAACCGGTCTGTGGCTTACGTGCAAGCATACCTAATATCACATATTTCGTAATTCCGGTATTTTCTTTCACACGATTCCTCCTCTCATAGTATCATAATGATATATTAAATTGGTTTGTTTGTCAAGAAAAAAACTGCACGTCCTTCTTTGCGGTATATTTGCACCAAATTAAGTCAACGCAGCCCGCTACGTTCCCTTCATTTTGCAATATCTCCCACAAATTGTGACATACAGTTTACGATAAGCTATTCAAACACGCTCCAGATAAGTTCAATCACATTCAAGCCAGACTATTATTCTCCATAATAGATTGAACATAGGCAAGCATCTCATCTTTTGACTGAATTGAATAAGCCTGGTTGATAATCTGCTGCTGTTCATTTGCTGATAGTGAAAAAAAGAAATCCATGCCATTATTTTTTTCCAGAGCAATTCCCAGACCTACCGGCACATCCTGTCCGTTTGTACATTTTTCCATAAACTTCTAATCCTCTTTCTGCTGATCAGGCTGCTTTCTCATATTTTCCAGAGCTAATCATGCATTTTCATGCAAGTATGAAACGCATGACCTTTTGACCCTGTGATCATATTATTTGATTAAATGCGTGAAATATGTATCTGTATTCAAGAAGCCGCGAGATAAAAAAGACCCCCGCCCCTTATCAGTGAGGGGCAGGGAAAAAGATGATAAAACTTTTATTCCATTGTTGCATACTGGAAGAACCAGTAGCCGTTTGGCGTATGCCATGTTCCTTTTAGGCTCGGATCCTGCAGCCAGAAGTCGGCATAATAAGCTACCGGTGTAATACCAGCTTCTTCAATAAGCAAGTTTTCAGCCTCATGAAGTTTGGCATAGTGTTCCTCCAGATCGGCTGTGGAGTTTGCTTCATTAAGCAGCCTGTCATATTCCGGATTATTGTATTTGGCACTGTTGTTGCCGCTGGTAGACATCATCTGATTCAGCAGATTGGATGGATCGTCGTAGTCAAATACCCAGCCATCGCGGGCTGCCTGATAATCTCCGGCACGGCGGGTTGGCGTGAAAGTACCCCACTCAATAATTTTAATATTCATATTGATACCCAGTGTTTCCTTCCAATTGCTCTGTAAATATTCTGCAACCGCTTTATGATAAGCAGTATCATTGGTCATATATTCAATCGCCGGAAGTCCCTGTCCATCCGGATAACCTGCTTTTGTAAGAAGTTCCTTTGCCTCCTTAACGTCAGCATCATGGTCTGTAAAATTAAAGAAATCACCGCCATTGTTCTTTTTTGTCACATCTTCAAAGTAAGTACCTTCTTCTGCATCACTGACACCCGGCCCGATTAGGTTTTCCGCCGGAGTATAGGTACCCTGCATCACAGTGTTGGCAACATAGTCACGGTCTATCGCAAGGCTCAGTGCTCTGCGCACATCAGGATTATTAAATGGTTCCTTCTGATTCTGAAAATCAATGTAGTAAGTACCCATAATCGGTTCTATATGAAAATCGGGTTTATCCCTAAGGCTTGGAACCTCTTGTGCCGGCGGATCGTTAATCAGAGAAACCTCACCGGCCTGATATGCATTATATGCCGCATTGTCATCTTCCATTAAAACAAATTTGAGCGTGTTTAAGGTGACCTTATCGGCACCCCAATAATTTTCATTCTTTGCAAATGTAATGTGGGAATTCGGCACCCATTCTATCATTTTTAACGGACCGTTTGAAATATAAGTTTCAGGATTTAATGTCCACTGTTCCCCATTTGCTTCAATTGCTGCTTTTTGTACAGGAACCATAGTCGCATGTGTTATCAGTTTAGGAAAATATACACAGGGCACAGACAATTCTACTACTAAGGTCTTGTCATCGGAAGCGGAAACACCAAGAGCATCCGGGTTTCCAGCCGCTGCCTCATCGTAACCTTTAACATAATTCAGCATATCCGCGGCATAAGGAGCCGCAGTATTGGGATCTGCCAGCCGTTTCCAGGCATATACAAAATCATCGGCCGTTAACGGACTGCCGTCGCTCCATTTCAGTCCGTCACGAAGATGGTACGTATAAGTAAGCCCATCATCAGACACCTCATAGGATTCTGCCTGGCCAGGTACAATTTTGTTTTCCGAATCCACAATCATTAACGTTTCAAATGCATGCAAAATCATATTTGCTCCGTCAATCGCACTATTTAACGCAGGGTCAATTGTCTCCGGATTCATTCCGATTCTTACAGCCAGATTAAGTCCGGCTGAAGATTCATTTGCGGAATCTGCGGCTTCGCTGCCGGCTTCAGAGCTTGCTTTTGTACCGGCATTATTACTCCCCCCACACGCGGAAAGCAGCACACCGGATGCCATAACGGCAGCTAACATAAGTGACATTTTTTTCATAATTTCTCCTCCTTAAATCTTATATTTGCCAACGCAGTAACGCTCTAGAGCGGGGCTTTTTTAGAATAGCATAAAAGGAAAAAAATAGCAATCAATTTACCTGATCCAGATGGTGGCATGCCGCAAAATGACCAGTTGAAACCTCCCGCCACTCCGGCTCCTGAGCGGCACAAAGTTCATCCCCATAAGCGCAGCGTGTCCGGAAACGGCAGCCGGACGGCGGATTGACCGGGCTTGGTACATCCCCTTCCAAAACAATTCTCTTAGCCTTACGGCTGGTTTTTGGATCGGCAACCGGAATGGCCGAAATCAAACTCCTGGTATATGGATGCACACTGTGAAAGGTCAGTTCGTAGCTGTCGGCAAGCTCCACTATTTTTCCTAAATACATAACTCCAATCCGGTTGGAAATATGTTTTACAATGGAAAGGTCATGAGCAATAAACAAATAGGTCAGACCCAATTCCTCCTGAAGCTGTTCAAACATATTGACAACCTGTGCCTGGATGGAAACGTCCAGCGCGGATACCGGTTCGTCACATACGATGAATTGCGGGTTCACTGCCAGGGCGCGGGCAATCCCCACACGCTGCCGCTGCCCGCCGGAAAATTCATGCGGATAGCGGTTTGCATGTTCTGAATTCAGTCCTACGGTAGCGAGAAGCGAAATAATCTGGTCCCGTCGATCCTTTTTTCCTGCCGCCAGATGATGGATGTCGATCGCTTCTCCGATTATATCTCCAACGGTCATACGGGGATCGAGGCTGGCATAAGGATCCTGGAATACGATCTGCATTTTCCGGCGGTAGGGAAGCATATTCACCCTGGTGATATCTTCTCCGTCAAAGAAAATATTTCCTGCTGTCGGCTCATGAAGCCTAAGCAGCGTACGGCCGGTGGTGGTCTTTCCGCAGCCGGATTCTCCTACCAGTCCCAGTGTCTCACCCTTTTTTATACCAAAAGAAACATTATCTACTGCCTTGACGACCTTTTTCTCAAACAGTCTGCCCCCGGCAACCGGGAAATACTGCTTTAAATTTTTCACCTCTACTAGGTATGGATGCTCCATCATGCCTCTCCCTTCTGCGTCTGTTTTTCAAATTCTTGCTTTTGAAGCAGCCAGCAGGCACTATAATGAATATCGGACAGATCCGTGTACGGCGGCATTTCACGCAGACAAATCTTCATACAGGCCTCGCATCTGGGCGCAAATGGACAACCGTCCGGCGGATTCAGCATATCCACAGGACTTCCTTCAATGGGAATCAGCTTGCTGTGTTCTTTTTCCGTAAGCTTTGGGATACTGCGGAGCAGACCTTTGGTATACTCATGGCCGGGATTATAAAAGATGTCATCCGTACTTCCATATTCCACTACTTTTCCGGCATACATAACCGCAATGCGGTCGCACATATTAGCAACCACACCCAGATCATGGGTGATCATAATGATTGCCATACCAAGTTTTTCTTTTAATTCCATCATCAGCTCCAGAATCTGCGCCTGAATGGTTACATCCAGCGCCGTAGTCGGCTCATCGGCGATCAAAAGCTTTGGCTCACATGCCAGAGCGATAGCGATCATGACACGCTGACGCATTCCGCCGGACAATTCGTGAGGATACTGTTTCAGACGCTTTTCCGGCTCATTGATCCCCACCAGGGTCAGAAGCTCTCTTGCTCTTTCCATTGCCTGCCGCCTATTTTTGTTTGTATGAAGCATGACCACTTCAGTGATCTGGTTGCCAATTGTGTAAACTGGATTTAAGCTGGTCATGGGATCCTGAAAAATAATAGAAATATCATTTCCCCGGATCTTTCTCATTTCTTTCTCTGTCATCCGCTCAATCTGGTGACCATTAAACTGCAAAGAGCCGCTAATCAGTCGTCCCGGATAAGCGGTAAGGCCCATAAGGCTGTAGGCGGTTACGGATTTACCGGAACCAGACTCCCCGACAATGCCAAGAATCTCCCCCTCATCAAGATGCAGAGATACATCATTAAGCGCCTTAACTTCACCGGCCGGAGTAAAGAAGGAAAGGCATTCATGTTCAATATTAACCAAATATTCACTCATCAATTTCTCCTCCTTAATCTCTCAGTTTTGGATCGAAGGCGTCTCGAAGACCATCGCCCAGCAGATTGAAGCTTAATATAATAACAGATATCGCGAGCGCCGGTGCAAACAAACGGTGCGGATAGCTTTGCAGACCATTTAAAGCAGCACTTGCCAGGCTTCCTAACGAAGGCATGGGCGCAGCTACACCAAGGCCAAGGAAGCTTAAAAAACTCTCGGTAAAAATTGAGGACGGGATCTGCAGTGTAGTCGTAACAATCAATGTCCCTATACAGTTTGTCAGCAAATGCTTCTTGATGATATGACCGCTGGACGCTCCAAGGGCTCTTGCCGCAGTTACATATTCCTGCTCTTTTAAAATCAGGATCTGGCTTCGCACAATGCGGGCCATCCCCACCCAGTAAAGCAGGGCGAACACAACAAAAATACTGATCAGGTTCACACCGACAACCTGAATCCACTGAAATCCGGCCTTTTGCGACAAGGCTTTCAGCGGCTGGTCAAAGGCAACGGAAAGCAATATAATAATCAGAATATCCGGAACCGTATAAATCATGTCCACAATCCGCATCATGATCATATCCACCCAGCCCCCGAAGAAACCTGCAACGGAACCATACAAGGAACCAATAAATAAAATGATACCGGATGCGATCAGACCTACCATCAGGGATACCCGGCTTCCCATCATGACCCGGATCGCATAATCACGGCCCAGGTTATCGGTTCCTAAAATATGAGGAAAGACGTGTTCTCCCGTTTCCATGGCATTCATTTCCGTTTGGGAATACTGCATGGGAGCAAGGTTTTCACTTCCGCGGATCTGATGTTCATAGCTATAAGGATAAATTCCAGGAACAATAAAAGACAAGAAAAATATAAGAATGATCACCACCAGGCTGATCATTGAAATCTTATTCTTTTTAAGGCGCCTGACCCCATCCTTCCAGAATCCAACACTTCTCTGCATGACGGTCAGTCTTTCTTTTTCTGCATCACTGGCCGGGAGAAAGTCTTCCACATTAAGTTGCAGTGATATTTTATTATTTGACATCTTCTTTCTCCTTTCCCTTACTTCAGATTAATCCGCGGATCTATCAATTTATACGCAATGTCAACCAGCACATTCATGACAACCATTAAAGACGCAAGGAAAACCGTAGTCCCCATGATAAGAGGATAGTCACGTCCGGTGATCGAACCAATGAATTCAGTTCCCAGACCCGGAATCGTAAAGATTTTCTCAACAATAAAGCTTCCTGTAACGGTATAGGCCAGAAGCGGGCCTAAGTATGTAACAACCGGAAGAATGGCATTGCGAAGTGCATGCTTAAAAATGCTGACAATCTGTGACAGCCCTTTGGCTCGTGCCGTTCTCATATAATCCTGCCCCATAACATCCAGCATAGAAGAACGCATCAGACGTGCGATATATGAAGACGGATAAAATGCCAGTGCCATTACCGGCATGATATAGTTTTTCCACGATGCTAATCCATAGGTGGGAAGAAGTCCCAGCTTAAGACTTAGAACGTACATTAAAATTGTACATACCACAAAGCTTGGCACCGCAATGCCGCATGTACTGAAAATAATAATAATATTATCAACAGCTGTTTTGCGCTTGAAGGCTGCAATACTGCCTAATGGAACGCCAATTAAAACAGCAGTCAGGATTGCCATCCCGCCAATCCTTGCCGATACCGGAAACTTAGTTTCAATAATCATATTTACCGTCCGGCCGCGCTGTTTTACGCTTAAACCAAGATTGCCGTGAAGTAAATCCTTGATATAGGTCGTATACTGTTCACTTAATGGTTTGTCCAGGCCGTATTTTTCATTAAGTGCCGCCTGGGCCTGTGGACTGACGGCCTTCTCAGACATGAAGGGGCCGCCCGGCACCAGATTCATGACAAAGAAAGTAACCGTTGCAACAGCAAAGATCGTTATAACCGCCATCGCAATTCGTTTAATAATATAGTTAACCACTCTTCTCAACTCCTCTGATAGAATTTATAAATATTTTTTTAAAAAATATCTTTGATGACCCAAGGGACAGTCATCTAAAACGCCAAAAACTTCATACCCGTTCTTTATGTAGAAATCTTTCGCTTGAAAATCAAAGGTATCTAAATGTACTAAATTACAGCCATATGATTTAGATGCAGCCTCCACCTCCTTCAAGAGTCTTGTACCAAGCCCCGCCTTCCGATGTTTTTCATGAACCCATAGTATATCAACCGTCATACATCCCCAGGAGTCCAGCTTACCGAGAATACCTGCAACGATTGTTCCGTATTCATCAACGACCTTTCTGCTCATGTCTAAGAAGCTGTAATCTTTTCCCGGAGGGACGTGTGAGAAGTTGTATTTAACCAGCCCTTTAATAATTAAATCACTATCTCCTTTTTCACATTCTTTCACTAAATAATTCGCCATCTAATTGACCCTTTCTTTTTTAGTAATTCACTTTCAATTCAAATGCTAACTGATAGAACCCTAATTTGTCAAGACTAAAAAAATTCATGTCAGTCTGTTATTCTCCATAACGGATTTAACATAGGCAAGCATCTCATCTTGCGACTGAACAGAATCAGCATTGTCGATAATCCGCTGCTGTTCATTCCCCGATAGGGAAAAGAAGAAATCCAATCCATTGTATTTTTCCAGAGCACTTCCTAAACCTAACGGAACATCCTGAACATTCGTACATTTTTTCATATTTTAAATTTCCTTTCTATAGATATTTATTGAGATAGTATTGACTTAATGGCATTTTTAATTTCACCATAACCTGTACATCTGCACAGATTCGACTGCAGCCATTGTTCAATAACATAATCGTCTGCATCCGGGTAATGAATGGACAGCGCATGGCAGACCATTAAAAACCCGGAGGTACAGTATCCGCACTGAAATCCCCAGTTTTCCACAAAGGCCTTTTGGATGGGTGCGTGATCCAGTCCTTCAATCGTGGTAATCCGATGACCAACGGCTTCTGCTGCCAGCATCAGACAGGATTTGACCGGCCAGTCATCCACCAGCACAGTACATGCCCCGCAGTCACCGTTTTGGCAGCCGGGTTTTGCCCCGGTCAGGCTCAGCTGCTCCCGCAGTACCTCTAGTAAAGTGAACGACGGCTGTATCATTACCGTTTTCATTTCATTATTAACATTTAATTCAATAATACACGTTCCGGAATAAGATATCATGCTATGCCTCCTCCAGGTTTGCATACATTTGAATGAGAATATTGTTTAGGACAAATTCCCGGTATCCTTTGCTTCCCAGGATATCACTTTTAATGAATTTACTAAGCTTGGCAATTATTTGTGTTGTCCGCTGTTCAACCGCCAGGGAAGTATTATTTAGCTGATCAAACGGCAGAATGATGGGAAATTCTCCAAGGCCGCTGACTGCCGCCTGAATAAAGCCGTTCTTTTTCCTGCCTGCCATTGTCATCAGCGGATAATCGATTTTATCCATTTTAGTTTTTTTTACGTGGATATATGGTAGTTGAAGGTCGCACCTGTCAACCAATATTTGTACTAAAAATTCACCTTTCTTAAGCTGCAGCCGGCCATTAAATATTTGGGAAAAGGGGATTTCCTGCAGGCCGTTTTGGGTCATCACCCTTGCCTGGCAGCTTGTGATCAGTAAGGGCAGTGAAGCTTCACGGTAGATGATTGTACCGGCAAGATTTCCACCGATGGTTATTTTTCCCTGTATGGTATGATCAGCAATTCTGGATACCGTTTTGCTCATTAACGGAAAATAATTCGATTCAGATATGCTGGTCAGGGTCTGCGCGCTTCCAATAACAAGATTTTGATCACCGAGTTCCAAATTGTTACATTCCGGTATGCCTTTTAAATCTATGACGGCATGGAACTTTATACTTTCTGCTCTTGCCATACTGATGATTTCAGTTCCGCCGGAATAATAAAGTACCGTTTTAAATTCCGAATCAAGTTTTTCAAAGCATTTGAAGGCTTCCTCCAATGTATCTGGCTTGTAATAGTCAAAATCAAATGAATTCAAGTGCCGGCCTCCCTTTTTTTCTTCCAGATTAATTCCGGTGTAATCGGAATCTGTGAGATATCTGCTCCGGCAGCCAGCGATAACGCATTGGCCAGCGCGGCCGGTATTGCAATGATACCGTGCTCGGATAAACCTCTTGCCCCAAATGGGGTATCAATCTGGGGCGTTTCTACAAACTCCACCAAATATTCCGGATTCTCCCCATACCGCAGCATTTTATAGGTACGGAAGCTGGTATTTTCGGTTACACCATTTAGATCGTAAAGAAATTCCTCGCTCGTTCCAAGTCCTAATCCCATGCACATACCGCCCATCACAATACCCCTTGCCGTTTTAGGATTCAGCACCTTGCCGGCATCCAGTACAGTCGCAGCCTTCAGCACCCGATAGGTATGCTGTATGGTATCATATTCGATCTCCACCGCCTGCGCTCCGACCGTCCAGCTGAACCCGGCTTTCCCTTTTCCGGTTTCCGGATCCAACAGGGTCAGGTGATTCATAATAAAGCTGCCGCGTCCGACGATTGGCCCCATAACCGCATTTCCGTCGGGGTATTTATATCCATGAACAATATCTTTAAATTCAATATAAACAGATGGATCACTCTTCACATGAACTCTTTCATCGGCAACCTCCAAATCCTCCGGGGGATAATGCAACGCCACACCAGCAATCTTTTTCAGTTGGCGGATGATATCATCTGCCGCGTTAACCACCGCCCTTCCAACCATAATAGTCGTCATACTGGCGACGGTTTTCCAATGCTTTGGTGTTGTTTCGGTGTCGACATCCATTTTTACAAAAACCCGGTCAACTCTCATTTTCATCTTTTCTGCCAGGATTTGCGCGGCTGTTGTTTTTATGCCGGGACCTATTTCCACTGCTCCGCAGGTTAGGTTAATACTTCCGTCTTTATTAAAATGTATAAACACAGCTGAACCGGAATCCGTTTTGGAATCAGACGTTTTCGTAAAGCAGCCGATCCCTTTGGCTCGTATCAGGTTGTTATCTGCCTCTATGCGGGTTCCCTCGTCCCAATTGATTAAGGATTTAAGCCGGATTAAGCATTCTTCCAGATCGCCTGTATTACTAAGTGTTGCTTTGACCTGTGTCGGTGTCAGATTTCCTTCTCTGAGAGCATTTTTTCTGCGCAGCAAAATGGGATCCATTTGCAATGCCACGGCCAGTTTGTCCATCATTCGTTCCAGACAAAATGCGTGAGCAGTATGTCCGAATCCGCGAAAAGAGGTTGTGTATGAGTGATTGGTATATACGGTATAGCTGTCGCAGCAAATATTCGGGAAATGATACGGCCCCGCACAGTCCACGGCGATTGCTTTCGTCATTATGGGAGCTATATCGGCATATCCGCCGCAGTCAGCATAAAAAACCATTTCAGCAGCAGTGATTGTTCCGTCCATTTTAGCACTAAGCTTGATTATTGCTTCCAGACCATTGTGGCATGGAGATGCAGTAATATCCTCTTCGCGGGTATTTACAAGCTTAACCATTTTGCCTGGTACCGCTCTGGCCGCTATATAAGCCAATATTTCCAGCTGCACCGGAGATTTTCCGCCGAAGCCGCCGCCGACAAACGGTACCTGAACGATCACGTTACCCTCAGGGATGCCGAAATACGTGCTGATTTCTTCTTTAACCGAAAATGGTGCCTGTGTCGAACATTTAATAACGACTCTGCCGTCCGGCAGTATCTTACATCGCGCTGTCCGTGTCTCCATAGCGGCATGATCGGATTGCGGCAGCGAAAATGTTCCCTCGATAGTCACAGCACTGTCAGCCCGGCCTTTTAAAATGTCTCCTTTATGAATCTTTACATGATTGCAAATATTTAAGTCTTTTATCGGGTATACGTCTTTTACCTTTTTTTTATAGCTTTCAACCTGTGCATGTATCAAAACAGGATTGGGCTTTAGTGCATCTGTTATGGAAATCACAGGAGGCAAAGGCTCATACTGAACCTCAATTTTTGCAATAGCAGCTTTCGCATTAAGCTCATTGTCGGCAACTACCATAGCCACCGGTTCACCAAAATAACGAACCTTATTCTTTGCCAGGGGCGGTCTGTCACAGAGAACGGAACCACATAATATATTAATATCGCTGCCTGTTATAATTGCCTTTACTCCGGGCATATTTAAAGCTTTGGAAGTATCAGCAGACTGTATTCTGGCATGTGCATGAGGACTCCCAAGCAGCTTTGCATATAAGGCATCCTGCTCTATGAAGTCATTGGTATATTTGGCTGCGCCTGTGACTTTGCTCCACGCTTCCTTTCTGACAATATTTTTTCCTAACTGGGTTTCCATTATTTTTCTCCGTTTTTTTAGTTAGATGAACCGCTTTTTATTTTTATTATTTGTTCTAAATATATAAATTATGCAAAGTTAAACATATTCAAAAGGATGATCATGTTGTTTCTATCACACGATCACCCTTTTTTATTTCAAAGAAGCATCTATTTATTACTATTTTACAATCAATATATTTACCGGTTTCCCATCTTCCAGGGGGATACTGCTTTGGATTATAATATTTTCCCCGGCTTTAATGCCTTCTTTTATTTCTATATATGCATTTTTTTTCATGCCCTGAGTAACAGCAGTCCTGACTGCCTTTCCATCTGCTGCCTTATAGACAAAGCTTCCGGCCTCATCCGTCGCGATGGATTTTGCCGGGACATAGACGGATGCATTCTCTTCTTCACCAATCAGCCGCAGATCTGCCATCAGCCCGATGCAGGAATTACTGCTCCCATCTTCAAGCGCTACTGTGACGGTAAACATCCCGGTGGCCTGATCACTGACGGCCGAGACTTCTGTAACGGTTCCCTGTAAGATCTCACCCAGTGTCTGAAGACTGACATTCATCTTTGCCCCCACCGGCAGATAATTGATATCTAAATCTACGACCTTTATCTTAACTTTTTTCCCACTGTCATCCATCACGGTCAGAGCTTTTTCCTGCGCAGAAACCATCTTTCCCTCTTCAAGCTTGATGTCTGTTACCAATCCTGACACCGGTGATGTTACGGTACAGTCATCATATTTTTTCTGGACAATATCAAGTCCCGCCTTCGCACTGTCAAGCTGAGCCTTCGCTGATTCATAGCCGCTGTCCTGGCCATTTCTGGCTACTAAAAGCTGGACGGCCGCAGAATCCATCTGCGCTTTGGCGGCTTCATAATCGGACTGGGAAACACTTCCGTCTGAGTATAAAACCTGTATCCGGTTAAAATTATCTTTTGCTGTTGTATATGCAATCTCCGCCGGCCTCACACTGGTATTGCCCTCGCTGGTTTCAACAGCATTTTCAAATGCCGCCTGAGCCGTCTGATAATTGGCCTTGGCCTGCTCAAGCTGAAGCTGGGCATCTTCACTATCAACCTGAAATAAAACATCCCCGGCATTCACATGATCTGCTTCTTTCACAAGAATACTGGTCACCTTTCCGCTTCCGTTTGGCATCACATCAATTCTGCTACGCGGTTCTACAGAACCCTGCCAGACCATATCTGATAAATTTTTTCCTGCTTTAGCGGCTGCCACAGTTACTTCTGCCTGTCCGCCTGTGCCGGAACACCCGGTTAAAGCAACAGACAGTAATAGTGCTGCAACAATTCCTGATACAATCCTTTTCATGTTTAAATCCTCCGTTTACTTCAAATGTATTTTAACGGTTGCATTCATACCATAGACCATCGGAAGGTTTTCCTCATTCTCAATGGATACTTTAACTGGTATATACTGCGTTACCTTCGTGTATTCCCCGCTAGTCGTAAAACTACCGGTTCCGGAAAAATAAGTCTGAGTGGCAGGAGAGATTTCTGTAATCTGTCCCTTAAAAATCTTCCGTTTATATCCATCCAGGGTAACGTATGCCTTTTGACCCAAACGGATCTTCATCAGATCGGTTTCTTCGATGTTCATATTGATATAGAAATTCGAAGTATCTGCCACGACTGCTAATTCCGTTCCCTGTGCCACGACCTGGTTTAAAGCGCCTTCATTTTTAATCACTGTACCGTTAATCGGTGAGGTAATATATGGCAGCGCTTGCTGGCGTCCCACAACCTGATCCTGCTCCACCAGATCACCATCTTCAACATCCCAGAATAACAGCTTTCCATTAGCTACGGCCTTAACCGAATATGACTTTGCAGTTACCTTGGCGTTATCCGTCTTCAAATACGTCGTATTCATATAATAAAAATAGCCGCCGATCCCGCCGCCCAGCAGTATAACCACCAGCAGCAAAGGGATTACAATCTTTTTGATTCCTTTTGTTCCAGATTTAATTTCCTGATCCTCGACATAAGTATGTACATTTTCCTGCATCATTCTAACCTCTGCTTTCTGAATTTATTCCGCAAACTGACTGCGGTACAAATCATAATAAAAACCTTTCTGTTCCAGTAATTCATTATGATTTCCCTGTTCAATAATGTCTCCGTCCTTCATCACCAGGATTACGTCGGCATCCCGAATTGTCGATAAACGGTGGGCAATAACAAAACTGGTCCGGTTCTTCATCAGCCGTCCCATTGCCTTCTGAATCAGCACTTCCGTTCTTGTATCAATCGAGCTGGTCGCCTCGTCAAGGATCAATATCTTGGGATCCGCCAAAATTGTTCTGGCAATCGTCAAAAGCTGCTTCTGTCCCTGAGAAAGGTTGCTGGATTCTTCATTAACCATCATCTGATAACCACCGGGCATTGTCCGGATGAACTCATCGCAGTGAGCCGCCTTAGCCGCTTCAATTACCTCCTCATCCGTTTTATCAAAGTTGCCATACCGGATATTATCCATAACTGTGGCATTATATAGCCAGGTCTCCTGAAGAACCATACCGAATAGGGAACGCAAAGCCTCTCTTGAAAAACTCAGGCTGTCCTGACCATCAATCAGAATCTGTCCTGAATTCAACTCATAAAACCGCATTAAAAGTTTTACAATTGTAGTTTTACCTGCTCCGGTGGGGCCTACGATAGCGACCATCTGTCCTGCTTTTATCTTTGATGAAAAATCGTGGATAATTAATGTTTCGGGACGATAACCAAAGTAAACGTTCTTAAATTCCACACTGCCAGTTATCTTTGCAGGCAGAATCGGATTTTCTGTTTCCTTCACCTCTTCTGCTTCATCCAAAAATTCAAACACCCGCTCGGCCGCCGCGGCGGTAGACTGCAGGGTATTGGCAACATTGGCAAGCTGGCTGATTGGCTGCATAAAGGATCGCATATATTGAATAAAAGCCTGGACATCACCAATATCGATCACGTTCTTTACTGCCAGATACCCGCCTGCCAGACACACACAGACATAGCCGAAGTTGCTGACAAAAGACATTATCGGTATCATCATACCGGACAGAAACTGCGATTTCCAGGCGGAGTTATATAAATCATCATTAATATGACAAAATTTTGCTATGGCCTCCTGTTCACCATTAAAAACCTGCACAACATTATGTCCGCCGTAGGTTTCCTCAATATGTCCATTCAATCTTCCCAGGCTGAGCTGCTGCTCATGGAAGAATTTCTGCGAGTTTTTAACAATAAGCATAATCAGACCCATCGAAACCGGCAGAACCGCCACGGCTACCAAAGTCATCCGGAGGCTGATTGACAGCATCATCACAATAATTCCGACCAGGGTTGTAACAGCCGTGATAATCTGGGTCAGGCTCTGATTCAATGTCTGGCTTACCGTGTCCACATCGTTGGTAATTCTGGATAAAATCTCACCATGGCTTCTGGTATCATAGTAATTCAGCGGAAGCCGGTTCATTTTCTCAGAAATATCCTTTCGCAATTGATACGTAACGCTCATGCTGACATGGGACATCAGGAAACTTTGCAGGTAAGAAAGTAATGCTGAAGTAAAATAAAGTACCAATAGAATCAGCATAATCTTTTTTATGTACGGAAAGTCTGTTAAAAGGCCGGTTCCCAGTGCCCAGGCGATCAGTCCCTCATAGAGCTTTGTCGTTGCTTTTCCTAACAGCTTGGGGCCGACAATGGAAAAGACCGAGGAGCCGCAGGCGAATAAAATAACTGCTGCAACCATCACCTTATAGGGCTTTAAATATTGCGCCAAATGCATTACCGTTCCACTGAAATCCTTCGCTTTTTCAGGTTTTCCAAGGTTCGGTTTCTTGCCTTCTGGACTCATTTTAACTCCTCCTCGCTAAGCTGTGACAATGCAATCTCCCGATAAACATCACAATCTTTCATTAATTCCCGATGTGTTCCCCTGCCGGCCATTCGGCCATGTTCCAACACAATAATCTGCTCTGCATTCATGATCGTACTGATCCGCTGGGCGACCAGGAATGTGGTTGTATCCTTGCCTTTTTCCCGGAGTGCCGCCCTAAGTCTGGCATCAGTTTTAAAATCCAAAGCCGAAAAGCTGTCATCAAAAACATTAACCGGCGATTTTTTTATTAAAGCTCTGGCAATCGAAAGGCGCTGCTTCTGTCCGCCGGAAACATTTCCTCCGCCCTGAGCAATCCCGCTTTCAAACCGTTTTGGCTTGGAATCAATAAACTCCATCGCCTGTGCAGTTTGCGCGGCTTCTTCCAAATCCGCCTGGCTGGCATCCTGCTTGCCGTACCTTAAGTTGCTATCAATCGTACCGGAAAACAAAACTCCTTTCTGCGGAACAAACCCAATGCTATCCCGCAGTTTCTGAAGCGGCCAGTCTTTAATATTAATACCGTCAATCAAAATCGCCCCTCCCGTCACATCGTAAAACCGCGGCAGAAGATTGACTAATGTACTTTTTCCGCTTCCTGTCGCACCAATAAATGCTGTTGTCTTTCCTGGTTCGGCAGTGAAGCTGATGTCATGCAGCACACTCTCGTCGCCATCCGGATAACAAAAGGATACATTGCGGTACTCCACCACTCCTTTCGGTTGCATAAGTACCGGCCCCGGATTCTGCGGATCCGTGATGGACGGAACGGTCTGTAATACTTCCACCACCCGCCGGATTGAAACAATGGCTCTTGGAACCATAATAAACATGACTGCCATCATTAAAAATGCCATAATAATCTGGATTACATATTGCATATAAGCCATCATATCACCCACATCCAGCTTAAAAGCCGAGACGGATTTTGAGCCTACCCAAACTATCAACAGGCTTATCAGATTCATAATCAGTGTCATCGCCGGCATCATTAACGACATGACACGATTGACAAACAGGTTTGTCTGGGTCAGCCTTCGGTTTACTTTGTCAAACCGCTGCTCTTCAAATCTCTGGGTATTAAAGGCACGAATTACCAGCGTGCCATCTAATTGTTCTCTGCTCACCAGATTCAGGCGGTCGACCAGTTTTTGAACAAACTGGAAACTGGGCATAACCGCTGCCATCATACTGCCGATCAGAATCAGCATTAAAAGCACCGCCAAAACGATTGTCCATGACATGGATGTATCTTTTTCCAAAGCCTTCATCACACCGCCGACTCCTAAAATCGGAGCATAAAAAACCAGCCGAACGACCAGGACTATTAATTGCTGAATCTGCGAAATATCATTGGTTGTTCTGGTTATTAATGAAGAGGAGGAGTATTTTTCCATTTCAAAACTGGAAAAACTCTCCACTTTTACAAAAACATCACGACGAAGATTACGGCAAACGGCGGCCGCCATTCTAGCTCCAATAAATCCTACCAAAACAGAACACAGACCGCTGAGCAGGGCAATTCCCAGCATTTTGATTCCAGACCGCCAAATATAAGCGCTGTTGCCGGCGGTAATTCCATCATTGATGATATCAGACATCACATCCGGAAGGGATAAATCACAGATTGCCTGCCCAAACAATAGCAGAACCGCTGTCATGAGGGCTATCAGGTATGGCTTAAAATAGCGAAAAAACACCTGCATCGCTCACCACTCCTCTCTATCCTTATTAAATTTTTATTCTTTACCTTCTCTTTCCAACAGCGCCACCTGCTGCTCGAAATTGGTTGTCAGATTCTTCCAAAGTTCAAACAATTTATCAATGTCCTGATGACCCATCTCTGCCACAATCCGCGACAGAAGATAATCCATCCGCTCTGAACAAGTAAACAGAACTTCTTTCCCCTCTCTGCTCAGCAATACATATACATTCCTGCGGTTAAGCTGATCAACCTTCCTTTTGACCAACCCCTTCTTTTCTAATCCCCGAAGCACCCGGGAAAGTGAAGGCGGTAAAATTTCCATCCGTTTTGCCAGATCGGAAACATAAATTTTATCCTTCTTATGCAGATTTATTTCCGTAGCCTCGTAAATCTGCTGCAGCGTGAAAAGTTCAAGAGATGTCAGACCCATATTAACAAACTCACTTTTCATCCTATGTTTCTTCCCCCACATAAGCGACATTTCCTTTTTTAATTTTCTTATATACTTTTTCTGATTATTATCCAATGATTATCCTCCTCAGCTAAGCCATAACATTGTTAATATTTAACATTGTTAATTATAATATCACACATTTCTTTTCGTGTCAAGATTATTATTAAAGCAGCACAAAAAAAAGAACGTCCCTAAGGACGTTCCCATTTGCCTTTACTTTGGTGCATTTCCAAGCAATTTCAAAAAATTATACAGCACGAATCCGATAATCACTGTTGTAATATAGATTTGGATTCCACCAACCTGCTTCACCGTATCCTTGTCCCGGAAAATAACACGTCCCTTATAAGCCGCTGCAGAGTTCCGGATGCGGCCAGAACCCTTTTCGTATCTTCCCTGGCACGCTCAAATACCTTTATACCCGTCATAGCAGACAACAAACCGTCCATTTATGTATTTTTCATAATTACGTGCTGCACGAACTCGGCAGTCTGTTCACAGGTATCGCAAACCCGTTCCGTTTTGCAGCACCAACCCCCATAATGGATGTAGTCTTGGTATGAGTAGTACTGACCGGCATCCCGGTCAGTGAAGTAATAAGCAGACAGCCGGCTGCCGCAACGTCAGCCGCAAATCCCTGATACTTCTCCAAATGAACCATATCCATCCCTACTGTCTTGATAATCCGCATCCCGCCGATCGAGGTACCAAAAGCCATCACCAACGAGCAAACGATCATCAGCCAGAGCGGAATAATAAAGCCCTCTGCATTTCCCCGGCCGTTGGCAAGGAAAATGCCCAGAAGAAATACACCCATAAACTTCTGGCCATCCTGAGCGCCATGCATAAACGCCATGGAAGCGGCTCCGGCAACCTGTGCCCCCTGAAAAAAGGTTCCGGTCTTAAAAATATACTATGCATCCAGGCGGATTCGCGACACCTGCGGGTCACACTAACAAGCAGCACCGGAGTATTATACTCTGGTGTGCTTGTTTCAACGATATTATTTCACAGTAATTCTTCCCTGACCCCTGGGATTTCCATATTCAGCACCCACATTACCGCCTAAGTTTGTGTTGATGTATGCGGAAAGAATATCCACATCCGTCATCACCTCATCTCTGATAATATTTGCGCCTGCGAACATAACCATACCGTCTCCCCCTGATTTAAGCATATAATTATGGGAAGCTGCCGTATATGTCCGGTTTACATCCAGTGCTTCTCCGTTAACCCGGATATCAGTTACACGATATGTACCATTTAATTTTATAAAGTTCCCCTTATCATCCGTCTGGACGCTGTCCGGAACAGAAGTGTCGATGGTATAAGTGACTCCGGATACCTGCAGGAATCCGCCATTTTCATTCGGACAGTTTCTCGAGGCCATCTCCAGAGCATCCTTAATTTGCTGTCCTTTTAGTTCCGCCACACAGCCCATGTTATTGTAAGGGAATACCGTCAAAGTATCATTATATGTAATATCGCCGGCTGCAATGCCGGCACGGATACCGCCGCCGTTGGATAATCCGATATCAGCGCCTAATACATAGCGATATGCATCTGCAGTTAAATCCCCCAGATTCGTTTCTGCACTTCTTACCGCCCGTTCTCCTGAATCCGGGTCGTTCACGGTTAAATCTACGTCAGTGTGTCCCAGAACGGTCTTCAGCGTTTCATTGTACTGTGCCTGAATGCCCTTAATATACTGGTCAGTATCGTAATCCACCGCTTTACCATCCTTTGTCACAGCGCTTTTGCCCGGAATATTAAGGATCATGCCGATAGTCAGAAGATCCGGATCTTTAATCTTATCTCTGTTTTCATTATAGATTTCCTGCCAGCGGTTATAAGACCCTAATTCCCGCTTGGCAATCCTGCTCAGTGAATCGCCTTTTTTAACAATATATACTGCAGTGCCTTCTTCGGCAGTTACTTCGGATACTAACCCGGCAGTAATTGTCCCGTCCTTTTTAATCGTCATCTTACCAATATTAGCCAGCTTTGTCCCTGTCTGCGTCAGTAAAATGTCTTCGCCATTTTTATTTGCTACGGTCTTGGCCGGAATTGTTTCATGGGAATGACCATCAATTAAAGCATCAATGCCGCTTGTATTCCTGATTACATGATCTGAGGTCCAGCGTTCGGTAGTTCCATTTTCCCCCAGATGACCCACAAGGATTACGAAATCAGCGCCTTCTGCTCTGGCCGCATCCACGCTGGACTGAACGCTGTCATAGAGTTTCTGCCCACTCTCATCCTCGCCGAAACTATAGATATAATTTCCCGCTGCATCCTGGAAATAAGCGGGGGTGGATTTGGTAAAGCTTTCCGGGGTGGTAGCACCAACAAAAGCAACCTTAGTATTGCCGAATGCCATTATCTTATAGGGTGAAAATACAGAGCTTCCGGTTCTTATATCAATGAAGTTGCAGGAATAATAACCGCAGTTTAATTTTTCCGCCAGCTCCAGAAAACGAGGCATCCCATAATCGAATTCATGGTTCCCGGGAACAGCAAAATCGTATCCTACCCTGTTCATGATATCAATCAGATAACCGCCTTCAGACAGCGTTCCGATGGGCGCTCCCTGGATCGAATCTCCGGCATCTATTAAAGCTACATAGGAAGTCTGCTGCAATATCTGGGTCTTATAGAGCGCAAGACCTGCATATCCGATGTTATCATCAACACCACAGTGGACATCATTCGTATAGAGTATCACGATATCCTGATCTGCTGCCTGGGTGGCAAAGGATATACCGGCAGTTAAAGAGAAAACCATTACCAGCATCAGCCACAGTGACAAAAACCTGTCTTTTCTGCTTCTTTTCATTTCCACGTCCTCCTTAATTTAATATATTTCATTATAACTTATTTTTAGTGATTCAGTCAATTTAAACAGCGTGTTTGAAAAATCATTCCCGCAAGCTGCACGCCACAATTTGTGGCATACAGCTTGCGAAAAGCATTTTTCAAACACGCTCTAAATGAGGTGATATTCTTTGAGCAGTTTTTCAATATCTGTTCCTGCAATCCTCCTGAGTGCTTCATTGAATACCGTCTTGATGCCGGGGTCAAACTCTAAATCTGTAAGCCTTTTACCATCTCCCAATTTTGAAGCGGCATTAAGCAGGTCACGGACATCATACGTACTTCCCCATACTTCGGGTACACCCCGGTCAATATCCAAAAGTGTATAAACACTTTCCATGGCGGTACGGACAGAGTATTCAATTGTAAAAATTGTATCACGTTTTGTCTCGGCAAATTGACCAAGGAAAGCAAAGTTCACGCTTCCTTCCGGAATAACATCAGGGCGGTCACCTGCCTCCCGCGGCATAAAAAACGCGGTAATATAAGGCATCATACAAGGTACCGTGTTAGCACTATGTTCGGCCATATCCGCAATTTCATTTTCCGGAACACCGAGGTGGTACAGCCACTCCATACAGATTTCCTTACCCGTGCAGTCGCGCATAGGTTTTTTGACATAATTGCCGGGTTTATCAGTAAATAAACCGTATATCCAGCCAACTAGCTGTTCCTCCGGCTGGTTGCGGAAATGCGGCTGACGGTTAAATGCCCAGCTGAGCAGCCAGTTTGAATCCTTAACTGTCACGATGCCGCCGGTAACTACCTTCCCGCTGAAGGGATCACGTTTACAAATATTCTGGATATAAGGAGGAATGCGATTGTCAAGTGTCGTCACGGTTGCCGACATCCAGTTACTTTGTTCTGCATCATAACAGAATTTATCCGGGTGTCCGAAGGACGGATCCTGCGCCGCAATTTTGCGCCACAAATCCCACCCGCCGCCCGGCTTGATTTCATAATCAAAAGATGCCGGAGCGTTTTGGCTGCCGAGCGAGGAATTTTCAACGCATCCGCCGTTAGTGATAAATACCAAATCGTTTTCAGTCAGGTCAATGCGCTCTTTCGTGTTATCCCGGATAACTTCAATGCCGGCCGCAATTTTTGTTTCTTTTTGAGTGTCAAATAATATATTTTGTACCTTGGTACCGTAATGGAACTGGACACCATGGGCTTCCAGATACTTGACTAACGGCAGAATCAGGGATTCATACTGGTTGAGTTTTGTAAACCGAACCGCCGTAAAATCAGGCATACCGCCAATATGATGAATAAAGCGTTTGATATAACGCTTCATTTCCAGGGCACTATGCCAATTTTCAAAAGCAAACATAGTACGCCAGTAAAGCCAGAAATTCGAATTCAGAACCTCGTCGCTGAACAGTTCAGAAATACGCCGGTTATACAAGGTCTCGTCGGGTGCAAAGAATAGCCTCATAATCTCCTGCGTGCCTTTGTCCGACAAGGCAAACTTGCCGTCCGTGCGGGCATCTTCGCCGCGATTAACGGTTGCACGCATGAGCGAGCTGTTCGGGTCATGCTTGTCGAGCCAATAGAACTCATCAAGCACACTGGCTCCTTCAGTTTCCAGCGACGGAATAGAATGGAACAGATCCCATAAGCACTCATTGCGGTTATCCACCTCGCGTCCGCCGCGAATCACAAAGCCAGTTTCATCATATTTGTAACCATCACAGGCACCGCCCGCAATAAAATCCTTCTCTAAAATGTGGATCCGTTTCCCATTCATCTGCCCGTCCCTTACAAGAAAAGCCGCGGCAGCCAGTGAGGCAAGGCCGGAGCCAATAAGATAGGCTGATTTGCCGTCAACGCCCTTTGGTTTTTCAGGCCGGGCAAGTGATTCAAAATTTCCTTTAGAATAATACATTGTAATTCCCTCCGTGATATAGATTCTCTTAATATCACCAGTATATTATTTCCTGAGATAATTACAATTATCAATATAGCTGTTTTGTAAAGAATCACATCATGCCGGCATGATTGTATAATTTTTAATCATTTTGAGCATTTGATAATGCACCTGCTAATTATATCTTTTTTGATACCTGTTTAACGCTCTTGATATTTCTCCATGAATCAAAGTACTGATCTGGTCAATAATTAATTGCGGATCCTCGCGCATATCCCTTTTAATCCAATCCAGGAGTATGCCCACAAAGGCAAAATTGTAAAAGTTTGCAATGAATTTTTTATCTGATTCCGAAACAGACATACCGGCTGCTTTTTCCTCAACAACACCGATCACAAGATCAAATGTTATTGCATAAATATAATCTTCGATCTTTTCTTTGCTGATCGAGTGATATACACTTGAAACAAATGCCTTATTCTCAAGAACCATTTGAAATGTTTGTAAAAAACCCTGCTGCCAAGTCTCATATGTCTTTTTATCGTTAATTGCTCTTGTCGTTTCATTATTGCAAATCCATTCAACTAAATCATAAATATCTTTGAAATGATAATAAAAGGTCATTCGATTGATTCCGCAGTCATTGGCAATGTCTGAAATGGTAATTTTGTTAAGTGGTTTTTGTAATAAAAGATTTTTAAGCGAATGTTCCAAAGCCCGTTTTGTTATCTGCGACATTTAAGTAAACCTCCTTTAGCGCGTGTTTGAACACGCTCTAAATTATATTGCCTATTAGTATCCCTGTCAATAAACAGATCTGAATTCCGGCTGATTACCGGCATTACAGTCGGTTGGTAATAATTACCACATTTAATGACGAATTTAGATTTGAAAAATTATAATTTATGCGATATAATGAAAACTCTAGTGTTTATGTCAAGACATATATATGTTTTTACCAATAAGGAAAGGAGAAGATTTATGACGTAAAGAAACGGAAAGGCTGTGTATGTTAGGAACAGTTTAGAAATACAGTAGAAAGAAATAGGGGGATAATTTCAATGGATATTAAAAAAGGACAGGAAGCCGAGGCAAAAGCAGAAGCTAAAGAATTTCCCAGTGGTCTTGTTATTATTTGTGGGCTGATTCTTGTTGCCACATTGCTGACTTACATAATTCCGGGAGGGGAATATGTACGTCAGGAAGTAAACGGGAGACTACTCGTTGATCCCAGCTCTTTTAGTCTAGGAAAAAGCAATCCTGCGTCATTGATGGATGTTTTTTCTGCGATTCCACAGGGATTTCAGGCAACCAGCTGGATTTGCTTTTTAATTTTGATTGTCGGCGGAGCCTTCAACGTAATTAGTGAGACTGGGGCAATTCAAGCTGGGCTTAACTCACTTTTGAAAAAGAGTAAAGGACAAGATATTTATTTTATACCTATTATCGTATTATTATTCTCTATCACTCCAACATTAATGGGAACCGTTGATGCCTATCTGGCATTTGTACCGCTGGGGGTAATGTTGGCACGTTCTATGGGACTGGATGCACTTGTCGGAATTGCCATCACCGTATGCGCAGGAAGTGCCGGTCTTGCAAGCGGTATCACAAATCCGTTTAATATTGGTGTTGCCCAGGGCTTGGTTGGACTTCCCGTATTCTCGGCAATGTGGATGCGAATAGTGGCATATATCGGATTTAATGCATCCGTATCTTTTTGGACTGTTAAATACGCTATAAAAGTAAAAAAAGATAAACGAAACAGCTGGATCTACGATGTAGAGATGAAAGCAGGCACCGATAATGAAGTTATGAATACCGACTTTACATTAAATCATAAACTGGTTCTTTTGACAATTTTAGCTGGTATGGGCTTTATCATCTATAATTCATTAACAGGTGGAGATTTTAAAAATGGTATCCCGGCTATATTTTTAATGATGATTGTGGTTGTGGGAGCAATCATGAAATATTCACCAAACGAAGTATTTCGCAAATTTGGTAAAGGTGCACAAGGCGTGGTTGGTGGAGTTCTGGTAGTCGGCTTTGCAAAATCAATCGCTTTAATATTGGATAACTCAGGTGCCATTGATACAATTATCCATGCATCTGTTCAAATGCTTAATGGTGCATCCGGCATTCTGACGGCACAGATTATGTACCTGATCGGACACATCGGAAACTTTTTTATTATCTCCGATTCGGGACTTACTACTATTCTCGTCCCGATACTGTCACCGATTAGTGATATGGCAGGAATTACCCAACAGACTATGTGTTTAGCAGTTACTCTTGGCGGAGCCCTTGGCAATATGATTATGCCTACCTCACCACTTACCTCCGGAGCCATTGCAATGGCTGGTATCGATTACCGGGTGTATATGAAATTTGCAATTCGTGTTTTCTTAACAAACTCTGCATTGGCGGCTATTTTAGTGGCAATTGCAGCTATAATAAATCTTGGACCGTTTTAACTTCATGATCAAAACAATAGGGAGGCAGTACAAATGAATTTAGGAAGATTAAGCAGAATTTTAAAGTCAATGGAAGAAAAAGCAATGCCGCAGATGATAATTTCCGATCCGGTGACGATTTTTTATCTTACCGGAAAATTGATTCATCCTGGCGAAAGATTATTAGCATTATACTTAAATGTAAATGGAAATCACAAGCTGATGATTAACGAGCTGTTCCCACAGGAAAAAGATCTGGGAGTAGAGCTGGCCTGGTACAATGACAGTCAGGATGGCGTAGAGATCCTGAGCCAGTTTGTAGAGAGCGATAAGCCGATCGGCATCGATAAGAAATGGCCTGCGAAGTTTCTGATCAGACTACAGGAATTAGGCGGCGGAAGCAAGTTCCTCAATGGTTCGCTGATTGTTGACTATATTAGAATGATTAAAGATGAAAAAGAGCAGGAATTGATGCGTGAATCTTCCAAACTGAATGATAGTATAATGGGAAAAGTCATTCCGTGGGCCGGCAAGGGGCTGACCGAGAAAGATCTGGCTCAGAAGGTACGTGATTTCTATAAAGAAGAAGGTGTCGTTGGGGGAAATACTGCGATTGCTGCTTATGCAAAAGGCGCTGCTGATCCTCACCATGCTGCCAATGACAGTAAGGGTAAAAGAGGTGACTGTGTTATTCTGGATTTCGGCGGATATAAAGGTAACTATGCTTCAGACATGACCAGAACCGTATTTATCGGAGAAGTATCTGACCGGGCCAGAGAGATCTATAATATTGTTTGGGAAGCTAACAGGCGCGGTATCGCAGCAGCTAAACCTGGCAACAGGATGTGTGACGTTGACCTGGCTTGCCGCAGCTACATTGAAGAAAAAGGCTTTGGAAAATATTTCACTCACAGAACCGGTCATTCGATTGGACTGGAAGGACATGAATACGGCGATGTTTCTTCTGTTAATGAAGATATCATTAAAGCCGGACAGTGCTTCTCAGTAGAACCTGGAATCTATATTCCGGAAGAGGGGATCGGCGTACGGATCGAAGACATTGTACTGACTACCGAGGACGGATGTGAAGTCTTGAACCATTACACTAAAGATCTGATCGTGGTTCCGGAAGAATGATTTTTTAATATCTAAATAAATGGGGCTGTTAACGGATAACTTCGTATAACAGCCCTCATTATGGCTACAACTAACAATAGTATAAAGAAACTTTACAGTAAAAGGGGAATTACAGATGGAAGGGAATAGCTGCAGTTCAATTCAACTTGCATTTCAAATGGGCGAGGCTTTGTTGGCAAACGGATCTGAAATATTTCGGGCACAGGAAACGATGGAGATTGTTGCGGCTTCATTCAATGTCGAAGAATTCAATACCTATGTTCTCACCAATGGAATATTTGTAAACGGTGTTGAAAACGGAATCGAATATCGGACAAAAATCAAACATATTAAAACCGTTAAAATTCATATCGGGCGCATTTCAGCACTGAACCAGCTATCCCGGGAAATATGCGAAGGCCGCTGTTCGATTGAAGAAGCTTTTGAAAGAATTGAAAAAATAAAGGAACTGCCTTATGTTAAATTAATCACTGCCCTCCTATGCTGCGGTGTGGCCAGCGCCAGCACTTGTATAATATTCGGAGGCTCTCTGATGGATGCTGCAGCTACCTCTATCTGTGGTTTTTTTCTGGAATTTTTATTATATTTATTTGATAAGTCCAAGACCTCTGGTTATTTTACTTATCTTATATCAAGCAGCATAGTTTCCACCTTGGGGATTTTGTTATTTGCAGCGGGTTTGGGAAATGATTTAGATAAAATCATCATCGGTTCTATCATACGGCTTGTACCTGGTTACGCTTTGACGACGTCAATAAGAGATTTTTTAAACAGAGATTTTTTAAGCGGTACGATCCGAATGATTGATGCATTTTTGCTGGGAGGCTGTATCGGTATGGGCATCGGTGTTGTTATTAAAATTTTCAGTATGATTTTGGGAGGTGTTTTTTTGATATGAATTTACTATTGATTATCCATCTGATGCTGCAGTTATTTGCTGCTTTTTTGTGTTCCTCAATGTTTTCAATCATATTGCACACACCTTTGAAGCAGTGTAAATTCGCCGGTATATCCGGTACCGCCGGGTGGTTTGTTTACAGTATTTGTATTAACCATGGGTTAAGCAATACGGTTGCACCGTTTTTTGCAACCATGGCTTTGACCTGGCTTTGCAGAATTTTTTCTTTTGTCAGAAAGGAACCCATCACAAGCTTTCTTCTGACCTCAATTTTTCCAATTGTACCAGGAGCCGGGATCTATTACACAGGGTATTATTTTTTTATGGGTCAGGACAATATCTGCGCTGCCAAGGCACTGGAGACAATAAAAATTGCCATTGCTATCGCCCTTGGTATCGGTATTGTGCTTTCTCTGCCAAAATTCTTATTTACGCTGAAGAGGGTAAAATAGAATGCTGAAGTTGGCTGGATCGGTTCTTATAACACCGAGGCTTCGAATACACCGAGGTATGTGTTTTTGTTACGCATAATCCCGATCCAGTAAAAGGTTGATAACCAGGCCAACCGATACGAGTATTCCAGCTAAAAAATTACGGCTTGAAAAAACTCCCGAAATGATGGTGTCCAGCAGCAAACCCGAAAACAATTGTCCAATAAACAAAAATAAAGTCATATAGAAAGCTGATATTTTCGATACTATCACGTTGGAAAGCAGAACCACAGCCACGCCAAATATACCACCTAAATATATGTATATATCTGAAGAAAAATTTGGGCGTATCATAAACGGCTCATTCCTTCCAATGAGTATCATGATTGGAACTGCAACAGCAAGCCCGATCAAGTAATTAAAAAAAGTGCTTGAACTGATACTTGTACCTTCGGCAAGACGGGCGTTAAGTGTACGGGAAATAACCAGGCTAACACCAGCTAAAAAAGAAAGTAACACTGCTAATACTTCAAATTCGGTTATCATTAATGCTATTCCACAGCTAATCAGAAACAATCCAAAGAGTTTATTTTTTTTGAATGGGTGCTTTGATACATTCATTAATCCAAACTGATCAATAATAATACTGGTTATGCTTTGACCCAACAAGCCCAATGCCAGAATGGCGGAAACGCTGATTCGATCATATGACAAATTGTTGAAAGCTGTAGTTGCAACTCCTATGGCTCCACCTAAATATAAATACCACGGCATCTTTTTTGCAAAGGGCTTTTCACCGCGAATAAATATCAGCAATGTAATGAGCAGAAAACCAATCAGATGAATTGCTGCAATTGCCGAATAAACCCCAAATTGTGCAGTCAGGCCTCCATTGCATACAATCATAACAGCTATTAGTATTCCAGATAAAAGTGCAATAATATAATACATTTTACAGTTTCCTCCTATGGATGACATTATACCTCTGTTCCATTTGAATCTATATAGTTTCGGTGAAAAATCAATACAGATATCACCTCGCACTTATTGATCGATATTATATCATCAATAATCACGAATTGGAATAGAAGAGTCATAGTCACAAACACTATAGTTTGCAAAGAAGAAAATTTATAAAATTTCCACTTCCCTTTTTGAAAAATATCTGCTATACTATATTTTGCAGTGGAGATGTAACACGCTTCGACATTCGCATGGGATTAATACCCCAAAAAACAGAATATGGGGGCGTAGCTCACCTGGGAGAGCGCTTGAATGGCATTCAAGAGGCAGTCGGTTCGATCCCGATCGTCTCCATCGAAGACAATACCACAGAGGTTAAATACCTGCTGTGGTATTTTTTAATTCATTACCAGATCGGTAACCACGGCGGGCTGGAAATCTGTTTTGATTCACTTACCCATTTCATCCGCTCGTAATACCGCCTGCTTCATCTCCGTCACATACTTTCGCAGATATGTTCCGGCTTCAGCCCCATACTCTTCAATAATTTTAACAATCGCACTGCCGACAATAACTCCATCCGCAATTTCCGCCATCTGCCCGGCCTGTCCCGGCTTATTAATACCGAAGCCGATTGCCACCGGAGTATCGGTTTCTTCCCTGACGACATCTACAATGCTTTTTAAGTCGGTGGTAATCGCCTGGCGCATTCCGGTTACACCCATGGAAGACACGATATAGATAAAACCGCCCGCATCCTTGGCTATCGTCTGAATCCGCTGCCTGGAAGTCGGGGCAATCATCGAAATCACATCCACCTCATGTTTGGCAGCAATTTCTGCCAGTTCGCCTTTTTCCTCATATGGCAGGTCGGGAATGATGATACCGTCCACCCCGGTTTCCCGGCAGGTCATAAAAAAGCGTTCGTAGCCATAGTGAAATACCGGGTTTAAGTAGGTAAGGAACACCAGCGGAATATTGCTCTTTTCCCGCACCCTTCTGACAATATCAAAGACGCCGTCGGTTGTCATGCCCGCTGCCAGGGCACGGATGTTGGCATCCTGGATCACTACGCCTTCCGCCGTCGGATCGGAAAACGGTATCCCGATCTCTACCAGATCAGCCCCTGCCGCTTCCATTTCCAAAATATAATCCACCGTTTTCCCGGCACTGGGATCACCGGCCGTTAAAAATGCAATAAAGGCTTTCCCATCGGCAAATGCCTGATTGATCTTACTCATAATAATACTTCCTCCAGTCTTTATTATTATTCCGAAATGGTCTTGCCGCGGTATCTTGCAATCGCCGCCACATCTTTATCGCCGCGCCCCGACAGGCAGATGATAATATTTTCCTCCGGATTCATGGTGGGCGCAATTTTTCTGACATGTGCTACCGCATGGGCACTTTCAACGGCACAGATAATACCTTCTGTCCGGGCGAGGTATTCAAATGCATCCACTGCTTCGTCATCCGTTATCGGGACATACTGCGCCCGGTTGATATCATGCAGATAGGCATGCTCCGGCCCAATTCCCGGATAATCGAGTCCGGCCGATATGGAGTATACCGGTGAAATCTGTCCATATTCATCCTGGCAAAAATATGATTTCATGCCGTGAAACACTCCGACCGTTCCTTTGGCGAGAGTCGCCGCATGCTGATCCGTATCAACCCCGCGGCCGGCTGCCTCGCAGCCGATTAAGGCCACGCCTTCATCCGGAATAAAATTATAAAAGGCACCCATTGCATTGCTTCCACCGCCGACACAGGCCACCACGGCAGCCGGCAGCCGGCCTTCATATTCCAGAATCTGGGCTCTTGCTTCCTGACTGATGACACTTTGAAAATCACGGACAATCAGCGGGAACGGATGTGGTCCCATCACCGAACCCAGTACATAATGGGTATCTGCCACCCGGTTTGACCATTCGCGCATGGTTTCGTTGACGGCATCCTTTAAGGTCATGGTTCCACTGGTCACCGCATGCACCTTCGCTCCCAAAAGCTCCATCCGGTAGACATTCAGTGCCTGCCGGTCGGTATCCTCTTTACCCATATACACTTCACATTCCAGCCCCAACAGCGCGGCGGCTGTTGCCGTTGCCACACCGTGCTGGCCGGCACCCGTTTCGGCAATCACCCGGGTCTTGCCCATTTTTTTAGCCATCAGAACCTGACCCAGGACGTTGTTGATTTTATGTGAACCGGTATGGTTTAAATCCTCCCGTTTCAGATAGATTCTGGCGCCGCCCAGATCCTTCGTCATTTTCTTTGCATAATACAGACGTGACGGCCGCCCGGCATACTCATTCAGCAGACGGGTAAGTTCGTCGTTAAACTCCGGATCAGTCTTATAATGTTCATAGCTGGCTTCCAACCGGATCAGTTCGTTCATCAATGTTTCTGAAATATATTGTCCTCCGTGGATTCCGAATCTTCCTTTACTCATTCCGCACTCTCCTTATGATTAATTCAATTTTTTCCGGATCCTTACAGCCTCCTGTCTCAACGCCGCTGCTTACGTCAATGCCATATGGCGCAAAACTGCGGATCAGCGGGATGACATTGTCCCCGCGTAATCCTCCGGCCAGAAACCATGGTTTGTCAAGGATTTTGCATTTTTCTATCAGACTATGGTCAAACACGGCTCCGCTTCCGGCTTTTGGTGCATCCAGCAGCAAATATTCTGCGCTGCTCTGCTGCCAGCCGGCCAATTCCTGTTCCCGGCCCGGTTCCATCCCAACCGCCTTGATAATGGGAACCGTTTCGGGCAGCTGTTTTCGTAAAGCCTGTACCTGCTCCAATGATTCCTGCCCATGCAGCTGGACGGCGCGGATGATTCCGGCTGCCACCGCCGCTATGATATCATCTGACCCGGCATTTACAAAAACACCGACCGGGCATACTGCCGGGTGCAGCATCCGGCTTAATTCCTCTGCTTCCCTGATGGTGACCCGGCGTTTGCTGGGAGCAAAGACAAAACCAGCATAGTCCGGCCGCCAGCGGTTGACAGCATGAATATCGGCGACTCGGCTCAGCCCGCATATTTTAATCTTAGTCATCCGCCGCCCCGCCTGCCTGCAAATGATTAAGCATTTTCTTTTTATTGCTGCTGCGCATTAAGGTTTCGCCGATCAAAACTGCATCGGTACCGTTTGCATACAGTCTGGCGGTATCCTGAGGCGTGGTAATTCCGCTTTCCGAAACAAAGATGATGTCCTTCGGAACCAGGCTGCGAAGCCGCAGAGAGGTTGTCACATCCACCTGAAAAGTCTTTAGATCCCGATTATTAACCCCGATGATTCCGGCTCCGCTGCCGACCGCGCGCCGAACCTCCGCCTCATCATGAGCTTCTACCAGCACCGAAAGGCCCAGACCTTCGGCAATTTCACGATACTCCACAAGTTCCTGGTCGTCTAAAATTGCACAAATTAAAAGCACGGCCGCCGCGCCAATCACCCTGGCCTGATGGATCATATAGGGATCAACCGTAAAATCCTTGCGGAGAATGGGCAGCTTTACAGCGGCGGCAATTTCCTCCAGATACCGGTCACTGCCTTTAAAATAGTACGGCTCCGTCAAGACCGACAGGGCGGCCGCTCCAGCCGCTTCATATTCCCGGGCAATATCCAGGTATGGAAAATGCGGGGCAATCTCACCTTTGGAGGGGGATGCTTTCTTTACTTCACATATAAAGGATAATCCTGCCTGACTAAGTACCTGCTTAAAGGGAAAGCCGGTATCAGCTCCAAGCGACTCCGCCCAGCGGCGCAATTCTTCGGCAGGCATCTGTTTTTTTTCACCGGCAATCCGGTGCCGGGTTCTTTCAGCAATTTCATCTAATTTCATTTCAGGCAACCTCCTCCGCATTAGAATAGGAAATCAGCTTTTCCAGCTGCTGCATTGCTTTTTTACTGTCTATCATATCGGCGGCAATCGTGATTCCGGCAGCGATACTGTCGGCTTTTCCAGCCAGGTATATGGCGGCACCGGAGTTCATTAAAACAGCGTCCCGCCGGGGGCTTTTTTCACCGGCCAGAATACGCCTTGTGATAACAGCATTTTCCTGCGGTGTACCCCCGGTCAGTGCTTCTTTGGCGCAGCGGGTAAACCCAAACTGCTCGGGCGTAATTTCATAGGAAGTAAACCGGCCATGCCGGACCTCACACACCTTTGTGGGGGAACTCATGGAAATCTCATCAAGCCCGTCAGTTCCGTACACCACCAGTGCGTGTTTAACATCCAGATTGGCAAGCACCTTTGCTAGCGGTTCGATCAGCTCTTCTTCGTAGACCCCCATTACTTCCATACTGGCGCCGGCCGGATTGGCCAGCGGTCCTAAGATATTAAAGATCGTCCGGATACCCAGCTCTTTTCTCACCGGTGCCACATACTTCATGGCAATATGATAATTCTGGGCATACAGGAAGCAGATGCCGATTTTCTCCAGCAGCCTTTTACTTGCATCCGGCGATACGGTGATATTTACGCCCAGCGCTTCCAGCACATCAGCTGCTCCGCATTTACTGGAAGCCGCCCGGTTGCCGTGCTTTGCCACCGGAATACCGGCAGCGGATATGACAAACGATGAGGTAGTGGAAATATTGAAGGAATTGGCGCCGTCACCGCCGGTTCCGACGATCTCAAGCGCATCCATGTCATGGAGCAGGCGGACGCAGTGATTTCTCATCGCCGCCGCCGAAGCAGTAATTTCCTCAACGGTTTCCCCCTTCATGCTCAGCGAGGTCAGGTATGAACTCATCTGAACCGGAGTGGCCTGGCCTTCCATGATTTCGTTCATTACCTGTTCCGCTTCCTGATAACTTAAGTTGATTCCTTTAAAGGTTTTTAAGATTGCCTCTCTGATCATTATTTTAGTCCTCCTGCCTGATGGTTTAAAAAATTCCTGATCATTACGTCACCATGCTCTGTGAGTATGGATTCCGGATGAAACTGGACACCAATAACGGGATGTTGCCGGTGCTCCACCGCCATAATTTCCCCGTCTTCGGCTGTCGCCGTTATTTCCAGCTCCATTGGAATAGACTGCTGTCTGGCCGCCAGGGAATGATATCTGCCTACCCGGATTTCCGGTGCCATCCCCTGAAACAGACGGCTTTCCTGTTTTACCTGAATGATTGACGTTTTGCCATGAACCAGTTGTGCCGCATAGGTTATCACCGATCCGTATGCCTGACAGATTGCCTGGTGCCCCAGACATACGCCGAGAATTGGAATCCGGCTGCCCAGCCTCCTGACCGTCTCCACACAGATTCCGGCGTTTTCCGGCCGTCCGGGACCCGGAGACAAAATAATCGCATCAGGCTTCATGTTATCAATTTCCTCCACTTTGATTTTATCATTCCTGACCACTTCAATGTCCGGCCGGATTTCCCCAATCAAGTGAACCAGATTATAAGAAAAACTGTCATAGTTATCGATTAACAATATCATAGGTCTTTTCCCTCCTGTGCGGTCTCCAGGGCATTCAGTACGGCTCTGGCTTTATTCAGGCATTCCTGGTATTCGGCTTCGGGATTACTGTCAGCGACAATACCCGCCCCGGCACAGACGTATACCTTACCTTTTTTGGCATAGGCACAGCGGATCGCAATGCACACATCCAGGTTGCCGGAGAAGTCCATATAACCAATTGCTCCCCCGTAAATACCTCTTCTTGTGCCTTCCAGTTCCTGGATAATCTGGCAGGCCCGAAATTTCGGCGCCCCCGAGAGGGTACCGGCAGGAAGAATGGCATCAACCGCATCCAGCGCATCCCGGCCGGGGAGGATCTGTCCGCTGACTGTAGAACCAATATGCATGACATGAGAATACCGCTCGACATTCATGTACTGTTCAACTTTGACGCTTCCCAGAGTGCTGATCTTGCCGATGTCATTCCTGCCCAGATCAACCAGCATATTGTGTTCTGCCAGTTCCTTTTTATCCGCAAGCAATTCCGCTTCCATTCTTTCGTCCTCCCGGGGTGTCTGCCCCCGGGGTCTGGTACCGGCCAGCGGATAGGTATAAAGTGTTCCTTCTGTCAGCTTCACCAGAGTTTCCGGAGAGGCTCCGGCAATCTCAATATCATTGCTTGAAAAGTAGAACATATAGGGGGATGGATTGGTCGTCCTGAGCACCCGGTATGCATCCAGCAGGCTCCCCGACATATCCGCTTCCAGACGGTTGGATAATACCACCTGGAAAATATCGCCCTCGCGGATATACCGCTTTCCCTTATCCACCATTTCACAATATTCGGAGCCGGCAAACTTTGCCCGAAAACTGCTTGTTAGCTTGAGCGGCTGGCGGGGTGCCGGGGTACCGCTGCGGACTAAATCGGCCATATTTTCCAATTCCCTTACCGCTTTATGATACTCCTGACTAAGTGCATCAGTTTTGATGTTAACGATCAGCAGGATCTTCTGACAATAATTATCGAAAGCAATTACTTTGTCAAACAGCATTAAATCGACATCCTGAAAATCATCCTCCTCCGCCTGTTCAAGTAAAAGAGCCGGTTCACTGTACTTCAAATAATCATAGGAAAAATATCCGACCAGTCCGCCGGAAAATGTCGGCAGCCCCGGAAGCTTCGGACTTTTATTCTCCTTCAGAATCCGGCGGATTTCCTCTGCCGGATGTTTTACCGATTTCCGGATGGTGGTTCCACTTTTAATCTGCAGCTTTCCGTCGGTACAAGTAAGCTCCAGCACCGGATCGTAACCCAGAAAAGTATAACGTCCCCAGCGTTTTGATTCCTCAACGCTTTCCAGCATGTAGCAATGCCTGCTTACCTGTTTCAATTTACGCAGTACTTCAATTGGGGTTTGGATGTCGGAATAGATCTCCTTCACCAGCGGGATTCGGAAATAATCACCCTGAGCTGCCAGTTTTGCTGCTTCCTCCAGACTCATCATAAATGCTCTCCTTTCTTCCGTCAGGGTTATTCTGATGAGGGTTTGAAAAACAAAAAACCCGTCCCTGACAGACTCTGTGCGCTTTCAGAAATCTGTCAAGGACGGGATTACATACCAACCCGCGGTGCCACCTTGATTCACGAATATCAATTCGTGCCCTCTTTCAGGATACCAACATATCCCCGGCCGCTGACGTGTGCCTTACGTCGCAGAATACTCAGCGGATAACCCCGCCTTTGACTGCGCCCTCTGCGGTCCATTTAACAAGCTGCGTTCTGACGGGTCTCAGCCTCCCGTCTCTCTGTAAGTGCACGATTTGTTTTTATCTCCGCTTCATCGGTTTTAAATTTATTAAGTTGTTATTATTTTAATCCCAGCTGCAGCAATTGTCAATCATTTTTTCCATTTTTTGTAAAATCAAGTGTAAACCAAAATTCCACCCCGTCCCCGACATTTTCCGCGCCACAGGATTTATGATGTCCATCAATCACGGCTTTGACAATTGACAGGCCGATGCCGCTGCCGCCGTAGGTGCGGGTTCTTGCCTTATCCACCTTGTAAAATTTGGTCCACAGATTGGGAATATCCTCATCCGGGATCGCGTTTCCGTCATTGTAAACACCAACCCTGACCTCCCCGCCGTTCTGCATTACGGTAATCTTAATCCGCCGATCCCCGGACAGATGGTTCATGGCATTATTCAGGTAATTGACCATTACCTCTTCAATCTTAAATTCATCACCACTGACATAGACCGGCTCCGTTTCCTCAAAGGAAACGACGGCCTGATTCTGCTCAAGCAGTATCTGTGAGGAAGTCAGCAGATCACGGATCAGTTCCACAATATCAAAGGTTTCCATCACCGGGATATCGCTGCCGTACTCAAGTGCCGAAAGTGTCAGAAGCTGCCTGACCATTCTATTCATCTTATTAGCTTCATCCATAATAACTTCGCAATAATAATTGCGGCTTTCCTCATCTTCACACATGCCTTCCGTCAGACCCTCGGCGTAGCCCTGAATCAGGGCGATCGGGGTCTTCAGCTCATGGGAGACATCGGCGATAAACCGCTGCCGCATCTCATCAATTTGTATTTTTTCCTCAATGTCCTTTAGCAGCTGCTCATTAGCCGCCTTAAGCTTACTGATCGCTTCCTGCAGCTTATCGGACAGACTGTTCATGCTCCGTCCCAGCACCCCGATTTCGTCACTGGCATCGCCTTCATAACAGGCATCAAAATCCAGATGTGACATCCGTTCCGATAACTCGGCCAGCCTTTTTATTGGCTTTGTCACACGCATCGTGACAAAATACATGACGATACTTCCCAAAATCAGTACCGCCAGACCCGCATAGGTAGTGAAGCGGTTGGATAAGGATACGCTGTCCCGGATACTTGAAACCGGCATGGACATAATAAAGGACGTACTGTTGTCGGAAAAAAAGCCCCAGCTTTCCAGATTGTAAGATTTGGTGCGTGGGTCATATCTTTTTTCTATCGAATGATTTTCGTGTACTGCCAAAACTTCCTGTCCGGCGTCATAGTTTCCCAGAATATACCACATTAACTTCTGAACCAGCCAGCCGCCCTCCCGGGCTGAGGATGAAAGCGCCTTCCCAACGCTGCCGTCGACCATAACTATTGCCAGATTATCCTTTTCGCCATATTCGCGGATTGCATAAAGCAGCGAATTTTTATCATCCGGCATTATATCTTCCTGATTTTCCATATCCGGCTGCGGTTTGTTAAATGCTTCATCCTTATTTCTGAACCGCTTGCCCTCTCCGTCAATCGGCCGGGAATCCACCCCCGGCAGGTATTTGCTGCTCCAGTCATGCAATTCCTGTTCCGCCTCCTTTGTAATTACGTCCCCGATGCTCTCACCGTTTTGGATTTTATCCATCACAACTGCGTCCAGCCGGGTATATGCATCTTCCATAACCTTCTGCTTCTGCCGGATATAGTAATCTTCCATCAGCAGATTATTGGCGGCCCAGATCGCCAGCATCATCGCAGCAATCAAGCTGATAAAGATCAGGGTGAAGCGGTAGCGGATGGACATCTTCATTGTTCCACCTCAAATTTATAGCCCATCCCCCATATCGTTTTAATATAATCGCCTTTCGTTCCCATCTTGCTGCGCAGTTTTTTGACATGGGTGTCGATCGTCCGGGCATCTCCGAAGTAATCATAGTTCCAGACATGGTTGAGGATCTTTTCACGGGAAAGTGCCAGTCCCTGATTCTCCACAAAATATGACAGCAGTTCAAATTCTTTGTAGCTTAATTCAATCGGCGAACCGTCAACTGTCACCTGATGAGCGGCCTTATCGATCTGAATGCCGCCGACCTCCGTCACATCGCCGGCCGCCGCCTTAGTCCGCCTGAGAATTGCTTCTACCCGGGCCACCAGAATCTTGGGGCTGAACGGCTTGGAAATATATTCATCCACGCCCAGCTTAAAGCCCTGCAGCTCATCCCGTTCTTCCCCCCGGGCCGTTAGCATGATAATCGGAACCTGGGAATACTGGCGGATCGTTTTGCATACCTCCCAGCCGTCCATCTTCGGCATCATAATATCCAGCAGAATCAGCGCAATATCCTTATGCTCGAAGAAAAGATCGACCGCTTCTTCGCCGTTTTCCGCTTCGATCACCCGAAATCCTTTGACCGCCAGGAAATCCTTCACCAGTTTTCGCATTCTGCCTTCATCATCCACAACTAATATTTTTAAATTCTCCATGATTGCCTCCTGTATTGAGCTTATTGTAACAGATAATACCGAAGTTATCTACTTTTTCACAGAGATTTCACAGATGCCGGAAAGAATATATTACCACTTTCAGGTAATCGGTGCCGGATTTAAAAATGCACAGATCGTTATATAATTTATATTTTTCTTCAAATGTTTTTTTTCTTCCAATGGCCACATCAATAATTTCGTGGAACAGCAGGGTTCCGATGTCTTCAATGGAAGCTTCGCCGGTGGCAATCGGACCGGCATTAACATCAATCAGGTCCGGCCACTGTTCTTTCATATCATTCCGGGAACACACCTTGATAACCGGGGCAATTGCCAGTCCATAAGGCGTACCGCGGCCGGTCATAAATACCTGGAGGCCGATTCCGGAGGCCAACTGGCACGGTCCGCAGACGATATCACTGGCCGGTGTTGCCGCATAAATCAAGCCTTTTTTCGTTGGTTTTTCAGCTGGTGACAGTACCTCCACAATTGGTGAAACACCTGATTTGGCAATTGACCCCATGGCTTTTTCAACGATATTGGCCAGCCCGCCTTTTTTATTGCCTGGCGTCGGATTGGCGCTCCGGTCAACTTCTCCGGCATCCAGGTAACTGTCATACCATTTCATTTCTGCCGCCAGCTTCCGTCCAACCTCTTCATTGACGCAGCGATGGCCGAGCAGATAGACGCCGTCTTCTAATGTATAAAGAATCCACGATCCGGAATCTTGTAGATGATATTTTTAAAAAGGCCGGTTTTTTACCCAACTTATTATTTAAGACTTCCCACAACTCCACTATCATCAGCATGATCCAGTCCAACCTCTGCTGCGGACTGATCCCTTATCATTATGTCCGGGATCGTCCCCGGGGAGTAACCTGTTTTTCACTCCCGTCCCGCCCGGTCTGGGATGTAGCCGCATGCCGGCGGAAAAATACCTATCAGAGTATCGCCGCCAAAAATTTCATTTCTATGGCCAGGGAATATTGGAATTCCTGATTTCGCTTACATAAAGAACCGAAGCGGTGACTCTGCCGCTCCGGTTTATGTTATCTTACCAGACAGGGTTTCTTGGGATTAAATTTCCATCCCGGAATCAGATACTGCATTGCTTTAGCATCATCACGCCCGCCCAGGCAGTTATCCAGATATAGCTGATGTGCTTTCTTAACCTGTTCGATATCTACCTCAATGCCAAGTCCCGGTTTCTTCGGAACTGCAATACAGCCGTCAAAAATCTTAAGCGGTTCTTTGGTCAGACGCTCAAGACCTTCCTGCCAGATCCAATGGGTATCCAGGGCATTATACTCACCCGGTACCGCCGCTCCCACATGGGTAAACATCGCCAGCGAAATATCAAAATGGTTGTTGGAATGGGAACCCCAGGTATATCCAAAATCATGGCACATCTGCCCCACTCTTACCGAACCTGCCATTGTCCAGAAATGCGGATCGGCAAGGATAATATCCACCGCCTGGGATTCCAGGGCGTGTCCCACTTTCCGCCAGTCCGTTGCAATCATATTGGTAGCCGTTGGAAATCCGGTTCGGCGACGAAACTCAGAGACGATTTCACGGCCGGAGTAAACACCTTCCGCACCGCACGGATCTTCACAATAGGTAAGAATCCCCTGCATTCCCTTGACATACTCCACTGCCTCTTTTAACAGCCAGCCGCCGTTGGGATCAAGATCGATGCGGGCTTCGGGAAATTCTTTTTTCAGCATACGGATCACATCCATCTCTTCGTTTCCCGCAAGCACCCCGCCTTTTAGCTTGATGTCTTCAAATCCGTATTTTTCTTTCGTAGCCCTGGCCAGTGCGACAATAGCCTCTGCCGTTAAGGCTTCTTCATGACGCAGCCGGTACCAGTCACATTCCGCATTTGGTTCTTCATCATAGGGAAGGTCGGTTTTCTTTCTGTTCCCAACAAAGAACAGGTAGCTTAACATCCGCACTTTATCCCGCTGTTTGCCCTCGCCAAGCAGCTCGCAGACCGGTACCTCCAGATGCTTGCCCAGCAAATCCAGACAGGGCGCTTCGATTGCCGTTATAACATGAACTCCGGTACGCAGGTCAAAGGTCTGATTTCCTCTGACATCCTCTTCGCCGTTGGAATCCAGATGCTTTTTTACCGTTAACAGGGTGCTCTTATATTCCGAAACCCTGGTTCCTTCTACCAGCGGAATACACTCTAAAAGGGCGGCGGTTTTTTTTTTTCCGCCCGGGACTTCGCCAACACCGGTTCTTCCTTCGCTGTCATGCAGAATAACAATGTTTCTGGTAAAAAACGGTGAATGAGCCCCGCTTAAGTTCAATAACATACAGTCTTTGCCTGCTACCGGATATACTTCCATCTTTGTAATTGTCGGCACCATCTATTTATCCTCCTGAGATAATATTTTCAATTATTCCACCGTTCCCGAA
>Ga0153999_1000081_pt1 | contig 53218 bp, 48 predicted proteins | sample TSNC083MetaG_FD_104675 | JGI IMG/M metagenome (GOLD analysis project Ga0153999, IMG submission 104675) | Attine ant fungus gardens microbial communities from North Carolina, USA - TSNC083 MetaG | ecosystem: Host-associated > Fungi > Mycelium > Unclassified | place: USA: North Carolina, Lumber...
AAATTCTGCAATTAACTGGGCATAATCGTACCATAACTGCTCTAAACGATAGCGGTCAGCTTCAGCCCAAACATAATCGTATTTATCAAGGTATGGACCATCATATAAACGCATGATTTCTTCGAAGTTATCAATGTTGAAAATGTTTGGTTTGCCCAAACGCTTGATTTCCTGCTCCCACAAAAAAAGATCTACTGAGGCATTGATAAGCTGAAGGGTATAACCATCCTCACTACTTTTAATTGTTAAATTTTCTTTGTATTGTTTAAGTGTTTTTCTTATATGGTAGATCGCTGTGTAAAGACGTGCATAGCTTTTTTCTGGCAATACGCCGGGCCAAAGCAACTCTGCCAATTCCGATTTAAGCATGTTAATTCCGTTATTATGTAGAAGATATAGAAAGAGTTCCTTTATTTTAGATGTTCTCCATACAGGGCGTTCGATTGTTCCACTGAGTAATTTAATCTTTAATTCCGTACTGACGCAGATTTGCAGAGCCTTATCAACCACAAATGCAACTTCGGAATCTTTTAAACTGGTTGATACAATCCGATCGCATGTTGTTTTCAGACGTTTAAGCTGGATAGGTTTCAAAATATAATCAAATGCTTTCAGCTCAAATGCTTCTGTGGCGAAATCATTGTGAGCGGTCACGAAGATAATGAACAAAGAAGGATTTATATCTAGAAGTTTGGTAGCTAGGCTCGTACCATGCATATTCGGCAGATTAATATCGAGAAAGGCGACATCGATACTTTTAATTAAGTCTTCGTGGCTTCTAGGTTCAAGATTAATAAATTTACCTAAGATGGAGAAGTTACTAACTTTTTCTAATTGTAATTCAAGGAATTCCAAGGCAAGTGGTTCATCGTCCACAAGTATGACTTTCATACCGCTCCTCCTTAATAAGAAATATTCAAATATTACTCTTCTCCTGTTATATCATACAATTCTATTTTGTTTCTGTATATATTTTGTAGAGGTGGGTTGGATAGAATTATTTGAATTATATGAGGGGAGGAGAAAGTATAAATGAAAAGAAGATTGTATATGTTCCTGACGGTCCTTCTAGTCTTACAGTCAATACTGCCTGGAGCGCTGCTTCAAAACAGAGTGTTAGCGGCAGGTGAGAACGTAATTAGGAACATTAAAATTGTGAATGAAGATGGTTCTACTTTTGAAAAAGAGGGTGATAAAGATCCCTTTATCAAAGTAGATTGGTCAGCTTCAGGTATAGAATTAGAACCGGGTAAAATATATACAGCACAGATACCAGAGACATTAAAAGTTGAAGCAAAGCAATCCGGTAAGCTTGAAGCAGATAATGAAGAGATAGGTACGTATGAAGTGGGGGTTGGAGCTCCTACTATTCAACTCATATTTAATGAAAAGGTAGAAGAAAACAGTTCAGCAAGGGGAACATTCCAAATTCGCGCAGTGCTTATCAAGGAAGATACTACTACAGTAAAAGATGATTCTGGAACAGAGCCCCAGCAGAAAGATCCAGAAGGGGTCGAAGAGAATATTTCTTCGGAGAATGACTCATCTAAAGTACCGCCTGCAGACACGGAATCTTTAGAAGCTGAAAACAATGATTCTTTCCAAGAAGATGAAGGAGATCAGGGTGACCTAGAAGATGAAGCAGATTCAGTTGAGACGGGGACAAAGTTAGATGAAGAGCAGACTGACCTAAATGAGGGACAGCCTGAAGACCCCCGAATCATCACAGAAAACATCTTAACAGGGTTTAAATTAAAACTTGAAAACAAAGGGACTTCTACTGATGTTGTAGATAAAGACACATTGGTTGGTATCGAATACACTTGGGCATTGAAAAATAGCCATGGCTATAAAGCAGGTGCGAAATTTCATTTCCAACTACCAAAGGAACTGAAGGTCTACAATGTTGTGGACCGTGAACCAATGTATTTTAACAATAAGGTGATTGGTTATTTCACAGTTACAACAGAAGGCTCTGCAACTATTGAATTTACAGAAGTCATTGAACAGTTTTCAAATATTAACGGCAAGCTCGAAGTATGGACAGAGATAAGGGAAGATGTGGTTATCACAGATGGCGGTCTTACAATTACCCCAATCGAGGGAGGACAATCTGTAACAATTCCAGTTAGTCTCCAGCCAGGAGGATCAGCCGTTGAGAAGAAAGGTACTCCAAATCGTTCATATAATGGAGATACGATTACATGGGCGATTGATATTAACAAGAAACTGGAATCATTGAAAGATGCGAAACTCATTGATCTAATTCAGAGCGGACAGAAGCTGAAAGCAGGCTCGCTCAAACTTTACAAACTGGACACAAGATGGAATGGAGATTTCAGCCTTGGTGGAGAAGTCACTCCGAATTTCGCAACGGGTGATGACTTTACAATTAATCTAGGTGATATCAATTCAGCCTACCGTCTTGTATATGAAACAGAAATTACAGATGGCGATGCAACGAAATACTCCAATACGGCAACACTGACAGCTGGGAGTACAACCGTTGATAGCGTGACAGCCCCAGTGACTATCCAGCGCGGCAGTCCATTGAAGAAAGAGGCAAAACAATACAACAAAGCTGAGCAGTCCATTGAATGGGAAGTCCGTTATAATTACAACGAGAAGAAAATTGATCAAGATAAAGCAATTCTTAAGGACTTTTTCACGAATAGCCAGGAATTAATTGCTAATTCCATTATTGTGAAAGAAGTAACTATTGACCCGGAAACAGGTAAAGAAATTAAAAGTGTGGACTTTGACAACTATAATGTAACACCGCATTCGATAGCGGGAAAAAATGGTTTTGAAATTGCTTTTGGCCAGGCGGTTGAGAAAGCCTACAAAATCACATACAAGACGAAGGCAAAAGATCGCGTCTATGGAGATACAGAAATTAAAAATGAAGTGGCAGCTGGTATATATAGTACAGGAGAAGTAGGGCAGCCAATCGGACCACAAATTCTGTTCAAGAGCCACGGTACGGCCAATTACGCAACTAAAGAAATCGGCTGGACGATCCGTGTGAATAGTGATAATCATACAATGAAGAATATCGTCATTGAAGATACATTTACTAATGCGGGATTGACATTTAAAATAGCCATGGTTGCTGTAAGTGAAGGCGGTGTCGCTCTTTCTAATGATGATTACACAGTCAGAGAAAAAACGGGCGGATTCACTATTGAATTCAATAAGGTGATTGAGAAAGAAGTGCTTATCACCTACAAAACGAATTTTGATTATGAACAGAGAACTGACAAAGCACTGAACTACCTAGAGAACATGGCACATATAAAGTGGCAGGATACAGGTGGTACGGAGAAGGACTTGGTGGCAAAAGCAGCCTTCAAACCAGATGATTATACACTAGCGAACGGATTCAAGAATGGTTCTTATAATGCTGTTAAGAAGGAAATCACCTGGGAAGTCGGCGTTAACTATAACTTACAGACATTAGACAAAGCTGTTGTAGAAGACACATTCGAAGGCAATCAGAAGTTGCTGGAGAATACGATTAAGGTATATGAAATGTCCCTTACTGGCGAAAGTAACGGTATAAAGCTGGGAGAAGCAGTTGAAGGGAAAGACTATGAAATTACGTATCCGGATGGGGAAGAGAAGACATTTAGGATTGTATTCAAAAAACAGATCGACAAACCTTACAAAATCGAATATACAACAGCAGTTAAAGGTGTCGATCTTGTCGCTAAAGAATATAAAAATACGGCAAGGCTATTGAACAATGGAACGGAACAGACAAACTTGCCTAAAACGGTTACCACACCATATGGAGGTAAGTACACAGACAAATCTGGCACGCAGAATGGTATGGTAATTGATTGGAAAATTGACATAAACTTTGCCGAATCACTTGTGCAAAATGCAAAAGTCTATGACAAACCAGACGATAAACAAATTATATTACCTGATTCATTGAAGGTGTATAAAGCGAAGGTCACCGGTAATGGGCAAATTGTAAAAGGCGGGGAATTGGAGAGTGATGCTTACACTGTGGACTTCACTGAGAAACCTGATTCATTTACACTCAAATTTGCAAAGACAATAAGTGAGCCATACATTCTCGAATACAAGACACGTATCATTGCAGCTGTAGGAGAAAATATCAACAATGCAGTTACATTCAGCGGTGAAAACATTACCCAGCAAGCAAGTTCTAGCAAGCCAATCGAAGTGAGACGTACAAATGGTATGGGAAGCGGTACTGGAGAGCTCGGTGCTTTGACTGTATTGAAAAAAGATAGCGCAAGCGACAAATTGCTAAAAGGCGCTAAATTCGTTCTTGCAGATGCAGAAAGCGGCTCAATTTTAGGTACTGCTGTAACTGGAGAAGAAGGCAAGGTTATTTTTGACAGGCTTTTATATGGCACCTATACCTTAAAAGAAGTGGAAACACCAGAAGGGTATGTAGGAGTCGCCGATCAAATAGTAACGATTGATAAACCTTATACAGTAGATGATGAAGATAAACCTGGTAATACCTATACTGTAAAAAATAAGAAAATCATTCATGCTGTACAGTTGAAAAAGGTTGATCAGGCTGAAAAAACATTAGAAGGAGCTATATTCTCACTTGAGAGGAAAAACGGAAGTGACTATGAAATTGTCAAATCCAATTTAAAAACTGATGTAAACGGTCTGATTGAAGAAGATGGACTACAGCCTGGTGAGTACCGTTTTATTGAAACAACTGCACCAGATGGCTACCAGATTGATAAAACACCGATTAATTTCAAGATAGGAGAAAAGGACACCAAGGTCAAAGAAGTTAGGGCTGTCAATTTAAAAGCGGGATCTGTATTGCTGAAGAAAGTGGATGCGACTAATTCGGGGATTGTATTGGAAGGAGCGGAATTCAAGCTTCTCGATCAATCAGGAGAAGAACTTCATTCTGGACTAAGGACGAATGAAAATGGAGAATTGATCGTATCGAAGTTGCAACCAGGAACCTATCAATTTGTTGAAACGAAAGCACCATTCGGCTACAAATTAGATACCTCACCGAAGTCATTCACATTGGAACCAGGTAAAACAAATACAATCCAAATTGAATTTACCAATGACATTCAGCCTGGTAGCGTGCAATTAACAAAAGTTGATGATGTTGACGAGACAAAAGTGCTTGCAGGAGCGAAATTCTCTTTGCAAAAAACAGATGGCAGTGAAATTAGCAATTACACAACAGATGAGTTAGGTCAGATTGTGGTAGAAGATCTTTTGCCAGGTGAATATCAGTTTGTAGAGACGGCAGCGCCATTTGGATATGAGTTTGATGATGGACAGAAGACAATCAAGTTCACTATTGAAAAGGGCGGAGCAAAGCTTGAACTAACTGCCAAAAATAAAGCAATCCCAGGTGATGTTGTTATCACTAAAGTCGATGGGAAAACCGATAAGACTTTGGCAGGTGCAGAATTCAGATTAGAAGATGTTGCAGGTAATATCAAAGTTGAAAACCTTTTAACAAATAATGAAGGTATTGTAGAAGTAAAGAATCTTGCTCCAACAAAATATAAGCTAGTTGAAACAAAAGCACCAGCAGGTTACAGGAAACTTAGTACACCCGTAGAGTTTACAATTGAAGTCGGTCAAGAAAAAGCACTGAATCTTGTTGTAACGAATACAAAATTATCAACAGGTGGTGGTGGTGGAACACCGCCAGTGGATCCAGAAGAACCAGGTAAACCAACAGATCCGCCAGTGGATCCAGAAGAACCAGGTAAACCAACAGATCCGCCAGTGGATCCAGAAGAACCAGGTAAACCAACAAATCCACCAGTGGATCCGGAAGAACCAGGTAAACCAACAAATCCGCCAGTAAATCCAGAAAAACCAGGTAAACCAACAAATCCACCAAAGGAACCAGGTAAGCCGGGCAAGCCAACAGATCCACCCACGAAACCAGGAAAACCAGGCAAGCCAAATGATCCGAATGTGACGGAAAACCAGATTGATAAGAATGGGAATAAACCGGGCAAACCAAACCAACCTGGTAAAGGTGGTGTATTGGGTGAGCATGTCTTGAATAAGGAAAATGGGAACAAAACAGGAAAAAACAACGAATTGGTTAATTCAAATAATCAGAAAATAAACAAAAACTTAAACTCTAAAGATTCCGGAAATAACAATCTTAATGGAATTGAAAAGTTACCACAGACAGGTGAGCAAAGATACTTGTATATGATTTTCCTAGGGATTCTTATGAGTGTAAGTGGTGTTTATTTGTTACTGACGAAATCGAGACGGAGAGCCTAAATGGAAAGAAAGGATGAGTTCATTGAAAAGTAAAAAGAAAATGGCAGGTGTCTGTCTGCTAGTAATCGGGCTCATTCTTCTTTCCATTCCGCTTTATGCGGAATGGGGCCAGACGAGAAAGGCACAAGCGCTTGAAAAGGCACTTTCGATTGTCAATGAACAGGAAGGGAAAGTTGAAAAGACAAAAGAAATGCAATTTACTAATGAGCAGTTGAAGAATGTTATGGAGCTGGAAATCCCAGCAATTGATCTCCGTGAGAAAGTGCTTGATGAAACGAACGAAGAGAATCTAAGTATTGCATTGACTCAGATTAAGTCAGGGCAGGTAGCAGGTAAAGGGAACTTCTCTATTGCTGGTCATCGGGGATATAGAGGTAATCGTCATTTTCGTAAGCTTCCGGATCTATCTAAGGGAGACGAAATGATTTTGCGCACAAGAACGAAAACTTTTAAATATAGAGTCGTTCAGACAAAAATTATTGAACCGACTGAGACACGAATTCTTGAGGATTCAAAGGATGAACAGGAGATCACATTGATTACTTGTACAATTGATGGCAAGAAGCGTATTGCAGTTAGAGGAATATTACAGTAACAAAATTATGGCCAGAGATGATCATCTTTCTAACACGAAAGGAAGTGATACATCATCTGGCTTTATTTATTTCCCGTTATCAAATTGGTGAATGATTTGGAAAAACTTTAGGAGTATTGATTCAGGAGAAGCTACTTGCTCAACAAAAATGTTTTGATGAAATGGATAGTTATCTGGACTAACATGAAGTATTTGAAGTAGAGTTTGAGAAAACTTAAGAAAGGCTTACAGATGTCTATCAATAAGGGGAAGAGGGGACCTTTAAGTTGACGATGCTGTTATCCGAGAAATTGTCTGTACTATTGAGCTAGTGGAGGTTTATATTTATTGGATAGCTGCTTTATTATATTTAATTTAGATTTTGAAGGCTGTATAATTTATCGCTGACGTTTTATTAGAGTAATGGTAAATGATTCAAATGTAGTGTAATTGCCTTAATTATTTAATTTAATTATGCATCTTAAATTGACATCAATAAAACAACGTGTTATATTTATCTCGAATACGAGACAAATGGAGGGTGAGTTGCGATAGAGATTTCTTCTAGTTCAGATAATCAGGAGTTGTCATTAAAACTGTTTGTTGTTTTGAATAGAGCAATGCAATCCATAACAAAGCGTGCGGAAGAAGATATTAAAAGCTATGGACTTAACACAACAGAGTTTGCAGTATTGGAATTGCTTTATCATAAAGGTGACCAACCTATTCAAAAGATAGGCGAAAAGGTATTGCTTGCAAGCAGCAGTATTACGTATGTTGTCGATAAGTTGGAAAAGAAAGATCTTCTTGTTCGGAAGCCATGTGCTAAAGATCGACGAGTGACGTTTGCATTGATTACGGAAAAGGGACAAGCATTAATGGATGAAATTTTTCCAAAGCACAAAGCTGCGATTCATGAACTATTTGGTGGATTGGACGCTAAGGAAAAAGAGCAGTTGATTCAGCAATTAAAAAGGTTAGGTCTGCATGCGCAAGAAATCTAGCCTTTTTTTTAAAATGATATCTCGAATTAAGAATATATGATTTGATTAATTAAGAAGCTGATTTATTTATTAAGATGTATACCGGAATCGAACCGGTTCTAGTGGGCATGATTTAAAATGAAGAATACAAAATTGACAGCTTAAATTATATCAATCGACATTTTCTTAAAATACAAGGAGGCATAACAATGAAAGAATTAAAAGGAATTCACCACGTAACGGCAATCACGAGCAGTGCGGAAAAAATTTATGATTTTTTCACTGATGTTCTGGGCTTACGTCTAGTAAAGAAAACGGTGAATCAGGATGACATTCAAACGTATCATTTATTTTTTGCAGATGATGTAGGAAGTGCCGGAACGGATATGACGTTCTTCGATTTTCCAGGTATTCCAAAAGGTGTTCACGGTACGAATGAAATTTCGAAAACATCATTTCGTATTCCGAATGACGCTGCACTTGAGTATTGGGTAAAACGGTTCGATCGTTTTGAAGTAAGTCATACAGGAATTCAGGAGCAGTTTGGTAAAAAGACACTATCGTTTGTGGACTTTGATGATCAGCAATATCAGTTGATTTCGGATGAGAACAATCAAGGTGTTGCTGCAGGAACTCCATGGCAAAAGGGTCCAGTACCTTTGGAATATGCTCTAACAGGGCTCGGACCTGTTTTCGTACGTGTTCAAAACTTTGACTATTTTAAAGATGTTATGGAGAAAGTTCTACTATTTAAAGAAATTGATCAAGACGGTTCCTATTATCTTTTCGAAACAGGAGAAGGAGGGAATGGCGCACAAGTTATCGTGGAGCATAATGCTTCACAAATTCAAGGACGTCAAGGGTATGGAACTGTTCACCATGCGGCTTTTCGCGTTGAGAACAAAGCAGATCTGGAAGAATGGGCTAAGCGGATGAAATCGTTCGGTTTACCGAATTCCGGTTTCGTAGAGCGGTATTTCTTCGGTTCCCTTTATGCAAGGGTTGCTTCAGGGTTATTGTTCGAAATTGCTACAGATGGGCCTGGCTTTATGGGAGATGAACCATACGAGACACTTGGTGAAAAATTGTCATTGCCACCATTCCTAGAACCAAAACGTGAAGAAATTGAGGGTCTCGTTCGTCCGATTGATACGGTGAGAAGCACGAGAGAATTCATCAAGGAATAAGCGGATTGAAGGTTCACGCAACAATAAAATATACCTTGAAAGGAGGGATAAAAAATGAAGCATATATTCAAAAGGGGCACTGACCCATCCAAACCTACATTGCTTTTATTGCATGGGACTGGCGGTACGGAACAAGACCTGCTCTCGCTTGCCGAGATAGTTGATCCGGACGCGAATGTTTTAAGTGTAAGAGGAAATGTTCTGGAAAATGGTATGCCTCGTTTTTTCAAGAGGCTGGCAGAAGGTGTATTCGACCAAGAGGATCTTATTTTTCGTACGAAAGAACTAAATCAGTTCCTTGATGAAGCTGCTGAGAAGTATGATTTTAGCAGAGAGCATATAATTGCAATTGGTTATTCGAATGGGGCGAATATTGCTGCGAGTTTGCTTTTCCATTATCAGAATGCGCTGCAGGGTGCTATCTTGCATCACCCTATGGTTCCTAGAAGAGATATCGAACTTCCGGATCTGTCAGTAAAGCAAGTGTTCATTGGAGCTGGGACAAACGATCCACTCTGCTCTCCAGAAGAATCAAAGCAACTAAAGATATTGCTGGAACAAGCTAATGCACAAGTTACTATCCACTGGGAAAACGCAGGGCATCAATTAACTAGAACAGAAGTCGAGGCAGCTCACCAATGGTATGTTGCATTGAAAATGGGTTCTATACCTAAATCGGAATAGCGATAAAATAACCGCTGTAGTTCGGGAAGATTATTACAAGGAAACATAAAGGGAAAATAAAAGGGGTAACATACATGGGATTCTTAGATAAATTATTTGGAAAATCAAAGGAGATGGAAAATATGTCAAACGTAAAATTGGCTGTAGTTTTTTATAGTATGGGTGGAACTAACTTCCAAATGGCTAAGTGGGCAGAAGAGGCCGCTAAAGAAACTGGTGCTGAGGTCAAATTGTTGAAAGTAGAGGAATTAGCTCCTCAGTCAGCAATTGATGTAAATCCAGTATGGAAAGGTACTGTTGACGCTACAAAGGATGTACCAGTGGCAACATCAGCTGATATGGAGTGGGCAGATGCAATCATCTTCAGTACACCGACACGATTTGGAAATATGGCTTCACAAGTAAAACAATTTCTTGATGGACAGGGCGGATTATGGGCTAGCGGCAAAACAGTTAACAAAGTTGTCAGCGCAATGACTTCAGCGCAGAATCCACACGGTGGACAAGAAGCAACACTATTGTCATTATATACATCTATGATGCATTGGGGAGCAATCATCGCTGCACCTGGCTATACAGATCCTGTCCTCTTCGGAGCTGGAGGAAATCCTTATGGTACAAGTGTAACAGTTGGACAAGATGGTAAAATGATTGAAGATGTCCAAGACGCGGTTAAACACCAGACAAAACGTACAGTTCAAGTTGCAGAATGGGTTAAAAAAGGAAACGAGTAAACCTTCCTTTAACAGCAGTAATTAAAATAGACATTAACAAGTGATTCCTTCTCGGAACGTTGTTAATGTCTATTTTTAATCTTTAGTACTCATATAATTTTAACCATTTCATTGGGTTTCTGATTCTGAATTAACCCAAGATTGGGACCATTTCTCAATTGTCCTCAAGATTGGTTCCATTGAATGTCCTTTTTCTGTAAGAGAGTACTCAATGATTACTGGTGATTCGGGTATAACTTCACGTTTTACGACTCCCTGATGCTCTAAGTCCTTCAATCGATCCGATAATACTTTTCCACTTATACCAATGGAAGACTGGATCTCATTAAATCTTTGTGGTCCCAATAACAATTGATAGATGACTAACGCAGTCCATCTTTGACTTAATAGAGAAATTGCTTTTTCGAATTTAGGGCAAATTGTAGGTTTTTTCATTTTTTAATACACCTCTCTTATTCATAATTATACCACGAAAATCAATTAATAGTTACAAAATGAAATATAGTTACTTGACAGTATTTGATATATTAAATATACTAAGTTTCATAAAGTAACTTAATTATAAAAGGAGAGTGCTAAAATGAATCGAAATGAAATTGGTAAAGTTATTTTAAGAGCAGTATTAGGTCTTACATTTTTCATTCATGGGTTCTCAAAATTTCAAGGTGGAATTTCAAATATAGTCAGTTTCTTTGATAGTCTAGGGATCCCTGGATTTGTGGCTTATATTGTGGCGACAATTGAATTATTGGGAGGTATTGCATTAATACTAGGAATTGGCACGAGAATTGTTGCTCTGTTGTTTGTACTTATCATGCTTGGAGCTATTTTCACAACAAAACTATCAGCTGGCTTCCTTGGTAATGGGCAAATGGCTGGCTATGAACTTGAACTAGTATTACTTGCAGTGTCCATTTATTTTGTCTTAGCTGAAAAAACTAGATTTTCGATAAGTAAAGGTTATTGAATCATTAAAAAAATAATTTAAGGAGTGATCGTATGGGATTTCATAAGCCACCTGCAACATTTGTTGGGCATGTCAGCATTAAAGTAGAAAAACTAGAACGTTCTATAAAATTTTATCAAGAGATTCTTGGATTTGATATTTTGGAGAGAACCGATTCAACAGTAAAATTAACAACGGATGGCAAAACAAGTTTTTTGTCACTTGAACAACCTGAAGAAGTCATTCCGAAGCACGGCAGAAGCACTGGATTATACCATTTTGCAATTCTCTTACCAGATCAATCAGGTTTAGCAAATATAGTTACTCATTTGCATGAAAAAGGCATTGGCTTTGGTGCTGCTGATCATCTCGTCAGTGAAGCACTTTACATGCATGATCCAGATGGAAATGAAATTGAAATTTACCGTGATTTGGCACCTACTGAATGGAAGTGGGAGGATGATGAGGTCGCGATGGCTGTTGATCCACTTAATTTTGAAGGCTTGTTAAAACACGCTACTCCAAGTAAACCTTGGCAAGGAATGCCGCCAGAAGCAGTTATGGGTCATATTCATTTGCACGTCTCAGAACTTATAAAGACGGAAGAGTTTTATGTGAAGGGATTAGGATTTGATGTGGTCAATCGGTTTGGCGAACAGGCACTATTCTTATCCACAGATAAATATCATCATCACATAGCAGTGAATACATGGAATGGTATCGGTGCACCAACCCCTCCTAAAAATAGCGTAGGTTTGAAATCTTACACGCTTGTTTGGCCAAGTGAAGAAGCACGTGATCAAGTAGTAGAGAATTTGAAAAATATAGGTGCTGACGTTATTGAAAAAGACAATACAATTGTTACTCAAGACCCTTCCGGAAATCAGATTATCTTAGCTTTTTAAAACAGGAATGGCTTCGGTAGGTTAGAAGTAAGAAGGTAATATACGGGTTATAGCACTTAATAGAAAATTGGGAGGAAAGTCAAATGGACATTGGTGTAATTGGTGCAAACGGTAAAGCAGGAAACCTCATTATGAAAGAAGCTGTAAGTAGAGGGCATCAAGTAACCGCAATTGTAAGAGATGCTTCAAAGGTAAAAGATAAAAGCGTATCAGTAATTGAGAAAGATATTTTTAACCTTGAATCAGCAGATCTTAAACAATTTGATACGGTCATTAACGCATTTGGAGCTCCGCTCGGTGAAGAGCAAGCACATGTGGATGCTGGGAACGCTCTAATTGATGTATTAAAGGGAACAGATACAAGAATTATAGTTGTAGGTGGGGCTGGAAGTCTTTTTGCTGACGAAGGTAAAATGGTACAGATAATGGATCTGCCGGATTTTCCTGATCTTTTTAAACCTACAGCAAAAGGTCAAGCAAGAAATCTGCAAGAATTACGGGCAACGAATGACTTAACTTGGACATTTATCAGTCCTCCAGCCGTATTTGATGCAGAAGGAAAACGAATTGGGACTTATAAAACTGGTAAAGATATTCTCCTTCTGAATTCAGATGGAGAGAGTTATATTAGCTATGCTGACTTTGCTATTGCCGTAGTAGATGAAATTGAGAATTTAAAATTTAAAAATGAAAGATTTACAGTTGTTGGTGAGAAAGAATAATATAATGAGTTTCTAGTCATTAAATGCATTTAGATTAAATGTTTTGAGGACTGGATCTGATGAGTATAATTAGAGAGTTTAAATAAAGAGATAGAGAATTCCCCCTAGCTAAAGTCTTAGCTAGGGGGAATTCTCTCATTATAATACTAATAAATTAATTTATATCCGCCCAATACTTTTCTTCAAGCGCTCTGCTAGTGGGATGACAATGATACCTGCTACAACGACTTGTAATAGATTCCCTGGAATCGAGAAGAATGGAAGATACCAGTTTCCATAAAGAAGACCCTCAGCTAAGTAGTAACCGACAATTTTCACGATTAGAGCAGCGAAAACAGCAAATGAGTAGACGAATATTCTTTTGCCAGGTAATTTCTCAGCAATCGTTCCAGCTAAGAAGCCCATTGCACCAACGATAACAAAAGTAAATGGTGCCCATGCTGTCCAGCCAGAGATGATATCAAATAACCCCATCCCGAAAGCTCCTGCGATTGCTCCTGTTTTTTTGCCATAAACGAAAGCCGCGATAAATAGGGGGACGTTTCCCATATGTATAAGGCCGCCGTTACCAAGGACAGGTAGTCTTAAATTGATGAACATCGTAGCTACCAAGGTCAAGGCGATAAAAAGTGAATTAATGATAATAGCTTTTGTCCTTACGTGTGTTGGTGATAGTGTAGAACTCATATAATGGCCTCCTTTTATAGTTATTCGAATCTTATTATACTTCTAAGTTGTAAATTAATAAATACCCAGTATTCTTATTTGTTTGTATTTTAGATTTTCTTGTGACTTTATGGAGAAAAAAGATGAAAATTAGCTAAGCAAGAGTTTGTTTTTGTATTAGAGAACATGTAATTCTGAAAGTTAATTTGCTAATCAAAATAAGTTATAAAACAATCTTTCAACTAAAGATATTTTTAATTATTAAATGTGATAAAATGAGCAAAGCTTTAGATACAGTGTTTTTAGAACCTAACTAACATTAATGTATGTATTATTTTCTTAATGTAGAGATTAGCAGGATTACATAAGTGTATTAGTGTTGAATTATTGGTGTGTAACTTTGCATAAAAAGAAGGAAGAGAATTTATATGAACATTCAAGTTAAGTCAACAAGCGTTCAGTTTTGGATTTTGATGGGGATTGTTTTAATTGCAGGATTTTCGCAAGGTATGCTAATGCCTGTAATTTCGATTCTTTTTGAACAAGACGGCGTTTCTTCATCGTTAAACGGAATTAATACGTCAGCTGTATATTTAGGAATATTGCTAACAGCACCATTTGTAGGAATCATTCTTAGAAAAATAGGATTTAAAAATAGCTTGATTGTAGGCGGAGCAATTGTGATTGTCTGTTTAGGTTTATTTCCGATTTGGAAATCATTTTGGTTCTGGCTTGTTCTGCGGTTTATTATAGGTATCGGTGACAGTATATTGCAAATAGGGGCACAAACTTGGATTACTACGTTTTCCCCGCAAAATAGAAGAGGTCTTTATGTTGCTCTATTCGGGTTGTTCTTCGGACTAGGATTCGGGATTGGTCCAATGATGACGAATTTACTTTTGATTAATGAAGCTTTACCGTTTGTTGTTTCTGCTTTATTCGGGCTTTTGGCTTTAATTCCGTTGTTTATACTACAAAATCAGTATCCAGAAACAGAAGCATATAACGATAATTCAAGTAGCAAAAGACATGTGCGTACCGTTTTTAAATATGCTTGGGTTGCCCTTCTTTTCCCATTAGGTTATGGCTTCCTTGAAGCCGCATTGAACGGTAGTTTTCCAGTTTATGCCTTGCAGTCTGATATCAGTGTACGGGCTGTTTCAATTATATTGCCTGCATTCGCAATCGGTAGTGTGGTTCTACAGCTTCCCCTTGGTGCAATGAGTGATCGATATGGTCGCAAGCGAATTTTGACGATATCATTGGTAATTGGTCTAGCGAGTTTCTTCACAGCGGGTTTGTTACAGGAATCAACCTCTGCGTTGTTTATTTGTTTTGCTATAGCGGGCATGTTTGTCGGCTCTATCTATTCACTCGGTGTCGCTTATATGGTCGATTTATTGCCAAGACATCTGCTGACAGCTGGTAATACACTATGCAGTGTCCTATACTCCATGGGCAGTCTATCAGGACCAATTATCGGAGGAGCGTCTCTACAATATATTAAAGGAATTAATTTCTTTTATATCATTAGTGGCTTCCTATTAATTATTTTGATTGCATTATCAATGTTTAGATCGAGAGGTAAGGGGGATCTCTCGATAGGTACGAATCTTCATGATGTATAAATGAAGATTCGTTTCCAAGTAATCTATTTGAGAAAGTAGCAGGAAGGTAGATTAGGAAAAATACATGCTTTACTTCACACACCTTAAAACAGGTGGTAAGAAAGAATACTTATATCAAAATAAGTTTTGCTACGTGATAGTACAGAAGCAAAGGTGTGATCTTGCACCTTCGAATATATCTATAAAATGAACGCTGCTAGTGCAAAGAACTACCAGTAAATCCCTTGCCCATTAGCAAAGATTAGGCACTTCTGACTCATTGACATTCGTGATCGAAATCTATATATTTTTAAGTAGATACTTTAACACCAAAAAGCGTTCATGTGTAAAAGTGAACTGAATAGAATTTGTCAGCAGGATAAAGTAGAGTGAATATGAGCAGCAAGAAGAGACTGGGTGGTTGGTGAGAATCCAGGTAGTATTGACTCGAATTACAACTGCGTTATAATTGGCAAGTTTAATGAAGAGGATAGGCTTTGGTCTATCAATTAGGGTGGTACCGCGGAGCTCTTTCGTCCCTAGTGGCGAGAGGGCTTTTTTGTGTTGAAAAAGAGAGGTTGGTTGAATGCATCAGGATAATGCAGTATTAAAAGTAAGGCCGCTGGAGGCTTTGATTGTAGTTCTTCTATTATTTAGCAGCATCGGTTTCGCGATAATCAAATATAACGGTGATGTACCACCGCATGCTCCAATTATGCTGGCAGTCTTCTTATTGATGGTCTATGGCTTAATTAAAAAGGTTTCTATTAAAGATCTGGAAAGTGGAATGATTGAAGGTGCGAAATCGGGACTTGGCGCGATTTTCCTTTTTTTCTTCATCGGTATGCTAATCAGCAGCTGGATTGCGAGTGGGACAATTCCGACATTCATCTATTTAGCAATGGAAGCTGTGAATGGTCAATACTTTTTTGCTATTGTTTTTATTGTTTCGTCTGTAATCGGTATGAGTATCGGGAGTTCATTGACGACAGTAGCTACAATAGGTGTCGCTTTCATTGGAGTTAGCTCAGCACTCGGGCTTTCTACTGCGATTACAGCTGGAGCAATCGTATCAGGTGCTTTTTTTGGAGATAAGATGTCACCGTTATCCGATACGACGAATTTGGCTTCGATGGTCGTCAAAGTTGACCTATTTGAGCATATTAAGAATATGATGTGGACAACGGTTCCAGCTTTTATTATTTCACTGATTTTTTTCGCGTTTTTGTCACCAAAAGAAGCTGCAACACAGTTTGAGAATATTGCTGTATTGAAAAGTTCTTTATTGGAATTGAACCTTGTTCATTGGTATTCATTAATTCCCTTTGTTATTTTGGCGACTCTTGCAATTAAGCGTGTTTCGGCGATCTTTACCTTGTCGTCTGGAATTCTTTCTGGGATTATTATTAGTTTCTTTGTACAAACAGATTATAGTTTCAAAAAAGTTCTCATGTTATTGTACTCTGGTTACAAGTCTAATAGTGGTGTGGAAGATATTGATTCCTTGTTGAACCGGGGAGGTATGGAGAGTATGCTTTTCTCTATTTCTCTTGTTCTCCTTGCGTTAGCTATGGGAGGATTGCTTTTCAAACTGGGAATTTTACCTGCATTGCTAAAAGGTATCGAGCGTTTCTTGAAGCGTGTGCCGACGCTGATTGGAAGCACAGTACTTACTGCAATAGGTGTAAACTTCCTCATTGGAGAACAATATTTATCCGTTCTATTGCCAGGTAATTCCTATCTCGAAGCTTACAAGAAGGCGGGGCTGCACCCGAAAAATCTTTCACGCGTGCTTGAAGATGCCGGTGCGGTTGTGAATCCGCTTGTACCGTGGGGCGTCTGTGGGGTATTTATCACAAGTGTACTTGGTGTTGCTACAATTGATTATCTTCCATTTGCGTTCTTCTGCTTGTTGTCACCAATTTTGACAATAATTTTTGGAATGACTGGTTTTACAATTACGAGAATTGATAAAACCGTTGAGTGATAATAGGAAAGCTATTTTTTCTAACGCAAGTTAACAAGGAAAAGGAGATAGGCAAAGATAGCCTTTTCAATAACTAGATGAAATATAAGTAAACTGTAGAATAAGGTTCAGGCTAATCATAGTCTGGACCTTATTCTGCAGTTGGATTAAGCGGCATTTATTCTTGTTTAGGCTGCGTTTCTTGCCATTTTATAAGCTCCTCTATTGAAGGAATCCAGAAGTTGTTACATTGTAGACTGTTGTATATTTTAATAATTTTCCAGATGTCATGCTCCTATTTCAAATTCAACTCTTCCTTAAATTTATCAGTAAATGATTCTCGTTTGATACCATCTAATATTTGCGGTTCATTAAACAAATAATTGTAACCGCCAATACTAAGGTTAACTTTATAAATATGCTCGTTGTTTCTTGTGTCGACAACAACAATGCTTTCTACTGTATGATATTGTTCATTCGCATCTTTCCAAAAGTGGACAGATGGATTTTTGATTTTGTCATTCAATAATCCCTGGTCAATTAGGTCTTGCATTGTGTAATTATCGGCTGTATGAAATTCATGCTCTGGCATGTACCCACTTGCATAAGCTAGCTTACCAGCTCCCAAGACTTGCCGTGCATTCGCAAGATGGGCGTCGGCCTTAGAATTGCTGATTATTTTTCCTATGGACATAACAGCAATTAATCCAATGATACTTAAGATGACCACGACTGCCAGTAGTTCTACAAGTGTCATTCCTCGTTCATTTCTCAACAAAGATCACTCCAATATTATTTCATCGTAAAATTCAATATATTCATACTATAGTAAATAACTTCCCTAGTTTACTTATAATAGATCCATTTTTAAGACATATTTGATACTATTTTAAGATAAAAAGAATCGTTTTGAGATCATTCTACGTATAACAGGTTTATTGGCAGCAGAGTTGAATGATTTGGAAATTTCTTTGTGATGAGGGTAAGATTTGGAATGAAACCAATTGACAAAGGAGTGGCTGCGTAATGAAGATTAGCATATTGGACCAAACACATTTGCTAGAAAACATGTCTTCAGAAGAAGGATTTGCACAGACGGTAGAGCTTGCTCAATATGCAGAACAGCTTGGCTATCATCGTTATTGGTTGTCGGAACATCATAGTTCACACTCCATTATTGGCTCTGCTCCAGAAATCCTAGCTAGTTTCTTGATTGCAAAGACAAGCAAGATTCAGATTGGTACTGGAGGAGTGATGTTGACACATTATAATCCATATAAAATTGCTGAGCAGTTCAAGGTAATGAGTGCGCTGGCACCTGACCGTGTAAATATTGGCGTCGGACGGGCACCTGGAGGAGCACATTTATCAACAATCGCTTTACAGGGTGGGCGTTCGCTTGAAGATGGCTGGAAGCGTGACAAGGAAGGGTTTCCAGAGCAAATTGATGAGTTGCTCGAATACTTGGAAGATGAACTTTCTGAAGCACATCCTTTCAGAGGTTACCTGCATGCTGCACCAATCGTTGAGAAGAAGCCGGATGTGTGGGTTCTTGGGACAAGTTCTTCTTCTGCTATACTGGCAGCAGAAAAAGGATTGCCTTTTGCTTTTGCGCAGTTCATTAATCACGAGCCGGGTGAAATGGCAAAAGCAATTTATCAGTATCGAGAACAATTCAATTCTTCTAAATTTCTCAAGCAGCCAAAAGCAATTGCGGCGATGAAGATAATCGTTGCAAATACAGACGAGGAAGCGGCATTTGTTGCGAAGAGCGCCTTGTATGTAAATTTTCTTCAGCATCGCTCGCAGAATGCACGGATTATACGTCCTGAAGATGCTCTCATTGATGTGAAAACAGAGAAGGAAAAACAAGAGATTGAAGATCTTAAATCTACTTACTTGCTTGGGTCTAAAGAAACTGTAGCCCGGCAGATTAAAAACCTAACTGCAGTAATCCCAATTGATGAGTTAATGGCTGTTTCTCCTATATATGATATTACAAAACGAAAACGTTCATTCGAGTTATTAAAAGAAGCAGTGGTGCTTGCACAAGAGTGAACGTTTCCCAGTTTCAAATAAACATATACGACAATTCCCCCGGTACTCACAAGAGTCCGGGGGAATTAACGTACATTTCTTATTTAATTAGAGGCAAGCTGCTCCGACAATAATCAAGAGAATGAACAATACAACAATCAATGCAAATCCACCAATACCTTTGTTGCCATAGCCGCCATCATAGCCGCCACCGCAACCTCCACCGTAACCTCCACCGTATCCGTAGCTCATGATATCTCTCCTTTCTCTTTAAGAATGGTTTTTAGTATCCAGATCCCACGTATGAAGCTCCAATAATAATCAACAAGATGAACAAAACAACTAGCAATGCAAAACCGCCACCTGTGCCATAACCTGATCCAGTGTTTTCACTCATTTTCTAACCCCCTTTGCTCTCTGCTCTACACAATATGCTTATTCTGGGTAGGAGGAATGGGCTCATAACTAGTTCAATGATTTTTATCCTCAATTTAAATTATTTGTAAGCCTACACAGGAGGTTTGCAGTAATGTTTGTGTGGGAAAATTCAATTGAATCGCAAATTTCCGTACAGTATTTTTATGATAATGAGGGTGGTATAGTGTAAAAGCAAGTGAACATTATATGTCCGATTATTTTTTGAAATAGAAATCTAGATGTGCAAAATTTAAAATTAAGTAAGGTATGAGTTTTGTGGTCTGTACTTGGACATATAAGCTGATTCAATTGTGCATCTGGGAGGGGACGTAATGGAGATTCTGAAAGGTACTGTTTTGCTGCTTATTGTGTTGTCATGTTTCACATTATTTAGTTATAAAGCACCGCGTGGAATGAAGGCGATGGGTGCACTGGCGAGTGCTGCGATTGCTACGTTTCTAGTAGAAGCGTTTCAACGCTTTGTAGGCGGAGATCTTTTACATATTGAATTCCTTGGTGATGTTGGTGATGCCGCTGGTAGTATGGGAGGCGTCGCTGCGGCAGCGCTTGTTGCACTTGCGATGGGCGTCTCACCTGTATACGCACTAATGTTAGGTGTTTCCTGTGCGGGGCTTGGACTCTTGCCAGGATTTATTGCAGGTTATCTGATATCGTTTATTGTAAGGTTTATTGAAAAGAAAGTACCAGATGGTCTTGATCTGATTGTAACGATTGTTGTCGCGACACCATTGGTCCGTTTGCTTGCAGTTTGGGTAGATCCGCTTGTTGATGCGACGTTACTTAATATAGGTGGAATTATCACGGAAACGACTGACGCAAGTCCTATTGTAATGGGGATTATTCTCGGTGGTGTCATTACAGTCGTAGCAACAGCTCCATTAAGCTCAATGGCTTTAACAGCAATGCTTGGTTTGACTGGAACCCCGATGGCCATAGGAGCACTAGCTGTATTTGGTTCATCATTCATGAATTTAGTGTTCTTCCATCGGATGAAGTTTGGCAATCGAAAAACGACAATTTCCGTTGCCATCGAGCCGCTATCACAGGTTGATATCATTTCTGCTAATCCGATTCCAATCTACGTCACCAATTTTTTGGGTGGTGCTACAGCAGGCATTATCATTGCGTTGGCTGGACTCGTCAACGGTGCAACGGGTACAGCAACACCTATTGCAGGTCTTGCGGTAATGTATGGTTTCAATAGTCCTGGTACGGTAACACTTATTGCGCTGTCCTGTGCCTTAAGTGGAGCAGTGTGGGGTTTACTTGGCTCATACATATTCAAGAATTATAAAATCAAGAGAGTTGATGAACTCTCTTGATCTTTGAAAAGCATTGGGTCATAGATCCAGTGCTTTTTTGTAGATTAATGATTAGAACACCTTTATTTACTTGAACCGGTAAGATTTTATTTCGTAAAGCAATACAAATGATTACATCAAATGTTATTAACTGATTGCCTTAAACAATCTAGGATATTTATAAAGTCAAATAACTAAACCTTTGCCCGCCCAATCACTCTCGAACTCGCTGCATAGCCTATGGTGAGAAGCGGATAGGTCATTTCATTAACTATGAATCACCTGCCGATGAGGAGGAAGGTTAATGTATAATAACAATGTAATTCATGTGCGCAATCAAGAGGATGAGGAGCGTATCATTCGTCGTCCTTATGGCTACGGACATCAACATTACGGAAGGCCCTATGGATATGGTTACGGCAGACCTTATGGTTACGGTGGGTATGGATTTGGTGGTCCTTTCCTAGGTGGTGTTGTTGGCGGCTTGCTTGGCAATGCATTATTTGGTAACCCATATGGTTACAACTATGGCTATGGTTATTACGGATCTCCATATGGCGGGTACGGCAACTCGTATTATCCGTACTACTAATACGTGTATAACTTTTAGAAGAATACAAATGATATACATTAGAAGATGATGAATTAAATTGAGATGAATCCCAATTGTCTGCTGACAGTTGGGGTTCTTTTTTTGTAATAAATTTAGAAATTGGTATATAGAACTATCTGTCTTTTAGGAATTTGAATTTAACGTAATTAAATGGATGCAAGTGGATGGTACTAAGAGAGGCTGCAATACTTTATGAAACGGAGCGGTAAGAGTGCTATAAATTTTGCAAATACGTAGTAATAAACATATTCGTTTGTATCTGGGGCATGTTTTTAGTTCGCTTTCCATATATAATAATGATAAATTCACGAACTGCTTGATATAGTTGAAGAGCATTTCAAGCCATAGCGAAGAGGTATTGTAACGATATGAATGATGGACAGATGAAAGACCCAATGATTTGTTACCTGAATACAAAGCAAAGAGCGTTTGATTATTACCAAAAGCTTGAACGACAAATGAATGAAAAAGACTATGCGATTGTTCTGAAAGCTGATCTTAAAAAACTGAAGAGTCGTTCGCCTTTGTTTTACTTTATTTTAAATAGGAGAAAACAAACAGATGCAAAAGGATATCGTCCTTATTTGCAATGGCTTAATGAGACTGGAAAATTAGATTCATATTTTAATAGAAGTGTATCTTATATATTCATGAGAGATTTGGGTAAAAGACTTGATAGTGCAGAAACGGTGGAGAAAATAGATTATTTTGCCGATAGTCTAAAAAAATACTTACTAGATGCAGAAAAAGGTAAATCAGATTTCAGTATGGCTTCCCTATACAGATTAGCTCAGAAAGAAAATGTTGAATCGACTTTTATCTGGTTGATAAACAAGCTGAAATGGACTGCAACTATAATACCAAATGGGTTGGATGCCGATAATGCACAACGAAAGCTAATCAAAATCATAGCTGGTGTCATCTTGCATGAAACTGAAGAGAGAATGGGTATGGAGTTGTCAGATGAGGAGAAGGAGCGCCGATTGGACAGGGCTATTCGGCTTGGTTACGCTTATGGCTTAACTTATCCGTTTATCGATGATCTACTTGATGCCAATATTTTATCGGAATATGAAAAGAATAAGTATGCTGGCATGATTAGGGAAACGCTTACAATGGGAGTTGTTCCTGAGCTCGAGGAATGGAGCGGTGATAATGCTAAGCTTGTCAATTTAATTCATTTGGAGTTTCGTGAAGCATTTAACTATATGAAGTCACAGCAGAATGAGAAACAGTTTAACGTGTTTTTAAAGGAGGCTTTCATCTTTTTCCATGCGCAGGAAGTCGACAGAGAAAAGAAACTTGATCATTCTGCTTATACCAATGAGGAGCTATACATCCCGATTATAATGAAATCTTCTTCATCAAGAATGATTGTCCGTTCATTGCTTGAAGGGACGCCTGATGAGGGGTACTTACAGAGAACTTTTTATTACGGGATCTATAACCAGCTTGCAGATGATTTCGCAGATATGTTCGATGATCAAGGGGAAGGACGGGTAACGCCGTACACCTATTATATGCGTTATCATAAGGAGCGGGCTGACCTTGTGAATCCATTTGAGTTGTATTGGACTGTCGTTAGCAACTTAATCCATGAGGTGTTTGATTCTGAGAGAAAAACATGTGAGATTGTTTTAAGACGAGCAATCAACGGACTTAAGCGATTTAGAGACAAGCACGGGCAAGTTTGTTTCGATTCAATAATGAAACAATTTGAGCTTTCAGAACCAGTACTGCAAAGGCTTATTATGAAACTTGTGTCGACTTCACGTGATATTGATTTTCTCGATAAATTGCTGCGCGATCATCTATTGAGTGTGCTAAAATCGAGACGTGAGGAGAAAGATAAATTTCTTGAAATATCAAAGGATGCGCAGAAACAAATAAATGAGATGTTACCCATTTCCAACACAGAGAGACTACTTCAAGATGATCTTATTCTAAAAGCGGCAAATTATAGTCTGGAAAGCGGAGGCAAACGTTTACGCCCTATCATGACGCGGATGATGTCTGTTCAAGAATATGATTTGGATTTGGAACAGATTATCCCATTATTGAAATCACTTGAGTATATGCATACGGCATCACTTATATTTGATGATTTGCCAGCGCAGGACAATGCCCCGTTGAGGCGTGGAAGGGCTACATTGCATCAGGTATATAACACAGCTATAGCAGAGTTGACAGGACTATTTCTCAATCAGCGGGCATATGAAGAACAGGCTTCGTTAGAGGGATTTGATCCTCAAAAAGTGCTTGAGCTTATTCGTTATTCCGCTCATATCACAGCAGAAATGTGTCAAGGTCAGGCGATGGATCTTGAAGCAAAGGGGAAGCAGTTAAACCTAAAACAGTTAAATGATCTTTCTCTATACAAAACAGGACTTGGTTTCGAGGCGGCGATTATCATGCCAGCGATTTTAAAAGGTGTACCTGATATAGAAAAGGAAGCACTGAAGCAATTTGCTCGTCATGCGGGTATTGCTTTTCAAATTAAAGATGATTTGCTAGATGTAGAAGGTGAAACAAGCATTATCGGCAAGGAGGCGGGCAGAGATGCAGCAAATGAAAGCTCTACTTTTGTCTCGATTCTTGGAATAGAAGGAGCTCGCAAGATGATGTGGGAACATTATTGTCTTGCGATGGAAGCGCTTGAAAATGTTCCACTCCGAACTAATTTTTTAGAATACGTGCTTGATTATATGCTGAACCGAAAGAAATAAAAAAACTGCCCGTTGGAACTGATCCAAGTGGGCAGGTTCTGCATTAGATAAATCCAGTTAATGAATTTGAATAAAAAGCGTTCAGGAGAAATTCCTGAATGCTTTTTTTAGTGGTTTTCTAGAAGAACCCTTGTGGCTCTGGAGCATAACTGACTAGAAGGTTCTTCGTCTGTTGATAGCTATCAAGCATCATGGCGTGATTTTCGCGGCCGATGCCGGATTTCTTATAACCGCCGAATGCTGCACCAGCTGGATATTGATGATACGTATTCGTCCAAACGCGCCCAGCTTCGATGCTGCGTCCAGCGCGGTAACATGTATCTGCGTTGCGAGACCAGACGCCGGCACCAAGACCATACTCTGTATCGTTTGCAATCTCGATAGCTTCATCGAAATCCTTAAACGTTGTTACAGCTAGCACAGGTCCAAAAATCTCTTCTTGGAAGATGCGCATACTGTTGTCACCTTTAAAAACAGTCGGCTCTATGTAACAGCCATTTGCTTGTGATCCTTCGAGAGAATTCGCTCTGCCTCCAACGAGACATTCAGCTCCTTCTTCTTTACCAAGATTAATATAGGACAGAATCTTTTGCTGCTGCTCATCGGAATTCTGGGCACCCATCATGACTTCTGTGTCGAGAGGGTTGCCGATTTTAATAACTTTCACACGTTCAAGAGCACGTTCCATAAAGCGTTCATATATGGACTCATGAATCAATGCGCGTGATGGGCATGTGCACACTTCTCCAGAATTCAAAGCGAACATAACGAAAGCTTCGATAGCTTTATCGAGATAGCTGTCATCTTGATCCAATACGTCTTCAAAATAGATATTCGGTGATTTGCCACCAAGCTCAAGTGTTACGGGAATGATATTTTCTGCTGCGTTTTGCATGATTTCACGGCCAACTTCAGTTGAGCCAGTGAAGGCAATTTTGGCAATACGCGGGCTTGAAGCGAGTTTCTTTCCTATTTCTGAGCCAAAGCCGTTTACAATATTAATTACACCTGCTGGGATTAGGTCTTGAATTAGCTCCATGACAACGAGAATAGAAACTGGTGTCTGTTCAGCTGGTTTTAAAACGACACAGTTACCAGCAGCGAGTGCTGGTGCAAGTTTCCAGACTGCCATGAGAATGGGGAAATTCCAAGGGATGATTTGACCGACTACCCCAAGTGGCTCGTTAAAATGATAGGCTACTGTATTGTGATCAATTTGAGTAGAGCGGCCTTCTTGTGCACGAATGATGCCAGCGAAGTATCGGAAGTGATCAATTGCTAGCGGGAGATCCGCGTTTAACGTTTCACGCACGGCTTTACCGTTTTCCCAAGACTCGGCTACAGCAAGCATTTCAAGGTTCTCTTCAAGACGGTCTGCGATTCTGTTCAGAACGAGGGAACGTTCAGCTGGAGACGTTTTGCCCCAAGCTTCTTTCGCAGCATGTGCTGCGTCGAGTGCAATGTTTAAATCCTCTTCAGAAGAGCGAGCAGCTTGTGAGAACACTTCACCTGTAATTGGAGTTGTGTTGTCAAAGTATGTACCTTTAACAGGAGCAATCCATTTACCACCAATGAAGTTGTCATACTTTCTCTTGAAAAATACGAGTGAACCTTCAGTATTCGGGTTTGCGTAAATCGTCATCTATTTAATCTCTCCCTTAATCTTAATGATGCATGCCTAAACAATGTATGTTGCTAAAAAGGGACGTATTCATCATTTTATGAATAAATATAAGCTCACCTATTATGGGTGAGACTGCAGACTTATGAACCTTTCAGCAAAATACTTTTGTGTGATTTGGCTTCTTTTGGATGATCGTTTGGCATGAATATTGTAATGATTGCACCGAATGCAAGCACGCCGGCACCAATCCAAAAAGCGGGAGTATAACTGCCAGAAATCGTTCTGAAGTAGCCGGCAATGAATACACCTGCTGCTGCGAATATCTGGTGGAGAAACCAAACAGAGCCAAGAATTGAGCCCATAGCATTTTTGCCAAAGCGTTCGCCAATGACGCCTGTAACAAGCGGGATAATCGGCATAGATGAGAGCCCGTAGACAATAGTAAATGCATAAAGCTGCCAAAGATTTGTAGCTGTTGCAAGCCAGATAAATGCAAAGAAACGGATTGTATAGAGTGAGATTAGTAGATTTTTTTTGCCGATTTTACTAGCCCATTGTCCTGTGAGCAACATAGATATGGCACTGGTAAATGCTGCAATTCCGAGTAGCTGGCCACCAAGTGAGGAAGTGCCACCTAAATCGACTGCGAGTTTAGGTAAATGCATGGTTGTCATATAAAGTGTAAATCCGCATGTTGCAAACCCGAGGCTGGCGATCCAGAATGCATTGCTACGAAGCGCTTCTTTGAGCAGGGAGCTTTTAGGAGTTGAAGAGATGGAGTTCTTGTTGTTATCGGGGAATTGTCCGATATCTGCTGGGTCGTTTTTCACAATGGTTAAAATTAAGGGAACGATGATACCCAACATAATTATTCCGAGTGCATAGAAAGCCACCTGATAGCTAGAGGTACCAATGAGGAAGCCGGTTAAAGGTAGCAATAGCAGCTGTCCAATATTCATACCCATCGAGCTTCTTGCAAGCATTTTAGGACGTTTCTGAACATACCAGCGCGAAACCAACACGGAATTGGCCATGGATCCACATCCAGCAAACCCGATGGCTGTCAAAACTCCGTAATATATATAAAATTGCCAGAGTTCTGTAATGGTTCCCATGAGGAGAAAGCTAATACCCATCAAAGCAGCAGTGGAGGCAATAATGGGTTTTGGACCAAAGCGGTCGATGAGTTTACCCATGAGTGGTTGAAGGATGCCCCATGTAATCATGTTGATTGAAACAGCAAGACTCATTGTAGTCAAACCCCAGCCGAACTTGTCATTTAGTGGTGTAAAGAATTGTCCAGCTGCTAAGTTTAACCCGAATGCCCCCATTAAAGTGATAAATGCTACAGCAACAATCCGATTGCCCATGAACTGTTTATTCAATTCAATAACTCCTTCCGTTAATTTTTCATAATGGAAAATATTCCTTCATGTAGTAAGGAGCATATCGACAATAATTTGCCTTGTCAAACATACTAAGAATGAAAGAGAAGCTATTTTGAAGTATGAATTTTGGGGAAGCATGAAACAACTTATTTTGCACAAACTAGACTTGAGAGGTAGGGGGTTGTATAAATGGATGAATCAAACAAACAGAGTGCAGCAAATACAAACCTGGAAACATTACAAGCACAAGCGCAACGCTCAGGTCTTTCATATAACCAAGCTAAAGCCTATATCGCCATGACTTCAGGCGGACGAGGTACTAATATTTACAGCGATACGAATGTAGAAGAGGTCCGCAAGCAGAATCAGCAGGCAGAGCAAACTAATATCAAATTCGGTCAAAATAATTAATAAAACAGGGGGCATTCTATAGCCCCTGTTTTATTGGTTTTATGAGATACTTTATTTAATAATCCATTTCATCTAATTCTTTTGGCTGTGGAGTCGGTTTGCGTTTTTTTAATTCTTCGTTGCGAACAATTTCCTTGTTCGTTTCTTGATAAGCTTTTATATTCCTTTTATATTCCATTGTTCATTTGCCATTTACATTCATACCTTTCAATCTGTTCTCATAGCTAGTTTGGCATTCGAAGCAAAAAATATTAGAGCATTCACAAGCAAAATTCTTCTTTTTATATAAAAAAGAAGCAGGATATGCTTAAGAGAACTCCTTTTTTCGTGAATAAGAAATCCAGTAAAATAGACCAACAAACACAGCTCCACCAATTGCATTGCCTAACCATACAGGTACAAAGTTGGCGAAATAAGCACCCCATGTATAGTGTCCGCCCATAATGGCAGCGGGAATGACGAACATATTGGCGACGACGTGCTGGAAGCCAAGAGAAACGAATGTCATAACGGGTAACCAAATACCAAGAATTTTTCCGGCGACATCTTTAGCTGCAAAGTTAAGCCAAACAGCGAGGCATACAAGCCAGTTGGCCCCTACTCCAGAAATAAATGCCTGCATGAAGGAATCATCGAGCTTTGCTCCGGCGATGGCAACAGTTTTCTTGAGAAATTCTCCTTCTGTGAGTCCCAGATAATGTCCAAAGAAATATGCGACAAAAATTGCTCCAATGAAATTGCTGACAGTAACTAATGTCCAGTTTTTCACAATTTGTTTTGATGTTATTTTGCGGCTGAAGCGTGCACTTGCAACAGCCATCATATTTCCGGTTACCAATTCTCCACCCGCAATAAGAATTAAAATCAATCCAACTGGGAACACTGAAGCTCCAATGAATGAACCGAGCGAGCCCCAAATATTATCGGGAATATTACCAGAGACACGAATAGTAAGCATGAAGCCTAACGCGATGTATGCTCCAGCTAGAAAACCAAGAATTAACGTACTGGAAATAGGCATTTTAGCCTTTTGAATTCCAGCCTTAAGAGCGATTTCAGCTACCTCTTCAGGGGGATGAAATGCCATGCTAGCACCTCGTTTCTAAAAAATCACTATAATTAAAAAGATAAACCATGTATGCATAATTATATATTAAAAATATCCATATTTGATAGATTAGGTTAATTTAATTATAATACTTTCCCATATATTTCATAGGTACACATAGTTAAAGGCAGCCGCTTTTCATTACGGCTGCCTTTTTACAGTTCACTTATGCAATTCTATCTTCACGTTCAATATCTTTTGAAGCGCTGCTCAAGTAATATTTTCCTTTAGTTAAAACTGCAAGTATCACAGTCAGGATTGCTGCAAGAATAGCAGCAAAGAAAGCCGCTGTATTCTGTAAGAAGTTACCCATGAAACCAAGTGCTGCAATGGTTCCGAGTAAACTGGCGATGATGAGTGAGGCAACACCGACAGGGTTCCATTTACGCAAAAATTGCTGACGGTCTTCGTAATGAGCAGGGCCAATTTTGAGTACCTTTTTCACAATCAGGGCATCTGCAACGAGTACAGCTGCCCATGTTAGCAGAAAGACACCTTGGAACGTCATGACGGTACTCAGATGATTCACGATACCACCGAGCATCAGTCCCATAGATATAAGACCTGCAACAACAACCCAGAATCTCCTTCCTGGTGTAAAGTGGAAAATATTCTGGAAGAAATTAGCTAGAGATAATGAACTGCTATAAATATTCGTTACATTGATTCTAAGTTGTGTAAGCATTGTGAACAATGTGCCACCAATACCAAGCAACATGACGATGTAAACTCCAGGATTAGGATCTCCAAGACGCACACCGAACCAAATTCCAAGGCCGCCCATGACCCCATAGCTGAAGATTTGCGGAATGAAGCCAATCGCTAGAGAACCTTTTTTTATATCTGCTGGCTTTAGGAACCGAGCATAATCAGATGATAATAATGCTGTCAGACCGATGATGCCATTATGCATGCCAATACACATAAGCAATGCGTCGCCGCCAAACTGTACGCCTGCAGGCATGAATGATAGTACAGATCCATCATATACAGAGGGTGTAAAGATAGATAAGCCGATGGCTGTCAGAAGGAATAGTCCAAATATTGGTAAAGACCACTTCTGCAATTTGTCCAATTGCTTAATGCCAAACCAATTCAGGGGGATGACGAGTGAACCGAATACAACAACGAGTGTCCATTCGGGAATGGCAGGGAAGTAAGTGTGGATGGCAGATACGAGAATCAGCCCTTCAAACGCACAATACATAATAAAATTGGAGGCGTAAATTAATGATGTTAGTGAAGCGCCAATATAACCAAATCCTCCACCGCGTGATAATAAGTTCACGTTCATACCGGATTTTGCCGATAGATAAGCAATAAACGTACCAAGAATGCCCGCAACAAAAATTGCATAAATGGAGGAAACAATTGCATTAGCCGCTCCGAATTGAAGTGCCATTACGCTGCCCATTTGGAAGTAGAATATAGCAGTTGCAATACCAAAAGTTATATTCGTGACACTAATCCACCCCATTGTTCGAGCTTTAAGAGGTACACGTTCAAGTGAATAATCATCCTGTGCCCCTTGTTTAGAGATGTTCGTGTTCAAATTTTCAGTTGTCAAATAACCCTCTCCTTTTCAGATAAGAAATTAAATAGTCATAATGCGCCTCCAAGTTCATGATATTGTGAATATATTCACAAATACTAACGAAAAATAGGGAGTAAATTCGCCTTTTATTCTTTATCTTAACTAGAATATCAATAAATTTATGGTATTTTCAAGCTCTAACAGAAGAAAGTTATTGGAAAACAAAATAAAAGGGCTCATATTCCATACTACTTTAAACAATGAATTTGTATATAAAGATGACTCTATCTATTCATGGGGGCTCTGTAGATATAAGGTTATTTTTATCACAGTGTAAAAACGGATTCAATTCAAGAGAAATAGAACGGCATATATTTTATGGGTTTAAATTCGTTAAACATGGGGTATTACATTCAAGTTGTTGAATCTAGCTTGATACATAGAAGGTAATTAACGAAAGGAGTCTTTCATGAAAAAATTAACAAGTGTTTTTACATATTCTTTAATTATTATTCTAGCTGCTGTGATATTTGGCAGTGTAGCACCAGATACTTTTGAAAAAATCACGGCAAGCCTCCAAAGCTTCATTTCTTCATCTTTTGGGTGGTATTATCTAATCCTAGTCACGATTATTGTTCTGTTTTGTATATTCCTCATCTTTAGCCCAGTTGGTGCAATTAAGCTTGGGAAGCCAGATGACAAGCCAGATTATAGCCGGCCGACATGGTTTGCGATGCTCTTTAGTGCAGGTATGGGAATCGGTCTCGTATTCTGGGGGGCAGCAGAACCACTTTCTCATTTTGTTGATCCGGCACTTGCAGATCCAAGTACAAATGATTCCTATAAAGAGGCAATGAGGTATACATTTTTCCATTGGGGTATTCATGCTTGGGCTGTATATGGTGTTGTTGCATTGGCACTTGCCTATTTCAAATTCAGAAAAGGAGAGCCTGGACTTATCTCGGCAACTCTAAAGCCAGTGCTTGGCAAAAGCATGACTGGAAAATGGGGTTCAGTCATCGATGTGCTCGCCGTAGTTGCGACAGTCGTTGGTGTGGCGACAACACTTGGTTTCGGAGCGGTCCAAATTAATGGTGGCTTGAGCTATTTGTTTGATATACCAGTTAGCTTCTTCGTCCAATTCATCATCGTAATCCTCGTAACAATACTGTTCCTAATCTCAGCGTGGTCAGGTCTAGGCAAAGGTATCAAGTATTTGAGCAATGCTAATCTAATACTTGCTGTAGTATTATTTGCGTTGATGTTCATTTTAGGTCCGACTATTTTAAGCTTGAACATGTTCACAGATACAATTGGTGGCTATGTGCAGGATATCGTACAGATGAGCTTCCGTATTGCACCATTAAATGCCGAGCATCGTGAGTGGATTGACAACTGGACGATTTTCTACTGGGCATGGTGGATCTCCTGGTCACCATTTGTTGGGATGTTTATCGCCAGAGTTTCAAAAGGTCGTACGATTCGCGAATTCTTGATAGGTGTACTATTACTGCCATCGGTCGTCAGCTTCCTTTGGTTCGCTGTATTCGGAACATCTGCTATTGAAGCACAGAATGCAGTTACTGGTGGTATTAGTGAATTACCGACTGAACAGATTTTATTTGCAGTGTTTAACCAGTTCCCATGGTCTACAGTCTTATCAATTGTAGCGCTTATTCTTATCGGGACTTTCTTTATTACATCAGCTGATTCAGCGACGTTTGTACTTGGTATGCAGACTACGAATGGCAGTCTTATACCACCAAATAGGGTGAAAATCATCTGGGGTATTGTTCAATCCGCTGTTGCGCTTGTTCTATTGTATAGCGGAGGCTTGCAAGCTTTGCAAAATGCGCTCGTATCCGCTGCATTTCCGTTCTCAATTATCATCGTGCTGATGATGCTTTCGTTATACAAATCACTTGCGAGAGAACGTAAAGAACTAGGTCTATATCATAAAATCAAGCACCCAAAGCACAATGATAAAAAGACATATTAGCAATAAAAGATTTTGAGATACTTTTTGCAAAAGAGATGCATAGCCAAACGGTGCATCTCTTTTGCTATAATGAAAGGAAAGAAGGTGATTTTATAATGGATGGTACGAGAAGAGCAGATATTCAAAAAGGTACTAAGGTTAGAGTAGTACAGAAGCAAGATCAGCGTTCTGGGAAATTAACAGATGGTATTGTGCAGGATCTTTTGACAAACTCTGCGAATCATCCTCGAGGTATTAAGGTAAGGCTTGAGGGTGGTATTGTAGGAAGAGTGCAGGAAATTATTAACTAAAATTGAGAGACCGCTGAGCAAAAGTATTGCTTGGCGGCTTTTGTAATTAAAGAGTAATTAACCCGTTGCTCTTTCGAAAATGAGAATTGATTATAATATGATTGGGTAGAAGATTAAGAGATATTTGAAATTATATTCTTTGAAGAAAACTAAAACAGCTTCCAGATAGAAGGTTACCTCTAACTGGAAGCTGTATCTGTATTTTGATAGGGATAAACTTTCTGACCTGACACAAGATGTATAGCGTTACGGCCATTGTCTTTTGAAGCGTATAAAGCATGATCCGCTTCATATAGCAGTGTATCAAGGGACACGGTGCGTGAATCTTTTTCAGATACACCGAAACTTGCTGTGAGAGAGGCGAGACCTCTGTTCGTTTCGAATTGAGAAGTGAAGAACTTCTGTCTTAATTGTTCGGCAACTTTTCCCGCTTCATACAGTGTATAACCCGGCAAACATAAAACAAATTCTTCTCCGCCATATCTTCCAAAGAGGGCATCTTCACCGAGTATTTTGCGGCAACTTTCGACGACGTTAAGAAGAGCTGAGTCTCCACCCGCATGTCCATACTTATCGTTAATCTGTTTAAAATGATCTATGTCGAACAAGATGATGGAGAAAGCTGTTTTTTCTCGTATTGCTTGAGAAAGTGCAGCACTGCCTAGTTCTAATAAATATGCTCTATTATAAATACGGGTCAAACCATCAGTATAAGCAAGGCGTTTCAGTTCATTTTCTATTTCCTTTTGACTGGTAATATCTCTGAAAATGACTGTTTTGCCAACCATTTTTTTATGTTTATTGTAAATAGGCGCAGGATCTACTTGGTAGTACCTATTATTTTTATTATCGAACCATTCATAGCTTCCTTCTAGCTCTGTAATAGAATAGTCGGTTAAGGGCCATATGTTACTTGTAAGCTGGCCGATAACAGAACAATCGAGATCAGGTAGAATGGCTTTTGCTGACTTATTAAAGTCTACTATCTTACCTGAATGATCAAGGACAAGTACACCCTCTCTCATGCTTTCGAAGACACGTTCTTTTGCCAGGGGAGCTAGTTCAAAGAGTTTGTTGCTGAAAATTGCCCAGAAATAAAGTAGATTTGTGATACAAAGCGTTAGTGGTACGGGATCAACGCTGTTTGGAGAATATCCCAACAGATATAGGAAAGTTAGAACCATTGGTAATAAGCTGCCAATCATGAGTGTTACAATTTGCTTCCAGTGTCTTGCACCTGTAGAACTCCAGTAGCTTCCTAAGACTGCAACAGCGCTCAGAATACAGGAGGCTGTAAAGATCCCATTTATGATATACCATGGTCCTGCTTTGAAATTAGCAAATGCTATAATACCATCGGCTTTTATGCCGGTGGATGCATACATCATATGGTTCCATTCATTCGTCCAAGCAAAAAAAATCGTTGCAACTGGAATTACGAATAGAAATAAAAGAAATTTCCGAGTTAAGTAGCGGTCCAACCCAGCATATTGCATGGAAATGATTAAGAAAATGGGCCCTAATATTGGGATAGCCAAATATTCTACTTTGATCCAGAAGAAGATAGCATATTGTTCTTTGCTGATAATTTCCATCGCATGACCGAGTGTATAAATAGCTGAGAATAGACTCATGAACATAAATGTTTTACTGTAAATAAGCTGCTTTCTCCTAATATAAGCGTAAACTGCTAATAGAAGGGATAAGACACATGATAATGCAATAAAAAGAAGATATTGAGTTACGGGTGAGTTCATATTTCCATCTCCCCATAAGTTAGGTATTGTACATTATATCAGAATTCATAATTAAGTAGATTAAAAATTCACTAGATAACAAGGTATTAAATGGTATTTTTGAATCGGGAGGTTTATTTATGATAGCACTTGGTATAGACGGATGTGTTGGTGGATGGATAGCTGTTATGACTACTAAATATGAGTATCAAATTAAATTTTCAGATCATATTGACGGTTTTACGGAATGGATACATGAGGCAGACTCTGTACTCATTGACATGCCAATTGGGCTTCCAGAAAGAGAAGCAGAAGCTTTGTTGCGCCCTGAAAACGAAGTTCGGCGAATACTTGGTAAGAAGGCGAGCAGTGTTTTTAATACTCCATGCAGGCAGGCCCTTCAAACAGAAGATTATACAACGGCAAATAAAGTGAACAGAGAAATTCTTGGGAAAGGGCTAAGCAAACAATCTTTTTACATAGGTAACAAGATTAAAGAGTTAGATAATTTTTTTGCTGAAAATGATTTTTATAGGAACAAAGTTAAAGAAAGTCACCCGGAGCTGCTATTTTTGAAACTGTCAGCAGATGGACTGCCTATAATGGAAAAGAAGAAGACAATAGAAGGAATGGATAAGAGACTCCAGGTTCTTGGCAATCATAGTCATTATATAGAACATTTTAAGAAGCGTTTAACAGGAGATGTGAGTTTAAGTAAGGTAAAGGATGATGCAATTGATGCGTATTGTTTAGCAGTTGCCGGTCAGGTCGGTCTGGCCAATCAATTTCAAACAATACCAGAAACCCCAAGTGTTGATGGACGAGGTCTGCTTATGCGTATGACATATCCGAGCATAGATTGAATTTGGCAATAAGGTAACTTGAGAATTTAATTGAAAAAGCAATTGTGAGCATAATTATTTGTACGAATTGATAACAATCCTGCATTCACAGTAAATTATTGGCGGAATATAATGTTCATAATAATGATGATGTGGATTCAGGAGGGAGCTTTATAAATATGTTGCCATTTCTATATCAAGGGTATGAAGAATGGTGGGCGCAATCCCAATATAGTCAGAGACAATATCCACCGGCAAACCCAGCTGTTTTTATGAATTCAGCAGTAGGTTTTCCGAGTTTGTTGCAAGATGCTCAAAAAATTGCTGGAAAAGTAGCGTCATCTCAAGTTTTCTCGAAAAACCTGATGGAAGCTGCTCAGAAAAATGAGAAACAAAAAGTGATTTCAGAAATCAATACTATTGGATTAGCATCCTTGGTTGATATAGCTTATACACCTGACATCTTAACGATTCGTCTCTTAGAGAAAGATGGCTGCTGCCAGCTGAATTTGCAATTACGTTGGAGATAAGTACACACTTTTTCTCTGCCGTGATAGAATCCGTTCTTGCTTCATATAATTGAAGCAAGGGGGAGATATATTATGAGGCAAGTAAAAATTGACAAAGTAAAAGGCTTCTCCATATTATTATCTGGATGGCTTTTTGCGCTAATGGGATTCCTAGCAACCTTAAATATACAGTTTAAATGGCTTACAGAAGCAAGTATCAATGCATTCATGCTCTTTTTTGTAGCAACAATTTCTCTCGGTGTGAATGTGTATGCAATTTGGAAAAATACATTCGTAAGTAAAAAAGGACAGAAACAAAATGCAGAGCTTCATAAGAATAAATTAAAATAGCACGGCGATTTAACTTGCCGTGCAGCGTTTTAAGATTGATCCTGATTTTCTTGTGCATTTTTTATATTTGCATAACGTTGTTGCTGGCGATAACCATAGGTAACATTGCGTACACGATCCCCATTCTCCATACCTGCTCCAATTGCTCCTGCAAGAGTTGCTACTGATGTAACAAGCCAAGCAAGACGAAGGAAGTGGAGGAGAGTCACTTCTCCTTTAAGACCTGTCGCTTCTCCAAATAGTGAAGGTGGTACAAATACGGATACGGCAATCAAGAATAATACAAAGAGCACGGCATAATAAATAACGACTGCAACAGTAAGCGTTAGAATTGTCGTGTTGTTATAAATTTTTCGCATACGCGGACTGTTTGTACCGCGGGGGGTTTCCCATAAATTATGAGAAAGAATAATCCAGAGTACCATGCTGATAACCGCAACGACATTTAATCCGAGGAAACGGTAGATATTATAGGAAACACTTAATTTCCATAGCGTTGTAAAAATAAGACCGTAAGCTCCAGTGCCAAATGCAATAGCAACGACACTTTTAAAAGAGGGCAGAATTGTCCATGGTCTGTTCGCATAAGTCATACCAAGCAGGACTCTAAATCTGCTATTTAGCAGTGGGGTAACAATAAAGCGAACGCTTATGTTCTTCATTTCTTTTGGAGCTTCGATACGCCGAATAGAAGAGAACCTTAAAGATTTTAAAAGAATTTGATGTAGACTGCGCTGCTTGCTCTGTGATAGTGGACCAATCCCTTTTTGCGCCATTTTAACAGGGTGGTCTAGAAAATTACCGTAATACAGTTCGCTTACCATTTGAATAATGGCCTGTTTGACCCGATTTTTCATCGGATAAGCACCGAATGCCGGAAGAGAAATCTGTGCTACACCTGTTTCTGGATTGGCATCTGCGAGAACGAGATGCTTATCCGAATATATTGGCAGATCTGTAAGACATATAGCATAGTTCCAATCATGCTGTTCCTTTAACAATGCCGCTTCTTTGATGATTTCTTGAACATCTTCTGCTGCACCAGGAAGAGAATCTACGACAATTTGGACATTCCATTCTGTATTTCCTTCAATTAAATGCGAAAATATCTCTGGTAGTGAATCAACAATGCGCCTTGCCAGTATCTCGGGCATTTCAGGAGCGGGTATGAGACCTACTGTCACTTTCTCCAATTGACTGAGCCTCCCTTAATCATAAGAGGGTTTCCCTAGGTGTCAAAAGGGTAAACGTATGTACAAAAGAAATGGAATAATAACTTTAGTTGAATTGATCGTCAACGTTTAACTTTTAAAGCTGCCATTGATTGCTGAGAAGTATTTTAATGACTAAAGTTTGAGCATCAATTGAAATTCGCTACATCAGTTTATTTAAGTTAAAATAAAGAATATTCGATTAATAGAAATGAGCTGGTTTGCTGTGAGTAAGAGAAGATTTGCTATAACTATAGGATCATTCATTTCACTTTTAACATTATTATATTGTGTTATCCCTACATTATGGATCAGATGCTGCAGCAATTATATTGAAAAGCGGATGAACAAAAAGGGGATTGCTCTTACGTTTGATGATGGTCCGAATGAGCGTTATACAGTTCAGTTGCTTGATTTGCTTAAGAGATATGATATACGGGCGACTTTTTTTGTTGTTGGAGAGAAAGTAGACAAGCATCCACATATTATAAAAAGAATGCATGACGAAGGCCATAATATTGGTATACATCATTATAAACATGTCTCTAGCTGGCGTTTACTGCCGAATCAATTGCAAGCTGAACTGGACCAGACGGCTGAAGCAATTGAAAGGGTAACTGGAGAACGGCCAGAGCTTTACCGTCCGCCGTGGGGAAAGTTTAATCTTGCTACGATTAAGGTTGCGAAGCCATACAGAATTATAATGTGGTCGCATATTTTCGGTGACTGGAAGATTCTAAATTGTGAGGAGAACTTATTGCAAGCATTGCGACAAGCTCCTGCAAACGGGTCAGTTTTGCTACTTCATGATGATGGAGCTAATCCAGCAGCAGACGATACAGCCCCTGAACATATGCTTCAGAAACTAGAAATATATCTAGATGAAAGTGTTAAAAAAGGTATTCAGTTTATACCGATTGAAAGCGAGTTACAGACATGAGTATGGATGTAGTAATGGATTACATCCATCAATACGGATATATAATCATTTTTTTATTCCTATTCTTTGGTATTGTCGGTATTCCTGCCCCCGAAGAGTCTTTGATTTTCTTTATTGGCGTTCTGATTGCGCAAGATAAACTGAACGCAACACTTGCTACTTTTTGCTCTGTTGGCGGAGCATTTACGGGTATGATGGTAGCCTATATTGGTGGCCGTTTTATTGGCTATCCACTTTTAAATAAGTTTGGCAAATACATCGGACTTACGAAAGAAAGATGGGAGAAAGCTGAGCAAAAATACAGGTATAATGTAAACAGAACAATCTTGTTCGGCTTTTATATGCCAGGTATTAGGCAAATAAGTCCTTACTTTGCAGGCATTGCAAATGTGGGCATGCCACGATTTATTTTACTATCCTTGCTTGGAGCGCTCCTGTGGATTATGCCATTTTTACTTGGTGGCTATTTCATCGGGCGTTCATTCAATGTGAATCCTGAATATGTTCCTTATCTTGGTCTCTTCTTCCTTATCATTTTTATCGCTTATTTCTTAGTAAAGTGGTTAAGAAAAAAAAGAAGGAAAAGGAAAAATAGTCAGGTTTAAGATCAGCCTCTAAAGCTGGAATTCATTTGTATTTTGCAAAAACAGGCTTGAATTTTGCAGAGAGTGGTATAGTTAAAAACACTCATTAAAGAAACAGACGAAACAGGCAAAAAGAGGAGTTGGAGGGCATTGAAAAAAATATTATTTTTCCCTCATTTGCGCATGCAATCCGGTCACCACCAAGCTGCTGAGGCACTGATGGACTTGCTTGATAAGAGATTGAATGATATTGAGATGAAAAAAATTGACTTGTTTACAGAAACAAACAGTTTGTTGGAGAAGACGATTGCGAAAGGCTATTTGAAGTGGATTCGTCACGCACCGGCTTCGTACGACTTTGTATATAAGCATATATTTAACGATACGTTTTCGAATGAACGACAATTCAAATGGTATCAGCCTATTTTTATGAGAAAAATGAAACAGATTATCGAGCGAGAACAGCCGGATCTTATCTTCTGCACACACAGTTTTCCTTCAAGCATGTTAAGCAAGCTGAAGTTGAAAGGCAAATGTCAAATACCTGTGATTAATGTATATACGGATTTCTTTATTAATTCGGTTTGGGGTCGTGAAGGCATTGATGCACATCTGTTACCGACAGAAGCTTCTAAAAAGACCTTAATGAAATACAAGCCGATTCCAAAACATCTGGCTATATCAGGTATACCTGTTCATCCAGATATTACTGGGAAGACTCATCGACATAGGACTTCCTTCGATGCAACAGATCAGCCAACTGTTATTGTTGCTGGTGGAAACAGTGGGCTTGGATGTATTGATAATCTTTTCGAACAACTGAAACTGTCCAAAAGTTTTCGCTTTAAGGTGCTCTGTGGTAATAATAAGAAACTTCTTGAAGAAATCAGATCGTGGAATCTCAATCATATCGAAGCTATGCCCTATTTGTCTTCACGTGATGACATGAATGAATTGTATAATCAGTCAGATGCGATGATTACCAAGCCTGGTGGAGTAACAGTAAGTGAGGGGATTAAAAAGAACCTCCCAATGTTCATTCATTCTGCACTTCCAGGACAGGAAGAAATTAATATGGAGTATCTCGTTCCAGCTGGACTTGTATTTGAATTGAGTAGCAATAATTCTTTAGAAAAACAGCTTCAACATGTACTAATGGATGAGACTCTCATGCAGCGTTGGCAGCAAACGGTGAATCAGTATCAGCAGCAACGGGACATAAAAAACGATACAGAAATGGTTCGATTTATAGAAAGTATACTAAATCCAATGTCTGAAGAAAATCTTGCAGAAGTGAAAAGTGAAAGAAGATATCTTTATTCAGTTCCAGAATAATGTTTTTTAAATAAGCGTGCCTCCTTTTTGGAAGTACGCTTATTTTGTGCTTTTCCAATATATATTTAGATCATCTTATAATTGTGGTTTAGCATTATTTTAGTTATTGGGTGATTAGAACAGAATTTTAATTTATTTAATTGTCAGAAAGCATTGATTTTAATTCGTTAATGTTATATGGTTAGTTGCATAACTAATGAACCAACTAACGAGGGAGTCGTTATGAAAAATCAACTAGACGAAGGTAAACCGCTTTTCTTGCAAATTAAAGAAAATATTGAAGACTCAATTATTAACAAAGGTATGAATCATGGAGACAAGGTGCCGTCTACAAATGAATTTGCTGCGTTTTATAAAATCAATCCAGCTACTGCAGCGAAGGGGATTCAGGAACTTGTTCTCGAAAATATTCTGTATAAGCGTAGAGGTGTTGGTATGTTCGTAGCAGAAGGGGCAAGGGATATATTGATAGCAAAAAGAAAAGAAGCGTTTTATCAGCAATTTGTGGTGCCGCTTAAAGAAGAGGCATCTAAGCTGTCAATGGATTTGAATGATCTTGTTCAGATGATACAAAGGGGGGATCATGATGAAAATTGAAGTGAAGAACTTAGTGAAGAACTACGGAGATAAGAAGATATTGAAAGAGATCACAGTAAACTTGAATGAACCAAAAATCTATGGGCTTCTAGGTAGAAATGGAGCGGGCAAGACTACTTTTATGGAGCTTATTGCAGGCCAGACTTCAATCACAAGTGGAAATATTTTGGTTGATGGTCAGGAGCCTTTTGATAATGCCATTGTAACTTCACGTATATGTTTGATTAAAGAAGGGGGCAATTTCAAGCCGGAATTGAGAATAAAGCAGATACTCAAAGTATTTAGCTATTTTTATCCTTCTTGGAGTCAATCATTGGCTGAAGAGCTGGTGGGGATTTTTAATTTGGACTTAAATGCTAAAGTAAAGACTCTTTCTAAGGGGATGGAATCGGCTCTTGGTATTGTTGTAGGGCTTGCTAGCAGGTCACCTGTTACAATTTTTGATGAGCCATATATTGGCATGGATGCAGCAGCCAGAAAAAGATTCTATGAAATTCTTTTGGGAGAATATGAGTCTGAGCCGCGGACGATTATCTTTTCAACACATTTAATAGATGAAGCGGCCCTTTTGTTTGAAGAAGTTATTATTTTCTCGCATGGATCGCTTGTTATGCACGAAGCGGCAGATGTGTTGAGAGAATCTACTTGTGCGATTACTGGCAATGTTGCTGAGATAGAACAGTTCATTGCGAATCGGAAAGTCATTGCGACAAAGCAATTAGCAGGCATAATGACTGCTTATATATATTGTTCAGATGGTGAAGATATGGGCGGGTTTCAAGCGGAAGGTATTCCTATCCAAGAGCTAATGATTCATTTAACGGAGGAGGCTGGCTGATGCAACAAATCAAAGGATTACTTTATTTCATGACAGTAGAGAGTAAAAGGTCTTTAGCTATATTTTGGATAATTTTAGTTAGTACGATTATGTTATCACTTATGATTGCATATTTCCTGGGTAGCAACAATGATGTTAAGTTGGTTTTCATGATATCAATACCAACATATATTCATTGCGCTATTTATGCATTTGTTTCAGTGAAACAGACGATTCCATTTTCTATAAAAATGGGAGCTTCTCGTAAAAACATCTTTATTAGCATGGGGGTGTTCTTGATTACTCTAGTGTTAATTCAAAACATTTTTATTAACCTATTTTACGAGATTTTACGTTTTACAGTTCAAGCATTGGATATATCTTCGTTCCAACTAATTCACCCGGCACAATTGCTTGGCAATTCATTTTCAGAACGCTTAATAACGGACTTTGCAATTATGTTGTGCCTATTAGCAGTTATGTATGTGCTAAGCCTGCTTTTCTACAATTATGGTTTGATTGGGGGAGGAAGTTTCGGAGCTGCAATAGTCATCATTCTCGTGTTCGCCGTAGCTAAAGGCTGGATGGCCCAGTGGGTGGCATTCATTTCTAAATCTATGAATATTAATTTCTTCTACTGGATGATGCTGATTTCGCTAGCTGTTTATGTAACAGCATGGGCCCTCGTTCGCAAAATTAACATTAAGAGAATCGCATAATAAAAAGAGCCAGGTCTATTGACTTGGCTCTTATTTCTATTGCATTTTCAATTTATGTTCGATAATTCGTGTCGCAGCATCATTGATACGGGACTCTTTGATCTCACCGCTCTTAGCGGCTTTAACCACGCCGTCGTACATTTCGACTTGATGTTCATAGACGTGACAAATCATGATTAGATCGGCACCTGCATTCAGAGCTTTCACACCTATTTCATCGTACGGATAGTATTTGCTGACAGCACCCATCTCGAAATCGTCTGTTACAATGATGCCATCGAAGCCAAATCGCTTGCGTAAAACATCTTGCATAATAACAGGAGAGAGGCTTGCTGGACGATCTTTATCGTAGGCGGGATACTTAATATGAGTTACCATTACGAAGAAGTCATCAGTGTTTACTGATTCAATTATTTTTTTAAAAGGATAGGCGTCTGTCTTCTCTAATTCTCTTTGTGATGCTTGAACAGAGGAAGTCTCCTCGTGCGGATCTATATTGCTTCTGCCGTTACCTGGGAAATGCTTCACTGTACCAGTAACGCCATTTTTATTAAAACCTTCAATAACAGCTTTTCCTTTTTCGTAAACTTCTTCAGGATCTTTCCCAAAAGAACGTGAATCGGTTGCAGATAAGTCCAAAACAGGAGCGAAATTTGTATTAAAGCCCATCTGTGATAGGTCTTTAGATGTATCTTGTGCGACTTGACGGACATTGTCACTTGTTCCTTTGCCAAGTTCCTGTTGAGAAGGAATCTTAGGCAGCTCTTCACGCATGCGTACAATATCGCCACCTTCTTGATCGACACCAATTAGGAGAGGCAAGTCAGTACTCTTCTTCGCAATACGCTGCAGATTATCGTTTAGTTGTCTAACTTGGTCTTTTGTTTGCATATTGCGGTCAAATAGAATGACATTGCCAATATGTTTATTCGTAATCAAGTCTCGAATTTGTTCGTCTACTTGTGGAGATTGGAAGCCGACCATGAACAGCTGACCGACCTTTTCTTCAAGGGTCATGCTTTTTATAATCTCCGCTGCTTTAGTCTTTACCGAACCTTTTGAATCAGCATTATTATTTCTTTCTTTTTGTGACGTCAACTTGGAACTGTCATTTGTAACTGTATTTTTTTGCTGCTTCTGTGATTCATCATTTGCCGTTTGATCTTTATTTTTTAGTGTGAAAAGAAAGCTGACGAGGAGTATTGCAGCAATCGCAAAGACAATGCCAATCAGCCATTTCAGTCTATTATTCATGAGGTAACATTTCCTTTCTTAGTAGCAATATTTTACTGGATAAAAGGCATGCAAGCAAATCTTTAGCAGATGAAAAGTTTTTTCAACATTGCTATAATGATTGGGACGAACTGTAATTGAAGGGAGCGGATTAAATGGTATTTAAGACAGCAGATCTATGTGATGATTTTGTAAAAGAGTTGGAAATTTGTAAGCAATCATTTCAATCATATGGCGGAAGAAAAGCGTTCTCCGGACCGATTTCAACTGTTAAAGTATTCGAAGATAATGTTCTTGTAAAAAATGCACTTCAGACAATTCCAGAGGGACATGTCCTTGTTGTTGACGGTGGTGGAAGCCGTGAACGGGCCTTAATGGGCGACATGCTGGCTGATATTGCTGTAAAACGTAATCTGGCAGGTGTTATTATTAACGGCTGTGTACGAGATACAGAAGACCTTGGCCAAATGGATCTTGGAGTTCTAGCACTCGGCAGCTTCCCTTTAAAAAGCCGCAAAGAAGGACTTGGCGAGAAAGAAATCCCCGTAGTTATCGGAGATGTTAAATTCCACCCTGGAGATTATGTATACGCTGATGGGGATGGTATTGTCATTTCCAAGAGAAAACTAGATTGAATTATGAACCCGGTATGACTGCTTAGGCAGTTCATTCCGGTTTTTTCATTTACTAATTCTATTGCAAAATGTTCATCTAAAAAACCATTCCAATCCTATTCAAATATCGTGTATAGTAGGTTTACAGTTTTTTGCGGAAAGGACGATTGAATATGGATATTAAACTTGCAACGATTAAAGATGCCACGATCATTCATGATTTGATGATGCGTGCTTTTTCTGAATATAAAACAATGACAGCTTCTTCTACAGCACTCGATGAAACAGTAGAAACTGTTACGGAGGCTCTCTTAGGAGGAGAGCAGGCGATGTTATGTTACATTGACGATGTACCATGTGCCACTGTTCGTTTTGAAGTTAAAAGTGATGCCATCTATTTCTTTAGACTATCCGTAGCTCCAGAATATCAGCGACGTGGTCTTGCCCGTGCTTTACTTGTTGCCCTAGAGTCCCACGCGCTTGAATTGGGTCTTAGTAAAATTCAATGTAGAGTGCGAATGAATGTTGAAAAAAATATGAAGCTATATAAATCTATAGGATATAAGCAGTATAACCAGAGTATCTTTGAAATAGACGGGATTGAACTGGATGTTGCTTGGATGGAGAAAGTCGTTGTACCAATAAATCAAGAGACGGGCCATTTGCCCGCTATGAATGCATAATGATATAATAGAGCCCGAGAATGATTTGAGCGAAACATTTGAACGCAGACTAGATAAAGTAGCCTCTGGAGACATTCAGGGGCTTTTCCAGTTTACGGACAGAGATGATATAAATTCAGGAGGAGAGACTGTTGTCAGACAAAATCTATATGAATTTAGCGATTGATCTTGCGAGAAATGTAGCAGGACAGACGAGTCCGAATCCGCCTGTTGGTGCAGTAGTTGTAAAGGATGGAGAAATTGCTGGGGTTGGAGCTCATTTGAAAGCGGGTGGGCCACATGCTGAGGTTCATGCTTTGAACATGGCTGGCAAAAGAGCAGAAGGAGCTACAATCTATGTCACACTTGAACCATGCAGTCATTATGGTAAGACACCGCCATGTGCTGATTTAATTATAGAGAGTGGTATTAAACGCTGTGTGATTGCAATTCAAGATGCGAATGACGTAGTTTCAGGCAAAGGCATTGAGAAACTAAAAGCAGCTGGTATCGAGGTAGAAGTTGGTATTCTTCAAGAAGTTGCTGAAGAAGTTAACGGTCCATTCTTCCATTTTGCAAAAACGGGAATGCCTTTTGTTACGCTTAAGACGGCAGCAAGCCTTGACGGGAAAACAGCGACTCATACAGGAGAAAGCAAGTGGATTACAGGTCAAGCAGCTCGTATTGATGTCCATCAAGATCGAGATTTTCACGATGCGATCCTAGTAGGAGTCAATACAGTTATTCAAGACAATCCGAGTCTGACAACGAGGCTTCCGGAAGGTGGAAGAAATCCACTCCGGGTCATTTTAGATACGAAGCTTCATACACCACTTGATTCTGTAATTACAACAGATGGTGCCGCAGAAACTTGGATTTTTGTCGGAAATGAAGTAGAGGCTGAGAGAATAGCGAAGTTCAATGAACGACCATTCGTTACAGTACATCAAATGGAGGAACAGGAAATTTCTATTGAAGCGGTACTTCGTAAGCTTGGAGAGCAGGGTATTATGACGCTTTACGTAGAAGGTGGAGCTTCTGTTCATGCGTCTTTCCTTGAAGCGCGTCTGTTTAACCAAGTTATCTTTTATTTTGCTCCCAAACTAATCGGTGGCAGGGAAGCTCCTACAGTGTTTGCAGGGAGAGGTTTTGCGAGTATTGAGGAATCAATGAACCTAGTCATAAAGTCCTATGAGAAGGTTGGTCAAGATCTGAAGATAGTTGCCAAACCGAAATGGAACTAAAGCATTATTAGTAATAAAAATACTTTCATACACAGGCACATGCCGATAGCTATGCATCTATGTAAATAATCGCATAATGACAAGGAGTGAAGAGATGTTTCATTCAATAGAAGATGTGCTTAAAGAATTGAAACAAGGCAGTGCTGTATTGATAATAGATGAAGAAAAGGATAGAGGTGCGCTTGTTACTCTTTTGGAGCATGTTGATCAAGAACGAATTGAACTGTTCGTACAGCAAAAAGACGGCAACCCATCTCTTGTGATTTCCACCCCTTTGGCTGAACAGTTGGACTTCTACCCTGTTTTGACGAGTCAAAGTTGTACACTCGAAAATGATGCGATCAATTCGCAGACCATTGTGAATTTTATTGAGGGATTTATCCATCCTGATTATGATCATTCGCAATTGCTTACTTCATGCCCTTTGGATATTCTAGCAGCTGATAAATTAGGTGTTCTGAAAGTGCCGGGATTCTCTGAAGCTGCTATAGATCTAGCAAAGCTAGCAGGTGCATTTCCAGCTTGCTTGATTAGCGAAGTCAAGGTTAGTAACTGGAGTGAATTGGCCTCAAAACTCAATATTACGATGACTTCAATTGCGGAATTGGCAAATTATCGAAAAGGTCATGAAGTACATGTTGTTCGTGAGGTTGAAACGGTTTTACCAAGCGCTTTTGGTGATTTCCGCATTGTTGGCTATTCAAATGACTTGGATGATAAAGAGCATATTGCCATTGTAAAAGGTGATGTCGCCAATGGAGAATCTGTTATGACTCGTATTCATTCGGAATGCTTCACAGGAGATATATTTGGCTCATATCGTTGTGACTGCGGTCCCCAGCTACATGCTGCACTAGCAAAGATAGAAGCTGAAGGCAAGGGTATTATCGTTTACATGCGTCAGGAAGGGCGCGGAATTGGCTTGATTAACAAGCTTAAAGCATATAAGCTTCAAGATCAGGGGCGTGATACGCATGAAGCGAATCTGGAACTCGGATTTAAAGCAGATGCAAGAGAATATCATCTATCTGCTCAGATTTTGCAAGATCTCGATGTAAAGAGCATTCAGCTTCTTACAAACAATCCTGATAAAATTAAAGAACTCGAGAAGTATGGTGTACAAGTTACAGACAGAGTTCCTTTACAAACAGGTTTAAATGAGACAAATGCACAATATATGGAAACAAAATTGCATAAATTCGGTCATATGCTTAATTTGCATTCTTAATTTAGTTTGTCAGGGTAGCGGCCTCTTGGGGATATGCAAGCAGACGCTGCATATTCCTTAATTTTTGTAGTGATTTAATTCATAGAGAAATTAAGTTTAACTAAGGGAGAGTCTAATGAAGCCTATAAAATTCATATCGTATCAACTACTAGCAGTTGGAATTATTTGGTTAGGTATGCTATTTTTCTTTAAAGAGATGACAGATATGAACAAGATGATCTTTTATATAACTTCTTCATGGATACTATTGCTTCTTGTCCTGCTTGGCAAGGAATTGACTAAGAAGCGTAAATTGAATAACAACAGCGGGGAATAGGTGAAGCAGATGTTAACAGTGGAACAGCTACATAAATCATATGGCGATAAAACACTTTTTGAAAATATCAATTGTACGATTCGTGAAAGAGATAGAATTGGTTTAATTGGGGTTAACGGTACCGGCAAGTCAAGTTTCTTAAAAATCATTGCTGGAATCGACTCACCCGATGCAGGGGACATTAAGCATGCGAAAGACTACAGGATTGAATACTTAGCTCAAGATCCTGAACTGGACCCAAAGCTAACTGTAATTGAACAGATTTATTACGGAGACGCAGAAGTCATGATTGCAATGCGCCAATATGAACAGGCGATCCAGCAGCTGGAAAAGTCACCGGAAAGCGAACAAGCACAAAATCATTTACTCGTTATGCAGCAAAAGATGGATGAGCTTGAAGCATGGGATGCGAATGCCCAGGCGAAAACAATATTAACAAAACTAGGTATCCATTACTTTGATCAGACGATTGGCCATTTATCAGGTGGCCAAAGAAAAAGAATTGCAATTGCAAAAGCGTTGATTCAGCCTGCAGATTTGCTCATTTTGGATGAGCCTACGAACCATTTAGATAATGAAACAGTGGAATGGTTGGAGAAATATCTTGCTAGCTATGCAGGTGCACTATTACTTGTGACGCATGACCGATATTTCCTCAATCGAGTGACAAATAGAATCTATGAGCTTGATCTTGGAGAGCTTTACATCTATGAAGGAAATTATGAATATTTCTTAGAGAAGAAAGCAGAGCGCGAAGCTGAAGAGCGCTCCAGCGAGCAGAAACATGCGAATACATTACGTCAGGAACTTGCTTGGCTACGCCGTGGAGCGAAGGCTAGATCAACAAAGCAAAAGGCAAGAATTGGCCGTGTTGAGGAAATGCAGGAGAAGAAGTTTAATACAAAGAAGGATGAAGCAGAGTTCCAGGTTGGTTCTACTCGTCTTGGAAAAAAGGTCATCGAGCTTAATAATGTTGAGAAGAAATTTGGAGAACGTCTGTTAGTCGATCAATTTAGTTATCTTCTAAAACCAGGCGATAAAATTGGTATTATTGGACCAAATGGAGCAGGAAAGACGACACTTCTTAATATGATGGCTGGCCGTATTAAACCGGATGCAGGAGAGATTGAAACCGGTGAAACAGTCAAAATTGGGTATTATACGCAAGGTGATGAAGAACTTGACGGAGCACAAAGAGTTATTGATTATATTAAAGAAACAGCTCAGGTTATTCATGCAAAAGATGGAGAAGTGATTACAGCTGAGCAAATGCTTGAGCGTTTTCTCTTCCCAAGATCGACGCAATATACGTATATCCGAAAACTATCAGGTGGAGAACGACGCAGGTTATATTTGCTAAAAGTATTAATGACAGAACCTAACGTACTTTTCCTTGATGAGCCGACAAACGATCTAGATACACAGACATTAGGTGTGCTAGAAGAGTACCTTGGCAATTTCCCTGGTGTAATTGTGACCGTATCACATGACCGCTATTTCTTGGACAGAGTTGTTGATAGGCTGTTTGTTTTCAAAGGTGCAGGTAAGGTAAATGAATTCTATGGTAATTACAGTGAATATCTCGATTCTGCAGAGGCAGAGCAGCGTGTTGAAGCGAAGCAAAAAACATCTTCACCAGAAAGACAAAAACAAGCTAAAAAGCCTGTTAAATTGAGCTATAAAGATCAAAAAGAATGGGATCTTATTGAAGACGAAATTGCACAATTAGAAGAAAAGATTGAAGCATTGACAGAAGGAGTTGCAGCCGCAGGCAGTGATTCAGGCAAGGTACAGGATCTATATCGCGAACAGCAGGAAATTGAGAGTCAGCTTGAAGCGAAAATGGAAAGATGGGAAGAACTATCGTTACTCATTGAAGAATTAGAGCAGAATAAAGCATAATTTCTTTAATAGTTTACAGACAAAAGCACCAAGATAGGAAGGGTGTTTCTAGTGAAGCAAATCTATACAGATATCATTCAATTCAGAGGTACGCATTATGACTTTGGCGTCATGCAGGGAGAGCTGCTTGTTGAATCTCTTACAATTGAAAATCGTGAAAAACAATGGCGTTTAAGAAAACCAAGATTTCAAATCGATGAGCAAGAAGCAAAACAGGCTATTATGCGATATGCACCGAAATTATGGGATGAATTGATTGGATTGCAGGATGCACTTAAATGGCCGTTGCAGCAAATATTGCATGAATTCGGAGGCTATCGCAATGAAATTGGCAAAAGCGGCTGCTCTACGATTACTGGAAAGGACTATTTAATTCGGAATTATGACTATCATCCGAAAACGTATGAAGCTCGTTATACATTGTTCCAGCCAACAGATGGGGGCAGTGCTATGATCGGTCCATCCCAGCGAATTACAGGACGCATGGATGGAATGAACGAACATGGTTTGGCAATGGGCTACAATTTCATGCATCGCAAAGAACCAGGTAATGGGTTCATCTGTAATGCAATTGGCCGAATCATTCTTGAATCATGCAAAAGCGCACAGGAAGCAGCAGATCTGCTTGCAGAAATACCACACCGTCATTCATTTAGCTATATTGTCTTTGATCAAACGGGGAATTCTTTCGTTGTAGAAGCGACACCACGTAGCACGGAAATTCGTGAGGCAAATATGTGCACGAATCATTTTGAAGAATTAGAACATGAAAATCGTCGGATATTAGATGACTCCAAAAAACGGATGCAAGCCATTCGTAAAAATAATGTGCCAGATATGAAAGCACGGGATGCTTTTCGCATGTTAAATGACTCAGATAAGGGCATTTTCTCTGATCAATACCGTAATTGGTCCGGCACCATTCACACATCAGGCTATTTACCAATGGAAATGAAAGTTTGGTTTTCTCTTGGTGGGGATCGCGAGCCTGAAGAAATTAACTTCACCAAATGGCTCAAAGGACAGAACCTAACCCAAACCCAGTTCCATGGCCAAGTAAATACAGACTTAGGCTTCCTAAGCATGGATGAAAATGTAAAATAAAGTGCAAAAGCGACTGTCCAGGGCTGAAACGCGTAAGCAATCTCTTAGAAAACTCCTGATTTTGGAGTTTGGAAAGAGATTACTTACGTCGCGAACCCCTAGGAGCTCTTTGCCGGCCACCAGTACCGGACAGATGAAGTTATGAATACGACTGTTTAGGAACGACCGTATAAGAAATATGGTAGGAAGCTCTCAGACTTAAAGCTTTTCTCCCATATTTTTTATTACAAGTTTCTACTAAATTGAATTGTTTAATGATTAATAATCAAACCAACGAAAAAAAACCTGCTCTATGGCAGGCTTTTTTTCTGCAATTAAAGATTTCTTAGATGTGGAGATCTAGTTGTAAGAAGATAGGCGTTGCGGGAGAGGAAGTAACATGCGAAGCGATTATTGGTAGGTTTTGTTGAAAGGTGTCTTGTAAACGATTTCAACTTTTCCTAAAAACGAAATATTCAAGGAGAGGTGCTCTTTGAATATTCGCCAAATCCAATATCTCTCACCAAATCATGTCTTTGTAGAAAGAGTATGCGGATATTAATTGTAGGCTCTAGTGGCAATATATTTCTTGTAACGATCTGCGTAAAGCTCGTTTTTTGATTTCATCTGAACGACATTGCTATTACGACTTAAATCAGTGTAGTAGATATATTTATTACGAAGAACTTTGTAGATATCATGTTTCCAAGGACCTTTAAAAGCAACTGGTTCATCTTTGCTAAGCTTGTCTGTGACGGTCAAGTTCTCAACTGTGACACCTTCAAAAATAACATTTATATCATATTTGAATGTATCACCATAGGGTACTGGATGGCTAACGACGATCTTTGTTTTCTCATTAATAGAAATTTCGTCGTTTTCATTATGGAAAATCTTAATCACATTGCGAAAATATAGCATTCTTCGCTTTCTTTCCAATCGTCCGAGAGAGTAGATTATACCGAAAAAGACCACGAGTCCAAGTGCTAATAACATATGATCATCTCCTTAACTTATATTTAGTTTTGGCAATTTGCAATCCACTATGTTAAGTACTGAGCAAAGTAAAATTAGAAGTGTCTTAAAGGATGTAAGGGGAATGTTGCAAGTTGTTTCAAACTTAATGTGTAACTTTATTATATGAGATACCAACGGAAAAGGCAATAGTAATTTAACTCAAACTTAAAATAAAAGTCATCTGCTCGGATTTAATATCCAAGCAGATGACTTTAGTTTATATTCCAAATCAATAAGCAGTGAATTACACTCCAAGCCGATGAGAATTGAGTAAGGTTGATGAGTGTAAATAAACTGTCTGTAAAAGCCCTTATTGAGTCCACTAGTGTTCTTTGAAGAAAGATTGTTTCTAAAGAACAGATCATTACTTTATCTAGAGGCTTTTTGCAATTTGGAAATCATTTTTACTGCTTTACCTGTACCAATTGCGACTGATTCAAGTGGATTAGGGGCAATGTGCACGGGAACAATTATTTGTTTTGCTAGCCAGTCTTTCAATCCGTTTAAAAGCGCTCCTCCACCTGTTAGGACAATACCGTGGTCTACGATATCCCCACTCAGTTCAGGTGGACAATTTTCCAAAGTCGCGCGAATTGCTTCAAGAATTTGTTCCAGTGATTCGGTTAATGCTTGGTGAACTTCTTTTGATGAGATCTCTACCGTTTTCGGAAGTCCTGTTACCATATCACGCCCGCGTACATCTGCCATAACTTCCTTATGTTCAGGATCCGCATTCCCGATTTCAATTTTTATGTTTTCGGCTGTACGTTCCCCAATAAGTACATTGTACTTCTTTCGAATGTACTGAATAATTTCATCATCGAATTTATCACCGCCGACACGAACAGCATTACATGAAACAACACCACCGAATGAAATGATACCAACTTCAGACGTGCCGCCTCCAATATCAACAATTACGTTTGCGATTGGTTCATCAACGGGGAGATCAGCTCCAATCGCCGCGGCTACAGGTTCCTCAATTAGATGGACATTTTTAGCTCCGTAGCTTGCAACAGCATTGTGAATTGCCCGACGTTCTACAGAAGTGCTTCCAGATGGTGTGCATACAACAATAGTAGGCTTTCTCATCGAAGAGCCGACAATTTTGCTTACCTTTTTTAAGAAGGCTTTAAGCATTAGTGCTGTCACATCATAATCAGCGATTACACCGTCTCTGAGAGGGCGGATGGGAATAATATTTTGGGGTGTTTTACCAATCATGAGTTTGGCTTCAGTGCCGACTGCAACGACTTCTTTTGTATTAGCATCAATAGCAACTACAGAAGGCTCGTTTAAAATGATACCTTTTTGATTTGAGTAAATTAAAATATTAGCAGTACCGAGGTCGATACCAATTTCAGCTTGAGATAGCATGTATGAGTTCCTCCAATAAGACTTATTGCTTTCATAAAATATGGTTCTCGAAACACCCCTAATTTATGGGGGTGCGACATTATGCGACACATATATATGACAAGGATACTAGGTAGATAGAGGAAATAGCAAGTGTACATAGGCATGGTAACAGATTTGTTACATATGCCTTATTTTTGTAA